>Ga0326728_10015357_pt1 | contig 15951 bp, 20 predicted proteins | sample MB3enrmetagenome_FD_207602 | JGI IMG/M metagenome (GOLD analysis project Ga0326728, IMG submission 207602) | Lab enriched peat soil microbial communities from McLean, Ithaca, NY, United States - MB31MN | ecosystem: Environmental > Terrestrial > Soil > Wetlands > Peat | place: USA: New York...
TGCGCGGTCGTAGGGGATCGCATGCACGATCGAAAGCCGGGGCCCGCAATGCGTGCAGTTGGTGAACGGATAACGGTAGCGCCGGTTGGCGGGGTCGCGGATGTCGGCGAGGCAGGCGGGGCAGGTTGCGGCGTCCGCGACGATGCCGGTTCTCACCGTACCCCTGTGGCTTTCGACGATCCGGAATCCAGTCCCTTCGGGGCGGGTTTCGAGCGGCGTGCATTCGACAGAGTCGACGCGGGCGAGCGGCGGCGCTTCGGCGGAAAGCGCGAGCTCGAACTCGGCGAGCGCCGCTGCCGGTCCCCAGGCGTGGATGAGCACCCCCTCACCGTCGTTCAGCACTTCGCCTGAGAGTGCAAAGCGATGAGCAAGCCGCCAAACCGTGGGCCGGAAGCCCACCCCTTGCACGAGCCCGCGGACCCGGAAGGAAATGCCCGGCGGGCTAGCGCTGTCTACATCGCTCACAAGCTACACCCGCGCTTCGAGGTCCTCGCGGCCGGTCAGTACGAGGGCGCGTGCCGAGCGGATGAAGCTCGCCCAAGTCTCCATGCCCTCGCCGGTGCGTGCCGACACCTTCAAGACCTTGATGCCGGGATTGATTTTCCGGGCATTGGCCAGGAGCGCGTTCACATCGAAATCGATGTGCGGCAAAAGGTCGACTTTCGAGATCAGCATGAGCTGCGAGCTTGCGATCATATCGGGATATTTGAGCGGCTTGTCCTCACCCTCGGTCACCGACAAAACAACCACGCGATGGGCCTCGCCAAGATCGAAAAGGGCGGGGCAAACAAGGTTGCCGACATTCTCGATGAAGAGGACCGAGCCAGGCTCCGGCTGCAAATGATCGGCCGCATGGCCCACCATATGCGCATCGAGATGGCAGCCTTTGCCGGTGTTGATCTGGATGGCGGGCACGCCCGTCGCGCGGATGCGGTCCGCGTCGTTCGATGTCTGCTGATCGCCTTCGATGACGGCAACCGGAAGCTCACTCTTCAGATGCTCGATGGTCTTTACAAGAAGAGAGGTTTTTCCAGAGCCGGGGCTTGAGACGAGGTTGAGGGCGAGAATACCCGCCGCGTTGAAACGCGCCCGGTTGGCGGCGGCGAAGGCGTTGTTCTTGCCGAGGATGTCCTGCTCGATCTGCACCATGCGGGATTGGCCTTCTTCATGCCCATGATCGTGGCCGTGATGGTGGTCATGATCGCGGTCATGGTCATGGCTGTGGTCATGATCGTGCCCGTGCTCATGGGCATGGCCGTGATCGTGGTCATGATCGTGCGGATGGTCATGGCCGTGAGCGTGGTCTTCGCCGGCGCTCGCTCCATTAGACTTTCCTGCGCCGGCTTCGATGCGCACCTCCCCCTTCCCGCATCCACAAACAGCGCACATCAGTCGACCTCCATTTGTTTTATTCTCAGCTCGTCGCCGCCCGTGATCTGCAGCTGATGACTGCCGCAATCAGGACAACTGTCGAAACGGTTCGTAATTTCCACGCTCTTGCTGCATCCCATACACCAGGCTTTAGCCTGTGTGTGAACGATTTCAAAGCGTGCATTCTCCGCTAGCGTACCACGCGTCACCGCATCGAAGCAGAACATCATCGCCTCTGGCTCTACGCCGGCGAGCGGGCCGATTTCAAGCCAGACAGCCTTGACACGGGTATAGGAATGAACGGCGGCCTGCTCCTCTAACATTTGCAAGACACTTTGGCATAGGGACATTTCGTGCATCAGGACAATCTCAGCTCATAGCCGACGCAGGGATCGACGGCTGCAATGAAGAGGCGCGCCAGCATCTCGCGATGCTGAGGCGCCGCGAGTGCGATGCTCGCCAAGCCGCGCGCAGCTGCGCCATCGGGATGAAAGTTCCATTCGGTTGGTGCGAGAATGCGATAGCGCCGGACGAGCCCGTCCGCAATCTCCACGGCGTGAACAAGGCGCCCGCGCGCGGCTTCGGCGATTCCGATGCCAGTGCCGCTCTTGCGGGGCATGGCCGGCTGCGCCTCCTGCCGCTCGGGTTTGAGCGTGGCGGCGAGCGAATGCATGCGCCCCGGAATTTCCGCAAGCTCGATAAGGCAAGCCACCATTCGCGCCAGAAGCCCGTAGCCATACCGGTCTTTCACCGATGCGACCAAGCCATGGTCTAAGACCCTGCTGAGCGGCGTCGTCTCACGGGGCCTTCCTTCCCATTCCGGCTGGGCGGCGAAAGCCGCTGCATTCGGGCCTAGGAGAATAGTTTTCAGCTCTTCCCGGTCCATTGGCGGAAGTGGAGCGATATCCGCCGCACCGGCATCCGCCATGCCGCTGTGAACGAGATATTCAATGATCGTCTGGGCCGGCGTTTCGTTTCGCTGCGCCCAGAGAGAAAGGTGTTCGAAATCGCTGCGCGCAAGCCATTCCGCAGGCAGCTCACCATAAATGGCTTCGCCAAGAAGCGCGTTCAGCTCCGCGATTTTGCGTCCGAGGCCAGCGGATTCGATCGCGCCGCCTTCTGTGGAAAGTTGGGCCGCCCCCGCTCCGAGGCAACGGCTCAACTCGCGGCCGAGGATAAGCAGCTGCTTGATCGAGGCGCGAGCCATCGCTGGCTGCGGCGCCCTCAGGCACTGCGGCCAGGAGTGCAGCACTTGCAAAGCGTGCTCGCGCGCTGTTTCGCTCAAAGTGAGGAGCGCGCGGATTGAGCGCGCGCGCCCGTCCGCTCCAGTCGCGAGCGCGCACTCCAAGGCTTCCGCACAGGCCGCGGATTGGGCCGCACTGCAAATCGAAAATACGAGAGGCACAAGTTTTGCGACTTCGGAAGGGCTTCGCCCCGAAAACCGGCTCGAGATCTGCAGCGGTCTCGTGTTTTCGATTCGAACAGCCCCTTTGCCGCCGCAAGCCGTCAGCTCGATACGGATCTGGCCTTCGGGCGGTTGGGTCACGAGAGGTGCCCTCCCGCAATGCCATCGCTAAGACACCGGGGCAGCTCTAGCTCCTGGCCGGCGACAAGTTGACCGGTACAGGCTTGGCCTCGCATGACAGGCGCAAGCGAATGGTACGCACCTTCTAAGCGCGGCCCCGGCTCTTCCATAGGAGTCTCGATGCACATATCTCAGCGCCACTCCGTTTCCGCCTGGATGAGCCTAATCCTCAAGACCAGCGGCGACGCTCCAGCGGTTCGACCTTCCGGTTATTAGCGTCGCACGGGGAAGCGTTCGCGGCAAGCGTTCAGCGTATCGTCGCTTAAGGGGAGGCTGGAAAAAAAGCGGCGTGGTTCTATTTCGCCGCTTCAATCGCTTGCCGCACGGTGAGCTTAGGCCGGACTGCCGGCAGGGAGGCGATGCTCAAGTCCGGGAGCAGGTTCTCATGCCGAGAATGCCGTAAGCAGGGCAATAGCCGATAAGCGCCGTCAGGACGGGAACGACGCCAATCCATGCCCACCACGCGTCTGGATGGATATAGGCCCAAGCGATAAGCACACCCCCTACGATGATCCTCAGGATGCGATCTATGACTCCAACATTCTTGTCCATGGCAATTCCTCCTGGTTCGGTAGTGGAAGATTAACCCCGGTGCAGCAATCCGTCTGTAACTTTGTCACGGAGCTGCCGGAATTATTAGCCTGCCCGGACAAGGTCTTGAAGAGCGCTTTCCTGTACGATGGTAATTACGCCGCGTCCGCTCTTAAGCCAGCCCCGGCGCTGAAATTCATTTAAATGCCTGCTGACCACCTCGCGTGCGGTACCGAGCTCGACGGCGAGCTGCTGGTGTGTCCCCTCGATCTCGCCTTTTGCGTTCTTAAGCTGCAAAAGTTTCTGCGCGAGCCTCACATCGATGCGCGCAAAGGCAATTTCATCGATGATGCGGAACAGATCGGTGATGCGCGCACTGAAAGCGTTGAATACGAAGCGGCGGAACACGGAGGAATTCGCGATCAGATCGTCGAATGTGTCGCGCGGGATCGCAACGGCCTCAATCGGCGTCTCCGCGATGCCCTCGCCCTGATAATGGTCGTGGCCCATAAGACAGGCGGTTGTCAGCGCGCAGCTCTCTCCAGAGGCAACGCGGTAGAGGACGATCTCGCGTCCGCTTTCGGAAACTTGCTGCACGCGGATCGAGCCTTCGAGCAGCAGCAAGAAATTCGCGGGCGATTGGCCCGCTCCGAAGATGCGCGTTCCCCCGGGCAGCGCGACGATCCGGCTTTCCGCTTCCAGGCGCTGCCGTACAACCTGCGGTAACTGTTTGAGGGCCGGAAAACGATCGATCCAACTACCGTCCATTGTTTTTTCTCGAGCTAAGCAGAGTTCGCAAAAGTGGCCTTCCCGGTCTTGCGATAAAACTCCGCGAAAACAAAGATCCTAAACAGACTCCGCTGGCTAGGCCAGCGGAGTCTGTTTAGGAAAACGCAAGCCCGCATCGATTAGCATGTTTTCGCCCTTCGCACACGTAAGCTCAAAGCCGGCCATTCGGACGGCTCCGTGGCTGCGAGCCCCTTGGTTTTGCGAGGCTTCACGTTTATGATAATGCCATGAAAACCGCTTCGAAGCCCGCGATTACGGTGGACGAATTCCTCGCTTGGTCCGAAGTCCAGGAGCGCGGCCGCTTTGAGCCGTTTGGCGGCGAGATCGTTATGCGGCAATCGGAGCGGATCGCGATAGCAAAAGCCTTTCTTAAACGCCCGGCGTTAATGGACGGAGCCGCGGTGCAAATGCCACGCATCGTCTCGGAAGGTTCGCTGACGCTCGATCCGCCGGGCCTCGAACTTAAGGTCACCGAATTATTTTCCGGCTAAACTCAATCTAGCCGCTTCGAAGGCCTTATTGGAATGTCTCCTGGTGTAATCCTCGTTTTAGGCGGCGCGCGGTCGGGCAAAAGCGCCTACGCCGAGCGGCTCATTACAGCGCTGCCGCCGCCCTGGCGCTATTGCGCTACGGCGCAATCTTTCGATGGCGAGATGCGCGAGAGGATTGCGCACCACCAAGCGCGGCGCAGCGAGGGCTGGCAGACCATCGAGGAGCCGTTCGAAATCGCAGCTTTGCTCGAAGTGGGAACCTATCCCATCCTCGTGGATTGCCTCACGCTTTGGTTGACGAATATCATACTGGCCGGCAAAGACATCGAGGCAGAGACCGAGAGGCTGCTCGCCGCGGCGCGGGCGTCGCCTGCGCCAATCGTGTTCGTGTCGAACGAGGTGGGCCTTGGCATCGTGCCCGATAATGCTTTAGCGAGGGAATTTCGCGACCGTGCCGGCCGGTTGAACCAAGCCATCGCTGCCATCGCGAACCGGGCCGTGTTCATGGTTGCGGGCCTTCCCATGGTGCTGAAAGATGAGTGACCCCGCAAAGCCGCCAGACGGGCCTTCGCGCCACAAGGCGAAGATGGAAAAGCGCAAAGCGCTTCAGGATGCCGAGGTTGCCTCGAAGACTATCGCGCGCGGGCTTCTGATCGTGCACACGGGCCCCGGCAAGGGCAAATCCACCGCCGCTTGGGGACTCGGCTTGCGCGCCCTCGGCCATGGCTGGCGCATCGGCGTGGTGCAATTCATTAAGGGCGCCTGGGAAACCGGCGAGCGGGCGGCCTTCGCGCGTTTCGGCGATCAGGTTTCGTGGCATACGATGGGCGAGGGCTTCACCTGGGAGACGCAAGACAAGGCGCGCGATATGGCCGCGGCGCAAGCGGCCTGGGCGAAAGCGCGAGAGCTGATGGCGGACGAGGGGCTCCGGCTTTTGATCCTGGACGAGCTTAGCATCGCGCTGCGCTACGATTATCTGCCGCTCACTGAGGTGATCGAGGTCTTGAAGGCCCGCCGCCCGGAGCTAACTATCGTTGTGACCGGGCGCAACGCCAAGCCGGACCTCATCGCCGCCGCCGATTGCGTGACTGAGATGGGTGCTGTGAAGCATCATTTCGCGGCGGGCTTCAAGGCGCAGGCGGGCATCGAGTTTTAAGCCGGCGGAAGGACCGATATGACAACGCCTGGACCGCGGCTCATAGTCTTCCAGATCCTGGGAACGGTTTTCTATATCGGTCTTGCCATTCTTGGCTGGGGCGGGTTCGCAGCCTTTTTTTCGCATCCGCCGCTGATTGCGGTCGCCATCGTACTCTTCGCATTGGCCGCAGCCAGCTTCTTCAGCGCCGGAAATCTCAGCTCCGGCGAGCGCGAGGACCGTTCGAACCGCTGGGTTCTTCCAGTCTTCGGCGTGATCGGCCTTTTGAGCGCCTATTTGCCCGCCTACGCGGACAGGATCGGGTTCTGGACAATCGACGGGGATAGCGTCCGCTGGCTTGGCGTCTTTCTATTTGCCGCCGGCGGAGTGCTGCGCATCTGGCCGGTCTTCGTGCTCGGCCGCCGGTTCAGCGGGCTCGTCGCTATCCAGCCGGAGCATACGCTCGTCACCACCGGCCTGTACGGCATCATCCGCCATCCGAGCTATCTGGGGCTGCTCGTCAACGCGCTCGGATGGTCGCTTGCTTTCCGTTCGGGAGTTGGCGTGCTACTAACTTCGCTTCTTATTCCGCCGCTCCTTGCGCGAATCCGCGCTGAGGAAGCGCTGCTTCGCTCGCAATTCGGCGCGGGGTACGAGGCATATTCCTGCCGCACATGGCGGCTCGTTCCTTGGTTGTTTTGAACTGAAATCTCAAGGCTCTTCAAATGACGCTCTTGCGTAAAGATCGGTACGGCGGTCGCGGAAAAACCCCCATTCGGCGCGATAGAGCTCGATCTCACTCAAGTCGAAGGCTTGGAGTAGTACCCCTTCGCGGCCGTCGCCGAAGCTCTGCACCAACTCGCCCCGATGATCGGCGATGAAGGAATGGCCATAGAAGCGTTGCGTCGCGCCGTCATTATCCTCGACGCCGATGCGGTTCGCAGCCACAACGGGCACCGCGTTTGAGACGGCGTGACCTTGCATCGCGCGCTGCCACTGTTTGTGGGTATCGAGCGCGGGGTCCTGAGGCTCGGAGCCGATGGCCGTCGGATAGAGCAGAACTTCGGCGCCAGCCAGCACCATCGCACGCGCGGCTTCGGGGAACCACTGGTCCCAGCAAATGCCAACGCCAATCTTGCCGTATTTCGTTTTCCAGGCTTTGAAACCTGTGTCGCCCGGCCGGAAGTAATACTTCTCCTGATAGCCCGGACCGTCGGGAATGTGGCTCTTGCGATAGACGCCGAGGATTTCACCGTCCGCATCGGCGACCGCCACGCTGTTGTAATAGCGGGGGCCATCCTTCTCGAAAAAGGAGATGGGGATCACCACGGCAAGCTCGCGCGCCAGCTCCTTCAACGCAAGCACACAAGGATGCACAGCCGCCGGGTACGCCGTCCCGAACCATTTCGCATCCTGCCGCGAGCAGAAATAGATCCCCTGGAATAGCTCGGACGGCAGAATGACCTGCGCGCCCTGCTGGGCTGCTTCGCGGATGAAACCAGCCGTCTTCCCGATATTCGCCGTCATGTCCTCGCCGTAGGAGGTTTGAATGGCCGCAACGGCGATCGTGCGTGCAGTCATAGGACGGGCTCCTGCTGGGTGATGCAATGAAACGAGCCGCCGCCGATGTCGCCACAGCCGAGCAGCCCGCGCGACGGCAGGCCGGTCACTTTGCGGTCCGGAAACAGCTCCCGGAGCATGCCCACTGCGGCGTCCTGCGATGCGGTTCCGTAAATGGGCACGGCCACAACACCGTTTGCGATGATGAAATTCATATGCGAGGCGGGGGCCATCTCGCCAAGCGCATCGCGGTACATGCCAGCGCCCGGAACACGAATGACTTCCAGCTTCCGGCCGCGCGCATCGCTCGCCGCAGCCAAGCTCTTGGCGATTGCGTCCAGAACCTGCCCGTTCGGATCGTCCGCGCCGGCGGGCGCCTGGCAGACAACGCGGCCTGGCGCCACGAAACGCGCGAGATTGTCGATATGGCCGTCTGTGTGGTCGTTCTTGAGCCCCTCGTCAATCCAAATTATTTTTTTTGCGCCCAATGCCGCCGCAAGCGCGGCCTCCGCGTCCGCTTTGACCCAGCCATTCCGGTTCGGATTGAGCAGCGTCTGGCGCGTGGTGAGGATGGTGCCCTCGCCATCGTGCTCTACGGCGCCGCCCTCCAGCACAAAATCGAAATTCAGCTCAGGCACGCCGGCGAGCCGCGCGATCTCGCCACCGACGGTTGCGTCGTCCGGCAGGTCGAACTTGCCGCCCCAGGCGTTGGTCTTAAAGCGCAGGGCAACTGCGCGGCCGCCCGCGCGCGCGAAGATCGGCCCGGTGTCCCTCAGCCAGATGTCGCCGTATTTGGCCTGGAAGATTTGGGCCGCGCCTCCGAGCTCTTTGCGCGCGGACGCCTCGGCCTCCGCGCCGTTCACAAGCAGCCGCACAAGCCCCGAATCGGCTAGCGCGCGGACAAGCGCCGCCACATCGCGGCGCGGCGTCTCCACGTCACCGTTCCATTGGTCCGGATCGGCGGGCCATGCCGTCCACACGGCCTTCTGCGGCGCCCATTCGGGCGGGATTTCGATCGTTTCGTTCACCTTTTTCCCCGGATTCGGAAGTTTTTTGTGCTAACAAGCTTGCCGGGAAAGATCTTCAGTTAAATAGCCTGTCCCATGCCCGGCGCGGGCGATTTTTCCAAAAGCCCTGATGATAAGCATCGCTAACGAGTAGAGGTATAACACTGCCGGCTTCGGCGAAAACCATCTGCTCGGCAACACTATCGACCTTGCCCCAGGAATTCGCCTCCTTAAGCGTCGAACTACTGCAAGCACCGTCGCGCGCATCGGCTACCGTCACCTGGACCGCATATTTGTGCATGGCAACCTCATGGCCGAGCACTTCGGCGCACACAACGGTATCCTGCGCGAAATTCTTGGGTACCCCGCCGCCGATTATGAGAAGACCGGTGGTTCCGGCCTTGATTTTGATATCCGTCAGTTCGCGGAAGTCCTTAATCGAATCGAGTGTCATATGGCGATCCGGATTTTGGGTCTGATGCATGACAAGACCAAACCCGGCGCTGGAATCCGTAAAAGCCGGACAGAAAACCGGTACATGTTGATCGAATGCGGTTTCGACCAGCGAGCCCTGCTTTTTGGCGTTATTTTTGAGATACCGGCCCATTTCCTTGATGAACTCGCGGCTGGAATAGGGGCGCGGATCGAGGCTGTTGGCGATATCGCATAGGACACGGTCGCAGGATTGCAACTGTTCCTCGTCGATATAGGTATCGTATATGCGGTCGATATAGAGGTCGCGCAGCTCGCGATCGTCGGCCTGCGGGCTCCCCTGATAGTGCCTAAATCCAAGCGCCTCGAAGAAGTCCATATCGACGATGCTGGCGCCGGTTGCCACCACCGCATCGACCATGTTGTACTTGATTAGGTCGCGGTAAACATGCATGCACCCGCCGGCCGAAGTAGAACCCGCCAGCGTCAGAATGATACTGCATGATGGGTCGCGCAGCATGTCATTGAAAATTCGCGCGGCGCGAGCAAGATCGCGCGAAGTGAAGGACATTTTGTCCATCGCCGCGATGATCGGACGCGCATCGAAACTTGCAACATCGATATGTTCCACTGGCCTGGAAAGGAACTCGGCTTTATTGCGGGACTTATTGCCAGGGATCGGAATATTCGTCACCATGAACCTCCTAGAGTTATACGGGCCGGGCGGTTGTTGAATTGCGGCAGCGGCGCTTGGACGATGTCAAACCGCTCACCTCAACGATTAGCTTGGTGCGGAAGCCGTTAAACGGTGTCTGAAAGGCATATCCGCAGTCTCGCTAGCTGTCGATGTGTACTTCGGCGGCGTGAAGGACCCTGCCGCGCGGCCGATTAGATCACACTGCCTGTGGCAACCGTGCGAACCATCGCCCCCACACAGGCTTGACGTTGCCAAATCGCCGTTCCATTCGTGCATAAGTTTGGTTTGCGCAGGTGCGCTCCCCCGGTCAAATAATGAAATTGAGCAGGAACGCAAACTGAAATGCCCGCTCGCGCACTGATGATTATGGGAACCGGCTCCGGCGTGGCCAAATCGCAGCAATTGCGCCGCTTGTCCGGGCCAGCTACATTACTCTCATGGATCGAAACGTCATCATCGCCACGTTGCGCGGCCGCGAAGCCGAGCTCAAAGCGCTCGGCGTCGCGAGTCTGTCGCTGTTCGGCTCAGTAGCCCGGGGCGAGGCAACGGAGGAGTCGGATATCGACGTAGCCGTGACGTTCGATCCTTCGCTGACCCCTCGCGGCTTTTATTTCATAGGCCGCCTCGACGAGGTGAGGGAACGCCTCGAAGCGGTGCTCGGCCGGACCGTGGATGTTGTGCCGGAGCCGGCCCAAAAGCCGCGTTTCCAGCAGGAAATTGACCGGGACCGCGTGCGTGCCTTCTAAGAAACCCGAGCGGCGCCTCTTGGATATCGTCGAGAACGCCAAGGCGATTGCAGGCTATGTCGAAGGATTCGACGCGAAAGCCTTCGGCGGGGACGCAAAGACGCGCGATGCGGTTGAGCGTTGCCTGCAAAGAATTTCCGAGGCTGCCGTCAAACTGGGAGATGAGGCGGAGCGGCTGATTCCCTCTCAGCCCTGGAAACAAATCCGTAGCTTCGGAAATGTTTTGCGTCACCAATACGATATCATCAATGCCGCGGAGAGCTGGATTATGGCATCCGAGCAAGTTCCACAGCTCGCGGAGGATTGTCAAAACGCCATAAGCAGGCTGAAAATGGGTTTTTCAGAATCATAATGCCCGCTCGCGCACTGATGATTATGGGAACCGGCTCCGACGTGGGCAAATCGCTCGTCGTCGCGGGGCTGTGCCGCCATTTTGCGAATGCCGGCTATCGCGTCGCGCCGTTCAAGCCGCAGAACATGTCGAACAACGCGGCGGTCACGGAGGATGGCGGCGAGATCGGCCGCGCGCAGGCGCTGCAGGCCCGCGCGGCGCGTTGTGCGTTGACGGTGGACTTAAACCCCGTGCTCTTGAAGCCGCAAAGCGAGACCGGCGCGCAGATCGTGGTGCAGGGCAAGGTCATCGGCTCGGCCCGCGCCCGCGAATTTCAGGACCGCAAGCGCGCGCTGATGCGGGCGGTGCTCGAAAGCTTCGGCCGGCTCAAAGCCGCGCACGATCTTGTTTTTGTGGAAGGCGCGGGCAGCGCATCCGAGATCAATCTGCGCGCGAACGACATCGCGAATATGGGCTTCGCCGAGGCCGCGGGCGTGCCGGTGGTGCTCGTGGGCGATATCGATAGGGGCGGCGTGATCGCGAGCCTTGTGGGCACCAAGCATGTGCTGGCACCGGCCGATGGCGTGCGGATCGAGGGCTTCATCGTCAACAAAATGCGCGGCGATCCGGGGCTGTTCGCGGATGGAATGACGGCCATCGCACAAATGACAGGCTGGCGCGCACTGGGGCTTGTGCCGCATTTTGCCAGCGCGAGCCGGCTGCCTGCGGAAGATGCGCTGGCGTTACGCCCCTCACCCTCTCCCTTTGGGAGAGGGAACGCAGTTGCGACGGTTGCGGCAGCGTCCCTTCTCCCATGGGGAGAACGACAGGATGAGGGGAGAGAGCTTAGGATCGCAGTGCCGCTCCTGCCCTTCATCTCCAACTTCGACGATCTCGACCCCTTACGCCTCGAACCCGGCGTAAGCGTCGAGATGATCCCGCGCGGCACCCCTCTTCCCACCGGCGCCGATGTCATCCTGCTGCCGGGCTCGAAAGCCACCATCGCCGATCTCGACGCCTTCCGCGCCGAGGGCTGGGACATCGATCTTGCCGCCCATGTCCGGCGTGGCGGGCGCCTGCTCGGACTGTGCGGCGGGTTCCAAATGCTGGGCCGCGAAGTCTCCGACCCCGATGGCATCGAAGGGCCGCCGCGCACGGCGAGAGGCCTTGGCTATCTCGATTTTACCACCGTGCTCGGCGGCGAGAAGGCGCTCCGCCGCGTGAGCGGCACCGCTTACGGCGCGCCGTTCGAAGGCTATGAGATGCATGTGGGCGCAAGCTCCGGCGAGGCGCTCGCGCGCCCCCTGTTGCATTTCAGCGATGGCAGCCCCGAAGGAGCCATAAGCGCCGACGGCCGCGTCGCCGGATGCTACGTGCACGGCCTTTTTGCCTCCGATGCGTTCCGCGCGGCTTGGCTCGCTGCCTTAGGAAGTCCCCCCTCACCCTGTCCCTCTCCCCGTTGGGGCGAGGGGACGCTGGAAATACCCTCCTGCCTTGGGAGCAAGCGTCCTCTCTCCCCTTGGGGAGAGGGACAGGGTGAGGGGGTCTTCCCACTTGCTTACGAAACACTCATCGACCAAACGCTGGACGAGCTTGCGGTTCACCTCGCGCGGCACATCGATATGGCAGCGCTGCTCAAGCTCGCGCGGTGACGTAAACGCAGACCCCGATTGCGGCAAACATAATGAGCCAAGCCAAAGCGGCCAGCGCGAGCGCGCGCCTTATGTCGGCAGCCGATGCGTTCGTGCGTCCGTTTCCCATGTAAGCATCCAGCACATACACGCCGCCATAGCTGCGCGGCCCGGCGAGCCTGAGGCCGAGCGCGCCCGCCATGGCCGCCTCCGGCCAGCCGGCGTTCGGCGAGCGATGCTGGCGGGCGTCGCGGATGACGGCCGTCAGCGCGGCGCCCGGGGAGGCATTTTGGAATAGCGCGGCCAGCGCGAAAAGCGCAGCCGTCAGCCGCGAGGCCGGCAGATTCACCAGATCGTCGAGCCGCGCCGAGGCCCAGCCGAAGGCTTCATAGCGCGGCGTGCGGTGCCCGATCATGCTGTCGGCGGTGTTGATGGCTTTGTAAGCGGCAAGCCCCGGCAGCCCCAAGAGCACGAACCAGACAACGGGCGCGGCGACGCCGTCGGACGCGTTTTCGGCGAGGCTTTCGATAGCCGCGCGCGCCACACCGTGGGCGTCGAGCGTTTCGGTATCGCGCCCCACGATGCGCGAGACCGCGCGGCGGCCGGCTGCGAGCCCGCCTTCTTCCAGCGCCGCCGCCACGTCGCGCACATGGGTGTAAAGGCTGCGGCCGGCAAAGAGAGTGCTTGCTGCAATCGCGGTCAGAACCCAGCCGAATGGCAGCTTGCCCGCAGCCATTTGTATGAGAAAGCCCGTTGCAGAGGCTGCCGCCGTGACGCACATGATGGTGAGCACGCCTGCGAGCTTGCGGCTAAGGTACGGCGCGTTTTCTTTGTTGAGGTGCCGGTCCGCGAAGCCTATCAAAGCGCCAGTCCAAGTGACCGGGTGGCCTATTTTGCGGAATATCCAATCCGGATATCCGAAGCGGGCGTCGATCAAGAGAGCGAGCAAGAGAGGCGGGAAGGTTTCTGGCGGCATGACCGGATCGTTAGCACAGGAAATCGATTTGCGCTTCTTCGAGCATGGCGGCCGGCTCGATTTGGCGCGCGCGCTTTATCCGCATGCGCCCGAGCCCTGGATCGACCTCTCGACCGGCATCAGCCCTTGGAGCTATCCGGTTCCGCATCTGGCGGATGAGGACTTCCAGCGCCTGCCGGATGGAACGGCTTTGCACCGCTTGATCGAAATTGCAAGAAAGACTTATCGCATTCCCCCCTTGGCGGAAGCCGTGGTGCTGCCTGGGACCGATGCGGGCTTGAGCATCCTGCCCTGGCTTTTCCGGGAACCGAAGCGGGTTGCCGTGCTGGCGCCGTGCTACTCCGGCCATGCCGCCGCCTGGGCCGCGGCCGGGCATTCTGTTTCGGAGACCGGCTCGCTAGACCGCGCCGGCAACGCGGCCATCGTGATCGCGGTCAATCCGAACAACCCGGACGGCCGCTTCGTGTCCCACGCGGAGCTTGCCGCAGCGCTGCCTCCGCTGAAGCGCCGTGACGGCCTCTTGATCGTCGACGAAGCCTTCGCCGATGCCGATGAAAGCCATTCGCTTTTGCCTCACGTTGCGCGCCTCGACTACACGCTCGTCTTGCGCTCCGCCGGCAAGTTTTTCGGCGCGGGCGGGCTTCGGCTTGGCTTCGCCATCACCTCGCATCCAATCGCCCGCCGCTTACGGGCGGCGCTTGGCGCATGGCCAGTTTCAGCGCAGGCGCTTAGCTTTGGGCAAGCCGCGCTCGCCGATGCAGAGTGGGCCGCTAACCAGCGGAAAAGACTAAAGGAATCTGCGAGCCGGCTGGATGAGGTGCTCGTGCAAACAGGGTTCCGGATACTCGGCGGGACTGCGCTGTTCCGGCTTGCAGAGCATCCCCTGAGCCGGGAGTTGTTCACACGCCTTGCCGCCAAAGGCATACTCACGCGGCCGTTCAAGGACCGCAACGCCCTGCGGTTCGGTCTCCCCGCTGGAGCCGGCGAGCTGGCGCGGATTCGCGGTGCATTGCAAACGGTGCCAAAAGAATGAGGGATAGGATGAAGCGATTAATCGCCGCCGGCGTTCTCCTAATGTGTGCGTCCGCTGCGCTTGCGGACGATATCTCCTGCATCAGCACGACGTTCCGCATTTTCGGCCGGAACGACAAGGTCTGCGTCAGTGCTTTCGACGATCCCAAAGTGCCGGGCGTCGCCTGCCATATCAGCCAGGCGCGGACGGGAGGGATCGGCGGCTCGCTCGGCCTTTCCGAAGACCCGAGCCGGTTTTCAATCGCCTGCCGCCAGATCGGCCCGATCGCAGCCGATCTTGAGAAGCTTGAGCCGAACGAGAAAGTCTACACCGAGCACACCTCGATTTTCTTCAAGCATACCAATGTCTTCAGGATCGTGGACAAAAAGCGCAACACGCTCGTTTATCTCGCGATCAGCGACAAGCTCATCGAGGGCTCGCCGCAAAACGCGATCTCGACGGTGCCCGTTATGCCGTGGGGCAGCGCACGCTGAAAACGCCCCGGCCTCGCAGAGAAAGCTTGCGCGCGCTGTTTACGATTGCCCCAAAACATCGCGGCTCTCCTGCCTGCTTGCCCATGGCGCCATCTTAGGAGAAAGCGCCTTGCCGAGGCGTTAATCGCGCTAACGCTCTGATATATCGAACGAAACCCGCTTGCTGTTCAAAAGAAGCCCAAGGTGCGTCGGCGCGCAACCGCGACCTGAGATTGCACTTTACGGTTAACCCCGGCAAGTTTCTATATTTAACGGACTTTTTGAAACGCACTTTTGGGGGTGAAATCGCGAAAAATTTCGATTTTTGCGGCGGGGAGAAATAAAAATCCGCCCCGTTTACCATTCCCAATTTAACCATGCCCTGAGCTTACGAAAATACGCGTCGCGGCGCTAGCCGTGTACGAGGTGCGGACGCTGCGCGAGCTCCGCCGCGTCAACCATATGCCGGATGCGGATGGCGTCCTCACGCCGCATATTCGACCTCGGCCGTGCGCTCAACCTCGTCTCGAAAATACCGCCTCAAATCCTGCCGGGTACGCGGATCGGCCGGGCGCCCGCCGAGCATTGCGGACAGCTCCGCTTCGATGGCCTCGCGGCCTGCTTCGAACTCCACCAGCAAATCCACATCGCTGTCAGGCCGGCTGGCACCCTTCAGCGTGGACCCGAACAATGCCAGCTGCTGGATATGCCGCCTGCGGCATAGATCGGCCAGTGCGGCAGCGTCCGGGAATAAACGGGGGGCATCTCTAGGCTCCTTTTCGTGTGCTGGAAAATAGCAATTCACAAAAAAGCTACCCCAGCCTAGCGCTAAGGCCGTAGGACTCCGGAAGCGGCCGGTATGGCGAAGCGCGGCTTGGGCCGATATTGTTGCAAAAGTCTGGCCCAACCTCAAGGTCCGCAACTTTCGACTCCAATGGGCGTGCCGCTTGAGTCAATCTTCCTGGGAAGCTTTGTTTCCTGTATCAATGTTGCGCATCTGTGTGCAGAAAATCTTTTTGCAACAGTATCGGCCATAAGCAGACCCGCAGCGCTAAAGCCGACACTAATCTGTGAATAGGCGCCAAACTGCCAATTCACAACGGCGGCCAGATCGGCGTTAGATGCCAAGGTCTTTTCTCGGTCGTTCTCAAGATTGAGTGTTATTCAAGAGGCGGGCAGCGATA
>Ga0326728_10015359_pt1 | contig 15950 bp, 11 predicted proteins | sample MB3enrmetagenome_FD_207602 | JGI IMG/M metagenome (GOLD analysis project Ga0326728, IMG submission 207602) | Lab enriched peat soil microbial communities from McLean, Ithaca, NY, United States - MB31MN | ecosystem: Environmental > Terrestrial > Soil > Wetlands > Peat | place: USA: New York...
AAACTCAAAAACATAATGAGTGAGATAACCACTACTCCCAGTAGTCCTTTTCATAAAAAGGGAATTCTAACGAATGACCCTGTGAAATTATATTGGGCAACGCCCCATGAAAGTGCTCATGTGGATATTTTTAAAAGAGTTTTCCCTACAGAAATGGGTTATTTGATGAATCAACTCGAAGATGTAGGTTATCACGGTGAAGAAAACGATGCTTCATATGCTGCAGCTAATGAACTTGCAAAAAGAAAACGTATAGTCCGAATAGTTCTTGAAAAAGGTATTTTGTATTTTAATACAGACAGAAACATACCGCTTGAACATAAACAATTAGCCTATTTAAAAGATTTTTGTATCGAACATCATTTTCGGTTTATACAGACTTACAATGGCAAAGAAAGAGAAATAATGCTGGAACGTTCCACATTATCTGAAGCTTTTGAACTTCCACCAGAAGTGGATGAACAAGCAGAAAAATTGGGTAAGTTTATCGCATCTTTATTTTTGAAGTATTTTAAAACAAGAATGACCCACATACACGGTAAATCCGATACAGAGATTGTAAAATATAATCAATATTACAGGTTAGCAAAACAATATAGAACAGAAGGAAAACCATTATTTGGTGTGATGAAAGACGACGAAATTTCGGAATGGGGTGAATCTTCTTTACGCATTTATTCCAAAAATGATATGTTACCAGATGTATTATTGTTTATAACAAATGGTTATCATAGGTCGAATGACGGTTATATGGATAGCGTAGAAGACCCACAACAAGTTTTCCTTTTGGTAAATAAAGATGATTTTATAAAATCTTTTGAAAAATCCACAGATGAGTTGATTGATACTGTAAAACATGAAGTCAGACATTGGTATCAAGCTACCGATGTAGTTGGTCTTCCAAAAACCAAGATTTTAAATAAAAATGTGGATGTCTTGGGACACGCTCTCAATCCCAATTTTTTTGGTTATGTTACTCAGGAAAAACATCATATGAGAGACATTGAGTTCAAAACAAATCTTCATACATACGAATTTCACATTAAACGATATTTGAATCGAAATGTTCCAAAACCGGAATGGAAAAAGGAATTTTATGATATAGTTTCGGGACGCACGCTTTATGCTGGAAGTGCAATGATGAACACTATTGTTGATAATCTTGAAGATATGATGAAAAAAGACCTGCCAAGGTGGCGACAATTTGTTAAAGAACTTTACAAACTGATTTTTCCCAATGATTAAACTAAAAAACATAATTTCAGAAATTATTACAGAATATGAGAGGGGAGAACCTTTGATATTCACACATGATTGTGTGGATTCTTATAGAGGGCAAAATTATTGCAATCTAATAGCTAGAGATAAAGATGGGAATTTTGTCGGTGCTATTAATTTTTCAACTTATAGAAACCAAATACATATTAGTATGATAAATACCAAGGGAACAGAAAGGAGAAAAGGAATAGCTACAGCAATGGCAAAGGAATTACAAAAGGAATATCCTGATTATGAAATTATATGGGGAATGACTACCACGGCTGGTTCTAAATTTATTGAGAAATTACCAAGAACCTTTAAAGCAGGTCAATGGAGGGTAAAACTAAAAGAAATAATGAGTCCACATAGGGCAGCGCAACATACGGACAAAAGAAGAGGGTATATAGGCATTGTGTACCATGACAAAGTAGAAGCTTATGATGAAATGGTTCCTGATGTAATAGCATCAAACCACATAGATTTCACACACCATGTAGGTGCAAAATGGAGATATTTTGTTGAATTCCCAAAAAATACCGTGTTATGGGATGAATTTCCAGCCGATGTAGATGATAAACTAAGAGTGGAAGATTGGTTACACAAGAAAAATATGAAGGTAAACAATCACATAGGAGTGAGAGAATACTACAAAATTACCAATTTTCCCGGACACTACACTTAAACCAATTTATGATAAATCTATCAAATATGTTGACAGAAAACAGAGACAAAACAGCCTCTAAGGGATGCCTTATGGCTATGATTCCAGAAGAAACATCCAATGCTATTCTTAAATTTAGTAAACAGCTAATAAACGACAGTGACCTCTACATAGAAAATGGAGAATATGGAAGAGAGAATGAATGTCATATTACAATTCGTTACGGATTTTTAAAGGATTTGAACGAACTTGAAATTCGACAATTAATAAAGGGACAAAAACCATTCATGGCAGAACTTATAGGTCTGGATAAATTTATTTCAGCACCACAATATGATGTTGCGATGTTCAAAGTAAGTAGTCCTGTTTTAAAACAACTGCATGAAATGTCAGGTATTTATTTAAATGAAAACGATTACCCCGATTATAATCCACACTTGACATTAGCTTATGTTCAAAAAGGAAAATTTCCTCACGTAAAAGCAGGATTGAAATTAAAAGTTCCGATAAAAGAAATTTGTTATTCCCCGATACAAGGTGGAAAATCTTATTTCAAATTGGAAGAAGATGATAAGACAGTGATAACAGAAGTAAGAAAACCACGCATTTATATAGGAAATTGTAAAACAGGTCTTAATGACGATTCTTTTCGAAAATATGTAGCATCTGATGCCACTGAAATGGAACATCTTGTTGGTGATGATATTCCCAACAGTCAAAAGGAGATAATCGGTAATAAAGGTCTGTTTTTAAGACATTGTGATGTTCCTGATTTTTTAAGACGAAAAATGAATCAACACAGATTTGAATTTGCTAGAAACTTATCTCCTTATACCAGACAGATTGTATTTTGGGCATATGATTTAGACGATGACGTTCATTACTTTTTTGTATGATTAAACTAAAAACATTGTTGTTAGAAAGTCTTTCTGAAATTGAATATCCTCTTGCTGGAAAAAAACATCAACAAGCATATGCTGGTTATGCAGGATGGAAGGGAAAAATTGTCTGGATGACTCCTGATAAATTTTTACAACTTGTTCCACCGTTATCTAGTCCTGATTCGGAAAAGATGAAAGATTTTGAAGAAAAAATGAGGAAAAACCATCCCATTGACTTTTTAGTGCTATGGGTTAACAAAGATAATGATCAAGTAGCTAGTCATGAAGGAAGGCACCGAGCAACAGTTGCTAAAAAATTGGGCATAGAAAAAATTCCCGTTTTAATAGTAGTTTATAGTCACAAACATTATGACAGTTACCCAAGAGTTCCGTTGTGGAATCCACAACAACATGCTTATGCAGATAAAGCTGATTTCAAACGACAAACAGGATAATCTTTGATATTTATATTCAATGAAACTAAAAACTTTACTTCAAATAACTGAATGGATTAGTCATGCTCCTGCCGTTAGCAGGTCACCAGATGATAAATTGCGTGCAACTCCCGGCGGACTAAATGATGGTTCGCCACATTGGAATGACGAACCAAATTGGGATGGTATAGTTGAAGATAAAAATTGGTTTTGTTATATGGAAGGAAATGACTGGCAAACACACCGCTCAGGCGCTTCCATTTATATCAATGAAGATGAAAAACCTCATAAGATGTGGATTAAAATAAAAACTCATGGATTGCGCAAACCAAATGATACCAACGAATCTTATAAGGAAAGAGTGCGAAAACACACAAATAAAGTGGCTCGTTCGTGGATGTCAGAAGCAAAGAGAATTTTCAACAATATAGAAATCAACGAAGCTGGTAACCCTGTTCCTATAACGTGGAAACAAGCCTTTCGTGAAGCATTAAGGAATCCGAAGGTAAAAGCGCATCTGGCTGACTGTGGCGAACAGGAAATAGCCCCTCTGGTCGACCCGGTCAACTTTACTCCAAGAAAATAACTTTAATTGGTTTCTCCGATTGCTATTGCTTGCCAATATACAAAAGCGGATAATGGATGTCTGGAATTAGCATTGATAGTAAAACTTGATGTAGTTTGATTTTGTACAAACCATGCTCTGGAATCTCCACCAACAACCATTATGGAATATAATGCACTTGGGAAAGCATTTGCAAAAGTTACAGTATAAGCCAGTGAACCATTTGAAATACTAAATGATGAACCGCTTACTACTCCCGCTTTTATTGTTTGGCCGGGAATACCTGAAACATAAGAAGCAGTCAAAGCATATGACGAAGAGATTGCATTACTGGCTTGTAACGCATATGATGATGATGTTGCAGTGGAAGCGTTTCCCTGTAAACTTCCAACAAACGAACCGCTAACTTGAGTTGCTTGAGAAAAATCTATATTTGAACCTATTGTTGCATGTAAAGACGATTCTATATTTACATCAACAAAACTTGCTGAATTTACGTAGAAAATTTGATCCATATTATTTGATGGTTAAAAATTGTTCAGATATAAATATCAACTCATTTTTATAAAGTCAATAATTCATCTGTCATCCAATAAACGTAACCTGTAAATGGAACATAACTGTTAGATGATATCACAAAACCAGAAACGGTTTTATTAAGAATTGACCACAACCTAACATCTTCTCCTGTAATAGTTACCACATACGATGTGTCGGGATATGGAATTGCCAAAGTTACTTCATAAGTTTTTGGATTACCTTGAAACCAAGACCCGGAAATTCCTCCAAATTGAAGACCCTGATAATCAGTGATAAAATCAGCTACTTGTTCCATTGTAGCTTTTGAACTTGTATATAAACCACCCCCAATATCCTGAGAAACTTCAATTAAATCAGTATTACTAAGAGACCCAGAAATATTTTGTAGTTGGGAAATCTTAACCGATGACATAACCACTTTTATCCGATTTACTCTAATACTCTATATAGTAATCCGTCTTCCGTAATTCGGTAATTATTATCTTCGGTTGTTGTAAAAATTTCGATTGCTATCTGTCTAATAACATTAGTTAAATTTAATATTTCACCAACTATGTTATTAATTCCACTTCCGGCCCCGGCACTTTCTGCACTTTGATAATCAACAACAGGAATATTTATTACAAACGTTTTATTGCCAACCTTTTTAACTATCTTCCGTATCATAATTTACATGAAAATCTTAACATTACAATGCTTCTATTGCACATTCCTGTAATGTAAATGAACCTGTATTTGTTTGGGCTGATACATCAATATACCACACAGCTGTTGGAGCAATCGTTATCGTTGCTGCTGCAAGTGTGGAATTAATCAATGATGAACTGTAATATGCCATACCATCACAATTAAAAGATGTCAATGAACGAACGGTGCCCAACAAATTAAATCCAGCTCTAGTATTGGTTGTAGTTGCAGCCGAACTTGTAACGGAACTCCACGACATGCTATCTGCGGTTGTTCCATTAACTCCAGCACGGACTCTGAATAACATTGAACCTGTCGAACTGTTTGTACCTACGCCTGATATTCTAAAAGTTTGACCTACACGAACACTATTTGCTGGAATTTTAGCAGTAAACAACATCGTTTCAGTTGCTGTAGTAGTTGCTGCTGCAGGACCTGCCATGACATATCTACCAATACCACTTGACATATCACCAATATTAGCTGCAATGACAGGACTACCAGTTATTGCCCCAATATTAAGGAAAGGAGCGGTGTTATTATTACTTATGTTATTACCCTTAATAATAAAACTACTACTTGCACTTGAAGATGGGAAATTAATTGCATATTTTTGTGTATTGGTGGCCGTTCCAGCAGTTCCTATGACACAATCATTAATTCCGAAATTACTGAAATTAGGTTGAATATCAAAACCATTATATACACCAGAACCAGATTGACCATTACCAGCAACTGTACAACCAATAAATGACAGGTTGTTAGCACCATTATACAACAACTTAACACCATCAAGATAATTGTTGAGAACACGACAATTTACAAAGGAAATATCATCAACAATACCACCAGAACTACCTGTTATGATAATACCATAAGCTGATGACCCGGTAATATTTGTAGAAGGATTGACAGTATTCGTGCCCGTTGTTCCACCAAACCATGCATTTTGAAATCTTACACTTGCTACTTCAGCCGTTGAAGCACCAGCAGGATTGATGTATAAACCAGCCAAACCACAAGAGTCAAACAAACATTCATCACAAAAAATAAACGAAGCAATATTATTAGCCAATGGGTCCAACACCAATCCATAATCAAAAGCGGACACATCATTTTTAAACAGAAATGTACCGCCAGTTTGAACAATTTCAATACCGTTCAGAGGCTTTGTGGTTGGTGTATTTGTGCAAATTAAATTACTGATGTAAGTATCTGATGTTGGGCCGTTGACAATGCGAATGGCTGAACCACTGCCCGGATTACCACTATTGATAAATCCTTGGTCAACTCTCACTGCTGAACTTGAGTTTTGAATGAGAATACCATAATAATAATTTGTAATACCTATGTCATAAATAAATACATTATTAGCTTGATTGATGTTAATAGTTGAACCAGATGTTCTAGCTGCACTACTATAAAGCTGCATGTGTCTTAATTCAATGACATTGGTTGAACCAGCTGTATTATTTCCAATTTGTAGAATATCACCTGTTGTCGCTGTGTTCAATATAACTGTGGAACCAATGCCCGAACCAATCAACGCAACATTATTACCTGACATTGAAATTGGAGCAGACACTTTGTAAATACCCGGTGGGAAAAACACATCAACGCTTCTGGTTGATGGGTTTGGGTCGGATAAAGAGTGAGAAATGGCAAGTTGAATAGCAGAAGTGTCATCAGTACTTCCATTACCTGCTGCGCCAAAAGCTTTAACATTATAACCCGTCCACACAGACCCAAAATAGGTTGAAGCAGAAATTGCTGAACAAGACAAAGCATTATTTGCTGTATTAAACGTAATACCGGTTGAAACATATGTCGGCTGACCACCAGTGCTGCCTGTTGATAAATCAAAATAGTATGGGCCTGTTACAGTCGCATTGATTGAACCACTTGTTGTGTTGGTTGCCCAACTTGATGTTGCATTTAAATTTCCAATAATATTGCTTGAAGAAATATTTCCCGTAATACCACTTGACGTAATATTTGCTGCCCAGCTTGCCGTTGCATTTAAGTTTCCAACAATAATTGATGTTGAAAAGTTTCCAACAATATTGCTTGATGAAAAATTACCTACAATCACCGATGAAGAAAAATTACCTACAATGTTACTTGAAGAAATATTTCCCGTAATACCACTTGACGTTATATTAGATGCCCAAGATGCAGTTCCCCATATTGAACCTGTAGCAGGACCGTTTAAGAAACTTGCAGTATTTGATGACAAAGCATTTGTTGCCCAACTTGAAGTTCCCCAAACGGAACCAGTAACGGGACCGCTTGTAAAACTTGAAGTATTGGCTGATAACGCATTGGTTGACCAACTTGCAGTTCCAAATAATGAAGCAGTTGCACTACCATTTAAAAAACTAGAACTAACTGAACTACCAACTGTGCCAATGACACCACTTGAAGAAATATTGGAAGCCCAAGAAGATGTTCCCCATACTGAAGCAGTAGCAGGACCATTTAAGAAACTTGCAGTATTGGCTGTTATTGTATTTGTTGCCCATGAAGCAGTGCCCCATACCGAAGCAGTTGCACTACCATTTAGAAAACTTGCACTTACTGACGAACTTGCCCATGAAGCTGATGTTGCATAGATTGCACTTGAAACAGAACCTAATAGAAAACTTGCAGTTAAAGCATATGATGAACTTACTCCATAACTTGAACTAATTGACGAACTTGCCCATGATGCTGACACCGCATAAGTTGCACTTGCGATAGAACCCAATAAGAAACTCGAAGTAATAGAATAACTTGATGAAATTGATGCAGACGACCAAGAAGCAGATATTGTGGTCAAAGATGAACTGGCAAAAGATGAACTTATGGAAACCAACGACTGACTTGCCCATGAACTTGATATGTTGAATGAGGAAGCACTTGCATAGGAAGCAGATGTTGCCACCGATGACACGTTTGACCATGATGAAGTAACCGAATAACTTGCTGAAATTGATTGTGAGGCAAATGATGCGGAAATGGTGACAAGAGAGGCTGATGACCAACTTGCTGAAGTTGGAACCGGCGACCAGCTTGAACTTATAGCCCAGCTTGCCGTTGCATTCAAGTTGCCTATAATAACACTTGTGGAAAAGTTTCCCACAATAACAGATGATGAAAAGTTACCGACAATGGTTGACGAAGAAATATTTCCAACAATACCACTTGATGTAATGTTTGCAGCCCAGCTTGCAGTTCCCGCCAAGTTGGAAGCCCATGAAGCCGTGCCAAAGGTTGAACCTGTGTGCGGCCCATTCAAAAATGAAGCTGTAGCTGCAGTTGCGTTCAAATTACCGACAATAACCGATGTAGAAAAATTGCCAACGATATTACTCGAAGAAAAATTCCCAACAATTACAGATGAAGAGAAATTCCCCACAATATTACTTGATGAAATATTGCCAACTATTCCACTTGACGTAATATTTGCCGCCCAAGACGCAGTTCCGAAGGTTGAACCGGTATGTGACCCATTTAAAAAACTTGAACTGATTGCATTTGTTGCCCAGCTTGAAGTGGCTACAATATTTCCGATAATATTACTTGAAGAAATATTTCCCGTAATACCACTGGAAGAAATGTTGATTGCCCAAGAGGCCGTGCCAAAAGTTGAACCTGTATGTGGTCCATTTAAAAAACTTGAAGTGAGTGCATTTGTAGCATTTACTGCATAACTTGAACTGATGGAAGAACTAGCAAATGATGCACTTTTAGCATAATCAGCCCAAGGTGAATAAGATGCACTTATTGCATTACTTGATGTTCCAAACAACGAACCCGTTGCAGTAATATTACCGCCTGTTGCTCTGACAAAATTACCTGTGCCTGTACCTGTGTATTCACCCGAAGTCAAGTGATAATATTGTCCACCTGTTCCACCTTGTAGCCCCAACAAACTATTGTGTTGAGTGACAGGAGCTGGCATAAAAGTTGTAGTGTAAGCTGATTGAATCGTTGGAGAAAATGAACCACTTTGAACAATTAAAGAACCAACCAGTAAACCAAGGCCGGAAAGATTGAATGGTAAATTGGCTGGTGGTTGAGCTAGTTCAGCAGCCGTCAAACTTGAATATTGTTGTGAACTTAAAACAACAGCTGCGTCGGTCACATTGTCAGCAATTGTGCTATAAACAAAAGTAACCGACCAAGAAGCCGGAGCCAATGGAGCCAATCCACCACTATCATTGAAGTTTCCATTATCATAACCTGATTGGGTTGTATAAAACCAATTACTTCCTGAACTTATCCAATGGAAAGTGTTACAGCTTGCCGTATTAAATGAATCAAATTGTCCAATCAAGTGCTGAGTTGTGCCAAACCAAACGTCACCTGCCGTGATACCGAAATCGTTGCTTGACCCCGTGGTGAACAAGGTAAGTCCTGATTGACGTTGAAATTGACTTAAAAATGTATCCTTGAAGGATAATTCATTGGCCACTGCCAAGCCCGTAATTCCCACATTAAGTATTTGAATATACCAATTACTTCCATTAAGTTGAACGTTTAACTTAGCAACAGGTATTACACTGAGGCCGTCAATAATGTAAGGATTTAATGTGTTGAAATATACAGCGGTTGAACCTGAATGAATAGTCACGATATCATTAAGATAACCGGGTATGACGGCTAAAGTTGTTTGTGGTAACAAATATTCGGTTACAAGACCTTCTCCCGTAGAATCTGCAAATAAATTACAACTACCACTTGAGATGGTTATTGTTCCGTTATTATTATTTGTAACTGTAATTGGTGTGGTAGTTCCAGCATAAGGATTGAAAATTGGTGGAAGTTTGTTTATGGAACAAACAAATGAACCCGTAGGTCCAGCTTCAGAACAATATCCCAAAAATACCTGTTCATAAGGTGGTGATGGTTCTGTTGTTTGATATGCACCCGGTGTTGTGTTTGAAAGCCACATTTGTTGCCCAACGGTCAACGAACCCATATCGGTTCGATGCATCACACCATTCATCAACATAAATCCAGTAGAGCCGGATGGAATGTCATTACGAATAACACCTTCTACAGATGCATGTTGTCCTGTTCCATCGGCAATGGCTAAATAAACATCAGGTTGGTATGCTCCTATAACGGATGAAGTTCCAATATAAACTGCTGAGAGTCGTGGTAAAGTAACCGAATACGGATTGTGAACACCAATGGTCACTTCCTTACCCAAATGGAGTCGAAATGAGGTAGCGTTACTACCTGTGTTTGGATAATATGCCCAATCAATATATCTATTATCATACCACATTCTACCCGCTTTATATGGTGGAAGATAATTGTTAGATGATGGACAATAATCGTATGGTTCAATGAATGCTGGTTGAACTCCATTGGAACCTGAAACTTGATAAAATGTGGCACCCGGATTTAGATAACTGGCTGACGTAGATGTTCCTGTAAACAATGATGCGGTAATAATACTACAAGAAATATTACCTATAATATCCAATGCGTTGACGGGATTTGGTTGGTTTATACCCACCGTTCCATTTGGACTTATAGTTATACTTGAAGTATTATTTGTTCCACCAGCATACAGATACAAACTTCCGCTTGTATCAGTTGCTCCAACATATAAACTTGAACTACCATTACCGGTGTTAAAAATATAAGCATCACTGCCATAGCCAAGATAGCCGACATAATTGGAATTATTAATTCCCATATCAACATAATAAGCATTTTCATTTCCCAAATTATTTGTAGCAACGTGGTCGGCTGAACCTGATGGTCCCCGACTTGAATTCTGAACATTGATTTCAACGAAGGAATTTGTTGGCGCTCCCAATACTTCCAAAGCATAGGAATTATTACTACTACTGAGCTCCAAAGCATTATAAACCGTAAGATTGTTGGTTATCGTTTCATCATTTACACCAAGATTATCAACATTCAATGTAAATGAATCCATATTATATCTCATTCCATTATTCTCATCAATATAAAGTGATTGTGGGCTTGTATCACTTTGAACAAAAACTGGATACCATATTCCTGTGTTACTCTCATTTATTTGTATATTTGCTACGCCACCATCAATATTACTTGATGTTACATAACTTGCTGTATCTGAATTGATTGAGTAACTTGAACTGATTGCTGAATCACTATATGGTGTATAGGAAGCGCTTACTGCATTGCTGGCTGTTCCAAGTAATGAACCTGTTAATGAACCTGTTGTAATATAGGTTACCCCGACCGAACTTACAACAAATGGGTTGTTTGGTACACTTCCTTGAGTAGAAACATCCGTTTCAATGATATTAAAATTAGGTGAACCGGAAATATGAAGTGAAGCGGAGTGGTCAGGTCCCGGCCCAATAACTACCGCCCTTGAAGCGGTTATTCTTGTAGAAAACAATGTTCCTGTTCCGGTAATATTTATACCTCCTTGACCTGTAAATAATAAAGTATCCGTTGAAGGATTATAAGTCATGTCACCGTCATCATCCGCAACCAATATTTGAATTCCAGCAGCCGTTGTTGAAGATAATACGATTGGATAATTTCTGTTTCCCTGACTTGCACTGATATAAACAGCAGATGCACTATCAGCATTCAACGAATAACTTGATGAAATTGAAGATGAAGCCCATGAAGAACTTACCGAAGCGCCACCGCCCGGTGCCCATGAGGCACTAACCGCCCAACTTGACGTTATTTGATATGTTGATGCAGTAAATAAAGTTGTTCCACCACCACTGCTCGGCGCCCAAGAGGCGCTCAATGACTGACTTGCCCATGATGAACTAATGGATGAATAAGCTATATCAGCTAAGGAAGCAGTATCAGCCAACAAAGCTACATCAGAAACCAATGATAATGATGCTATATTTGCATAAGATGAAGAAATGGACAAACCTGAAGTATTAGAATAGGTGGTAAATGATGATGTATCAGACATCTCTGCAAATGTTGCATAATTTGATGTATTTGATTGATTTGCATTGAGGGCGGTTGATGCTGATGAAGCTATGCTTGTATAAGACGAACTTAAACTTTGTGATGCCCACGATGCAGATGTGACCGACACCAATGAAGAGGTAGTATATGTTACAGAAGAAGAAATCGCATATGAGGCCGTACCTGCCCATGAGGCTGTTTGGTCTTGAGTAAGAATATTATTACCAATAGAGGCTGTTGGGATACCCGCAATAACATAACCAAGACCATCCAAAAGATAAGTTGTAGAACCTGTGGTTGCATAACGTTGTACAACATCTTGATATGATGTAGAAATGTATTGTTGAGTTAAATCTCTTTGAGGAAATTGCATATATAATCAATAATTATCTTAGGAAGTCATCTATTTTATTTAAAATCGTCCTAGAATGATAATTATATTCAGGATTAGCTTTAAAATATTCCTTCAATATTTGAATAAACTCTTTTCTTTTTCTATGAAGATTGTGTTTTCTTATTCCAAAATATTCACATATCATTGCTATTTCTTTTTTTGGAACAAATACATTGATACCTTTTCGTTTTGCTGGTGGAAGAAGGTCGGATGATTTTCCTTCAACATAGTTTAAAATAGGATTGGTTTTTATTCTAACAACAGGCTTTGACGATTGAGTTTGTTCATTGACTTTAACTTTTACAGATGTATGTTCTTCCACCACAAAATCTGATTGCCAAGGTTTGAAATACGTATCTTCTACGATTATTTCAAGGTGCATGTTACCGTGAGTATTTTCATCCAATATTCCTTTTAATCGTTTTATTGGAATTATACATTTATCACCGTTCAATTGACCATTGAATATTAAATTGGGTCCATTGACTGACTCAACAATTAAACGTGCTATAGAACCTTTTAGTGAAGCATTTTTTACAGATACTTCACATTCAAAGTTCTCATTTTTATCAACATAAAGTTTATATGACATCTTGTTCCTCCAATTTTATATCCAAATCAATACCAGCAACCGCTTTTACCACCATTCTAATGTCATCCACTGAAATTTTCATATCTCCTGCTTCTTTCTCTTCTTCATATGTTTGACCTTTTACTTTACAAATCAATTTTATCAGCCGTTTCCTTTTATCAAATTCACCAGCTCTATAAGGATTCCATTGTTCCTCTGCCTGCCAAGGTTGTATTATGGTTGTGGCATCAACCCCCGGTAACTGTGGACTAATAAAAACTGGCGGAGGAATGACAGGAATACATTGCGACCACCACCAATTTCCATTTTCCCACCACACATTCTTTGTGCCCCACACAGCACAAATTTCCTGAATCAATTCACATTCTGCCCAAGTCCAATTTCCATTTTTCCAAGGAACGAAGGCATATCCCCAATAATAACATACATTAATCATATTATAAATATAGTTGAATTATTCTTTAATCATCATAATAGGTTATGTTAAAGGGTCCTTGTTTAGCTACTTCACCAATAGCTTCAAATAAATTACTTTTTTTGGTCGCTGAAATTTTGGTCCGTAGATATCTACTTAACGCAGCTAAATGTTTACACAATCCTTCACCGTAATCATAGGCTGGTTTCGGTTTTCTATTTATACATCCACTCAAACTATCAGGACCAATATCACTAGCATCCTTTTGAGTGTCATTATAAGCAAACCTGTACATAAAATCAGGACAACCACAATCAACTTTACACTCCAAATCCATAGCATTGTCGCTCGGTTCCACTTCTCCTTTTAGAAATATAATGTGACCCTCAAATGGTTCGTCTGTTACCGTGGTTGTAGGACTTGATTTATATCGAAAATTCCAATGTTCCTGACCTTCTTCAACACTAACTGGAATGGAACGAACTCTTACATCCGATGCTCGTTCTTTTCTATCATCGGTTGTCAAACCCAAAAGTTCCTTGTAAGTCATGGTTTCATTGACTGTAATGATAACAGGCTGATTTGATTTAATTTCTTGAAGTAAATCATCAAGTTTTCCTGTCATCCCATCTTCAATCACTTCACAATCATATTCAATTGCTAAATCCTTTAAAGCTTTTATCTTTTTTTGTTCTGGCGGATTGCCTATTTTATATTCATAATACAACTTATTTTCTTCAATAATAACTCTTACAAAGCCCAATCTATACATTTTATCGTAGGTGGTTTCACCAGCTAATAATTTTCTTTCTTCCGGGTGATGATGTTCCAAATATCTCAACGCCCAAGAACGATGTGCTTCATGGTCAACTTCGTGAAAATTCAAATTTGGATCCAACCATCCACCGTAAGGTTTGTATAACATTTCTTTTTCTTCTGGTTCTTCATCCCCTAAAACTTGTTTGGTAATTTCTTTTAGAATAAATTTTAATTGCTTTTTGTTTAATGATTCGGTTTTGGTTTCCGCTACATCACGACCTAATAATTGTCTCAATTGAATTGTGGTTATGTTTAATTTATCAGCCACACTTTGATAACGATTTGGCGGCAAATTCAAAAACAATTTTTTAAGGTCTGGGTTTAAATGTAATTGTTGTTTCAACCAAGCAGTTTTTTCATCTGTGGTTGGTTCTTTGTCTGTTGCTCCTTTTATTTCGCTATAAGTTAAATGTTCACCTTCATAATCTTCCGGCTCATACAATACCTTCTGTGGGTCAAGGTTTAAATCTCTCAATGATTGTTCTACAATTTGCATGTGGGTTTTCAATTTTTCCTTGGATTCCCAACAAGCAAAAACAAATGTCTCATCACGGTCAATCGTTTCATCAAAGCGGAAAAGTCTTGCATGCATCAATCTGGTTCTTTGTAGCTGGCCCAAAGAAGTCTTCATTATTATTCTTGTAACTGTGCCGTGTGTATCTGCATCACCCTTGTAAACCGGCCATTCTTTATGTTCATTCACATAATTTGCTATAATTTGTTCATATTCCTTATTATTACAATAAATCTTTCTATCTCTTGGAACATATGAAAAATACACAGTCTCACCATTCATTATGTAGTAAAATAATATACTTTCAACGTTTTCGGTATTTGTAAAGTCTATTTCATCGCCGTCAATAGCAACTGTATCTGGAGACTCATTTCTAAGTTTTACAATTTCTTTTAGGAATAATTTTAAATCTTCTTTAGATATGTCAAAATTTTTTGATTCAAAAACCACAATTTGTGCCTTTTGTTTTCCAAATTTTGACATAAGTTTTTGATAAACAATTTGGGGGATGTCATCTTCTGTAGGTCTTCTATTTCCAAATTTTCTCAATTCGCTATTGGGAAAAGAAAAAGAAATGATATTTTTTTCTGGGTCATACCATCCACTGTAAGTATATTCCTTTGCTGTGTGTCCAAAATTGATAGCATGCGTGCCACCCTGTTTTGCTTTAATAACTTGTGACCCCTTATCCCATAACCAACACCATCCCTTTTCCATATCATCTTCATCCTGACCAATGGAAAAATAACGTCTAGCTAATGTTTCTTGTTCATCATCGGATAATTCATCGTAATATGTTTCTTTTAGTATTGAAAATTTCTGACTAAAACTGTTAATGGGGTCGGGTTCAAAAAACAAATCGTCTTCATGAACATTGGAATGATAATCAGAATACTCTGCCGACCAAATTTTTACCGGTATAAATTTTTGCTTTTTCGAAATGTAATCAATCAACGTGTAATAATCGTGAATTCTTGTAATAAATTGACCTGTTTTGGTGTTGTACACTACCTCAACGGGTTCTTTTTTAACATGAATTTTTCTTTGTCTTACATCTAACATGGCCTGAGCTATGGTATTTCTTGATAAAGACAACGATTTAATTGGAAACTGGTCTATAAAAAGGGCGTTGGGTTCATCTACTCCCTTTTTCAATATATCCATCAATTCGCCATAGGTCATTCGAGCAGCCATATCAGTATAAATAAATTACCATATCTCAAATCCATTACATTCACGAAGAAATTTAATAAATTTC
>Ga0326728_10015361_pt1 | contig 15949 bp, 7 predicted proteins | sample MB3enrmetagenome_FD_207602 | JGI IMG/M metagenome (GOLD analysis project Ga0326728, IMG submission 207602) | Lab enriched peat soil microbial communities from McLean, Ithaca, NY, United States - MB31MN | ecosystem: Environmental > Terrestrial > Soil > Wetlands > Peat | place: USA: New York...
AATCCACGGTAATGGAATAAGGAGTCCCGATCTCGTCGTTTCTTCTGTAGCGGCGCCCGATGGTCCCGGAGTCATCATAGTTGACAAGAAGAGCATTTTCCTTGAGTTTTGCAACGATCTCCTTTGCAGGATCTGCAAGCTCTTTACGAGTTAAAAGTGGGAGAACTGCAACCTGCACAGGGGAAACTGCACTTGAGAAATGCATAACAAGGCGATCTTCTTCCTCTAAATCGGCATCTTTATCATCTTTTACATATTCATATTCTTTTCCAATTTCTTCGGCGCCTTTAATTCCAAATTCTGCTACCTTCTTCGCAATATTTTCTTCATCAAAAGCGTGCTCTATGACACCATAGAAGATTCTGTCAATACCATAGGAAGGTTCAATTACATGCGGAATAAAGCTTTCTCCGCTTACTTTTACGCTCTCTTCTGCAAAGCTCACCATATCAGAACTGACTGTCAACTCTTCTCCACCCACTGTAACTTTGATCTCAAACTTTGAGAGTTCCTCTTCTGAAAGCTGTTTTAAGGCATCTGCAACAGCTCTTGCTTTGTCCCTAAAGACAGGTCCTAGCTTAGACATATTTGGCTTTACAGCAAAGCGATTTACCACTCTAGGCTCGTTATATTCCACGTAAACATAAAGATCGGTATTGCTGACTCTTGAATGGGCTTTGAGGTCATAGTCCGTTCTGTCGGCAATTCCCACTATTTCAACCCAACCGAAGCGTTCTGTCTCAATCTCAGCATCCCAACAATCGATTGCATAATGCGCCATTTCATCCTTAAGGTGCTGCCTGAATCTGAGTTTTGCAGGGTTGATTCCTACCTTTTTCAGGAACTCTTGTGTGAGTGCGATATTGTAACCCAGTATTTCGTGAGCAATGACCTTAGCCTTCACAGCTTCCCTGACAGTCATCCTGAATGATTCTCCCTTCTTCTGCGCCTCCTGCGAATAGAGTACAAGTTCTTTGTCTGCAAAAAGTTCGAAATTAGGATGTTTTTTGTGCCTTGGATCAACGAAAATCTCGCATTCTGCTTGCGTGAACTCCCTGAGCCGGATAATACCCTGCCTTGGTGCAATTTCATTTCGATAGGATTTACCTATCTGCACTGCTCCAAAAGGCAACTTACCTCGGTAGAACCTGGAAAGCCTTTGGAAATCAACAAACATACCCTGGGCCGTTTCCGGCCTTAGATACCCCTGTTTTCCAGTTCCAGGCCCGATTGTGGTCTTGAACATTAAGTTAAATTCATAGGCTTCCCCTAACTCTCCACCACACTCGAGACATCTGAGTTCATGTTCTTTTATAATCTTGGTAAGCTCTTCTGCATTCAAAGTTCCTGCAACATTAATTACATTTTCTACAAGATGATCAGCCCGAAATGCCTCTTTGCAGTTCATGCACTCACACAGAGGATCAGAAAAACTTCCAATGTGCCCGGATGCGATAAAGACTTCTTCGATACCGATAGTTGGGCACTCAATCTCCATAAACCCTTCCTGGATAATATAAAACTCTCTCCATATCTGCTCAATCCGCCTCTTTAGTGTGCTCCCAAGAGGCCCATAATCATAAAATCCACGGCTTCCGCCATACAATTCAAAGGAGTTCCACAAAAACCCCCGGCGTTTAGCCAGTTCGAATACCTTCTCGTACTTGTCCATTTAAGAAATCCTCATGAAATTGATTGGAAATATCAAATAATTGAGGATTTTGATAAACCTCTTGTTTTCACGAGTCATAATATACTATTCATAAGATATGACGATAGTTAGGGGTTTATCAAATCCTTAATTGTGATTCTTAATTTGTCTGTAGTTATTAGATAAATGAAGGGAACCATTATATTAAATCTGCACTTCTCTGAGAAGTATTTCTGAATTTAGTCAGTTCCGAAACCATCTCTACAAATCAGAAGAATATCGCAAAAATGATTTCAGGTAATCAAAGTTGCGTTGTCTCACTCCATTGCTTGCAGCAGGATAAAGCACCTAAATTTTGGTTGAGAAAAGATTTACTTATTTACATAAGCGTATTAATATTAAGAATCAAATATTCTATTGATTTCATATTATTTGGCAATATATTTGTATTTGTACTTTATAGCAATTAAATGTGCTTCAACATGAACAAAAATAAAGAACTGCACGATTCCTAACAATAGTTGCTGTGAAGGAATAATTATTGGAGGTTGATTAGAAGTTTTATTTAAGAACTAAAAGTAATAAAGACTTTAAAAATCCATATATTCCAAAGTACAAAAATAATATAAAAAGTTAAACCATTGGAGGTAAATATAATGTTTGGATGGGACGATTTTCAAAATATAAATCTTTGGGGAGCCGGGGGACGCTGGGGTATGATCCCCTGGGGTAGTCTCGCATAATTTAGCTTGTTTCCAATTTCAAATTTTGCGGTATAAATAACTCACAATACCAGTGCATAAGCAGCAAAATTGGTATGAAATAAAACAGCATCAGAAAACTCTTCTGAAATAAAAAAGTATCATAGCCATCTTTTCACGACATTTATACGAAAATCCTGATAAACTGCTTTGAATTGATGACTATGAATTTAAAATTTTCTAATACGCGCTGATATAATCATACCATTAACTCTCCTGGCAATTAATCAACATTATAAGCTTAAGAGCATCCAGATAAACCTATATAAATTTGTACAACTGACAACAAATTCTTTAGTATTAATTTACTCATTAAAATTTCCACTAATTTTAGCTTTAAAGAATAATATAAATTTTTTTTCCAGTCAATTGAGAACAAATGTGTTGAAATTAATTTATTTAATTGATTGGAATTTATTTTTGTAGCCATAGTTAATATAAAAATATTAAAAAAGTTGACATAAAACTGATGTAATCAATATTTTAAAAGTACTTCTTTCACAACAATAGCATAAACACAAGAAAAAAATGATGTTAAATACTGAAATTAGTGGGCAAAATTTGCACAGGATTCCAACGGAGAAATAAATACTAGCGAACTAAAATCTAATAAAATGATATTAAGACCAAATATATAATTTATAATTATATAAGTATGTTACAAATATTTATAAACCTCTGATCTTAACTACCTATTAATATACTTTCCTAAGCATAGGACAAAATTTAGGGTCTATCAAAATACTGTACAACTTATACTGTTTCCAAAATTTGTAACTAAAATTTTTAACGTTATGTTTTTGGATTAAATGTAATTCTATAACCTCAATTTGGCAGTGTACCGAAGTTCCATAATCAATTCAAAGAAGTAAAACTTAAATTGATAGTCTATGACGTAAATAAAAAGATAGTAGAAATAATTTGTATTAAATTAAGGATTTCTACAGAGTCATAAAATCAGTAAGAGTTTACATGAGCAAAAATTATTGTTAAGAGAATTAAACTCTCCAATACTCAAAAGCATAGGAATTTATCGGAATTCGATTTAAATGTAAAGTTTGACCACAAGAAGGGAAGAAATGGAATAATGAAATAGTCTTTTTTCGTTTTTTCCTGTTTAATAGGCCGGATTCTCAACTTTAATAAGGGTGAGCTTCCAGTATGAATAATGAAGGTTTAAATCGAAACTTTCAATTTGAATATAATACTTATAGTAGTAGCTGTCGATTAATTTCGCAAAAAAAGTATAAAAAATGAATGAGTTTAGGTATGAGTGAATTACCTTATCCAAATGAAGAAAATAGTTCAACGAATTTGCATGAAATTTCATCGTTTTTTCAATACTATATACAATCGTAGGCAGTGAAAAGAGTTGAGCATTAAAGGGAATTTCAGTTCCATGATTATATCATATAAAGCTTATAATAATAAAACCAACTTAAAATCATATTATAATACTGGATCATCTACGACTGGTCATATATGCCTAATATATAATGGGCCCAAAAAATTGCACTTTGAATAAACATGAAAGCCAAAAGTATGTTTTTATAAATATATTTAAAAAAAATTAAAACTTTACTTATGAAGCAAACAATTGCATGAATCTTAAAATTTTATCGCCTTTTAAATTCCCGGCATTTTTGCACGAATTTTTCTACCGGGAAACTGGCAGGATGAGTATGCATATACCCTGCAAGAGTATTGTGCTCTATGAGTCCATCAAAACCGTTATTTATACCTTTTCCGCGGAGCATCTTGTATGCAAATTTTGCATCACGGTCACATTCTGTGAGTGAGTAATGAAATTCGTGACCTCTTATATTATGAGAACAGAAGTTTTTGTTAAGAGGGAGGGCTTCAGTATAGCCTAAAGCCCTAAGCCGGTTTGTCATTCGTGTATTTGCAGGCACTACATCAGCTAGTTTATAAGTCCTGTCATCTACATCATAAGTCTTACATAGGTATAGCAGGCCTCCACATTCCGCATAGATGGGCAGGCCATCAGATGCAAGACTTTTAAGTTTACGAGTAGTCTCTGAACTTTCAAGTATTTCTGCATAAAGTTCGGGATAGCCACCCCCAAGGTAAATTCCATCCACATCTGGAACTTCTCCTTTCATTGGGCTAAAAAATACAATCTCAGCTCCACAATATCTGAAGGCATCGAACATATCCTGATAGTAAAAACAAAAGGCTGGATCCCTGGCAATTCCTACCTTGACCTCAGTCTCTGGTCTATGTAGATCCGTAGTTTCCGGAAAAGAACAAGGTTCTGCAAGTTCAAGTACTGCATCAAGGTCAACATTATCCTCAATAAATGTTGCCATTTCTTTAGTGTTGTAGTCCGTTTCGTGGGCCATATATAGCCCAAGGTGCCTTGAGGGAACCTCAATGTCTTTCTTTCGTGGAATCATTCCTACAATAGGAATGTTGTTAATAAGTGAATTTTTTAAGAGTTCCGCATGGCGTAAACTTCCGAATTGATTCAGGATAATGCCTACAATCCTTACTTCAGGATCGAACTCTGAATAACCTTTCAGCAAGGCTGCGACGCTCCTAGACATACCATGGACATTTATTACCAGAATTACAGGCAAGTTAAGGGTTTTTGCAACGTGCGCCGAGCTTGCAATTTCTGTAGAATCTATCCCATCAAAAAGCCCCATTGCACCCTCTACTACCACAATATCTGCATCCGCAGCCGTTCGGGCCACAATCTGCCCAACTCCATCTGTACCCATTATATATGTATCCAGATTTCTGGAAATGCGCCCACAGATTACAGTGTGATGAGAAGGATCAATATAATCAGGTCCTACCTTGTAAGGCTGGACTTTTAGCCCTCTGTGCTTGAAGGCAGCCATTATGCCCATTGAGGCTGTAGTTTTTCCAACTCCGCTGTGGGTTCCTGCAATAAGTATTCCTTTTGTCATCTACTTGATATTGTTGCCGTTAAAATATATTAAAGCTATTAGTTCAGTTGTTGCGAATGGTTTATAGCTATCTTTAAGAACTAAGTTCAAATTTCGGTTGAGTACACCCACTGCATGCAACTGGGCTCGCCATTGATTTGGATATAAAGAGATTATTCAAGATCAAATACTTTCATTTGCTTATATCCCTTTTTCCTATCTGATTCCCCTGATTTTCAACATCGTTTTTAATTACATAGGAAGTTGTACCATAATTCACAGTTCCAATGTAACTACCCTCACCCCATAGTTCTCTACATTATATTTTTTTTAATATCAGATATTCTTCAAAGATTTTTCTTGCTATGGTATTTTATATAATTTACCTCACTCTTAAGGGAAAATATTTTGGTTCAGCAACAACGAAAAGATTCACACGATCACCTCTACAATTGTATAAAAGCGTAATATATCCTTGTTCTATATATACACTGAAATCCCAGAGCAGTATGGAAACTTTACGAAAATGACAAAATAAGAGCCTGAAGATAAGTGGAAATCTAGAAATTTACGTAGGCATTAGAACCTAGATCACTAACGAACCATTTAAAGCCACTTTCACAAAATCCTTTTTGTTTTAAGCCCTATAGTATTTGATATATTCACTAAATATATCCGTATACTTAATTACGCAAAAATTTATAAATCAAAATGAGTTTATTTTTAAAAATATTTGTTGAAGGCTTAAAAAGCCTCATTTTCAATTTGCTGCAAAATGTACATGAATCCGAGAAAGCGCATAATTGCGCCTGTAGAATCTTTTCTGTAATGATTCCAATTAGACTACGAAAATTCTAACCTTGTATTTTGATTCGACGAAAAAGAAAGAGTTAAAGATTTTTTCTTCCGTTCATCATTGGACTATTAATTATTAGACCGGATTATAAGCATTGATGAACCTACTGGCCCATATTCATTGCTTATCTCTAAGGATTGCTTTGATTTCCTTCAATTCTTGTAATATCTCAGCTAGTATAAGACTGTTGGAAGTTTCGGACGCCTTCTTTGTCTTCTTTTTTATAGGAAAAGGAGAGGATCGCACTAATTCTGGAGCATCATGAACTTCTAGACCATCATGAACTTCTGGAGCTGCAGCAACTTCTAAAGCATCGGTCCATCCATCAGAAACTGAAGCTTCTGGCCCTTCGAGTGCCCATTCACCATTTAATGCAGGAATTACAGGCTCAGACATCCAATACTCAGTAAATAGACCATTCCCATATTCATCAATCGATTCGAGTACCGATAAGTGAGAAGATTCACCTTTCCACTCATACTCAACCTTTGGTTTATCAGAAAAGCGTTTTTCGAGTCCGTTGACTACAATATCAATCGCTATCCTAAATCTCTTATCTATATTGACATACTCATTTAAAGCAGGTAGTGACAGAGCCCTAAAGAATGCATTCTTTATGTCGTTCCTAGTGTAGCCAGATAGGCTAACACAGGCATTAACTAACTCTATTACTTCATCTTGAGGCATTACCTTTTCTAATTCAGGGTTAATCTCCAATAATGGAAATTTAGCCTTTGTTCCCTCTAAAAAGGATTTTTGTGTGTTTTCTGAATTACTCATATAGATCACCTTTCGATCAGAATGTTTAAAGTGTCGATGATCGAAAAGATGTATATTTTTTGTGATATTCCATTATAAGTCTTATGTTATCGTTTTTTATTACCTTCCTCCAAATTATTCATTTTCTTATTACATTCCGCTACAATAAATAGATGGTTGCAACCAGTATTGCATTTTGGGTGTGAGAAAATAACTCTTGAAGATGAGATTTAATTATTTAATACTTAAGAATAGATTCGTAACTTATGCAGACACTGTTAGTCACATAAAGGTATCAGATGAATACATCACTCAAGCAATGAAGAATCTTTTAAGTAGTTAAAAAATTTTTCCGAAGCAAAGAAGATGCTTACACAACCTTTGCATAAGTAGTGAATGTCAAGCTATGAAATTACGGGTTTTTATTACTAGACATGTAGATTTTGAACCTATCCGAAAAGTCTTGTGACCTACTATAACTTATACAATAGCCATATGTACAACAGAACAGATACTCGGATATTATAGCCTAATATAACTTTTACAACATAATTGTTTTATTTTTCGGACAGGCTCTTAATCACCTTAACAATTAACGGCTTATGCTACTCTAAATATGATGGGGAAAACAACTACGCCTTTTCATCTCTTTTTTTAAGTTCTTGTTATCATTGGTTTTGAGTCATTTGTTATCATCTATTTGAAGCCCTTTGTTATCATCAGTAAATAACAACTTTACTGCTTCCTCTCTGTTTTTTATATTGGTCTTGAGATCATTATTGTAACGCTTTCACTGAATTCACACACTTTATCGGAAAGAAAAATATTAGGGAAGGCTATCAACATGTTTCTCGAAGTAATCTATTGGTTCAATTTTTACTTCATATTTGCGAGGAACTTCTTTAGCTTCATAGAAGTTTACAATGAGCCCTTTGTCTACATAGTTCTCCTTAATGGTGTCATAAACTAATTTAGTTTTATCGTAATTCATCTTCAAAACAAAAACAATTCATTCCACATTTTTTTATATTTCACTAAACCTTTCTTAAATTCCTCATACGAAAGTAGTCCTCTAATTTCATAATTGCGAATAATTATCAATCTTATTCATCTTCATAATACCAATCATAAAATTTATTTAGTAAACTTTTAATTATCTTTGAGTACTATCAGTATCCTTGAGTACTATCTGCATCTGGCAAATTCACAATAGAACAAAGCTCATTCTTGTTCTTATATTTAATTTTTAAATTTTTTTATAAAACAGATTATGAAATGGATCTCTCTTTACTAATATAAATTGGAATGAATAATCACGAAGATCGAATTCGAAATAATACTTACCTAACCCTATATTATTCCAATCTTCAATAGATCTAAAAAGAAGACATATGCCTTGATGAGAGTCAGTGTAGTGACTCTATTAAAATGCTATTATCTTTTCCACTAAAACAACAAACGTTTTGTAGTGATTCTTCGAGTATATAACCGTGAAAATTGATGTTTTTTATATTATTGGGGCATAATTCATTTAATCTCCATATTTTTCCTATGAGGAAATCTGTGCGAAAATAAGCATCATTCGGTCAACTATCCAGAACTTGAGAACGAAACTCAATTTGCCGAACAGAAAATCATCTTCCACTTATAAGGAAAAAGCATTTATTGAAGCGTATAATCAGGGGATGTCGGGCTACAAACTTGCAGCAAAATTCAAGATGATTCAATAGACTGTTGCGTTGAAAAATAAGGAGCTGGGCTTATCTGCAAGAGATGCTAAGATTCCAGGAAGCACTAATAGAGGGCAAATAGCTAGGAACAGTGCTAACAGAGATTAGTACTGTAAAAAATGTTGATTTCGAGATAAGAAATATAAGCGATTTTTTCAGAAATAGAATGTATCCATCACATTAGTATGCGGTTGTCAATATATGTCAAAACGTGCTGTTTTATACGAGCGTTTTACAATATTCTCTATAATAAGATGGTCTAAATACATTAAAAGACTCAAAAATTGATTCTGCAAGCTTTAAAGGCTTCATATTTATGCATATAGGAAAAAAGTTCAATAGTTAACTGATCGTCTACTAGTTTAGTTCTATATTTAGGTGTGTATCGATGGGTATGATTGAAAAAATATGAAAAGCATAGAAGGTCTTGATTGACTCAATAAACTCGATGTTGGTTGCTCTCCCAATAAGGAATACCTAAAGTTGACGCAAGGCATTGCGGGCTCTCCAGATAATAGGTTTGATGAATATATCGAACGTTTAGAATTGAAGCCAGGTGTTGCTATAACACTTAATCCTTCTCCAATGCAGCTTCTTGATTCAGAATTTAAGTATGCTAATGAGTATAATTTGAAAATCGAAAAGGTTAATGACAGTTATTATCGATGGTTTAAACCTGCTTAATAGCTGTTGAAATCAAAGTTACTCTAGCATACCAACTAGAATAGAATGAGTATGCTCAAGCTAACTTTCCAAATTCCATAAAATATTCACTGGATTTTTTAAACCTACTTCAGGTCAAGGTGTCAATTTTTCATGACGTAATGTACTTTTATTTAGCATTTCTCTGTAGAATTCAAACTTCGGAAAAAACCTACGCAAGTATGTAATGAATTCTTCATTATGATGCCTTTCTAACAGATGCGTCATTTCATGCACAACTACATACTCAATACATTCTCTGGGCTTCTTCGCCAACTCAAGGTTCAGCCAGATTCTTTTTGCCTCTATATTACAAGTTCCCCATTTTGTTTTCATTTTTTTAATCGCAAATTCAACCACATTAACCTTCATTGATTCTTCGTATTGAGCGATGACTATCTGAACAATTTCTTTAAGTGTTTTGCGATACCATTCGTCTAATATTTTTTTCCTTTTATCGGTATTTGTATTTGGTCGTATATACAATTCGATTGTTCCATGCTTTATTACCACTTTTGGATGAGTATTATGTTCTATGACTTTTAACAGGTATCGCTTGCCCAGGTAGTAATGACTTTCCATTGTAATGTAATCCCTTGGAGTTTCACTCTCCTGATTTTGTAGTTTGATCTGTTGTTTCCTTATCCAACTCATTTTTGAAATAGCAAATACTCTGATAGTATCTAGGTTCATACGTAACGGTGCAGAAATTTTCACCTTACCATTTGGTGGATAAACACTTAGGTGCACATTTTTTATGTCTTTGTGCACAACATCTATAGGCATATCACCCAATATTATTTGTTGCATATCAATACTCATTCTGCTGTTTGATTATAGGAAAAACCCCGTCAACTTTATTTACATCTTTGAGGCTTTTATACAATTTTGCTTTTATTTCATTCTCCTTAGATGGATTAACACGCCAGTCAGCTCGTTTTACTCACTTAATAACATTGTCACAATTAATTCATTATTTATTTAAGATAGTTATTTTCGACCTTATAATATAGTTTTTCTTGGCTTGTATCTGAATTCAAACTCATTTTTTTTGAATAACTGCCTAGCAATTTAAAATGTTATTTTACTTATTGGGGTTTAAATGTTCTGATAAGTTTTATAAAGAAAAATAATATCCAGGCGATTTTAACAAGTTCAATAATATATTTTTTAAGTATAAATATTTAATTTATAGCAAGATGTATTATCAATGTGTATTTGTTCAGTTATTTTTCCATTATTAAACTATACAAAATATTAGGAGACTGAAAATGAAAAAAGTGACATTTGATAGAGCGAGTCGAAAGCATATAATCAGAACGGTATTAGGGATCACTGTGCTGGCTTTTTTACGATACTGATTTCAAAACTTCCCACCTGAATAAGTTACTACTTTGCATCTCATTTAAGAACGCTGGTATTACCCTAATAGGTAGATTAGCATTCTTATTTTAGATTGTCTGTGATTTTATATTTATATCTGTTATGATTGAATCTACGGTTCGTAGATAAAGTGACAAAAAAAGTGAAAAATAAGAGAAAGCAGGTCAGTAATCGACCTGTTCTGTTTCTTTTATCTTTTCCTTGAACAGAGTATATGCCCACAGCTGGTAGATGATGACTATAGGCAAGAATACCAATGCTCCTCCCAACATGATGCTCAAGGTCATGTGGCTTGATGCTGCCTCAAAGATATCTATTCCGTATTCAAGAGAAACAGAGGACTTAAGCATGTAAGGATAGATACTTACAAGTCCGCTTTGAAGAACGAAAAGAAGCGCAAAGAGATTGCCGCAAAAAGCCGGGAACTCATTATCTTTTTTTGCAAATAACACCGCAAGGACAGCTGACACTACCGAAAGAACTGGCAATAAGTACAGAGCTGGCGTGGCTGAATAGTTGGTTGTAAAACCTTCTATACCCACAAAGGAATATGCCATATAGACCAGAGCAAGTATGAGTACAATAAGAGTGCTCTTCTTTGCCAGATCACCTGCTTTTATAGCTATGGCACCCTCAGTCTTGACATTGATCCAGAGCGCACCTGAAGTAACACTCATAAGCACGAACAAGACACCGCCTATCAATGCATACGGGCCAAAAAGTCCAGGAAGGGTACCTTTATAAACTCCTCCTGAAGCGATTTCAAGCCCCTTGAAGAAGTTCGCAAATGCAACTCCCAAGACCAGAGAGATCAGCAGGCTTCCAACGAACCATCCCCACGTAAGTACTTTCTGTATCTGGGGATTATCATCCTTGTGGAGATATTCCACGGAAATGCCCCTTGCGACCAGGCCGACTAGCAGCAACATCATTGGAAGATACAGGAAAGTAAACATCTTCGAGAATACCAAAGGAAATGCAGCAAATGTTCCACCTACAGCCAGGATGAGCCATACCTCATTACCGCCCCAGAAAGGACTCACAGATCTCTGGATTTGTATCCTTTGCACCTTATCTGTAGCAATAAAGGGTGCCAAAAGACCTGCTCCAAGGGAAAATGAGTCTACAATGAAGTAAACTCCCCATATCACACACCACAGGAAGAACCAGATAACAGCAAGCATATCATAAGTAAGGAAATCAAACATCTTCACTCAACTCCTGTCGCATTGACTACGGTTTTCTTTATGAGGTATATCTCAAAGACCATCAGGATCAGATAGAATGCGCTGATAAGGAAAACACTTAACAACACATCTGATGTGGGAACCGATGATATACCATTAGCTGTCTTTAGCAGACCATATACCAGCCATGGCTGCCTTCCGATCTCAGTTACATTCCAGCCAGCAACGATGGCTATGAATGGGAGTGGAATCGACCACATCAGTAGCTTCAGATACTTATCCGATGTGTACAGCTTGCCTGACTTTTGAAGATATAAGCCTACAAGAGCCTCTATGATAAACATGAATCCCAGAATTATCATCATCTTAAAGCTCCAGAATACCATTTCTACAGGCGGTAATTCATCCTTAGGTAGCTGGTTAAGTCCTGTTATCGTTCCGCTGAAACTTCCTGTATACAGGAAACTTGCAAGACCTGGAATTCCCAGCAACTGAACACTATTGGAACCAGTGCTTGAATCAGGTACCTGTATCAGATACATGGGCACTGAAGAACCTGTTTCCCATATCGTATCCATTGCCGCTCCTTTAGTAGGCTGAAGCTCGGTAACATATTGTGCATAACCGTGACCAAGAACTGGAAGCATGACTGCAGTAGCGAGTGCTATGGTAACTGCTATGCTGAAAGACTTCTTGAACGCTTCATTGTTGTTCCTTTTAAGGAAATGATATGCACAGATTCCCATGATCAGGAATGCGGTCAACAGGTAAGCTGAAAGCAGAGTATGTACCAGCATATACCACACATAGCTGTTTGTAAGTAGAGCAAAGAAATCTGCCATAATCACCTTGCTACCATCAGCAGCCATCTTATAGCCTACGGGATTCTGCATAAAACCGTTAGCAGTGATAATCCATAATGAAGATATGTTAGTACCCAGAGCGACCATCCACATGGAAAATACCTTTAGTTTCTGACGGTTGTGGTCCAGGAATATCCATGCGCCAAAGAAAGTACCTTCAAGGAAGAAAGCAAATAATGCTTCCACAACTAAAGGTGGTCCAAAGACATCTCCCATGAATTCCGCATAGGCCCCCCAGTTCGTACCAAACTGGAAAGTCATTGCAAGACCTGATACTAGACCTATTGCAAAGTTTATCTTGAATACCCTACCCCAGAAGTCGGCCATATTTCGGCAAGTTTCAGCTTTGTTCTTATAGTATACAGTTTCCATGCCTGCCACTAACAGTGCGAGTCCCAATGTTAGTGGAACGAATAGGAAATGGAACACAACTGTTATGGCAAACTGGAGCCGGCTTAATAAAAGCAATTCAACCATTCATTATGCCTCGTTTTTTTACTTACATTCGGCAATCATTAAGACCCAGAAAAGGCTCCGAATTATAAGAATCACCAATAAATATTATATTTATACTTATATTGGCTCTGTAGAAATCCACAATTTAAGGTTGTGGTGCAAAAATCTCATAATGTAAAAGTAAAAATTTGGTTGCAAAGCAAGGAACATAAAAAGACAGAGTATTCCTCAGATAATATCCAGATTTAGACAGCTATTCCGAATAATCTATTTATAAAATTGACTTCATCAAGAACCAATAGATTTAGAGCATCAACCTGTCCTTTTTTATCAAATGCATAATTCCAATTCCATTTAAAGTATTACTGGCCGTATAAAAAAACACTAAGCTGAATATTGGACTAGCTATCCACTTTATAGCTCGTGATCCTGTTCAACAATATTATTCAAATACTTGATTTGCCGAGCACCTACATTTTTAGATAATATTTTATCATTTTTCAGTTCTATTTAAAATTTGATAATATATTTCAATCTTTGCCTATGTTTTTGTGAACTGGATCATTCCACAATCTATAAGAACATACAAATTTTCACCGATTACTCCTAAGTAAATGCAAAAAAAGTATTAAAAAAGCATAGCAAAATTCAATTAATTCCTTTGCTATTGATTCTAATTAAATAGTAATGTATTGAGAGTTATATAAAAATAACTGTTCCAAGTCTCTGTTTTTCATTAAAAAACAGGATTTCTTGTTTTCACGGATGCGGAGATTTTGCTATAAAACCTATGTATCAATGAAAACGAGAAATCCTGTGTTGTAATGAAAAAAAAGAATACAGAGTCAATCAGATTTAACAGAACTCTCAATACATTACTATTTAATTAGAATCGATAGCAAAGGAATTAATTGAATTTTGCTATGCTTTTTTAATACCTTTTTTACATTTACTTAGCATATAATCTGTAGAAACTTGTATATTCCTATAAGCCATGGAATAATTAAGTTTACAGATATAAGTAAAAATCTGGCTCATTGCCATTTTGTGTGGGTTGAAATTAATTTTTCAGCCTTATCCAAAAAGCTTGGAGAAGGAATGGGCAGTATGTTGAAGTGTAATTTTTACCTACAGAATTTTTGTGCCAAAATCTCTGAATTTCCTAAGTTCCATTCAAAATAAGAAATGGTAACCGATCTATGACTCCTGGAACTTATGGGACTCATAGAGCATATGGAGCTCATGGAACACTTGGAATAAATTAGTAGGCCACAATCATGAATAAAAAATAGAAAAAATAATTATATAGTACTTTAAACAAAACTAAAAAAATGAGCAAACTTAATCAGAAGCTCAGTTTTTCGATACTATAGTAAAACTTGACATAACCACAATGTATATATTTAGGGAAACCCTAACTAAAAAGAAGATGGGAATATGATTTCAAAGAAAGAGCATTTGTTTACAGTTTTTGATAATCTGATAAAAATCAAAGGTAAATGCTCTTGTGAGATCTTATCTAAATGCGGGTTATCGGACATTACTGTAAAGCAGATCGAATATCTAAGAGCCATTGATGGATATGAGGAAGTGACATTTAGCAAACTTGCTAAAATCACTAAGAACTCAAAACCAACCATCACAGAGATGATAAATAAATTTGTTAATTTTGAGTGTGTGTACAGAGAAAAATGCCCAGATGATGGCAGAGTAATTTATATCCGTTTGACAGAAAAAGGGCGAATGGTAGCCCGTTCTGAAGAGAATTCTTTGATGAAAATCATTGAAAATATGGTAAATTTATTGGATGAAAGAGAGATAGATACTCTCATCGAAATTCTAGAAAAATTAAGGTAATTTTTTTTAGTTGGTCTTGTATTTAGGTTAAGTCTAACTAAATAACTGAACTCATAATTGGAACGAAGATAATGAATTCAATACAAACCGACAATATCAGAGAAAGCATTGTAATACCTCTTTTTGAAATAGTTGTTTACCCAAAAACTCGAACAAAATTCTTAGCTGACAAAACTACAGGAGAACTATTATTAAATGAAATGAAAAATATCGAACCTGTATATGCCATCGGGCTAACAGTAAGGAGTGGAATAAAAATTTCAGACTTATCGGAAGACAGTTTATATAAAATAGGAAATCTGTTAAAAATTATGTCTGTACAACCTGCTAATGACGGATATTTAATTGCTGCAGAAGCTGTGCAAAGAGTAGAAGCCATTTCCCTGCATCAGGAAAATGGACAGTTCTATTCTGAATACGAACCTATTTCGGATATTCCGGATCTGGATGACGAAATTCAAGCAGAAATAATAGCAGACATAAAAAAGATAATTCTTGAGATAAGCAACCGTTTTCAAGGTTCTGAACAGTTTACTAGGCCAATCGATAAGATGAATTCCATTGGCCAAATTATGGGGTATATCATTCCATATATGCCGATAAAACTCTCTGAAAAGCAGGATCTTCTGGAAATTGTTTCTGTTCGTGAAAGATATCTTGCATTTCTTTATATTCTGGCTAAACAGAAAGAAAATATCAACTTGCAGATTGAAGTGGCACAAAAAGTTTCAGAAAAAATAAACAAGTCACATAGAGAAGCAATGTTGCGAGAACAACTGAAGGTAATTCAAGAAGAGCTTAACGAATGTGACGGTTCTACTTCATGCAA
>Ga0326728_10015362_pt1 | contig 15949 bp, 10 predicted proteins | sample MB3enrmetagenome_FD_207602 | JGI IMG/M metagenome (GOLD analysis project Ga0326728, IMG submission 207602) | Lab enriched peat soil microbial communities from McLean, Ithaca, NY, United States - MB31MN | ecosystem: Environmental > Terrestrial > Soil > Wetlands > Peat | place: USA: New York...
CAGAAAGAAATAAAGGTCCGCCTGGAACTGGGACTTGGAAATGCCGCCTTCACAGCCTGGACCTGTGATTTGTCGATCGATTACGTCAAGATAAACGCGTCGTACAGAAGCTGAGTTGTGTCCAGCGTTAGTTTACCCGGCGCTCTCGGCCCGCCCATTCTTTTTCGCGCAATTTGAATTTCTGGATTTTGCCGGTGGCCGTCTTGGGCAGTTCCCCGAATTCCACTGCCTTGGGGGCTTTGAAACGCGCAAGATACTGTTTGCAATGATCTATGATCTCCTGTTCCGTAGGGGCCTTTCCCGGCTTCGGCAACACAAAAGCCTTGGGGACTTCCCCCCATTTTTCGTCCGGTACCGCGATAACTGCTACTTCCATTACGTCCGGGTGCTGATAAATGACGTTTTCCACCTCGACAGTCGAGATATTTTCGCCCCCGCTGATGATGATGTCTTTCTTGCGATCCATGATTTGCATGTAATTGTCCGGATGTACTGCAGCCAAGTCGCCGCTGTGAAACCATCCTCCCTCAAAAGCCTCGTCGGTGGCTTTCGGGTCCTTATAATATCCAAGCATGACGTTGTTGCCTCGCATGACGATTTCCCCAATGGTCTTGCCGTCCCGCGCGATGGGCACCATGCTGAGGGGATCGACAACGTCCATAAAAAGGGCGTTGACATAGGTGACCCCCTGACGAGCCTTTATCTTTGCCCTCTCCTCAATCGGGAGACAATCCCACTTGGTCTGCCATTCACATATGCTATGGGGCCCGTAGGTCTCGGTCAAACCGTATACCTGGATTATGTTGACCCCCAGCTCCTCCATGTTCCTGATGATGGTGGGCGACGGCGGCGCTCCTGCCGTTATTACCTGAAGCTGTCGCTTGAACTTTACATCTTTTGCTCCGGGAAAGTTGGCCATGGTTATCAGGATTGTCGGTGCGGCGCACAGGTGGGACACGCTCTCCTTTTCAACAAGGCGGTAAATCTCGTCCGCAACGACCTTTCTCAGGCAGACGTGAGTTCCCCCTACCGCCGTGACCGCCCAGGTGAAACACCACCCGTTGCAATGGAACATCGGCAGCGTCCACAGATAGGTCGATTGTGAGTTCAGACTGAATTCGACGGCTTCTCCCATCGCGTTGAGGAAGGCTCCACGATGATGGTACATTACGCCTTTGGGCAGCCCTGTAGTCCCGCTTGTGTAATTGATGGTTGCAACCTGATATTCGTCCTCCACTACCGGTATTAAAGGATCGGAGGAGCCGGTCCGCAGGAATTCTTCGTACTCCATTCCTTCCAGCGGTCTTTCATCGCTCGCATCACAGATATTGACTACTGTTTTGACGTTAGTAAGGTCGCTAATGATAGGTTTGACTACATGTGCAAATTCATTGTCTACAAAGATAGCTTTCGCATCGGAATGGTTAATTATATATATAACCTCCCGTGGAGAAAGCCGTATGTTGATACTTACGAGAGCCGCCCCTATCATAGGTACTGCAAAGTGAGCTTCCAGCATAGGGGGGATATTTGGGCAGATAAAGGCAACCTTGTCGCCTTTGCCTATTCCGACATTTGTAAGGGCGCTGCCAAGGCGATTGACCCTGTCGTAGAATTCCTGATAGGTATACTGCCTGTCGTCATGGATAATGGCAACTTTGTCCGAAAAAATCGATGCGCTGCGGCTCAGGAAATTGACAGGAGTAAGGACATTGAAAAAGACTTTCTTTTGATCTCCAGACATCGTAAGTTCTCCCTTCATCAAATTGGAAATATCAGTTCAAAAGGAAAATATCTTCTGATATCCTGATCGGCCCGTATCAGGTGTGCGCTTCGGGTCCGCTTTCAATTTTGCTGACCCAACTGGAGAGAACCTATGACAATCGCCGTGTGATTTCCGCAGATGTATCGTGAGAGAGGAGTAGCGAACGAATCGATTCTAAAACCTGTGTAGTTGGCCAAAACTGGATATCGCGCTAAAATACCCGGCCCTGTTTTCAACCTTTTTCACATAAACCTTCGCAGGAAGTCAATAATGTTTTTGAGGATTTATCCTAATCGTCCAGCGCAGACTTTACCCATTTGGCATCTCCGCTAAACGCCAGTTTTTCGGAATGCCAGGCTAAAAGGGTTCTACGGTGCCCAATGCTCGTCACCGCAGCGGCGGGCAAACTGCTCTGGAGCAGTTCATAGAGGTTGGCCTCGGACTTCTCATCGATTGAAGCCGTCGCCTCGTCAAGGAATATGAAGTCCGGTTTGGCAAGCAGGACCCTCGAGAACGCCAGACGCTGCTGTTCGCCCAAAGAAAGCACCTGGGACCAGTTATCATCTTTTTCCAGCAAGGTGGAGAGATAGCCCAGCCCGCATTTTCCCAGCACATTTTGCAGTTCTTCCGGCCCGTAGCCGTCCGGATGCGGATAACAGAGCGCGTTGCGCAGGGACCCCAGTGGCAGGTAAGGTTTTTGGGGCAGGAACATGATCGAGGAAGAACCGGGAAAGAAGACAGTTCCCGCACAAAAAGGCCAGATGCCCGCCAGGGACCGGATCAAAGTACTCTTTCCGCTCCCTGAGGGGCCGGTTATAAGAAGATGTGCTCCGGGCGCAATATTCAAGCGGAGATTTTCGACAAGGACCCTTCCATTTGGGAGGGAAACGCTCAAAGACTCGGTCCTTATAATCTTCTCGGAAGTCATAATACGCTCGGCGCCTTGCGTAGATGCTCCCTGTTGCAGCCTGTCCATTATTCGAATAAATCCTATCAAACGATCTATTACAGCGTGCCATTTGGCTATTGTAGTGTAACTTGTAATTATATAGGAAAGCGCTCCGTGCACCGCTGCGAATGCGCCTACCGTCTGCATGAGTCCCCCGAGGTGCATTTCACCTGCGAAAAATCGTGGGGCCGCCATCAGCACGGGGAAGATGACTGCCGCCTGGCTGTAAGTATTCGTCAACCATGAAAGGCGCTTTCGCCGCCTCATAATTTTCCAAAAATTTACCATTAAAATGTCGAAGCGGTCCCTCAGGTGAAGCTCCTCCAGCTTTTCACCCCCGTATAGCGCTATCGATTCGCTGTTCTCACGAACCCTGACCATGCTGAAACGGAAGTCCGCCTCGAATCTTTGCTGGTTGAAATTGAGCAGAACCAGGGGATTGCCGATTTTTACGGCCAGCCACGTGCCGAGGATAGAATAGAGAAGCGCCGCCCAGACCATGTATCCCGGCAATTTGATGACTGTCTGAGGGCCTGCCTGAATGGTGAGAACTCCCGACAACAGCCAGAGGATGCCCAGGAATGAGACCAGCGTAGCCACCGAATTCAGGAGGTTGGTTCCGAGGTCGATAGTTAACTCGGTCAATGAATTGATGTCCTCGCTTATGCGTTGGTCGGGGTTGTCGGTTGCGGCTGCGGCTAAACCGATTCGATAGTAAGTCTGACGAGTCAGCCATTCGCTCAGGTACTTGTCCGTCAGCCATTTCCTCCATCGGATCTGCAGCATTTGGCTCAGGTAGAGCATATAGACGGCCTGAGCGATATACGCGCCCGCGAACAGACAAAAACGAACAATTTCACCAAGGAATTTGGCCTTGTCAAGGGTCTGCAGGACGTCGTAGAACTCCCTGAGCCATTCGTTTACCAGTACTTGAACATAGACCATGCCGAGGTTCAGCGCGATTATTGCGAAAAGCAGTGTGAAGGCTTTCCATTTATCTTCAGATTTCCAATAGGGAGAGGCAAGATTTCGGAAGGCCTCCATATAATCAGACATCATTTTTAAATTCCAATCCGTGAATTGAGCCTGGCTTTACCAGCGGGTGTTGGACAAAAGTACAAAGCTGCCTGTAAACGCCACTGAAAATACAGTCAGAATTAGCCCAATTCAAGTGGCAAAGATTTCACCAGCAAGAATAGGTCCCGTCAAAGCCGCACTCGAAGAGTACCGCCGAAGCACCTCTTCACCTCCCTGTGGTACTACCCCTGAACCGCGAAATTACGTAACTTCTCTGTGCGAGGCCTTGCCCGCGATCGGTTTTCGGCTAAAGAACGGTGAAATTGCCTGCCGCAACGCTTCGGCTATTCAGAACAGGTTGGCCGCGCCTTAGTCGATGCTTAAACTTTGTATTGTGAATTCTTACCACAGCATGGTCCGAACTTACTCCGAACTCGATAGAATTCTTAGTGCGACCTTATCAGTTCAAACTTAGGAGGTTGCGAGCCGCTGACGATGTTGTAATCCGGAAGTCAAGGGAGGGTGATAGTGGATAGCCAGAGTGACGGAGCAGATCCCAAAAGAGATCTCTTGGAAGTCCTCGTCTTGTTTTTCTTTATTGTGCCTTCGGTAATAATCTCCTTTTTTTCTTTAGAAACTGAAAATCCACGCTTTCCTATCCTGGCGCTCTCAGTCATTTTCCAGGATCTGGCTCTCGGGAGCCTTGTCTTTTTCTTTCTTTGGCGAAACGGTGAACCGCTCACACGCATCGGATGGGAATTCAGCGGTCTGAAAAGAGAAGTCGCTCTGGGAGCGGGTTTATTTCTGCCGGTTGTGGTTGGCGTGTCCTTGATCGAAGCAGCCTTTGGACGCCTTGGGGCATCGTCTCATATGAGTCACATCCCTAAATTCCTGACCGCCAAAGGTCCATCGGAAATCTTTCTGGCGTGCGTCCTGGTTATCGTTGTCGCGGTTACTGAGGAAACTATTTTTCGTGGTTATCTTTTGCTGCGCTTTGAGAACCTTACAGGCAGCCGGGCGGCTTCGGTCATCATCTCCTCTGCTTTATTCGCCCTCGGCCATGCCTATGAGGGACTCGCCAACGTCGGAGCCATAGGCGTTCTAGGCATAATTCTGTCCCTCATCTTCCTCTGGAGAAAAAGCCTGGTTTCACTGGTGGTGATTCATTTGCTGATCGATTTCTACCCTCTGGTTTTGTTGCCGATGGAGGGAATCAAGTGATGAAAGTCTACGGGCTTTTCGCCTGTCCCCCATCGGCATATTCAGAAGCAGGTCTTTAACAAAAATGTAATTAAAGGTAGATACCGTATGGAGTGGAATTGTCCAGCCTCAGTTCATTAAGCATGCTGTATTCCGACTGCACGACATCCAACATAACCGTTTCCAAATCGGAAAGAATATACTCATTGATGGCCAACGCCTCAACTTCGGGAGCTGCCGCCAGATTGACGGGAGATTCGATATCGGCGTTCACGCCTGTTTGCCAGGATACCTGATTCGCAATCCGCACTGCCATTAATAAGATATCATTCTTATCGAAATCCTGCTTGTGATGATTCAGTGATATGTTGCAGTAGACAAGCGGTATGCTCCATGCGTCAAGCAGCTTATAACCCTGTTCAGTGTGCATCGATTCGATAGATTGTAAAATAAATGCATCACTGAAATATATATCTCTATCATTTGGAAATGCTGACTCGATTATTTTGATAATAAACAGTTTACCTATGTCATGAAGCAATCCGGCTAAAAAAGCTTCATCTTCAAGTTTGCGATATCCAATCTTACGGATAAGCCATTGTGAACCAACGGATACACACAATACATGTTGCCATAATGTTTGCAAATACTTAGCCAGCACGTTATTTTGTGATGTATAATAGTTATACTGACAGCTAACTATAACAAGATTAAGAATGTGATTCGATCCCAGGCGCATTATAGCATCCCTGATAGTACGAATGGTTCTGTTCATCCCCGAATAAAAAGGAGAATTGGCCAGTTTCAATACATGGGTCGCTATAGCTTGATCCTTGTTGATAACCTCTGAGATCTGATCGACTGAAGAATCGTCGGAAGTGAGCAGTTGCCGCAGCTCAAGTGCAGCTCCGGGGAACACAGGCAGTTTCAATTGGGTTGAAGCCGCATATTTCTTTATGACATCAGGAAGCGATCTAATTTTTGCATCCGATTTCATTAAAGTGCTCCTCTCTCAGGAGATTGCCGGGCACGGTGAAGCGTGCCGGATATTTTGCTTCTAGGATGTTTCTCTCTCCCAGCCGGCGCGGACAGTCGGAATCTTAAGCCCCCGAAAAATTCGTCACGGGTCTGGCCCGATTCGCATGCAGTATTAATTTTCTGCATTGCCAGACTCCTGCGTCTCTGCAAGATGAACAGCGGTGATTGTATCCAGGGTCCCGCCATGGCGGTTCTTCGGGCTATGGTGCCAGGCGACCGCCTCGACTATAGGCTCGGGTAAACCCCATATGCCCAACAGATAGGCCCCGACCTGGGCGTGCGTGGTTCCGAGCACGCGCTGTTCTGCCTCCAGGGCGCTGCAATTTGTGGAATTTGCCAGTTCGCAAATTTGACGAAATTCTTCCGGGGTTTTGTCCATCAGTATGAGTTTTCCTATGTCGTGCAGCAGGCCTGCCATGAAGGCATCGTCTACACTGTCTTGCCCCAGATTTGCTTTTACTGCCATATCCCTGGCTAAAAGCGCAGTAGACATACTGTGTTCCCAGAGAGCATCCACGGAAAAGTCACGGGATTTTGAAAATTGCGAGAAAATGCCGACCGAAAGGACGAGTGCTTTTATGGTCTCGAGTCCTAGAAGCTGGCAGGCCCGAACGGGATTGGACACATGCGTTGGAAGTCCGAAAAATGAGGAACTGACCAGTTGGAGAATTTTTGCGGACATGCCGAAATCTTTTGTAATGATCTCTCCGACCTTGTTGAGGGAACCTTCCGGTGAATTTATCTCCTGGAGCACTTCCGAATAAAGTGAGGGAATGCTGGGCAGTGATTCTATGCCTGAGACCACCCGCACCAGCCCCGCGTCGCTCAAGATATCGGAAAGTGAGCAGGCACGGGACAGGGTCGCCTTGAGCGCTTCCACGTCACAGGGCTTGGAGAGATATTGGTGCGCAGGCCCCACCGTTCTGAGAATCATCTCTTTGTCGGTATGTCCAGAGAGCACGATTCGCACAACCTGCGGGTGAAACTCCTCTACTTTTTTGAGCAGTTCGCTTCCGTCCATTCCGGGCATGCGCATGTCCGTCACCAGAATATGGAAGGGCTCCTTTTCCATGGCGGCAAGGGCATCCGAAGCGCTGGTGACAAACGTCATGTCCCACTCACGACGCTTTGTGCGCAGCATCCTTTGGAGCCCTTCGAGTAGTTTGGGTTCATCATCTACGAACAGAATTTTCTTCATGATTTCTCTGCGCCCGAGTTTCCGGTAAGAGAGTAACTGCTTTCCGAAGCATGCTCGAGTCCTTCGATAACCGGTATGTAATTATCATTGAGCAGAACTGTATTGCTCGTCTGTACCCTCCCTGGCGCTGCCAGGGCCTGTTTCCGGAATGATAACCCTAACGGGCTCTTTTATCCCCGGCTTCTCGGAAAAGCTCTTGATGCGTTCCCGAAGCGTCCGGTTAACCTCGTAGCCTCTTGCCACAAGCATTCGGCCATCCAGCATCATCATATCTTGAGCAAGAATCATGCCGTCCTTAAGCTGGTTCGCCATTAAGAGTTCCTCATCCGATTTCGCATCGGCAAAGGTCTTTCTGAAGGCCCGAAGCACTTTGGGGTCATATCGTCCAGGCATTCTCGCCAGCCTCTCGAGCACTCCCTCCCCGTCGGACTCGTCCCTGGCTTTCAAAGTGTCGAAATCGAGAACGACTTTGAGTATTCTCGCCCCAAGGGGAATCTCCTCGCCCCCTTTAGATTCATGCGGAAACCCCGAGCCGTCGAAATTCTTTTCCTGGTTTGCGATAATGTCGGCGATGGTTTGCATTCTTGGAATGTGGGAAAGCAGGTCTGATGCAATAAGCGGATGCATCGCAAAAAGCTGAAATTCTTCCCCCGAGAGTTCCTGCCCGTCATAGAGCTTTTTTATTGCAGCCTCGGGCAAAATAACGCACCCGATCTGCGAAAGTGCAGCCGCAGTCTCAATGAGCCAGACGTTCGGCACTTTCATTGCCGATGCGACTTCCTTCGCATAGCGGGTTATTCGCGTGGCACGCCCGAAGGCCTCGGGATTCACCAGGTGAAGGACCTCGGATAAGACCTTGATGCTGCCGCGCAGGGTTTTTTCGAGGAGTTCCCGTTCCGCTGTGACCAATTGATATTGCCGAATCCCTTCGGAGACAGCGTTGGTAAGGACCTGGTGTTCGCATGGTTTGGTCAGGAACCTGAAAATATTTCCCTGATTGACGGCATCGATCGACACAGAGAGGTCAGCATTTCCAGTCAGCATTATTCGAACGCTGTCGGGCGCTTTCTCTCGAACTTTGGACAGAAACTGAACGCCATCCATACCCGGCATACGGAAGTCGGAAACGACCACCGCGAACGGCCCCTTCTCCGATAAGGTCTTTAACCCTTCTTCTCCACCCAGCGCGGTACAGACGCTAAACTGATTTCTCAATTGTCTATGGAAAGCCTCCAATATATTGGTTTCATCATCAACAAAAAGGACTTTATCCAGCATGGTTTTTCTCCCCGCCTTTAATCATTCGCTAAGAACTTCTCCGTCGTCACTCCAAGCCGCCGTCCAGTGGAAGGTTAATAACAAACATAGTACCCTTGCCAACTTCTGAATCGAACGTTATGGTCCCGCCGTGCTTGTCCACGACAACCGAACGCGCTATGGCCAGGCCTTGTCCTGTGCCTTTTCCAACCTCCTTGGTGGTGAAAAAAGGGTCGAAAATCCTGGACCTGATATCTTCCGGGATTCCAGTCCCCGTGTCTCCTATGCTGATTTGGGCGTAATTGTCCGTGGCGCGGGAAGCTATAGTGATAATCCCTTTTCCGTCAGAGCCGTTTTGTTTCAGAGAGTCGGCTATGGAATGGGCGGCATTGATTATCATGTTCAAAATCACCTGGTTGATTTCAGCCGGAAGACAGGGGACAACCGGAAGGCCGGGGTCCAGATCGGTCACCATTTCAGCGACGTACTTCCATTCATTTCTGGCAACCGTGATCGTGCTCTCTATTGCCTTGTTGAGGTCAATGCTGGTTTTAGAATCCGTGCCGGGGTGAGAGAATTCCTTCATGGCCCGAACGATCCTGCTTATGCGCCCTATTCCATCTATAGACTGAAGGATGGCTTTCGGGGTTTCTTCTCTGATGTATTCAAGGTCGATCTCCGTTGCGACTTTTTCGATTTCCTGAACCAGATCTTTTACCACGTCTTCGGATTTAACACGATCGAGGAGCTTGCCGTAAAGGTCGTGGATGCGTTCCAGATCGGCGCAAACTCCCTGGAGAAAGTGGGCGTTGTCTCCCACATACTGGGCCGGTGTGTTGATCTCATGGGCAATTCCGGCTGCCAGTTGGCCGATCGATTCAAGTTTTTGCGCCTGTACGAGTTGGCTTTCGAGGATTCTTCGCTCCGTGACGTCGGCTCCTAAAAGGAGCACGCCTGTAGAGTTGTTTCCAGCGCCTTCGACCGGACTGAGCGTTACTCCGAGAAAGCCCTCCTTGCCGTCAGCTTTTACAAAACAAAAGTTATCGAGCTTTGCAGATTTTTCTCCATTTTGACAGATGGACACGGCATCCGAGATCTTTTCCCAATCCCAGCGGATCCCGCATAAATGAAAAGGTTTGCCCAAAACCTCATCGCCTTCGATGCCGAACGTTTTTTCGGCCGCACCGTTCCACCTCATTATTTTATTGTCCGCCGTCAGGCCGATCAGAAACGATGGGATCGAAGCAAGTATCTGGGTCATTTCGGTATGGTTGCGCTGCAGTTCTTCCTGGGCCCTCCGGGTCTCGGTGATGTCCCTGGTGACATTTATCAATTTGTTGACCGCCCCGTTCTCATCCTTGATCGGTATCGTTCTCACCTCCAGCACCCTTCCTCTTTCAGTCGAGATAATCGAAGAGGCGGGTTCTCCGGAACTAAAGCTCAGCGGAGCGGGGCAGCCATCGCATGGGCTTTGCCGGCCGTGCAATCCCTCGTAGCAGACCTGCCCGATGAATGACGAAGGTTCCAGGTCTTTTCCGGTCTTAGCCGCATAGGCCCGGTTCACCCAGACCGCCTTAAAATCAGGCGTAAGCAGGACCAGACTGTCGGGAATGGCGTTCACAAGAGCATAGAACTCCTGGTAGAGGGTTCGATATTTTTTCTCGCTTTCACGATAGACAGCCTCGGATTCCCTAAGGGACGCTTCTATCGTGATGCGGCGTTCCACCTCTTTTCGGAGTTCCTCGTTGGCTTTCCTGAGAGGACTAAGATCCCTGGCTACTGAAACTCTGCCGATAACCTTACCGGAGCTGTTTTTGAGCAGGGAGCTGGAAACCTCAAAAGGAACAATCTCTCCGGTCTTCTTTACCAGGTCAACAACATAGTTCTTCACATAACCTTCGCGCTGCAATTCACTTAGCATGGCATCGAGCTGGGCTTTGTCCGCGAAAACCTTGCCCGAACTTAATTCTTCAAACTCCTCAGCAGAGTACCCAAAAACCTCGAAGGACTTCTTGCTCAATCTGGTGTATCGACCGTATTCATCGGCTATTGAAATAACATCGGGGGAGTTTTCGAAGATGTTCTCCAGGTATTCTTTGGCCTCCTCGAGTTCCGCGGTTCGTTCCGCTATCTTTGCCTCCAGTCCTTCATAGGCATCCTGAAGCTCGGCCTCCAATTTCCTGCGGCTTGTGATGTCATTCACCAAACAAATGATCACAAGGCCGTCGGCGGTATGCGTTAGGGAGCCGTTGATCTCGACGGGAGTGATGCGGCCCTCCCTGTCCAGGTAATCAATTTCGAGGTCTCTCACTTTGCCTTTTGCAATGCATTTCCTCATCTGCCCCCGGTTTCTCTCCACGTCATGGGGCGCTGTCCATTCAAGCACGCTCCTTCCCAGAACCTCGTCAACGGAGGCATAACCGCAAAGCCTGAGGTATTCCCTGTTGGCGTCGAGAACTCTTCCCTCAACGTCTACAATCATGTAACCGGTACCCGTGATTTCAATGATCTCCCGATACTTTGCTTCGCTTTCCCTCAACGCATCTTCAGCTCTTCTTTGCTCACCTGCTCTCTTTTCAAGAAGGGACGCCATATTGTCAAACGATCTTGCCAGGTTCCCGAGCTCATCATGAGTGTGCTGCAGGCCAGTCCGAACTCCCACCTCGCTGTCGCCGAACCTTTGAGCGGCCGCTGCCAGGCGATTGATTGGCTTTGTCAGCATCCGGGTTGCGATGAAGATCAGGACCATGGCCGCCGAAAAGAAAGCGATCCCGAATAGAATCAGGGTCTTTCTCAGTCGGTGGACGGCGGCAAGTTGCTCGTCGACCGATCCTGACGCAATCAGTGTCCACCCGGTCAGCCCGACCGGGGCATATCCCCCGATTTTTTCCACCCCGTTAAAAAAATATTTTTCAGAGCCTGTTTCATGGCCCAATGCTTTGCGTGATATTTCCTCCATTCCTCTTATTGCCTTTATATCCGCTTTCAGGATAAGTTCCTTTATGGGATGGGCCATTACAATGCCTTGCTGGTCAAGCAGGGCGGCGTACCCCGTGTCGCCCAGCTTTGTACTTGAGATTATGTGGCCAAAGAAGTCCGTCGACAAAAGAAAGGTCAAAGTCCCGACGATTTCCCCCGTGCTCGAAAAAATGGGACTGCACACAGGGACTATCGGATTTCCCGTCACTTTTGACTTCACCACGGTCCCTATATTGACGGAGCCTTCAAGAGCTGCTTTGATGTATTCCCTGTCCCCCAAAGAAATATGCCTGCCTGTATCGTGGACCGCATCGGCGTAAATGATTGCATCGGTGCCTGTGATGATAATCGATTCGCAGTCCCTTGCGTTAAGCTCCCAGAAACTCGCAAGCTCCCCGGTTAATTGAGCTGTTTCTTTCGCTGAATTCGAAGCTCCCTGTCTCGCTACCGCAGTCGCCAATTCAGAAACAAGCGGTCTTCCGCTTAGGGTCTTTAACATCTTGACCTTTTCGGATAGGGCAACCTGAGTCATGTCCGCGAGGCTTTTTGCTACCGAAGTGAATTTGTCTCTGGCGGCCGAATCGAGAGACGCGGTCGATATGTAAATGGAAAAAAAACTCACAAACGTTATTGGTATCAGGACCAGTGCAACTCCCGATAAGATCAGTTTTGACCCGAGTTTCATCGATCTCCTTTCACGGCCTTATCCGTCTTTCCTCAACTCTTGAGGGAAGATCCCGATGATTTCACCGCATATTTTTCCACCGAATTCGCAACTGTTTCCTGGGTAATCATTAAGATCGGAAGAGAAGTGAGTTAACTATAGGAAATAGTGAGGCAGGGGACCGCATACAGCAGAGCGGGATTCGGATTAAAAACAAGACTGGGATATGAGTACCGGCGAAACTTAAACGCTATTTGTGTCTCTTTAATATATCCAGCAGGATGCAGGGTAAACGTTGATTTTGTCCCGATAGCGACGAGTAGGAGAGAATGCATGTTCAAAAGGTTCAAGTATTCTTCCATTCCTGCCGATCAGAAGTTTGGTAATTTCCCGGATAGGTCGTGCTGTCCGCTTCGCGATATAGACAAGATCCACTAATATGGGGAGTTTAATATCATCAGGGACGGCAAGCGACGGTTGCTTTGGGATTAATGAATTTGCCGGAAAACCGAAGTCGATAAGAAATCATGTGAACTGACAGGCAGAACATGGCTTTTCTGAGTAGCAGTAAACTTTCATTGCGGGAACAAAAGTCAGGGGGAGTCCGGACCCCATCTTTATGGAGTGAGTGATGGAAGTTTTTATCGCCAGGCAACCCATTTTTGATGTGAAGCAAGCGGTTTACGGATACGAGCTTCTTTATCGTTCAAATGACCGTAACTGCTACACAGGTGAAGATGGTGATAAAGCCTCACTTTCCGTTTTAAGCAACCTGCTTCTGGTCGTCGGAGCAGAGAAGATTTCGGGAGGACGCAGGGCCTTTGTGAATTTCACAAAGAACCTTCTTCTTAACGGCGCTGTCTCGCTGCTTCCGAAAGAAATAGGGGTGGTCGAAATCCTTGAGGATGTGGAGCCTGATCCGGAACTGATCGAAGTTCTACGATCGATTCGATCTCTGGGCTATCCACTTGCCCTCGATGATTTCATTCTGCGTGGAAACGAACATAATCCTTTCCTCGAGCTTGTAGATATTATCAAAGTGGACTTCCGGCAAACGGACAGCGAGGAGAGGGCGGCCATAGCGGACCGGTTTCCGCGAAAGGGCAGGATAAAACTTCTGGCCGAAAAAACAGAGACGAGGGAGGAATTCAAAGAAGCTGTCGAGATGGGCTATTCTTTTCTCCAGGGGTATTTCTTTTGCAAACCGGTCATCATGGCCAGGCGTGATATCCCGGGGTATAAGATGAACTACCTGGGCCTTCTAAAGGAGCTTAGCGCTGAAAATCCCGATTACGGGGCTATTCGAAAACTTATCGAGCACGACCCCTCTCTTGCATACAAACTTCTTAAATATATTAATTCCGCCTTCTTCGGTCTCCACCGCGAAATAACATCCATAAGGCATGGCCTGGAAATCCTGGGGGAATATGAAATCAGAAAGTGGGCCTCGATAGCGGTTATCATGGAACTGGGAAACGATCAGCCGACAGAAGTCCTGAGGCTCTGTCTGCTGAGAGCCCGCATGTGCGAGATGCTCGCCGGCACGCTTGGTTTCGACCGTGGGAGGTCTACATTCTTCCTCATGGGATTGCTCTCGTGTATGGATGTCCTGCTGGGAAGACCGTTGGAGGAAACCCTCGACGATATACCAATCGCAAAGGAGGCCAAGGCGGCTTTGCTTGGAAAGTCGAACTCCTATAGAGGAATTCTCGATTTAGTCATCTCATATGAGCGCGCGAACTGGGTGTCGGTTCCTGAATTAGCCTCTCAACTCGGAATAGATCAGGGTGAGATGACCCGGCTCTATTCAAAATCCATCGAATGGGTTGACGGAGCATTTTGAACGGTGCTTCAGCCTCCGGATTGCTGCTGCGCGGGCCTCCATCGGAGGATTTCGGTCACACCTGTAATGATTTTGTTTTCCCCGAAGAATCTGTAAGCTTTGTTAGCCTGTCTCGAGTCCGGAGTTATTATCGTCTTCTAAGAACCATCTCCGCGCTCTCGTGCACCGCTTCCGAAAGAGTTGGGTGAGCGTGAACGATTCGGCTCAGTTCTTTTGCACTCATATGTGATCTGACCGCTATGACGCATTCGGCGATCAGTTCGGAGGAGCGCGGACCGATGATGTGAGCTCCAAGGATGCGGCCGGAACCTGAGCGGGCCAGGATCTTGACAAACCCGCTCGTTTCTCCGATACACTGTGCTCTCGCGGAGCCTCGAAAAGGATAAACCGCCGATTTGTAGTCGATGCCCAGACTTTTGAGTTCTTCCTCGGTTTTTCCAACCGATGCCACCTCGGGAGAAGTATAGATTATGGAGGGAATGGAATCGTAGTCGACCTCAGCGGCGAGTCCCGCGATTCGCTCGACCGCTGCCGTCCCTTCGGCTGATGCCTTGTGGGCGAGCATCGGGCCGGGGACCAAATCCCCTACGGCATAAACTCCCGCAATATTTGTCCGGTAGTCTTCGTCGACTATGACAAAGCCTTTCGGATCTAACCGGATTCCGATTTCCTCAATCCCGAGGTCCCGGACAAGCGGCTTTCTGCCGACCGCGACGAGGACCCTGTCGAATTGGGCTTCTTCTTCGCTGCCGCTGCCCGAATCGAGGAACAGTTTCACTGCGCCTCCATTCTTCTCTGCACGGGTCACTTTCGTATTCAGGATGAATTTGAGGCCCTCCGACCTTAACGACCTCTCGAGAAGCCTGGCTACCTGCCCGTCAATCGTATAGACGATCCTTGGCAAGACTTCGATCACGGTCACATCGGACCCCAGGCGGGCCCAGACGGAGCCGAGCTCGAGGCCGATATATCCTCCTCCGACGATCCCCAGTCGTTTGGGGACCGATTTGAATTCGAGCGCTTCCGTCGAACTCACTACTCGATCGCCGTCGTATGGCAGAAAGGGAAGCTGAACCGGCTCGCTCCCGGTTGCGAGCATGATCGCTTTTGCTCCGTAGCTCTCTGAGGTTCCTTCCGGACCGAGGACCTGAATCTCTCCTGCAGACACCAGGCGCGCGGAGCCGCGAATCAGCCGGACTCGATTTCCCTCCAAGAGCTTGCGGACGTTTTCAGCAAGACCTGAGACGATTCTTTTTTTTCGCTCCATCAGGGCCGGGAGGTCGATCGAGACCCCATTCACGCTGATTGCGTGCTCGCCGAGACGGTTTCTTACAATGCTGTAGTATTCCGTCGATTCCAGAAGTGCCTTGCTCGGAATGCATCCGACATTGAGGCAGACGCCGCCGGGGCTGGGATCTCTTTCGATGCAGGCAGTTTTCATGCCCAGTTCAGCCGCGCGAATGGCTGCAATATATCCGCCCGGTCCTGCGCCAATCACGATCAGATCGAATTTGTCAGACATTGTGCCTCCGAGGTTTTCACTGACTAAACTGGAAACTGAAAACTAAAACTGATTTTATATCTCCATCATGATGCGTTCGGGATTCTCAACGAAATCCTTGATCCTGCGCAAAAAGGTGACCGCCTGCCTGCCGTCGATTATCCGGTGATCGTAAGTAAGCGCAACATACATCATGGGCCGGATGACGATCTGTCCTGCTACCACAACGGGCCGGTCCTCTATCTTGTGCATGCCGAGGATGGCGCTCTGCGGCGGGTTCAAAATTGGTGTACTGAGCAGAGAGCCGAAAACCCCTCCATTGGTGACGGTGAAGGTGCCTCCTTCAAGATCGGAGATCTCGATCCTGTTTTCCTCGACCTTTTTTGCGAAATTGGCGATCGCCCGCTCGAGGGCCGCGAACCCGAGCTTTTCGGCGTTTCTTATTACCGGCACGATCAGGCCGCGCTCAGCCCCGATCGCCACCCCTATGTGATAATTGTTGTGGTAAAGGATCTCGTTTCCTTCGATAAATGCATTA
>Ga0326728_10015364_pt1 | contig 15948 bp, 13 predicted proteins | sample MB3enrmetagenome_FD_207602 | JGI IMG/M metagenome (GOLD analysis project Ga0326728, IMG submission 207602) | Lab enriched peat soil microbial communities from McLean, Ithaca, NY, United States - MB31MN | ecosystem: Environmental > Terrestrial > Soil > Wetlands > Peat | place: USA: New York...
TAGCGCTATCTGCGTTGATCTGAGTTGATCTGCGGTTTGAACTGCATCGTTCCGCTAAGGACTCTCGGCGGCCAGCGCTTTTTCGTAAACGGCCAGAAATTGCCTGCCCACCTCGGCCCAGGTGGCCGGCGGAGGCGGAGGCGGCAGGGTGGGCGCCTCATCGAAAAATCGTCGCAACCGGGCGGCATTGGCGGCCACCGAGTCCGTGACCGGGCAGAATTGGGCGCCTTGCGGAAAAGTGCCGTGCGCCCAGGGAAGGTCGCTTACCAGAACGGGGCATTCACAGGCGGCGGCTTCTTCCGCCGAGAGGCTGCGCGTTTCCATGGTGCTCAACAGCACAAATCCCCGCGCGGCCCGGTAGGTTTTTGCCAGTTCGCCCCGGTCGCTGATGGCGCCCTCGAAGCGGACCCATTGGGGATTGGCCCGGGCCAGTTCCACGAATTTGCGGGAATACGGGTCGTCCTCGCCATAGGCGCGTCCAATGACCCAGACCGGCGTGCGCGCCATGATGGCCGCTTCCGCCAGTTCCACCACCCGTTTGCGTTCCGTCAGCGTTGCGGCACACACCAGCCACGGCCCGCGTGGAACCGGGGCGGATTTGAAGAAAACCTCTTCGACGCCATTGGGAACGACATGGGTTTTTCGCGGGTCCGCATTAAACAAGTATTCCATCAAATGCTTCTCCCAGGCGGTGTTTGCCACAAAAGCGTCGGCCAGCCGGTAAGATTCCCAGTTGAACGACGCCGTGAAGCTGCGGGGGGCGAGCCGGGCGATGACGGCAGAGACGAGCTTCTGGATGCGCAATTGCCGCCTGGACCGCGAGCCGGGGCCGGTCAGCAATTCCGCCATGACGACCTTCATCTTCTTTTTGTGGGCGAACCGGATATGCTCCGCCGGAATGCGTCCGAAATGATGAATGACATCGCCTGTCTGGCTTTCGTCCCACCATCTCACCGGTTCCACCTCGGCGCCCGTTCCGCGCACCGCCGCCATGGTTTGCTGGATTTGGATGGAATGACCTCCATGAGCCAGACAAAACGGCAGATTGCAATTGGTCAGGATTTTCATGGATTGCATGTGTAATCGTGTCGGGCAGCCGGCTGCGGAATGGACGAAGCGCCAAGCACTTCAAGATACTGCCGGCACCCGAACCCAGACAAGCAAAACCGTGTTGGAACTTGCCAGCCGCGGCAAACCGTTCTACAGTCGCAGCCCTAATTTGCAAATGACGGTCTCGTGACAGCCCACGCATAGCCCAATGAATCCACTGCGCTTTATATCAGGGAGATTGAAACAATGGAAGGCGGACTCCGAGCGAAGGCGGGTGCGCGAAAGCGCGCCGGCCCAGGTGGATGAAATCCCCGCCGCCGGCTGGCCCCGCAGCCGGACCGATCCCACCGCGTTTTATCTGGAGTGCTGCCAGTATTTCGACCGGAATCTGCCGGCGGAACTGCGCCAACACCGTCATTATTTCACCCAAAAGAAGCGAGGCTTTGGGGAGGACGCGTTCCATACAATGTGGTTTTTGCTGTTCAGGGAATTTCGTCCCGCCAGTTTCCTGGAAATAGGCGTTTACCGCGGTCAAACTTTGAGCCTGGCGGCCCTGCTCTCCCGGCAGTTTCAATGCCCCGCGCTGATTCAGGGAATTTCGCCGTTTTGCACGGCCGGCGATGCCGTCTCCCGGTATCGTTCGGGCATTGATTACCTTGAGGACACGCTCCAAAACTTCGCGCACTTCTCGCTGCCGCGCCCCTCGCTGCTGAAGGCCTACTCCACCGATGACGAGGCCGTAAAGCTCATCGCCTCGCGGGCGTGGAACATGATCTATATTGATGGCAACCACGATTACGAATGCGTGAGGAAAGACTGGGAGACGTGCGCCGGAGCCCTCGCGCCCGGCGGCCTGATTGTCCTGGACGACTCCGGCCTCAACACGGGCTTCCGGCCTCCCGCCTTCGCCACCGCCGGTCATCCCGGACCGTCACGGCTGGCCTCGGAAATCACCGGGCCGTTCTCAGAAATCCTCCAAGTGGGACATAACCGGGTTTTCCAGAAACGGGTCGCATGAAAGTCTGCCTGTTGACGACGGACAGCCGCGAACATTATCGCGATTATTCCAATCCCGCCCCCTATTTTGGCACCGCGCCGGCCGCGTTGCTGCAAGGCCTGGCCATGATCGAGGGAATCGAGGTACATGTCCTTTCGTGTCTTCAGCAGCCTGTCCATTCGCCCGCGAAGCTGGCCGGGAACACCTATTATCACAGCTTCCTCGTTCCGCCTCTGGGATGGATGAAGACCGGTTTTCAGGGATGTATTCGCGCGGTGCGCGCAAAACTGAAGGAAATCCGGCCGGACATCGTCCACGGCCAGGGGACCGAACGCGATTGCGCCCTCAGCGCCACCTTCTCGGGCTTTCCCAACGTCCTTACGCTCCACGGCAACATGCGGCTGGTGTCCACATTGAACCGTGAACGGCCTTTCTCTTACAACTGGCTCGCCGCGCGGCTGGAAGGTTTCGTGCTGCCGCGCACGGATGGCGTTGTCTGCATCACAAACTACACCCGCGAAGCCGTGCGGAGCCTGGCCCGCCGCACCTGGGTGCTTCCCAATGCGGTGGACCAAAGTTTCTTTGATGTCCAGGCCGCCCCGGATGTTTCCGTGCCGCCGGTGGGGCTGGTGGTGGGCACCCTCTGCCATAGAAAAAATCAAAACGACTTTATTCGCGCGCTTGACCCGCTGGCCAAAACAAGAAAATTCAGGATTCTTTTCGCCAGCGAACCGGCCAAGGACGCTTATGGGCAGGAATTCCACAGCCTCATCCGCGAACGGCCCTGGTGCGAACACATCGGCTTCATCAATCGCCAGCAGTTAAAAGAGCGGCTGGCTGCGGCATCCTTCGTGGCGCTGCCCACCCGCGAAGACAATTGTCCCATGGTGGTTCTCGAAGCCATGGCCGCCGGCGTGCCGGCGCTCGCCTCCAAGGTCGGCGGCGTTCCCGACTTGATCGAGCACGAAAAGACCGGTCTCTTTTGCGATCCGGCGCGTCCCGAGACCTTCCGCGAAGGCGTTGAAAAGCTGCTGGCGGACCGCCCATGGGCGCAACAATTGGCCGCCGCCGCCAAGGCCGAAGCCCTCCGCCGCTTCCACCCCAAGGTCATAGCACAGGGCCATTTGGACATTTACCGCCAGGTCCTTGGCTGGGTGGGTTGATGCGGCCCGGCTTGATTTATTCCGCTTCTGGCCTATTGTGTCTGTCCCTGTATGGAACTAAACAATGAAGAAATCCGCCGTTACTCGCGGCATCTGATCCTGCCCGAGGTCGGCCTGGCCGGGCAAAAGAAGCTCAAAAGCACCAGCGTCCTGTGCATTGGCGCGGGCGGTCTTGGTTCTCCCATCAGCATGTATCTGGCGGCCGCGGGCGTTGGCAAAATCGGCATTGTGGATTTTGACACGGTGGATTATTCCAATCTCCAGCGCCAGTTGCTCCATACGGACGCGGACGTTGGCCGCCCCAAGGCGCAGTCCGCCAAGGAAACGATTCATGGCATCAATCCCAATTGCGAGGTGGTCCTGCACAATACCCGGATCTCGTCCGAAAATGCCCTCGACCTCATCCGCCCCTATGACATCGTGGTGGATGGCACCGACAATTTCCCCACGCGTTACCTGACCAATGACGCCTGCGTGCTGCTGAAAAAGCCCAACGTCTATGGCTCGATCTTCCGTTTTGAAGGCCAGGCCAGCGTGTTTGCGCCGCATTTGGGCGGGCCTTGTTACCGCTGTCTCTATCCGGAGCCGCCCCCGCCGGGCATGGTTCCCAGTTGCGCCGAAGGCGGCGTGCTCGGCGTATTGCCCGGCATCATTGGCTGCATTCAAGCCGCGGAAATTCTGAAGCTGGCGCTCGGCAAGGGAACCTCTTTGATTGGGCGCCTTCTCCTGTTCAACGCCTTGGACATGAAATTCCGTGAATTGAAACTGCGGCGCGATCCGCAGTGCCCGATTTGCGGCGACCATCCCACGATCAAGGAACTGATTGATTACGAACAGTTCTGCGGCATCGTCCCGGAGCCCGAAAACGCCGGCAATCCGGACGAGGTCACGGTGCAGGATTTGAAGCAGGCCCTGGACAATCCCGCGCTGGGCATCAAGGTGGTGGACGTGCGCGAGCCGGACGAATACGAGATCGCCAAAATCCCCGGCGTTCCGTTGCTGCCCCTGAGCCAGTTGAACGAGCGGTTCACCGAACTGGACCCCAACCAGCAATACTATCTCCATTGCAAAGCCGGCGTCCGCTCGCTGAAGGCCCTGAACTTTTTGCGTCAACAAGGCTTCAAATACGTCAAAAGCGTCAAAGGCGGCATCACCGCCTGGTCCGATGAAATTGACCGCAATGTGCCGCGGTATTAAGTTGTGACCGAAGACCTGCAACAACGCATTCAAGCCGCGCTGGCCAATCCCCGGAACATGGGCGAACTGGCCAATGCCGACAGCGTGGGCACCGTGGGCAATGCCGATTGCGGTGAAATGCTCCGGCTCTGGGTCAAGTTCAAGGAGGAAAATGGCAAAAAGGTCATTGACCGGGCGACCTTTCAATCGTTCGGCTGTGAAACGGCGATTGCCGTGGCCAGCCTGGCCACGGAATTGATCCGGGGCAAAACGGCCGAGGAAGCCCTGGCCCTGAAAACCGGCGAACTGGCCGGAGAACTGGGGCCGCTGCCGCCCATGAAAATCCACTGCGCGCAATTGGTGGAAAGCGCCCTGCGCTCCGCCTTGCAACCCGGCATGGAACCTGCCAAACCGGCTGCTTCCGCCGTCGCACCCACCTTGCTGGACAGCTTTTCCAAGCCCAAAGAAGGCGGCGTCAAGCTCACGTTTTTGGACGAGCCTTGACGAAGGCGGTAATAATCCCGCGGGTCAGCCGAGCAGTTCCTGGATTTCTTCCCAGTTCAATGAATTGGCAAACGCCTCCTCGCCTTCCAATGTCGCCGAGATGATTTCCCGTTTGCGATTTTGCAGCGTCAGAATTTTTTCTTCCACGGTGTCGCGCGTGATCAGTTTGTAGCTGGTGACGACCTTGGTTTGACCGATACGATGGGCGCGGCCCGTGGCCTGGTCTTCCACCGCCGGATTCCACCAGGGATCGAAGTGAATCACCGTATCTGCGCCCGTGAGGTTCAGGCCCACACCGCCGGCTTTCAGGCTGATGAGAAATACGGGAATCGCCGGGTTGCTTTGAAACTGTTGCACCACCGCGCCGCGATCCGGGGTTGAGCCATCGAGATAACAATACTCGACGCCTTCCCCGGCCAGCCGTTCTCTCAGCAACGCCAGCATCCCGGTGAACTGGCTGAACACCAGCGCGCGATGCCCGCCATCAACCACTTCTTCCAGCAGTTCGCTGAACAAGTCGAGCTTGCCCGACGCGTTCGCGGGATTGACATTCTCCAGCTTCAACAACCGCAGGTCGCAGCAGACCTGGCGCAGACGCAGCAACGTCGTCAGCACCACCATCCGGCTCCGGGCCAGGCCTTGCGCGCCGACGGCGTCCAAAACCTCCTTGCGACCGGCCTGGATGACCTGCTCATACACGCCGCGCTGGTCGGACGTGAGTTCACAGAACGATATCTGCTCCAATTTCGCGGGCAGATCCTTCGCCACTTCCGGCTTGAGCCGCCGCAATAGAAATGGACGCAGCCGGCGCGCCAGCCGCTGTTGCGCCGCGGCATCTTTTTCTTTAACGATGGGCAGTTCGTAGCGTTCCCGGAAATCTTTGGCTGAACCCAGGTAGCCGGGCATGAGAAAATCAAAAATGGACCACAGGTCGAGCACGGAGTTTTCCAGCGGCGTGCCGGTCAGCACCAGCCGATGCTGTGACTTCACCGATTTCACCGCCTGCGCATTCTGGGTCTGGCGGTTTTTGATGTGTTGCGCCTCGTCGAGCACCGTCGTGTCAAATTCCAGTCCGCAATACCGGTCGGCATCACGGCGGAGCAGGGCATAGCTCGTAATGACCAGGTCGCTGCCTTGAATTTGGGAAAATAACGCGTGCCGGTCAGGCCCGTGCAGGGCGAGGACTTTCAAGGAGGGCGTGAACTTCTTCGCCTCGGCCTGCCAGTTAAATACGAGGCTGGTCGGGCAGACAATCAACATCGGAGCACCCTCCGGCTGCTGCTGGCGCGCCCAGCGCAACAGCGCGAGAGTTTGCAGCGTTTTGCCCAAACCCATCTCATCGGCCAGGATGCCGCCAAAGCCGTTCACACGCAGAAAATGCAGCCACGCCACGCCTTGCTTTTGATAAGGACGCAAGACGCTTTCTAAATCACCCAGCGACGGACAGTCGAGTTTGGCTTCGCCGCTTTGCCGGGCCGCGCGATCGCGCCACGCGGCGGGCGCTTCGACTTTCCAATGACCGTGCTGCCGCAATGTGGCTTCCAGAAAACCCGCCTGCTGATGGTTGATGCGGTAGCCCTGCGCGTTTTGTTGGGGCGAACAATCCATCAGCACTTCCTGCAATTCCTCCACCGCGCCGGTGTCAATCACCGCCAGCTTGCCGTTCCGGAGGCGCGTGTGGTTTTGCCCGGACAAAATCAGCCGCTGAATTTCCGCGGCCGAAAACTTTTCGCCGCTGCTGGACGCAAACACCACTCCCAGATCAAACCACTGCATGCCCGATGGGGTGATGTGAAAATTCGGCTCAACCCGTTCGAGATTATTGAGCGTGCGGTTTTCCAATTGTTCGGCCAGTGTGACGCTCCATTCCTTCTGCAATTTCGGAAATTCCCGGGCCAGAAAGTTCAACACGCTGTTTTCTCCCGACAACGAAATCTTCCCTTCCCCGTCCGGACTGCTGAAACCCGCCCGTTGCAGGCGGTTCAGCGCCGCCCGTTCCGCCTCAAAGTCCCGGGTGGCGTAACGTGTGGGGACTTCGGGGTCAGGCAGCCACACCGCTTCGTCCGCCGCCGTAACGCCCAGCGTCATGATGCGCGCGCCATAGGCACACTGCACACGGCCCGTCAATTTCGAGAGACCGCCCTGGAGATCGAGCAGAAAACGCGGCGGCTGCGGTTCCACCGTAAAATCCTCGAGCCGAAAATTCGCCGTGCCGCCGGCTGCCTCGAGTTGCGGCCATTGCTGGCTGAGAAACGTCGGCACCTGTAGTCGCGGCACACGCACCGGTGCCTGAAAAATCTTTTGCGCGAAGGACGGCAAGGCCAGCGGTTGCAACGTTCGATTTTGCCAGACCCAATCGCCAACGCGGGCCAGGGCCGCTGGCTGGCCGGCCAGCGAGAGCACAATTTCGCCGTTTGGTTCCAGTGTGGCGCGCAGTGGGACAGGCAATGGAGTCCGCGTCACCTTCACCGCGTCCGCCCTGCCGAGCGTCACGTTCGGGTGGTTGATTAGCAGCGGCAGCAGCCCGGCGAGATGGTTCGATTCCAGTTGGAGGAGGGCAGGGGTTTCGCCGCCGGAAAGAGTCTCCAAATAGTCAATGATGGCCTCGTCGGCAGGCGGGAACGCATAGGCGCGGCCTTTGGGCAGCGCGTTGAGGGGGCTCCGGCCACCCTCCCAGCGGGCCTCCAAAACCAGCATCACCTTGCCCCGCGCGAGCGCCTGGTCAAAATTGGGCGGCAGGATGACGCACAGTTCCGCCGACAGTCCATCGGCATTACGCAGCAAAGCGGAGGCCTTTCGGACTGGCGGTTTGGCAGGCGTTGCCTCGCCGGCAGCCGATGCCGTAACGGGAGCCGTCGCCTTCCCTTGTGTCTGCCGCCAGTGCAATCCTACCGCGACAACATGGGCGCAAATCTGCCCGCTTTCGCGGGCTTCACGGCAGTTGCAAAGGTTTTCAATATCCGTCTCTCCCTTGATGACCAGCGAGGCGCGAAAAAAGACCTCTCCCACCCGCACCACCCCGCGCAACAACGGCGGCGACCAATTGGAGCTGACCACCTGTCCCTGGGCAAGGCAGGCGCGGGCCTGCTTCACCGCCTGCCATCCTGCGATATCGCTGAAAAATTTGTCTGTAAGCTCAACCGGCATTCCAGTCAGTATGCAAGGTGCGCGAGCAACTGTTCAAGGCGACAAAGAAAAACCAACCTGATTCGGAAATGATGGCCTTCAAGTCTGGGGCAGGTATTCGATGCGGTCCGCCCACTCCCGAACTCGTGCTTCCTTCCAAAATTCAATAATCAACCGGGATTGTTTCCCGTAATCCAGCTGAGAGACACTTCTTCGAAATAAAATCACACCGGCGTGCCCGCCGCCGCACCGCGTCAATTCGCCGGCGTGCATCGCCATGGTCCGACGGTCAAAGGTGACAAGAACCAGACCGTGTTCGCGGAGCACTTCCAACAGAACGGGGTCCTTGGAAATTCGATGCTTCCCGCCCAGCCAATCTGCAATATGGACAATGGGAAAACCTGAATCCACGCGCAGACAGGCTTTCACAAAATGCCGCGACAAATTGGCGTCTGCGACCAGATGGATCACCCGCCAACCTCCGCCTGACGCTGTGCGGCAATCTCGTCAGGGAATTGTTTGGCATAAGCGAGCGCGCATTTTACCAGGTACGCTGGCCAGCTAAAATGATCGGCAGTGCGGGAAATGGACTTTGCCTCGCGATAGACGTCCACCACCTCCCACACGGCGACACGTTGGCCGGGGACGTACGCTTCCCGGCCACCTGCGGCGTCGCGAAAGCCGATCCCGGGAAATTCCTCCTCCAGGGACTTCTCTTTCAGATACAGGCTGCTCAACGTGGAGACTTCGAGATGACGGCGCTTTGCCTGGCGGGAAAGCAACGCCGCATGATTTTCCTCAATCCGGCATGATTGCACGATGGTTGGCATGGGAACAAGGTCGTTTACAATGTAAACGCCGTCAAGGCAATTCTCATTTCCTTCCGGGCGACCAGACGGAATTATCGAGCAGCTCGATGCCAGGCTTGGTAAAGGCGATGCTCCGGGTTTTGTAGAGTTTGCCCAATGCCTGTTTGAACGCCTTTTTGCTGACGCCAAAATTTTGGCGGATGGTCTCGGGGGAACTATCATCGTCAAAGGCCAGCCGGCCGCCGCTCGTTTTCAGCGCAGTGATGATCAGCTTCGTCAGTGGTTCCACGCGTTGGTAACCTGTGGCATCCAGGCTCAAATCAATTTTGCCCCCGGCGCGGACGGCGCGGACAAAACCCTTCATGCGGGCGCCGATTTTTAGCGGGGAACCCGGTTGCTTAAGGTGTCCCAGATGCGCGTTGTCCACGATGGCCTGATACCCCTGCGGCGTTTCGGAGGCGATGAGCAGATTCACCTGCTGGCCAATGCGGTAAGCGGGCGTGTCGCGGCTCACATGGCGGTTGAGCCGCGTGCTGGCGATGATGCGGTTTGTCCGCGCATCGAGGCCGACGGAAACCACCACCCAGTCACCGGGACGCAATGGAAATTCCTGTTCGCGGAAGGGGACCAGCAGATCTTTCTCCAGCCCCCAGTCGAGAAACGCGCCCACCTGCGGATGCACATTGATGACCTTCATGCAGGCAAAATCTCCCACCATGGCGTTGGGCGTTTCCGTGGTGGCCACGAGCCGGTCCTCGGAATCGCGATAGACGAACACGTCCAGCTTCTGCTTTGGGGCGATATCGGCGGGGATATAGCGGCCGGGAAGAAGAATTTCGCCCAATTCCCCGCCATCGAGATAAAGACCGGGCTGAGATTCCCGAATGATCGAAAGGAGATTGCGTTTGCCAAGGATCGCCATGCAGTCACAAGTTAAACCCGAAACCCGGCCGGCGGGAGAAAAAAGAGCAATGGAGGGAACCCCGGGACCCCGGAGCCGTAGAGCATTGACTCACACGGCAATTGTCACCAGCAAAGGATCGTCAGCTTCTTGGGCCCGTGCGCGCCTAGCACGAGAATGCGCTCTATGTCGCCGGTGCGGCTGGGGCCGGTGACCACGGAAATCATGCTGGGATAATTGGCGGCATATTTTGTCCGTACGCGGTCAAAGCCTGCGGATAGGTCGCGCACTAGCTGCTCCCGGCGCGCCAGCACCACATGATGCGGCGGCAACACACTCAAGGCGCGCCCGCCGGAATCCCGGCTGGTCACAATGACCGAACCGGTTTGCGCCACCAGCGCCTCGCACGCGGTGATGCCCGCGTCGCAGGCTTCCAGTTCATGCACATCGTAACCGCCGGTCGTGTTCAGCACGGGCAAACCGAGCCGGCTGACAATGGCAGTGGGCAACTCGCCCTGGTGCGTGGCAACGCGCCGCCATTTTTCCGCGTCCGCAATTTTGGCAAGCTTGGCCAGGGCTTCCTCCGCCGAGGCGAGCATTTGAAAATCTGTTTTCAATTCCGTCGAGCGGGCGCGGAAATGCTCCACTTGTTCGGCAAAAGTTTCGCCGCCCGGTGGCAGCCATTGCTGAATGGATCCGGCCGAAGCGGTTCCGGCCGGCAACGTATGCGCCACCGCGCCGTGCGCGCCGGGCCGGGGCGCGGGCGAACGCAGCGCGGCGCGGATGCGGCCCATGATTTTATCGCGCTCCCTCATGGGCGGCCTTTCCATAATTCCTTGAAGCTTTTGGGCGCCAGCGGCGGCAGTTCGCGCGTCTGCGTCCAGGCGCGGGCCGGGTCAAGGCGCGAACCTTTCACCAGCACCAACAATGGCTGCAACCCGCGCCCAAGCACTTTCGCGAGGCGATAAACACGCGGGCGGTTCGCCACGACGGCAAATATCCGGTAGCCGAGCCGTTCAAAAAACGATGGCTTTTGAGCCGCGGCGTTCCGGCGGTTTTGCAGGAGATGATGATGCAGGTCAATTTTCACCGGGCACGCTTCGGTGCAGGCGCCGCAGAGCGACGAAGCGTTGGAAAGGTGTTTCCAATCTTGCAATCCGCGCAGATGCGGAGTGATGACGCTGCCAATGGGACCGCTGTAAGTGGTGCCGTAAGTGTGGCCGCCGACATTGCGGAAGACCGGGCAGACATTCAGACACGCCCCGCAGCGGATGCAATGCAGGGCGTCGCGTTGCTCGGCGTCGGCCAGCAGTTCCGTGCGGTGATTGTCCAGCAGGACGACGTGCCATTCCCGCGGGCCGTCGCATTCGTCCGGCTGTTTCGGCCCGCCATAAAGGGTGTTGTAGCAGGTCAGCGCCTGCCCGGCCCCGGCCGTCGCCAGCATCGGCAGAAACAGCGCCAGGTCGCTCAGCTTCGGCAAGATTTTTTCAATGCCCAGCAAGGTGATCATCGTCTTGGGCACGGCGGCGGTGAGGCGCGCGTTGCCTTCGTTTTCGGTGATGGAAACCATGCCGGTTTCCGCGATGGCAAAATTGGCGCCGGTGATGCCGATATCAGACGAGAGGTATTTTTTCCGCAAGGCGCGGCGGGCGATCATCGTCAGTTCCTCCGGGCTGTCCGTGGGTGCGCTGCCAAGTTCCTTGGCAAACAGTTCGCTGATCTCGCCACGCGTCAGGTGCATGGCGGGAAAAACAATATGATACGGCGGCTCATGCCGGAGCTGGACTATGAATTCGCCGAGGTCGGATTCCACCACTTCGTGTCCGGCCTTTTCCAGCGCGTCATTCAGATGAATTTCCTCGGCGGTCATGGCCTTGGACTTGATGATGGAACGGGCGTTTTTCTCCCGAATAATGCCCAGAATGATTTCCCGCGCCTGTTCGGCTGTACCGGCCCAATGAACCTTGGTGCCGCGGGCTTCCAGTTTTGCGACGAACGACTCCAGGTGTTCGTCCAAATGGTTAATGGCCTCCCATTTCGTCTCCGCCGCCAACTGCCGCGCGCCCTGCCAGTCGTGAAATGCCGCCTTCCGGGCGTCGCGGGCCGCTTCATACTTGCCGAGCGCGGACTGGACCAGGCCGCGATGACGGAGATCGGCGGCCATGCGCCGGGCATCCGTATTGAAGGATTGATGGAAGGTCGCCATTTGTTAAAGCGCCGGCATCCTGCCGCTGCCGTCCCGGCCATACATGAGGATGGTGCGATACTGGGTCATGGCAATGTGGCCTAGCGGAGGAACGCTTCGTGCAAACCGCCGTCCACCGTGATGACCTGCCCGACTGTCTTGCTCAAGCGGGGGGAGACCAGCAGGAAATAGGCTTCCGCCTGATCCGCCGGAGTGATTGGCATTTTCGTCAGGGTGCGCTCGGCGTAGAACTGGGCCAGCTTCGAAACAAGTGATTCGGTGGTTTCGTCGGTGGTGTAGGGAATGCCGTATTTGGCCAGCGAGCCAATGACGCGGTCGCGGGGAAACATCGCCGAGCCTTGCACGACGGTGGCCGGCGCGACGCCGTTCACGCGCACCAACGGCGCGAGTTCAATGGCCAGTTCCCGCACGAGATGATTGGCGGCGGCCTTGCTGGTGTCATAGGCAAGCGATCCTTTTTTGGCCACGACGGCATTGGCGCTGGTCGTCAGCACCAGGTTGCCGCGCAACCCCTGTTGCTTCCAAATTTTAGCCGCTTCATCGGCCACCAGATAGCTGCCCGTGACATTGATGTTGAACGTCAGCGCCCACTTGTCGTCGGGGATGCGCCCGGTCGTGTCGCTGGGCACAAAGATGCCGGCGGTGACGCAGATGGAATCAAATCCGCCGTAAGCGATCGCCACTTGATCCAGCATATTGCGGATGCTCGCGCGGTCGGTGATGTTCGCGGCGAGACCGATGGCGGGGCCGCAATTTGAAATGCCCGTGCCCGCGACGCCGATGCCCGAACCGTATTTGTCGGTGATTTCCCTGGCCGTCGCCTGCGCGGCGGCTTCGTTCAAATCCACGCAGACGATGTGGGCGCCCTCTTTGACCAGGCGGTGCGCGGTTTCCTTGCCGATGCCCGAGCCGGCGCCGATGACGATGACGACCTGGCGCGCGAGTTCCTTCTCGGCCGGCATCCGCTTCAGCTTCGCTTCTTCAAGCAGCCAGTATTCGATGTCAAACGCCTCCTGCTGCGGCAGCGCAATGTATTTGTCAATCGCCTCGGCCCCGCGCATGACCTCGACGGCGCAGTTGTAAAATTCCGCCGTGACGCGGGACTCGGACTTGTCCTTGCCCCAGGCGACCATGCCCAGGCCGGGGACCAGAACCACGGTCGGGTTTGGGTCGCGCATGGCCGGTGAGTTGGCGTGTTTGCACTGGTGGTAATAGGCGGCATAATCCTTGCGGTATTGCACCAGCCCTTCCGCCAGCTTTTGCTTCAACGATGCCACGTCTCCGGTCTGCGGGTTCCATTCGACGTACAACGGCTTGATCTTGGTGCGCAGGAAATGGTCCGGGCAGCTTGTGCCGAGTCCGGCCAGGCGCGGCGCGTCGGTGGAATTCACGAAGCGCAAAATCTTCTCGTCATCCTGAACTGTCGCGATGAAACGTTTCTGCTGCGAAACCTGGCCGCGCAGCCACGGCAAAATTTCGGCAAAAACCGCCTGGCGCTTTTCCGGCGGGAGCGTCTGGTATTTTGCGCCGCCGAACGCCTTCGCGTCGCCGCACTTGGCCTGATACGCCGCCTCGATGAACCGGGAGGCTTTCTCGATGAAATCGAGAGTGCGCAGATAGCATTCGTGGTCGTTGTCCGCCCAGGAGATGAACCCATGCTGTCCCATCATAATGGCCGTCACCTTGGGATTTTGTTTTACGATGTCCCGCATGGCCAGGCCCAGTTCAAAGCCGGGGCGCATCCATTTCACATAGGCCATTTCACCGCCAAAAATTTCCCGGGTGAGCTTTTCGCAATTGGCCGAGGCCGCGATGGCGATGACCGCGTTCGGGTGCATGTGGTCCACAAACTTCGCCGGAATGAAGCTGTGCAGCGGCGTGTCAATGGAACTGGCGCGCGGATTCAGGTTGAAGGTGGTGTGATTGTAGGCCGCGACCATGTCGTCCTCGGCCTGTGATTTCAGGCCCTTGTCCAGGCGGGCGGCATAGGATTTCTGGAGGCCGAGCAGCTTGGACTGGTAGAGCGAGGAAAAATTCTCCCGCAGGCTGGTGCGCAGATCGCCGCCGGAACCCTTGACCCACAGCACCTCGACGGATTCGCCCGACAACGGGTCGGTTTCCATGAGCTTGGAAGACGTGTTGCCGCCGCCGGTGTTGGTGATGCGCTGGTCACTGCCGAGCTTGTTCGAGCGATAGACGAGCCGGTCCACGCCGGTGAGTTTGGCGGCTTCGGCATCGTTCCAGAGGTTGTTGACGTATTGATAGGTGTTCATGCGTAATGTGTGTTAATCAAATTAATCCGTTGTGCCTGCAAGAATCTCCGCCAGATGAATCATCTTCAGCGGTTGCTGTTGCCGGACGGCCAGGCCTTGCAGGTGCATCAGGCAGCTGGAATCATTGGAGACAATGTACCCGGCCTTGGTGGCCAGCGCGCTGGCGCATTTTACCTCGCCCATTGCGGACGAAATGGCCGGAAACTTCGCGGAGAAGGTGCCGCCGAAACCGCAGCAGGTTTCCGCCGCTTCCATTTCGGCCAGTTCCAAACCCCGCACCTTCGCCAGCAAGGCGCGCGGGGCCTGCTTGACGTTCAGCTCGCGCAAGCCATGGCAGCCATCGTGAAAGGTGACTTTATGTGGAAACGAAGCGCCCAGATCGGTAACGCCCAGCCGGTTGACGAGAAAGTCTGAGAACTCCCACACTTTGGCGGACAGCTTTTCAGCATCGCCGGCCTGTGCCAGACCGGCGAAGAGCTGGGGATAAAAAACCTTGAGCATGGCCCCGCAAGAACCCGACGGAACCACCACCACCTCGGCGGCCTTGAGCTTTTCCAGGACGGGCCGGGCGATGGCGCGCGCCTCGTCCCAGTAACCCGAGTTGAAGGCGGGCTGACCGCAGCAGGCAATGGCGTCGGGGCATTCGACGCGATGCCCGAGCCGCTCCAAAATCTTCACCACACTCATCCCGACGTTGGGGTAAAGCATGTCCATGAAGCAGGGAATGAAAAGCGTGAGAGTCATCGGCGCAGGCAAAGTTTCGCGAAACGATTCGAGGCCCGGTTCCAATCGTTGCCGGAGCGAGGCTCGAAAGTCATCACCTGGGTTGAACGGCGGACGACCGCGCGCAGTTCGGCGAGCGAACCAATTTCGCCGTCCGCGCGGATTTGCGTGAGCAGATTGCCCAGCGCGGTCGCCTCCACCGGGCCGGCCAGCACGGGACGCTGGCAGGCGTCCGCGGCCAGTTGGTTCAACAGCCGGTTCTGCGAACCGCCGCCGACGATGTGGATGACTTCAATCTTTTCGCCTGTCAATTCTTCGAGCGCGCCCAGCGTTTCGCGATAGTTGAGGGCCAGACTCTCGTAGGCGCAACGGGCCAGTTCGCCGTCCGTTTTGGGCACGGGTTGCCCGGTTTCGCGGCAGAAATTCTGGATGGCCTCCGGCATGTCCGGCGGATTCAGGAAGCGCGGGTCGTTCAAATCAAGCAACGAGCGCAGCGGTTTGGCCCGGGCCGCCAGCGCCACGAGCTGCCCATAATCATGTTTGCGCCCGGCCGCCTCGAACGACCGTTTGCATTGTTGCACGAGCCAGAGCCCCATGATGTTCCTCAGCAGACGATAAGTGCCGTCAATGCCGCCTTCATTGGTCATGTTCAGTTCCAATGCGCGCGGGGAAAGCGCGGCCTTTTGCACCTCCACGCCCATGAGGGACCAGGTGCCGGAACTGATGTAGGCCCAGCTGGCCTTGCCGGTGTTCGCCGTGGGCACGCCGGCGATGGCCGAGGCGGTGTCGTGCGTCGGCGGAGCCACGACTTTCACGCCGGCCAAACCCGTGCGGTCGGCGATGGATTTGCGGAGGGTGCCCAACCGCGTTCCGGGAGGCACAATCTTCGGGAAAATGCGCGCCGGCAATCCAAGCTTTTTCAACAGGCCGGTCGCCCAGTTGCGCTGGAGGGGGTGCAGACATTGCGTGGTGCTGCCGTTGGTGAACTCCACCGCCTTCGCGCCGCACAAACACCAGTGC
>Ga0326728_10015367_pt1 | contig 15946 bp, 13 predicted proteins | sample MB3enrmetagenome_FD_207602 | JGI IMG/M metagenome (GOLD analysis project Ga0326728, IMG submission 207602) | Lab enriched peat soil microbial communities from McLean, Ithaca, NY, United States - MB31MN | ecosystem: Environmental > Terrestrial > Soil > Wetlands > Peat | place: USA: New York...
GAGGCGTTGGAGTTTAATCGCGAGGATGCCCTCGCCGCCGCGCAGGAAGGGTACCAGGAGGAAGCCATCGTTCTGTGAAACGGCGGGAACTCATCCGCCATCTCACGGCCCACGGGTGTGTTTTCATCCGCGAAGGCAGCGACCACTCATGGTGGGGCAACCCGGCTTCAAATCGGCGCTCTGCCGTGCCGCGGCACTCGGAGATCAACAAGTTTCTTGCTCGGAAAATTTGCCGCGATTTGGGCATACAAGTGCCGTAAGCGGATTTTCCCTCACCTGACGTGAAGGGGTCAGTTCCTAGCATGTCAACATTTTGGTGATCTGGCCTGATAGAATCCTCCGGTTGACGGATGGTTCGGCCCCCCCGGCCGTCGCCGCGATTCATCCGATAATAGAATGGCCCGCGGATATTGCAGACGAATCTCTCGCGCCATGCCAGGAGAATGCCGTGCCCCGCCCGCTCCGTCTTCCCACAAATACATCAACACATGCGCCAGTGGCAATGCCAGGACCAAGTCAACGTTATCGTTAATGCGAAGGGCTTGGGTCACGCTCAATCGCTTTGTTGCCAAGGATGACGCTGATAATGAATCCACAAAAGGGGCAACATGTTGCTGGTTTGTAGCTTTTGGTGTTGCCAGCTAAGTCGTTGACTATCAGGACTTGTTGCCGTGTTGCCGATTTTTTGGACCTATCTACCATTCATGCGTGTTTTGCGCCTTTTCGCGGCAATTTTATGTTTTTGCCCCCCGTTTTTGCCGTTCCCTGTTCAGATGGTTAAGTTTATACAGATCAGGATTTGGCCGGCGCGGACTGTGCCACGTACCAACCCAGGGCCTCGTCCAGCCCGTTTTCGACCCTGTGGGTGGGGGCGTAGCCCAGCAACCGCCGCGCCTTGCTGATGTCGGCCCGCGAATGGCGCACATCGCCCGGTTGAAACGCGCGGTGAATCGGTTTCAATTCCCGCAAATGCGGGTGGGCGGCCAGCAGCCGCTCGCGCAACATTTGGAAAAGCCCGGTCAAAGAGGTCTCATCGCCAAGGGCAATGTTATAGACCGTGTTGACCGCCTGCGCGTTGGCGGTCGTCGCGGCGAGCAGGTTGGCCTGGACGACGTTGGCCACATAACAAAAATCGCGGGTGGTTGAACCATCCCCGTTGATGTAAACGGGTTCGTTTTGCAGCATGGCCGCAATCCACTTGGGTATCACCGCCGCGTAAGGGCCGTTCGGGTCCTGGCGGGGGCCGAACACGTTGAAATAGCGCAAGCCAATACTTGACATGCCGTAGCACCGGGCAAAGACGGCGGCATAAAGTTCGTTGACCCGTTTGGAAACGGCGTAAGGGGACAGGCAATCGCCGATGTTCTCCTCAACCTGCGGCAACGCGGCGGCATCCCCATAGACCGAGCTGCTGGAAGCGAAGACAAACCGCCGAATCCCGTTCTCCCGCGCGGCCCACAACATGTTCAGGAAACCGGTGACGTTGCTGGCATTGGTTTCGGCCGGCTGGGCCACTGAACGCGGCACCGAACCCAAAGCGGCCTGGTGCAGGACGTAATCCGCCCCTTTGACTGCGTCGCGGCAGGTGGCGGCGTCCTGAATGTCCCCTTCAATCCATGTGAAATTCTTCCAGCGGTCCGGGCCGACGGCGGCTTGAACTTGAACCAGATTGCCGGGATGGCCGGTGGACAGATTATCCAACCCGACCACCTTTTGATTCAGGCGCAACAGTGTTTCCAGCAAGTTGGAGCCGATAAAACCGGCGGCGCCGGTAAGGACCCAAACCTTGGGCGACGCCGTCAATTCCGCCATTGTTTCTTCAATTGCCATTGCTTGACTGGATCAGGATAATTGAATCATTTCGCGCGAACTCCATTGCGGCGCGATTCACCCTTCAAACGATGAGCCAGAGGGCCGAGGCGATCCCTGCACTCGCAGAATTGCCTTCTGGCCAGGGCCCATGGGCTTAATCCCGGCAATCGAACTGAATCGGGATTGACTGGGTCAGGGAGCAGGGAGGTGATTTCCAGGCTCGTCCCGGGCTGGACGGGCCGCGGTTCAGAAGCGTAGCTGGCAAAAAACTGATCCTTCCCGCCGTGCGTTCGGACGCGGATCCCCTCTTCAGTTGCCTCAACCGGGTTGGGCCGTTCGATGGAGATCCGCGTCACGCCCGGGGGAATCTTCAGATTAAAAACTCTGGAGTAGGACTGGACGCGGAGCAGATTGCCCTCGGTCCTTGTCCTGTAATTTGAACGAGCAATGTCCTTCATGTCCATCCAACGAACCTCACCCAGAGAATTGATGAAGCCCGCCAGATCTTCCAGCAGTTCAAGGCCGCCGGCAAGTTCCTGGTGATGGCCAACGGGGATGATTGGCTGATCAAGATAAGCGGCCAGAAGGATGGCATCCCGACATTCGCGACCCAACCTGAATCTCGGAATGACGGGCAGTCCGGCGACGATTTCCGACATCCGGAGGCCGATATTCTTTGCCCAGGATTTGCCGGCGTTATAAGTGTGCAAAGACCCGGTTGAAATACAAGCAGCTTCAAATCCCATTCGCGCCATGACACGCGCTGTTTCTTCAGAGCACGCCCCGTGCGGCGCGGCCATTACCCTGGAAACCCTGATCGAAGTCTTCGCTTCCAGGCGGGAAATCCTTTTCAAGGCTTGCGCCAGCGAAGCCATCCTTTGTTCGTCCGATGAAAAGCTTGCCAACTCCTCCTTGAGATGATCGTTGCCGTGAATGAGAAGTGAAAGACGGGCCGGATTGCCGGCAAAAACGCCAACCGCCTGATGACATTCAAACCATGTGTCCAGGGGGACGGTGGCCATCGAGGCGTGGTAATTGTGCAGGCTGGCATGTTGCGCAAGCTCGGGGAAATTGATCCAGCCATAACTGGCGGCATGCAAATTCGGGTCATCAAACATGAATTCGGCCCGCAACCCGGGACTGTTCCACCCGCTTTCGCCCGTCAGGCCGCGCAGGAAATCGACCAGCGGCAGAAGCGGCAGGAAATTTCGCGCCGCGAAACATTTAAAAAAGGCCGAAATCTCATCGGTCAGGGGAAGCGCCATCGCACTGACATCAGTCCGGCATCTCCCGTTCTCCCGGACCACCCATATCGGTTGTTCCCGCAAGGTGGCGATGATTTGATCGCCATCCCGCACAATCAGGGGCGCGTGCGGCGCAAGGTCATTCTGCTCGACGGCGCGGCCGCGAAAAACTTTGGGCACGGCGGCTGTCCGGCCAAATTGAACAGTCGCACGGGAACCGGAAGTATTCCTGCTGGTTTGCCCGGCGATTTGCAGGTTGGGCAGGCCGGGGCTTTGGTCTTCAACCCCAAAAAAAACCGCCGCGTCCAGCCCCTCCAATCCTCCCGGGCGGCGCTCTTGGAACTGAACTTGATAAATTTCCGCGAGCCACTCGAACAACTGCTTGTGCATGTGCGGCAGAGTGGCGGAATTTGACACTAAGCCGACAATTTTCATGCAACAGAAATTCGCCGGGTCAGTTCGCCGAGCAGGACATACCCATCCCACACTGGTCCGAAAGCCAGGGCCTGGCCAACAGGAACGATGCGGTCGATCCCGCGGACACAAAGCATCCCGGCGGCTTCCTGCATTTCATCGCGCGTGAATTCAACATAGGCAAGAGTCTGGTCGCCCGGTTGCACCACAGTGGCCAGGTCGGCGAGTGCGCCGATGAAGCATTCCACAAAGAAGCCGCCTGCAACCCTGTCGCGACATCCAGGGACGGCGCCGAGGGGAACCCGCATCACGAGAGGTGACGGTGACCGCAGTCCCCAAGTCCATTTGGATCCTTCCGTCCGGGCAAGCAGTTCGCAGGCGGCCACCAACTTGCCGTTTGCGGATGAAATGTGCTCGTCCTGTTTGAGTCCCTCCAGATGCTGCGTCAGCCTCGACCAAAACGTCTGGCTGGCCTGGCAACAGGCTGCGGCGGACCCAACAAAAAACACAAAGTGCGGCGACGAGCAGGCCAACTGATCGAATTGGTAAGCATCGTTGTAGAATGACTTGGCGATGGCTGCGGCCGCTTCGTCGCTGGACTTCAGATAACGCCCGGCTTGCACCACTGTGGACGAAACTTTGTCCGCAAAGCTGATTTCTTTCGTCCGGGGCTTGGCCGGCAGCGCCCGCAAAGACCGCACGGTCTCGTCGCCCCCCCAAATCACCCGCACGTCGGCGCGTTCAGAGAGGAAACGATTAATGCGCTCGTCCCGCGGGTAAGTCAGGACGACGTTGCGCTGGGCGATGGATTGCCAGCGGGGATTGTTCATCAGTTTCTGGAGCACGCCCAGCAGCAATTCCAATTGCAAGGTGTTGGCTTGGGAAATGCGGACAAGGTTGATGTTTCCCGCCAGCATTGCCAAAGCCCAGGAATACAGGAAGATTGTGTCCACGTTCGAGGGGGCGACGTGAAACGCCACTCCCCACGGTTTGGCCAGTTCGCAAGGCCCGACGGTCTTCAGGAAGGCATCCACTATCGCGCAGATGTTTGCCTTGCGCAGCCAGAACGCCAGCGCCACTAATTCAGGAGATTCTTTGACGGCGGGCAACTTCAAAATGGCCCGGGAGGTTTCATCAAGGAAATCAATGATGAGCGGATCAAACGAGGGCATCGGCTGGCGCAGCAGGAACTCCGCGGGACACAGAGCTTCAACAGTGGCGTTGTCAACCGGGACCGGGAGGAATTGCCGCACCTTCTCCTGGTCCCCGGATGCACTCAAGCCGAAAGCGTGGGTGTCGCTGCAGCCGCGGAGTTCGGCTTGCGGCATGCGTCCCTGCACCGTGAATCTCACCCCTTTTCGGCCGCATGGGCAGTCATCGACGCCATGCGCCGTTCCGAGGTCCTCGGTCAGCAACGAGTGTCCCGGGTAACTGCGTGGCAGCACGCTCAGGGTTTGCAAAAGGCCAGGGCGGCCAACGGGGAGGACCGACCAGTCCCGAAAATCGCGAATGAGGATTTCGGCGACGTTGGGGGCGTGCAAGAACCCCTTTTCGCATTCCATGTAGATGCCGCCGACCTGCTCCACCATGCCATAGAAATTATGGACCCGCCGTATGCCGCATTTTTGCCTCAACGCCTCCTTGAATTCTTCGTTGCCGACCTGTTGATCCTGAAGCTTCTTCCAGCCGCCGCTGTGAATCAGGATCGCCTGGTGAAGCGGGAGAGTTTCGCCAAGTCTCTCCAATTCCCGGCAAAGGTACTGCCAGACCATGAACGTGAACCCGAAAATTAAAACGGGCCCGTCCCCGTGTTTCCCGATGAATGCCTTCAACGCCGGCAAGTTCAAGCGCATTTCTTCGTCGAGCGCGTATAAATGATCGCGTCCGAAATTGGAAAGCCCCACCAAACCGGCGCCCCGGGCGTTCATGGAGCGGGGATCGCGGAGGACGGAGACCGAATCAATTATAATCATCGGCAACCGCTTCGGACCGATGAATGAAGTGACGATGGAGGCCAGCGCCCGGGTCTGCAACATCGAGGTTTGCCGGTCTATTGCAATGCGCGACACTTGCTGTGAAGTGGTTCCGCTGGATGTCAGCACCTTCAGGACGTCGCCGTCTGAAATGCTTTGCAGTTTGAGCGTTTTGAACAACCGGACCGGCAGAAACGGGATCTCAGCCAAAGAGGAGGCGTTCGGGATCAGCCTCGATCCAAAGCCGTCGAGCATTCTGCGATACGCCTCGCAATCCTTGCGGTGTCCGGCCGTGAGGCTGCGCAATTCCTCCAGGAGCAAGACGGACTTCCCGCCCCGGCCCAGTGAATACTGCGGAGCCGTCAAAAGTTGCTCGATGATGATGGGACTATTCGCGTTCATGGCCGATGCGAACGTACTCCTTTTTCCCCGACGCGTTGACCGGGAGCGCCGCCACCAGGCGCACACAGACTGAGGAATGATGGAGTTTGTAAAGGGAAACAACGCGTTGCAATGCCTCGGCCGCATCCGCCTCGGAATTGGATTCGACGAGCACATGCAGGTTGTCATCACTGCCCGAGCAGGCGACGGACCGCCTCAGGGCCGATTCGAGCATCTTTTCTATTTCGTCAAGGTTGAGGCGCAGCCCGTAAATCTTGATGAACCGCTTCAGGCGTCCGGTGATGTAGAAATAACCTTCCGCGTCACGGTATCCAAGATCGCCGGTGTGCAGGGTCCCCGGCGATTGGTCCCCCTTGGCCAGACACTCCCGCGTTTCCGCATAACCCAGCATGACGTTGGGCCCGCTATAAATCAATTCGCCCTCGCGGAAGGGGTCTGTAATTTCGCGCCCTTCCTGCATCAAACGCAAATTCCCCCCGGGAACGGGGAGGCCAATCGAACCGATTTTGTCGGCGAGCCGCTCCCAAGGAACATAAGAGATGCGGGCTGTGGCCTCCGTCTGGCCATACATCACGAAAAAACGAAAGCCTTTGCGTTTGGCGATGTCGGCAAAGAATTGGACCTTCTCGGGCGCAAGCCGTCCGCCGGCCTGGGTCATGGTTCGCAGCGATGGCAAATCCATCCGCTCGAAATGCAAGCGTTCCAGCATGGAATATGAAAACGGCACCCCGGCAAAAGAAGAACACCGGCGTTCCGAGAAATCCTTCCAGAAATCCTGCGTCATCAGGGATGCATTCGTGCAGACCAGATTTGCGCCGGCCAGCAGATGGCTGTTGACCACCGAAAGCCCGTAAGAGTAACTGAGCGGCAGGCTCGTGATGGCTGTTTCCGAACTGGTGATCCCCAAGTATTGCACAATGGCTTCCGCGTTGGCTTGGAGATTTCGATGGGAAAGCCGGATTAATTTCGGGCTGCCAGTCGTTCCCGATGTCGAAAGGAGCAGGGCAGTATCCGGATAAATCTCGCCAGCCGGCGGCTTTTGAGAAAAAGTCACCGCCAATTTGGCCATGGCGACCGCGACGGCGCGACCCTCCGGCAGATCAGGCCGTTTGCCGGCGCCGATGACAACCTCGGGTGAATAAATATCGCAAAGCCTTTTTTTGAGCGAAAGATCCGTCGCAGCGTTGACCAGCAGGACGGCATGTCCGGCGCGCAAGGCGGCCAAATAGGCGGCAATGCAGGCCAGAGAGTTGTCACAAAACAGGGCAACGAGGAGCTTCCGGTTTGAGGCCAGCACACTTTGCAAAGCGCTGACATTCCCCAGCAGTTCGGAATAGGACACGAAGCGCCGCTCCGTGGCATCGTAAAGCCCCCCATTTCCACCCGCGACGTCTTCAATTTGCCACAGCATCAGACCAACATGCCTCCATCAACGCCGAGCACCTGGCCGGTCACGTAGGAAGACAGGTCTGAAGCAAAAAACAGAATCACCCTGGCAACGTCTTCCGGAGTGCCGATCCGCTTCATGCCAATACTGGCGAGTTTTTCCCGGTGCTTTTCCGGCGCAAGCCGCCGTGTCATGTCCGTGTCAATAAAACCAGGGGCAACCGCGTTGACCCGGATGCCGGCCGGAGCCAATTCCTTGGCTGCAGAAAGCGTGATGCCGATGACGGCCGCCTTGCTGCCGGCATAAACGACGGTGCCGGCATTGCCCATGCGCCCCAGGATGGAACTCAGGTTGATGATCGTTCCGCTTCCATTGCGGGCCATCAGACGGGAGGCGTACTGCATGTTCAAAACAACACCTTGCACATTCACATGAAAAGTGTGCTGCAGACTTTGCGGTGAAATCATGGCCAGCAAGCTTTCGTCCAAAACCCCGGCATTGTTGACCAAAACATCCAGCCGCTTATATTTCTTGAAGATGGCCGCGTAACATTCCCTGACTGCGTCGGGTGACCCAACGTCGAAGGCAAACCCATCGGCTTCCGTGTGAAAAGTGGATTTGATTTCCGCAACTCGCACCTCAAGAAGGGCCAGGTTGGCCTGACCGTTGAGCAGCACCGTGGCGCCGTGTTGCGCCAGCAGGCGCGCACAGGCCCAGCCAATGCCCCGCGTTGAACCCGTGATGAGAGCGACTTTGCCCTTAAGACTGAAAGGCGATTCCATGCTTTGAAAGGATTTCCTTTGCCCTGGCAAAGGAGCTCAGGCCAATGACATCATCCGTCTCCATCATGATATCGAATGCTCGTTCGATGGCCGCCACCAACGCCATGTGCCCCACCGAGTCCCAACCCGGGTTGCCGTACTGAAGATCATCCGTCACGCCGGAGATTTCCATCCCCAAACCCTCGGAAAACGCCTGCCTCAGTTTTTCTAAATTCGTCATAAGTTCGATTAGACGGGTTTTGATATGTCAGCGCATGGTTTCAGACAAGGCGATTGTGGGATTTTGCCCTTTTCAGGGTCTTCGCGCCGGGTCGTTGCGCACACTTCCATCGGGCTTATTTGCGCCGTGCAAAGGACGCAAACCACCCAGAAAGTCCCGGTAATTGGTTGTCATGGTCAAGGGCACCGTGACCCGGGCCAGCGGCTTGGCCTTTTCCACCCCAAAAAGAATGCCCGCAGGGACGTCCGAAGCAACAACAGACCCCGCTGTGATGACAGCCCCCTCTCCGACGGTGAGGGTGCGATCCGCCGTGGTGGTGATGACACTGTTGGCGCCAATGAACGAGTTCTTCCGGAGGATAATCCTGCCGGTGCCCCGGGTGTGGGCGACAAACACCGACCGCAGGCAGATTTGAACGCCATCCTCCACCACAATGCTTTCCGGATATTCGTTCTCAAGATAAACATCGTCGCCAATGAAGACATGGCCCGTGATGTGAACGCCCCGCAGCCGGTGCAGGAAAGGACGGAGCGTCGTCGCGCCGGGAGCGCAACGCGCCGCCAATCCCAGCAGGCGGTTTGTGATGCGTCTAAGCAGGTTCTTTTTTTTCATATGTGTCAGACGAACGCTCCTTTTCCTGATCGCATTCCTGATTGAATCACCGGTGGAATTCTAGATGCCTTCACCGTACTCGGCGGCAACGCCGGGCGGTTTTTCATGCGCCTGGAGATATTCGATGATCCGCGCCACGGATTCGGCAGGCGTCAATTGATCGGTGGGCAATTCTATTTCCGGGCGCTCGGGCGGTTCGTAGGGAGCGGAAATGCCGGTGAATTCCTTGATCTGATGCGCGCGCGCCTTGGCGTAGAGGCCCTTGGGGTCCCTGTGCTCGCAAACCTCCAGCGGCGCGTTGACATACACCTCCACAAACATCCCCGGCTCAGTTATCTGCCGCACCAAATCACGATCCGACCGATAGGGCGAAATGAAGGCCGTGATGCAAATGATTCCAGCCTCGGCAAAAAGTTTGGCCGTTTCGCCAATGCGCCGGATATTCTCCTTGCGGTCCTGCGGCGAAAAGCCCAGATCGGAGCAAAGACCATGGCGCATGTTGTCGCCGTCAAGCACATAGACATGCTGGCCCAGGCGGAACAGTTCCCGCTCCAGTTCCGTCGCGATGGTGGATTTGCCGGAAGCGGACAACCCCGTCAGCCAAACGACACGGCCGCCGTGGCCGTTGCGCGCGGCGCGCTGCCCCGCCGTGACCTTGCCGCGGCTCCAATAGATGTTATGGCTTTTCTGCAGGCTGTCGGACGTGCGCTTGGGATAGTTGTCCGCGGCGACAATCCCGCCGCCCGCAACCTCAAATCCGTCCACGATCACAAAACGGCCCGTGGCGATGATTTCAGCGTGAATATCAAAGGCGACCGGGCGTTTGGTGCGCAAAGTCAATTCCGCCACTTCATTGCGGCCCACAAAGGCCTCCGCGCGCGAAATCGTCTCCAGCGTGGACGAGTCGATCACCCGCTCAAGGGAGTCGATGGCGCATTCGACCTCCTGGGTGGCCAGCTTGAGCTTGTAGGCCTTGCCCATGATGAAGGGAGCGCGTCCCATCCAAAACACCCGGGCTTTAAATCGCGACAACTCGTAAGGGGCGTCCGATTCCAATGCCGCCACCTCGCCCCGCTGGACATATATCTGCTCGGTCAATGTGATGCCGATGGATTCACCCGCTTCGGCCCGCCCGGTTGGGGGAGCGTTCCAGCGTTCGATGGTCTTGACGGCGCTGATCTTGTTGCCGGGTGTAAAGAGCAGGTGGTCGCCGACTTTGAGCGTGCCGGATTCGATGCGCCCGGCCAGGATGCGGCGCGAGTCAAAACGGTAAATATCCTGAATGGGCAGCCGCAGCGGTTGGGACGTGGGCGGTTCGGCCAGCCGGAACTCATCCAGCGACTCCAACACGGTCTGTCCCTTCCACCACGGCATCTTCATGCTGCGCGAGGCGATGTTATCGCCGTGTTTGGCGGACATGGGAATGAAACATTTCGGTTCCACGCCCATCGTCTTGAGGAAGGCGCGGAATTCTCCCTCAATCTGCCTGAAGCGCACCTCCGCATAATCTTCCAGATCCATCTTGTTGACGAGGACGGCAATCTGCCGGATGCCCAGGAGATTGAGCAGATAGCCGTGGCGCCGCGATTGTTCCTGCACCCCCTCATGGGCGTCGATGAGCAGCAAGGCCGCCTCCGCGCTGGCTGCGCCCGTGATCATGTTCTTGAGGAATTCCTTGTGCCCCGGCGCGTCGATGATCACGTACTGGCGCTTTTGGGTTCGAAACCAGATTTGCGCCGTGTCAATGGTGATGTTTTGGTCCCGTTCCGCCTGCAGGGCGTCCATGAGATTGGCCCACTCAAACGGCACGCCCCGCCGGGCGGCCACGGCCTGCAACTGCTCCAACTTGCCTTCCGGCAGCGAGCCGGTGTCATGGAAAAGCCGGCCGACAAACGTCGATTTGCCATGATCGACGTGGCCGACGATGACAATCTTCAGTTGTTCCACAGGCGCTGTTGAATTGTTATACAATTTGCAAGGTTGGCTCACATGTACCCGTCGCGGCGCAGTTTCTCGAAGGCGTCTTCGCTTTCCTGGTCCTGGGCGCGGCCGGAACGCTCGGGCGTCCTGGTGCGGCGCAATTCTTCAATGATTTCCCGCACCGTCCGCGCGGTGGATTTGATCGGAAATGTGCAGGGCGCGCATCCCAGGCTCCGGTAACGTTCCCCCTTTTCGTTGGCGAAATAGAGCGGGATGACGGGAATGTTCTCGCGCCCGATGTATTCCCAAATGTTCAACTCCGTCCAATGGAGCAGCGGATGAATGCGGATATGGGTTCCCTTTTCGTAATCGGTCTTGAACTGGTCCCACAACTCCGGCGGCTGGTCTTCCACGTTCCACTCCATGTTCTTGTCGCGCGGGCTGAAGTAGCGCTCCTTGGCCCGGGTCGGCTCTTCGTCCCGCCGCACGCCCACGATCACCCCCGTAAAATGGTACTTGTCCAGCACGGCCTTGAGCGCGTCCTTTTTCAATGTCCCGCAGCATTCCACGCGCGTGGCGCGGCCATTGGGATAAGTGACGCCGCTTTTAAGCACAGCCTCGTTTTTCCCCACGACCAATTTCAGCTTCCATTCCCGCACCAGCCGGTCCCGATACTCGATCATGCTCGGAATTTTGTAGCTCGTGTCCACATGGACGAGCGGGAAGGGAACATGGCCAAAAAACGCCTTGCGCGCCAGCCACAACAACGCGGTCGAATCTTTGCCGATGCTCCAGAGCATGGCGAGGTTTTCAAACCGGTTGAAAGCTTCGCGCAGAATGTAGATGCTTTGATTCTCCAGCTTGGAAAGGGAATCCATGTTGTGTCAGGCCTTGCCCCTGTCGCGGAAGGCGGCGGATTTTGCGGCAGCGGCGGCGGACAGGGCAATGAGGATGGCGCCGCAGAGTTCCAGCGCCCAAGCCCAATGATCATCCTTTAGATCGACGCCAAACAGTTCGTTGGCATGGTTAATGGTCAAAGCACGCAGCACGACAAAAGACAGGAGCACAATGATTCCCGCAAAGGCAAGACGATTCTCCGCGATGAAGCGTTTGGGATAAGCGGCAAAGAACCCCAGGAGACCCAGCCCAAGAAGGGCAAAAGCGGCGCAGAAGATGGTCTGAACAAAACGCCGGCTCTCGTACCAACCGCCGGCAAGGGCGGCGCGGCGTCCCATGACAATCATCAAGGTCTGGAGATTGAGTTGTTTGTTAATGCCCAGGAAAAGCAAGCCAACCGCCAGCAACCACCATATCCTGCCCCCTTCAGAAACCGATTTGTCAGTCCTCAACGCCACCCGGCCGCAGAAGACCGCCGCGAGCAAATAAGCGGCCACCACTGACCAGCCTAAAAAATTCGGATTGTCGAATTGCGGATGCCAGGTCGTTGTCAGCATGGTGTTCGTTTCCGGTCTATCCATTCAGAAACTTCGCAATGGAGTTGACCACGTGCTCCGCCTGCGCGTCCGACAGCTCCGGGTAAACAGGCAGGGCGAGGGTTTCCTCCGCGGCCCGCTCGCTTTCGGGAAAATCTCCCTTGTGATGTCCAAGATAACTGAAGCATTCCTGCAAATGCAAAGGCAGAGGATAATAAATCTCCGTGTCGATCCCGGCCTTTTTGAGCCAGGCTTTCAGTTCATTGCGCCGCGGCACACGAATGACAAATTGATTGAAGATATGGCGCCCGCCCGCAATGGCCGGAACGACGACGCACCTTCCCCCTTTGTTGAGCGCGGAATTTTGCCATCGCGCGGGCTGGTATTCCCGGGAGGTGACCACCTGCAGGCCGGAATTGCGGAAAAGCGCCTCATAACGCCGGGCGTTGTCCTGGCGGGAGAGCGTCCATTGATCCAGACTCCGAAGCTTGACCGTCACTATGGCAGCCTGAAGGGCATCCAGCCGAAAATTGCCGCCAATCCACTTATGGTGATACTTTTCCTTCGAGCCATGCACCCGCAAGGAGGCCACTTTCTCAGCGCGGGCGGCGTCGTTTGTCACCACCATGCCGCCGTCCCCCGCCCCGCCAAGGTTCTTGGAGGGGAAGAACGAAAAACAGCCGTAATGGCCCACCGACCCGGCGCGCCGGCCTTTGTCTTCAGCCCCGATGGCTTGGGCGGCATCCTCAATGACTACCAACCGGTGCCTCCCGGCGATCGCCATAATCGGGTCCATATCGGCCATTTGACCGAAAAGGTGGACGGGAATAACGGCCCGGGTTTTGGGCGTGATTTTGGATTCGATTTGATTGACAGCCAGATTATACGTCGCCGCATTAATGTCCACGAAGACCGGTTTGGCGCCCAGCCGCGCAATCGAGCCGGCGGTGGCAAAAAAAGTGAACGGCGTTGTGATGATTTCATCGCCGGCGCCAATTCCCTCGGCCATGAGCGAAGCCAGCAGGGCATCCGTTCCCGAAGAGACGCCCACGGCGAAGGCGCAATTCGAATACCCGGCCACGGCCGCTTCGCACTCGGCCACTTTGGGGCCGAGAATGAACTGCTGGCTTTCGAACACCTCGCGGACAGCCTGGTCGATGCCAGCCTTGATGGAAGCGTATTGGGCCTTTAAATCCAGCAGCGGGACGTTCATCAAAAACGAGTTTTCTGTTAATACCGATAGCTCAAGGTAAGCCCAACCTGATGGCTCGAGTACGCATAATTGCCCTGGGTGGAAGAATTGTCGTTAATCGTGTAGAAGATCGAAATGGCGCCGCGCTCAATAACAGCGTAGGACAAGCTCGCGCCAAAAGAGGTGGAACTGTTGCTCAGGTCCTCTGTGAGAGTGGTTCTTGGAGGAGCCCCCAAAAAATACTGCGGCAACGGCGCCGGCACGATGCTGGTCAGCGGCTCCGTCGAGTAGCCGGCATTCAGGCTGAGGGAGATCTTCTTGGAAAGCCCTTGCCGGATCGATGCGCCGACACTGGTGGCCACTTCAACCTGATTGGCGAAATAGGATGGAGTAACCGAGCGGGAGCCGCTGAGAGAGATTGAGGTGGCAGGGAAGAGTTGGTACAGGAGCGATCCGGAAAAGACCGGCGTCAGCAATGATGGAGCGCCGGGATGGACAAATTGCATGTCTTCAGCTCCCCCGCTCAGGGTCAAAATCAGCTTTTTGCCCGGGTGAAAGTTCATTGTCCCCTGAATTGACTCGAAGGGCATGCTCGACCCCGCGCTCACATCATTGTATCCCCCGGACATCAATATTCCCATTCCCAATTGCGGCATGACCTGGTAATTCAGCCCGCTGGATCCGGTCCATGACCTGACGTTGTCAAACTGGTCGGAAAAGCTGAAGATTTGGCTCGCTCCAAATTGAAGAGAAAGCTCGCTGCTCATTTGATACGCGGCGCCAAGCGTGGTGCCATACGCTTCCTGGGCCGTTTGAGTGCCGGTTTCGATGAGGGGATCGTCGGATCTCGCATAGGATTGTGAGAAATTGAAAGCCCAATCTTCATAGGCCGTGACGCCGCTGAAAAGCACTGATTCGGCCAGCGTGTTGTGGAATGCCGGACTGGAATAAATGGCGTAGGATGGGGTGTAATCCAGCTTCCAATGGCTTCCGAAATCGAAGAGAAGTCCCGGAGAAACCGTATTTATGAACGTCTTGGATTGTTGGCCGGGTTGAGATTCGATGCCATTTCCATAAATGACTGAGTAAAACAAGTGGGGATGGACATCGATCGGTCCCCAAAGAGGAATTCCCGGGCCAGGCGGGCCAGGGGCAAACCCAGCGCCGGGCGGCGTGGCGAAGACGCTCGTCCCCATTAGAGGCGAGGTCAGTTGGGTTGACCCGACCGTTCTCGGCCCAAGGAGCGGCTGCTGGATGGGAGCCACTCCGAATTGATTGGTCAAGGCGCTCTCTGCTTCAAACGCATTGGTCACGACGGGCGGCGGTGAAGGTGCTTCATTGGTCTCAATTTGCACGGCATTGGTTGAAACGATCTGCGCGCCCGGTTGGTTCGTTCCCGCATTGCCGCCAACGTCCTGGGCCGCCGCCCTGGCAAGAAGAACAAAAATGGAGACAACGGACATGCGCCGCTGAAGTTCTCGCGCGCCGCCTGAACAGTGGCGGGAAAGCTGTTTTTGTTTTGGGGCGAACATTGGCATTTAGCTCAATTTATTTGAAATCATCCTTCCTTCAACTCTCCAGTTTCCCTGAGATAACTTCGCAGACACTCCTGCCATGGCGGCATGATGTCAATACCCGCCGCGCGCAGGCGCCTGTTGTCCAGAACCGAATAGCGCGGACGTGGCACTTTGGCGGGAAAATCAGCCGAGGTGGCGGGCAACAGTTTGACGGGTGTCCGGGTGTATTGGAATATCGCCTCGGCGAATTCATACCAGGAACACTGGCCCTGTGGAGTGGCGTGAAACAAACCCGTCTCCCCGGCGCCCGCCAGTTTTACTATTTGCTCCGCCGCCGCCCGGGTGAAAGTGGGCGTCACGAATTCGTCGGCCGTTACTCTGACTTCCCCCCGCTCCCGGGCCAGCTTCAGCATGGTTTTGACAAAATTCAGGCCCTTTTTCGCGCGGCAGGGTTCGGACCCGTACAACCCGCTGACCCGCACGATGGCGTAATTCCCGGGCACCGCCTGGATGAAGTGTTCGCCGCTCAGCTTGGAATTTCCGTAACAGTTCAGGGGGCGGGGGCAATCCTCTTCGACGTAGGGCCGGCCTTTTTGGCCGTCGAAAACATAATCGGTGCTGATGTGGATCAGTTTGCATTGCCGCCGCGCCGCCGCCAGGGCGAGATGGCGGGCGCCGATGGCATTGACGGCAAAGGCCCTTTGCGGCTCCTTCTCGCACGTTTCCACATTGTGAAAGGCGGCGGCATTGACAACGACATCCGGCTTGGTTGCCGCCAGTTTGGCTTCCACGGCGGCCTCCTCTGCTATTTCGAGGTCTTGGTGATTGAGTCCATCGACTTGCGCGCCCGCCGTTCGGAACGCCTTGACCAAATCAGATCCGAGCTGCCCGTTGGCGCCGATAATTGTAACATTCATACTTGGGATCGACAGGCGGGGTCAGGCGCCGGCGGCCCTGGCATCCAGTTGCTTGAAGGTCGTGATGTTATAATAGGCCGGATTCTGAAAATCCGAGAATTTCGCCTGGTTTTCCACCAGC
>Ga0326728_10015369_pt1 | contig 15945 bp, 11 predicted proteins | sample MB3enrmetagenome_FD_207602 | JGI IMG/M metagenome (GOLD analysis project Ga0326728, IMG submission 207602) | Lab enriched peat soil microbial communities from McLean, Ithaca, NY, United States - MB31MN | ecosystem: Environmental > Terrestrial > Soil > Wetlands > Peat | place: USA: New York...
ATTGAGCTCTCCGCTTACGACAACCTTGACTTCTATGGGAAGCTGGAAAATGTCCCGGACGAAATTCTCCCAGATCGGATCTGGGAACTTCTGGAGATGAGTGAACTCACCGATCGGGCGAACATGAGAGTCCAGACATTCTCAGGTGGTATGAGAAGGAAGCTTGAGATCGTACGGGCATTCATCCATAAACCCCTCATTCTCTTTTTGGACGAACCAACCATCGGGCTGGATCCCGAGGCCCGTCGGGAGGTCTGGCAGCAGATCGCGAAACTGAATGCGGCGAATACGACGATCATCCTGACCACGCACTATATGGATGAGGCAGAGAAGCTCTGTGGAAGGATTGCATTTGTTGATCGCGGCAAACTGATCGCACTGGACACCATGGAGAACCTGCGAAAGCTGATCCCCGCAGGAGATCTTATCGAGATCGGAGTAGAGAAGATGGATGAACGTGTGGTTCAGGCAATCCGGGAAAACAGCCTTGTCAACGCTGTCAGTGTCCTTGAACAAAAAGTGACCATCTCGGCAACCAATGGCAGCAGTCTGCTCCCTGCCCTCCTCGCAATCTTCGAACGGTTCTCTGTTCCCATTCTCTCCATATCGATCCGTACCCCGTCGCTTGAGGATGTCTTCATCTATCTCACCGGTAAGAAACTCGACAGCGGCGGCGAAGGGGGGATCCCGGCACCCGGACCACGCGGGAGGAACCCATCATGATACGGGGTGCGGTTGCGATCTTCAAACGGGATTTCAAAAAATTCATGAGTAACCCGTTCGTTGTCGTCATGACCCTCCTGATGCCGATCATGTACCTAGTAGTCTTCGGGAACGCGATGGGTGGAACGATCAGTTATATTCCTATTGGTGTCGTTCAGGAAGGGCCACCTTATAACAATACCCCCCTGTTCCTTAACTCGGTACCCCTCCTCAGCCATTACGGCCAGCCGGAGAACTATCCGCGGCTGTTCGACGTGACGGTCTATCCTTCAGAATCAGCTGCTAAAACCGATCTCACACTAGGGAAACTTGAGGGAGTGGTGGTCTTTCCCTCAGAGGTATCCAGCGACCATGCGGTGCGTCTCTATCTTGACAGCTCGGATTCCATCATGCCACCGCTGATTGAGTCGGGTGTGAGTTCGGTTCTTCTTCAGCAGGGTGCGCAGAATCCCATTCTGGTCGATAAGATTTACGGGGATATCCATTACCTCACGTTCTTTGGTGTCGGGATCATCATGATGGCGATCTTCACCTCTACCATGTTCGGGGGCGGGATCGCGCTCATCAAGGACCGGGAGAACGGGATCCACGAGGGGTACCTGGTCACGCCGGTCCAGCGATCAAGTATTATCCTGGGGATCATCTCCAGCGGGACTATTCGGGCATTCTTTGCAGGTTTTACTATCTTCTGGATCGATCTCCTTATCACTGGCATCGTTATCCAGAGTATCCAGGCATTCCTGCTGGTTATCCTGGTGATCTTCATCGCATGTATCGGGGTGACCAGCCTGGTGGTCTCTTTTGCCTCGCGGTTCTCCGCCCAGCAGGAGTATGCCTCAACGGTCGCCTTTATCAACCTCATCCTGTTCATGACGTCGGGGGCTTTCTACCCGGTGCTCGGGATGCCGGACTGGCTGCGCTGGATTACTATGATCAATCCGGAGTATTATGGGATACATGCGTTGAGAAGTATCATTCTCCGTAATCAAGGTCTTGACGTGATCGGCATTGATCTCGTTGCACTCCTGATATTTTCCACGGCAATGATTATCCTCGGCATCGTCACGTACCGGCGTACCCTTGAATAAGGAGGGGGAGGGAAAATGTCCTTCCAAGAAAATGCGATAAAAGGAAGAGCAGGTTCAACCGGCCAAAGTAGACCGGCCGGTTAAACCATGTGCTGGCATGGTTAACTCCACTAATAGTACTACAATTTTAACGTAAAAAATTGATAACCGGTCACTGCTTTTTTGTAAGACTCTCAATGAACCGGTCCATAATCGCTTCGCTTCTGTTTCTGAGGCCGAAGCCGATAAGAATCGCAATCGCTGCACCGAGGCCAATGCCGATACCCCACGCAATCGGTGTAACGAACGTGTAGATAATCGTGAGATCCAGCATAAGCTGGGAGAGCGCAAGGATGATAGTCACGAAATAAAGGAAGATACGGAGCAGGAACATTACGGGTGCCATGTACGCAACTTTGTCCGCCGTGTAGTAATTCGTCAGGAAATCGATGAAGTAGTCAATGAGGAGTAAGCCGACTACAAGGATAACAACGAATGCAACAACATGAGGGATGTAATCGACAATGGTGGTCATCAGGTTGCTCATGTACTCCATATGGAGGACATCGACAGCAGCAAGGATCGCAATAAGATAAACGATTATCCGCACGGCGATATCTCCGAGATAACCGACCGTGAAACCGGCACGTTTGAACGAACCCGCGAACGCCGTTTCCTCGATCATGTGCATCTGGCTGATTCTGTCCAGAATAATCCGCACTGCCTTACCGAGGAGACGGCCTACTATCCAGCCAATAAGCAGGATAATAATCGCACCAATAATACCGGGAAGGTAGGTCACAAGAAGATCATACCCTGCATTTGCCCAACCAACTGAAATGGGATCCATATCAAACCTCAAGAATTTTATTTTACAATTAATGTTCATTCTATAATTAACTTTTGTAATGTTAACTATACATGTTGGTGATTAACAATAATTATAAATGTTTATTTCACTCTTATCATCAATAACAGACTGCCGGCACTATGATGCAGGATTACGAACAGGAACTGCGCCTGATCAAGGACCTTCTCAAAAGGAACCCGGAAGGGATGAGTGTAACGGATATTGCAAAAGCGCTCAAAAAGAACAAGAACACGACAGGAAGGTATCTCGATATCCTCCTGATATCCGGGCAGGTGGATATGCGCACGTACGGGATGGCAAAGGTCTTCACCCTCTCACAACGTGTTCCTCTCTCGGCTATGCTCAGTTATTCAAAGGAACTGATCATGGTTCTTGATAAGGAGTCCCGCATTGTTGACATCAATGATCATTTCCTGCGCCTGCTTGACCTCACGCGGCGTGATATTATTGGGAAAAACCTACGCTACCTGAAGTCCCCCACCATTGATGTTGAGGAGCTCCTGCACGCACTTTCAGAAGAGACTCCGGAGCCGGAAGAGAACATCACGTTCACCATGAAGGGGCACGATGAACGGATCTTCAAACAGAAACACGTTCCTACCGTCTTCGATGATGGCGCAAAAGGAGTCACCATCATTCTGGAAGATGTGACTGAACGGCTCAGGACCGAACGAGAGATCCATGAGCGCGAAGAACGGATCCGGATGATGGCAGAGAACGTTCACGATGGTCTGGTCATTCTGGAAAACAAGAAGAACGTGTTTGTAAACCGCCGTATCGCGGAGATCACCGGATATTCATTTGAAGAACTTTCAAAGATGGACCCCCGGTCCATCATCGCACCGGAAGATCGCGGCGAGGTGGCAAAGCAACGGCAACATCTGGAAAATTCGACCGAGGGAGTCGGTGAATTTCAGGCTCTGATCAGAAGAAAAGACGGCGTTTACCGGAATGTTTACATCCGCATCACGGTTCTCTTGCGGGAAAACATCCGGTATGATTTCATTGTCATGACAGATATCACCGAGATGAAGTCGAAAGATTCAGCACTTCGGAAGAGCGAGCAATGGTTCCGGACGATGGCAGAAAACATTCAGGATGGTCTCATCATTATCGAAAATGAGCGGATTGTTTACGCCAACCGGCGCAGCTCCGAGATCACCGGATATATGATCGAAGAGATTCTGCATCTCGAACCGCTGGAACTGATAGCACAGAATGATCGGAATTCATTTGATGAATTGCTGAAAAAATCCATTGACGGGATCATGCCCGCAACCGAATTCCAGATGTGGGTGCTCTGTAAAAACGGCGAGAAACGGTGTATTTACGGGCGCATCGCCTCAACACACGACAGAGAGGCCGTAAGCACCTATCTCACGATGACCGATATAACCGCATTTACCGAACGTGAGCGGGCATTGCTGGATCGTACCCTGTCACGGCAGGAACTGATTCATTAAGAAATTTGGGAGAAACGGATTTGATGCAGAACAGAGAGAGGGACAAAAATATCTCATAGTTAATTTATTATAAAGATGTATAACCGATAACCAAAATATATACATCATAAATTGAAATCTTTAGTAGCATCATACCCATATATCATACCCATATTTTGAGGATCTGCATGAAGGTCGATATTCCGAAAGCAATTTCAAAAATCCCCTACGGGGTATTTGGCACTTTATCAGGTACCAACCCGAACTGGAGGCGTGTAACGACTCTTTTATGTTATATGATTTTTCTTGCTTGTGTGCTGCTTGTGATCGCACCGGTGCTAGCCGATACCGGATCAGCAGGATACAAATACATGTCCGGGAGTCCAGCTCTCAGTGCGTCTATCTCCGGAACGAACCAGTTCGACCCGGGTGACGAGTTTAATCTTCCTGTTGTCATTGCGAACAACGGTGTGAATCAGTTTAAATTTGTCCAATCAGGAATTGTCGACACCGAAGATCTCCCCAATACTGCAAAACAGCTAACGGTGGGTCTGAATGCGTCGAGTGCCCCGCTTCTCATCAAATCAGACCCTCAAATGGTAGGGGATCTTCTGGCGGGTAGCAGCACAACTGCGACCTTCGATATCAAGATTAACCAGGATGCCCCGGCGGGAACTTATGTCATTCCGGTCAGCCTGAACTACACATATTTATATCAGGCAGAACAGTACGGGGACGAGACAATCGAGTATAATTACAAAACGGTCAACACATCCGTCAACCTGCCCATCACAATAAAATCCGAAGTGCAGATCAACATCCTTTCTGTAGACACCGACGACCTGAACGCGGGTATTGAAGGTCACATCACTCTCGATGTGCAAAACACCGGCTACGAAGAGGGGCAGAACGCGGTCATCATGATCCAGCAGAATGGCCAGAGCCCGATTATGCCGACGCAGGGGAGTGTATATATCGGTGATTTCCCCGTCGGGGCCATCGAGACGTGCCAGTTCAGGGCAATGGTAAGCAGCACTGCTGAACCCAAAACCTATCCGCTGGATGTGCTGGTATATTACAAAAACACCGAAGGGGATTATGTTTATTCAGAAACAGAGACCATTGGCGTCCCGGTTGGGGGAAAGGTCGCTTTCAATGTTACATCTGTGAAGACCGAGATCTGGCCGGGGAGGGATACCGTGATTCAGGTCGAATACCAGAATACCGGAGGGACCACGGCATATGACGCGCAGGCACAGATAAGTGCGGTTGATCCCTTCACCAGTGATGACGATACCTCATACTTGGGCACGATGGCTCCAGGGGACACAAAGACTGCAGCGTTCGATGTTGCGCTCGATAAAAGTGCCACCATCAAAGTGTACGGTCTCGACTCTGATGTTCAGTACCGGGATGTCCTTGACAACACCTTTACCTCGGATCCTGTCAAGGTCCAGGTACAGGTTATTCCACAACCAAGTATCACGGAAATGCTGGGGTTGCCGGGTACCATCGCCATTATTCTGGTTGTGCTTGCCGCTGCAGGCTACCTGATCTATACAAAACGGTTCAAACACCACTGATTTCAATAATTTTTGTATTCCCCCCAGCACTGCTATCAGTCAAGAGAGAACTCTCATGATCGATACGATCTTCAGCGCCATCGCGAAAACAATCAACCGCCACCCGAAACTGGTCATCGGTGTCATTGCGGTCATTTTTGTTATTGCCCTGGTTGGTATGACGATGATAACGATGGCGACTGGTGACGATACGTACCTGACCCGGAATTCTCCCGCCGGCATTGCAAATCATCAGTATAAGACCACGTTTGCACCGGACTCCATCATTCTTGTTGTCGAGACCAGCGAACCCCTGAACCCCGAAGTGCTCAAATACCTTGACCAGCTGGAGGGTGACATCCGGCAACAGCCAAATATCGCCGGGGCTTCAAGCATCGTCGATATCCTCAAAAGTGAGAATAATGGCGTCCTGCCACAGTCCAAAGGTGAGATTAACGCCCTCATCCAGCAGATTCCTCCGGCGGAACTGGCAGTTGCAAATCCCTCCAACGTCCTGACCCTCGTCTCGGTTCCGCTGACACTTGGTCTCACGGATAAAGAAGAAGCATCCACGCTCAATAATATACAGTCAATTATTGACAGTTCCCAGCCCCCGGCAGGAGTGACGGTATCTGTTTCCGGCCAACCCGCCTTTACGCAGCAGATGAGAGCCGAAATGGCGTCCCAGATGGGGCTTTTGATCGGCGCTGCCATGATCCTTATGATTATCGTCATGGGCCTGCTTTTCTCCTATGTGAGCTTCCGGTTCCTGCCGGTTGTCTTTGTGGGTCTTGGACTGATCACCGCGCTGGGCCTGATGGGCCTTGCAGGCATCTCACTCAACATGGCAGTGATTGGGGCATTCCCGGTGATGATCGGCCTTGGGATCGATTACGCGATCCAGTTTCATGCACGTCTTGACGAGGAGTCACGGAAGGGATCGCTTGACGACGCAGTCTATGCAACCATCACCAACACCGGCCCTGCCGTTATGTACGCGATGCTGGCTACCAGTCTGGGATTTGCCGCGATGTTCGTTTCGACCGTGCCCATGGTACAGTCATTCGGCCTGGTGGCCATGATCGGTATCATGTGCTGCTATTGCGTCTCACTCTTTGGTATACCAGCCGTTGCACACGTCCTCCATTACAAGCCGAAGCAGCAGGCACCAGATGTCTGTTACGCTGTCGGTGAGGGGGCATGCGATACGCTACCGGCAGCAAAAAAGAGTTCGTGGTCGTACGGTCAGTTCCTCACGGACACTTCCGTGAAGATCGCCAAGAACCCGGTGCCCATCCTCCTTGTCGTGGCGCTCATAGCAGCAATCGGGTTCCAGCTCGACCCCCTCATCCCGATCGAAGCAAACCAGAACAATTTCGTTCCCAGCAACATGCCGGCCAAGATCCTGATGGATAAAGTGACGAATATCCTTGGTTCCACCACAACTGCGGATTTCTACGTCCAAGGAGCACAGGTTACGGATCTTGACACGATACAGTGGATGAAGATGTTCCAGGATTACGAACTTGCCCATCATCCCCAGATCACCTCAGCAACCAGCATCGTTAACTACATCATAGCATACAATGGCGGGGTAATGCCGCAGACCCAGAGCCAGCTCAATGCAGTCCTTGGACAGATACCCCAGAATATCCGCGACCAATATGTCAGTGGATCGATGAGGGGTGCAATCACGTTCGGAATGGTCAATCTCCAGATCCCCCAAGAACAGGATCTCAAGAACCAGATGGAAAACGATATCACATTCCTCCAGCCGCCATCAGGAATCACCCTGCAAACGGCAGGGGACTTTGAAGTCTATACGTCACTGATCGGCGGATTGTCTTCTTCAAAGGATGAGATGACCTATCTCGGCTTTGCACTGATCTTTGTATTTCTTGCTCTCGTGTACCGGCATGTCCATGCGCTCTCCCCGCTCATCCCGATCGTTTTGATTGTCGGATGGAACTCGGTGGCGATGTACCTTCTGGGTATTGCGTACTCGCCGTTGACTGCAACCCTCGGGTCGATGACCATTGGTGTGGCTGCTGAATATACCATTCTCATGATGGAGCGGTATGCCGAGGAGGAGGAGCGTCTCGGCGATCATATGGCCGCAATCCAGCAGAGCGTAAACCGGATCGGGACTGCTATCACCGTCTCCGGGCTCGCCACGTTCTTCGGGTTCTCCGCCTTGTGCCTTGCCAGTTTCCCCATCACCAGCAATTTCGGGGTAACGACACTGATCGCTGTCGGCTTCTCGCTTACCGGTACGATCTTTGTCATGCCCGCAGTGCTCTCCTTTGTTGGGAGGTTCACCGAGTGGCTGGAGAGGAGGCAGAAGAAATCCTCTGCGCCGGAAATTCTCTGACCCTGGCTAACCTCTTCTTTTAAGTGCCACAGATTCAGTTTATCTAGTTTTTAAGAGAAAGATTACCCAATATGACATGAAGGACGGGATAATGGCAGTAGCACTCGAAGCACGGAACCTTACCAAAACGTTTGGTGATACAACCGCAGTGAACGATGTTACGCTCTCAGTGAAAGAGCGCGAACTCTTCGGTCTGCTCGGGCCCAACGGTTCCGGAAAGACGACGATGATCAAGATGCTGACCGGGCAGATCCGCCCGACCAGCGGTGTGGCTACGGTCCTTGGGCTGGATGCGGCAAAAGATCCGATCGGTGTCCGGGAACGCGTGGGGATCATCCCGGAACAGGAGACCCCGCCGAGTTTTTTAACCGCGCAGGAGTACCTGAATTTTGTCGGTGCCATACGAAAAATACCGGATACTGAGCAGAGAACGGCGTGGTGGTTTGAATTTCTGGAATTTTCGGATAAAAAGAACGTGCTCTGCAAGGATCTCTCCCGCGGAACCCGCCAGAAACTGATGTTTGCCCAGGCATTCGTTCATGAGCCGGCGCTTGCTTTGATCGACGAACCGCTGATCAACTTCGACCCGATCATGCAGGAGGTTATCAAAGATTACCTAGTGGAGTACGTCAAGAAGGGCAGAACCATTTTTATCTCGACCCATATCCTCGAGATCGCTGAAGAGATCTGTTCGGAGTTTGCGATCCTGCATAATGGGAAACTCCTGCATACCGGCTCTGTTGCTGACCTGACCGCGAGAAAGGAGCACCTGCCCGGGTTCTTCCTCTCACTTGTCCGGAAGGAACGCCATGCTTGAACTGTTTGGAAACATGATAAAAGAGGAATGGAGGGTCCATTCCACGCTGTTCGGGAGCGTCTCCTTTGCCCTCTTCCCGGTGATGATCTTCGGGATTGCGTTCATGGGCTCATTCCTCCTACCCCTTATGCGGGCCACACTCCCCACCGGCAACCTTGCACTTATCACGCACGCGAACTTCCTGTTGCTCGGGTTTATGGTCGGTGCATTCGGCCTTTTGGGTAATGAGATAATGAACCGCCGTTTCGGGCAGGCAAGCCTGCTCGCCTATTCTGCACGGAGTCTCCCGTTCTCCGAACGGTTCATTTTTACGAACTTCGTAATCAAGGACATCATCTACTATTTCTTCCTCTGGGTCTTTCCCTTCGGGTTCGGTTACATGGCAGCCTCGCCATTCATCGGCATATCTTTTGTGCATTCCCTGCTCCTCCTCCTTACCCTGACCCTCTCATTCCTTTTCGGTCTCTGTGTGGTCTTTTTCCTATCGGCGCTCTATGCCCGATCAAAACTGGTTCTCTGGCTGGTCGTGCTGGTTCTTGGAACTGCATGGGGGGCGCTTGCGGTCATGACCGGCACGAACCCGGCGCGCTTCTTTCCGCCGCTCCTGCTCTATCTCTCGTTCTCGTGGGTCGACCTCTTTGTCTCCTTCACCATTCTCCTTATCCTCTTTGGTACCTCGATAGCACTTTTCAGCACTGAATATACCGGCACAACAAAGGAGTTCAAAGATGTCTTTGCACCTTTGACCAGAAGGATCTCATTTTTCCCGAACCCCCCCCTTACCGCAAAGGACTTGATAGACCTTTACCGCAGCGGGAGTGTTATCGGCCAGACGCTCTTTTCGTTCCTGATCCCACTTATCATAATCTGGTTTTTCCTCTCGCTGCTGGGCCCGTACCTGCCACCCCATGGCCTGCTGTTTATGTTTGCCATCCTCACCGGTGTCATCGCATCGACAATGTATACATGGGTCACAATGTTCGATACCTTCGGGCCGTACTCCTGCCTGCCAGTTGCCATCAGTACTCTGATCACAAGCAAGATTACCACGTTTTCCGTGCTCCAGACAGTACCGGCCGTCTTTATCGCAGCTATCGCGATCCTTTCCGGTGAAACGCGGTACATCGTTCCGGCCGTTGTGCTCTGCCTGGCAGTTTCATTCTATGCTGCCGGGGTAACGATCTGGCTCACCGGGCTCTCTCCCAATGTGCTCGTCTACAATGTGAATGTGCTGTTCGCTTACCTCGTCCTCATCGGGATCGTGCTGACTATACTGACGGCGATCGCATTTGCAAACCCGTTTTATTCGCTCGTATCCATCGTGCTTGCCTTCCCGGCATGGCTGTTGACAAAAAAAGGGATGACCCGGTGGGATGCGGTCGATATGGCAGGTTTCTAATGTCTGTAAATTATTTTTACGGTAAGCGTAATCTGGAAAACATGCCGACACCGGAATTCCGGCACCAGTTTTTTCTGTTTGCATATCCTGATATTCCCGGACATATAAACGCGTATACCATACGACGTTATGGAACACAGCACCGTTACTATCGGACTCATCCAGATGGAGATCGGGCCGTATCGGGATGAAAATCTCAATAAAGCCCTCTTAAAAGCCGAAGCGGCTGCACAGGCTGGTGCACGGATTATCTGCCTGCCAGAACTCTTCCGCACCCGGTATTTCCCGCAGCAGATCGGTGCCGATACCCTTTATTCTGCCGAGACGATTCCCGGTGAGACCACGGAAGCATTTGCCGGACTTGCACGGCGTTTTGGTATCGTGATCATCGTCCCGGTCTATGAAAAATCACCGGATGACCATTATTACAATACCGCGGTCATCATCGATGCAGATGGGAGTCTCCACACGCCATACCATAAGGTTCATATCCCTCAGGATCCGGGATTTTTCGAGAAGAACTACTTCTATCCCGGTGAACGTTACGCGGTGCATACGACCCGGTATGGCCGTATCGCAGTCCTTATTTGTTATGACCAGTGGTTTCCCGAAGCAGCACGGTGTGTCGCGCTGGATGGGGCAGACGTAATTTTCTACCCTACCGCCATTGGCAATCCGTGCACAAATCAACCTCTGGAAGGTGACTGGCAGGAGGCATGGGAGCTGATCCAGCGGAGTCACGCGATTGCAAACAGCGTCCATGTCGCAGCGGTTAACCGTGTCGGGAAGGAGGGAGACATCCGGTTCTTTGGCGGATCTTTTGTCTGCGACGCTTTCGGGAACGTCATTGCCCGTGCCGGGAGTAGTGAAGAGATTGTTATTGCGCGGGTTGATACCGGGATCAACCATTCAATCCGCGATTCGTGGGGGTTCTTTCGTAACCGGCGTCCGGACACCTATGCACCTGTCTGCAGACGCCCGCCCGGAACTGATACCACGTTCTCTGACCTGCAGTATGGCGATACACCGCGGAACCGTGGTTTTTTTATGCCTGCCGAATGGGAGCCGCACGATGCGGTCTGGCTCTCGTGGCCACACAATAACCGCACCTTTCCCCGGCTCAAAGAGGTCGAGGATTCCTACGTCCGCTTTATCGTCGCGGTTGCCCGATCGGAACGGATCGAGCTCCTTGTTCCAAGCCAGAAAACTGAGCGAGTGATCGTGGAACGCCTCCGTGATGCCGGCGTCGATCTCTCTCACGTTACGATTCGAATTATCCCGTATTCGGATGTCTGGATCCGCGATTACGGACCGACTTTCGTGGTCAACCGCGCCCTGAAGAGGTTGGCAATGGTCCGCTGGCAGTTCAATGCCTGGGGCGGAAAATATGCCAATCTTGTCTCTGATGATAAAGTCCCGGGTGACATGAACCTTTCGCTCGGCCTTCCTGTATTCCAGCCGGGGATCGTGCTTGAGGGCGGATCGATCGATACAAATGGGAGGGGGGTGGTACTAACAACCCGTTCCTGTCTCCTCAACCCGAACCGGAATCCTGAGCGCTCACCAGACGAGATCGAAGAGATCCTCAAGGAATATCTCGGTGCGGTGAAGGTTATCTGGCTGGACAGGGGGGTTGCCGGGGATGACACGGACGGTCATGTCGATGATGTTGCACGGTTCGTATCGGCGTCGACGATTGTCTGCGCATATGAGAGTGACCCGGCTGATGAGAATTATGCTGCTCTTCAGGAAAACTACGAGATCCTGATCCATGCGACTGACCAAGCGGGAGATCCGTTCACCGTAGTGAAACTTCCGATGCCGGCACCGGTTACCAGTGGCAATGCGCGGTACCCGGCGAGTTACACGAACTTTTATATCGGAAACAGCATCTTGATTGTGCCGATATTTGATGACCCCCATGATGCCGAAGCCATCAGTATCCTCCAGAAACTCTTTCTCGACCGGCAAGTTTTCGGGGTCAACGCCAGGGCAATGGTGGAGGGATTTGGCACCTTCCACTGCGCCACCCAGCAGCAGCCGCGGCTTTGACAGCCATTTTTTGGGATGATGTCTCGTTTCACCTTTTTAATAGCACTAACATTGAGGAAAAAATGAGGGGTGTGTCAAAGAAACCATCAATAGAGTAATCAGACAATAACCCTGCTGGTGGATTTGTGGTTGAACCGGAAAAATGATTCCGGCAAAGGAGATGTTTCGTAGAGTCAGAGGCGGAAGCCATGAACGAACTGAAGACGAAGCAGGAGAAGCGTTTCATGCGGAAAACAGGGAAAATAACATCAACTCCGCCTCGAGCATATACCTCAATTGTGATAGATCTTTCAGGCTTTCATTCCGGGACGCTGGATGATATCTTCGCTTCATTGCTTCATTTTTACCAGAAGGCATCCCATGGCACCGTGGAGTAGTACTGATGTATAATATAATATGTATCTGAGAGTTGTTTAAGGAAAAATCTGGTAAAAAAATATCAATGTGCTCTTCTTCGGGTCACTATGTATAGCATGCTCCCCATGAGAATTGCGAGGACAACGACCCCCGACGGAAACGGCGCTTTGGTTGTCGTCGGAGACGCCGCCGGCTTCAACGTCACATTGAGATCGACACTCCCTCCCGCTGCCGGATATACGGTGAGAGGTGCCCCATAGGGCGTGTAGCCCTCTTTGGTGACGGAGAACGCGTGGTATGGCGTGCCGGATACATTGACCGGCACCTCAAGGACTCCCTGTGCAATCTCCCCCTTTACATCTGCATCGAAATAAACCGTGGCATTGTCAACATTGCTGTGCACGGCAAACCACCCGGTATCACTACCGAAGCCTCCCTGAATTGTTGATACCGGTGTGGCGGCCAAAACAAGTGTAACGTTGAATTCGACGATCTGGCCCGCCAATGGTACGATGCCAACATCTCCTGAATAGGGGATATATCCCGCTTTCTCAACCGTGAAGTTATGGTATGGAGTTTCTGTCGTCATAAACGGAACATATATCGATCCTTGTTGGGTCTGCCCCTCGACCATCCCATCAAACAAAACCGTTGCACCGTCGACATTGCAGTGGATCTGGTACCACCCCAGACTACTCACGGGCACCGGTGTAGTCAGCGTTGGAATCGGAATCGGATTCAGCGTCACGTACAGGTCAACGGATGCACCGTTTGCTGGGATTGGGGGCAGATTGCTGGTATATGTCTGGTAACCGCCCATTTCAACCGAGTATGTACTATACGGTATGCCCGCCGAGGATGATGACGGTACGGACAAGGTACCTGACAGGACGTTTCCCACGTGCATATTATCAAAATACACCTCTGCCCCGTACACGTTGCAGTGGATCACGTACCACCCCTGATTGCTGCTAGTATTCTGTGCAAATGCGCCACATGATACCAGGTACAGGCAGACCATTCCCGTCAATATCGCCCACGAGATCCCTTTCATGCCAAGAATGCACCTTTTGTCATCTAGAGAAACATGAACAGGACTCATCTTATATTTTTCCCGATATTGATACAAAATGAGATTAAATTTTCATAAGGAAAACCAGGTAGGGACAAAACCCCGATTATGCCTCTTAAGATGAAAATTATGAAACCGTCTTTGAGACGGTTAAGTTTTCCTTTCCCATTGACAATCCAAAAACGGTGCTGATGACACCGAAGACCAGCAGGTAGATACCCAGTACCACCACGAGTGTGAAAGCACACAGAACCGGCATAAGGACCAGGATGCTGGGGGCAAGGCCCAAGCGTTGATCATCACGAACTCAGGGGAGGGAGGTTTTACCGTATAAAACGATTTTCCCATCTACTGCAAATTGCAACATAGCCGTCATCATGTTTTTTCATGGATGAGGTTTTTATCCGAATGGCGGAGCACCCGCAGAACGGCTTCACCAAATTCCCGTGTCCCGGCCGTACCGCCAATGTCGCGGGTACGGATTCCTGCCACACAGACTTGCCGGATCGCCGCCTCGATCCTATGGCCACCGGCAGGGTCACCGGTGTGGGCAAGGAGCATCGCCGCACTCCGGATCGCGGCAACCGGGTTTGCAATGTTCTTCCCGGCAATATCCGGCGCGCTCCCGTGCACCGGCTCGAAGAGCGCGTAACGGTCACCAAGATTGGCACTTGGCACAAGCCCCAGCCCTCCGACAAGAAAAGAAGCGACATCGGAGAGGATATCCCCGAAGATATTGGTCGTCACTATCACATCATATGCACCCGGATGCTGGAGCAGATCCAACGACAGGGCATCGATGTACTTCTCGTTGCACAGAAGTCCGGTCGACCGGATCCTCGCGCAGCAGATGTCCCGGAAGAGCATGTCAGACTTCAGCACGTTTGCCTTGTGCCCCACCGTGATCTGCTCCCGGCGCCCGCGTGCGCACCGGATCGCCATATCCGCAATCCGTTCGGTGCCCTTCCGGGTTACGACACGGAGCGTCGTCGCACGGTCAGGATCCACTTCCTCGATCCCAGAGTAAAGACCCTCGGTGTTTTCCCTGACGATCATGATGTCAAAGCCCTCTCCCCTGACCGGGCGGAGGTTCGCGTACAGGTCGAGAGCTTTCCTGATACGGAGTACAACACTCTGGTAATCCTTCATTGGCGGTGTCGTTATCGCACCGAACAGGACTGCATCTGCAGTTTTCAACTCTGCGATATCCGGATCCGTGCAGGGACAGCCGGTCCGCTCCCACCGCCCGTATCCCACGTCTACCGGGAAGTACTCATATTCGGGGTGGAGCTCCTCAAGGATATGAACGGCCACCGGGATCACTTCGTGCCCGATCCCGTCACCTTCCACGACAGCAATCCGGGTCATCGTGCCCTCCACCGGTGTACCAGCTCGGTGACGCTACAGGCAATATGCGCCGGGCTGGCACCCCAGTGCACCACAACCCCGAACTTACCATTCCAAGTACCGATTCCTTCGCGCTCGCCCCGGCAGCAGCGCGCGATGAACGGTTCGTTGTCGACAGATTCCAGCGGACAGATGTTCACAATGCTGAAATCCTTCCCGTAGCATTCAGTGTACATCTGTGACCCGGTCAGGCAGGCAGCAAGCCGTTCCCCTCCCGTCATTCTATCAGTGTCCAGCGTGCGGGTAAACCCGGCCGCCCGGCAGGGATAAACATCCGCAGAAATCTGCATGATATCTCGGACGTGATGGCAGAAGACCACCGAAAGCTCGCCAAAAAGCCCGGCCGCCTCCAGCTCGCGGATGGAGAAGGAGAGACTGGGGGCCGGTGGCATGGCATCATAGACATGCACCGGTAAGAAACCAGAGAAATCTGGATCAAGTACAAATGTGAGGTGTTCATCGACTCCTACAAAGAGCGTGCAGCGGCGGCCGGTCCCAAGCGCCAGCCGGACGAGACGGGCCCGATCGTGAATCTGCACCTTCTCCGGATATCGGTAGATCTCTGACGGGCCTGCAAGAACCCGTGATGAGACAATATGCCGCATCATACCTTTTTCCACGGGATCACCGGTGACCTCAAGCACCTCGAACCCGTCGCCAATATCACGCACGAGATACCGGCTCAGGAAATAGACGCGATCGCCACATGGTTTTGTCGATGCAAAACCTACGAATTTGCACTGTTCCGGGAAGATCATCGGTGCCCCTTCCAGTACCTGACAAGCCCGCCGGCGCGGAGGATCTC
>Ga0326728_10015370_pt1 | contig 15945 bp, 18 predicted proteins | sample MB3enrmetagenome_FD_207602 | JGI IMG/M metagenome (GOLD analysis project Ga0326728, IMG submission 207602) | Lab enriched peat soil microbial communities from McLean, Ithaca, NY, United States - MB31MN | ecosystem: Environmental > Terrestrial > Soil > Wetlands > Peat | place: USA: New York...
CTCCACGTCCAGCCGCAGCACCGGCTCCAGCAGCGCCGTGTCCTTCTCCCTTGCGACGGCGGCGGGCTCGTAGTGGGTCAGGTCCGACGAGGCGACGAGTATGGCGTCTCTCCCCCTGAGCAGCGTGGAGAGACCCCTGCCGAGCTCCCTGGCCGTCTCGATGTCCTGGAAGGAGAGACAGATCGGCAGTATCTTGAAGTCGCGGTAGATCTCCTGGAGGAACGGGAGCTGGACCTCGAGCGAGTGTTCCCTTCTCTGCGACTCCGGGTCGTAGTCGACAATCCCGGTCAGCTCGACGATCCTGCGGGCGGCCTCGCCGTCGACGGAGAGGTTCCCCAACGGCGTGGCCCACTCTCCCTCCCGGAAGGTGGAGATGCCGCTCCCCAGGCCATAGTGATTCGGGCCCACGACGACGACGAGCTCTGGCCGGCGCAGCGCCGAGGCCCACAGGTAACTGTGGGCGGCGACGGGACCCGAGTAGACGTAGCCGGCGTGCGGGCAGACGCAGGCCATCACACCCCTGCGCTCCTCAGCGGCGGGCGGGGGTGAGCCCGGGCCCAGCGGGTGGGTGTAGGACTCCCCTATGGCCGCCCTCAGGCCCTCGGGATCTCCCGGATAGAAGCTTCCAGCGACCGCCGGCCTCCTCACGATCATTGGTGGGAGCGACGGCCCTTCGTGATTTAAGAGATTGGGTCGGAACGCTCCGGGACCCGCAGCGGCTACTCTTCTTCCTCTTCGGCCAGGTCGGACTCGAGCAGCTTCGTCTCGAAGTCGTCGATGGTGTACTTCATCTGCTGGTCAGGGGCCAGGGCGCCTGAGTGCGTCTGGACGGACCTGGCGAGCAGCCAGAATATGGCGGCGAGGGCCTTCCTCCCCCTGTTGTTGCCGGGGATGACCACGTCGACGTCGTCGGTGATGTTGTCGGTGTCGCAGACGGCGACGACGGGGATGCCCATCTTCGCCGCCTCGATCAGGGCCTGGGTGTCTGAAGCAGGGTCGGCTACGACGACGAGCTCAGCGTCCAGGTGGCCTGGGAAGAGCGGGTTGGTGAAGGTCCCGGGCATGAAGCGGCCCGTGACCGCTATCGCTCCCGTCACCTCGCAGAACTTCTCGACGGGGACGCGACCGTAGTCCTTGCTGGCGTAGACCACGGTGTTGGCCGCGCCCGCGAAGGAGATGAACTTCCCGGCGACGTCTATGCGGTGGAGCGTCTTCGAGTAATCGATAAGGTGCAGCCCGTCCGGCCTCGGCCTGGTCGTGAACTGCTCCATGGTCTTTGTCCGCACTTGGGTCCCGATTCTGATTCCTGTCGCGAGGAGCGCCTTCTCGGAGAGCTGGGGGATGACCATCTTCTCATCCGAGCCACCCTCGTCGTCTCCGTGTTCTGCAATGTTACTTATTCCAATTCACCATTGTTGCTGTTTCGAGCCTTTCGGCTTCTCGAGCTACATCTTTTAAGCATATTGAGCTTCGGCGGGCTGAACTCCCCATCACGGGACGACCCTCGATGCGTCGAGATGCCCGCCCAGGACCTCTGAGATGCGGAGGAGTTCGTTCACCTTCGCCGTCCGCTCGCCGCCCACGATTCCGCACTTCATCAGGTTGCAGCCGAAGCCGACCGCAAAGTGGGCGAGGTGGCCGCCCTCGTTGTCGCCCGAGCGGTGCGACGCGGCCAGGACCTGGCCGTTCTCGCGGGCCAGCTTCGAGAATCGGGCCGCCTCTCCCAGAGACCCTATCTGGTTCACCTTCACTATCACACCGTTGGTGCTCGCGCAGTTGATGCCGAGCAGGAGCCGTTCCGGGTCGGTCGTGTACAGGTCGTCCCCGACTATGAGCGTGTTCCTGAGCGATGAGTGCAGCCGGGCGAACCCGTCGAAGTCGTCCTCGTTGAGGGGGTCCTCGATGTAGAGGAGGTCGAACTTGTCCCGTAACCCTGCGATGAAGGAGATTTGGTCCTCCTTCGAGAGGGTCCTGCCGCTGGACCGGTAGGAGTAGCCCGCCTTCTTTGGCTGGTAGAGGCTGTCGGCGGCCACGTCGACGCCGATGCGTATCTTCCGGCCTCTCTCGTCCTGGACCCGCGCCGCCTCTTCGGAGAGGACCTGGAGCGCCTCCTCGTCGCCGATGCCCGGGGCCCAGCCACCCTCGTCGCCTCGGCCCAGAGGATAGGAGAGCATCTTCGAGAGGCGCTTGCCGACCGCCTTGTGGACCGCGAGGTTCATCTGCTCGGCCTCCTCGACCGTCCTGGCCCCGATGGGGGCGACCAGAAACTCCTGTATGCTGGGAGAGAGGTCGCTGGCGTGCTTGCCGCCGCCTATGACGTTGCCCAGAGGGAACGGGATGGTCGACGACTGCTGGTCGATTACCCTGCAGAGCAGCACCCCCCTGGCTCGCCCCTCCGCCTCGGCCGCCGCCACGCTGACCGCGTAGGCCAGCGAGCCCCCTATCTTGGAGTAGCTGCGCGTGCCGTCGATCTCCCGCAGTAGGCGCCCGAGGCCGTCGATGTCGGCCGCCTCGAACCCTATGATCCTGCGCTTGTAGGTCTCGAAATTGGCGATGGTCTTTACGGGGCTGTTGTCGACGAAGGGGACCGCCTCGTTGCTGCCCCGGCTCGCCCCCGAGGGAGAGAGGGCCCTTCCCATGCTCCCGCCCACCCGGACGTCCGCCTCGATCCCCGGGTCGCCCCGGCCGTTGAAACAGACTCTGACCCGGATGTCCTGAATCTGCATGTCTCGGATCAGGGCCCGGGGTTCTTCTGTTGATAGTATGGGAGTACCTGGTCGATGAGGTCCACGGAGGTAATCATCATCCGTCTGCAGCAGTACCTCGTGACGCCGAGGTCGTCGAGGACCTTGCCCGGGTCCTCGCCCGCCTTGACCCGCGTCTCCAGCTCGGAGAACTTGTCGCCGACGAGCTTCCCGCAGGTGAAGCAGCGTATGGGGACTAGCAATCCAATCTCACCGGTAGCTCTTCTGCCTCTTCCGCCTGGCACCCGGACCGCCGAACTTCTTGGGCTCGGTCTGCCTCGGGTCTCCGGAGAGCAGGTACTTGCTGAAAGCGGTAATCTTCTCCCTGAGGTCGGCTCCCTTGACCTGATCCACGTAGGCCCTGGCCAGGGACATGGCGACGGCGTCGGCCTGGCTCATGAACCCCCCTCCGGCGACGTTGATGTCGACGTCGTACTTCTCCCTCAGGTCGCCCACTATCACGACCGGCGAGAGCATGTGCAGCCTGGCCACCTCGGGCTCGCAGAGCTCGAGCGGTACGCCGTTGACCCTGATGCGACCCTGGCCTGCGTGTATGGCGGCGGTGGCCCTGGAGGTCTTGCGAGACCCGGCGTAGAGCTTGGGCTTGGATTTCTGCTTCGATTGAGATACCATTCTAACCACTCCACCCTATGTTCTTGGCTATCTCGGCGATGGTGGTGTAGCTCGGGAGCGGCCGCGTCGCCAGAGCGTCCTCGAACTTTGTGGCCTTCACGCCTGCGTACTTCTCGGGGACCCCCATGTAGATCCGCAGGCGGCCCATGGCGCTCCTGCCCTTGGCCTTGGTCTTGGGGACCATGCCTCTGACCATCCTGTGGAGGATGTTGTCGGGCCTGCGCGGATGGATCGGGCCGTAGATGGGGTTCACATGGCTGTAGATCTCCAGCCTCGCCTGCCACTGCCGGAAGACGCTGCTGCTCCTGCCGGAGACGAGCGCATTCTCGGCGTTGAGGACGACGACCCTCTTGCCGGACAGCAGCTCGAGCGCGACCTTGGAGCACATGCGGCCTGCTATCTGACCCGACGCGTCGACGTAGATCGTGTTCTGCTCACTTGACAATCCTGACACCACTCCCATCCGGGAACCTCTTGACAAACGCCTCTATCGTGAGCGCCTCCCCGCCTGCGGCCTCTATCTTCCTCCTGGCCGTGGCCGAATAGGAGAACGCGCCGACCACCAGCTTCTTCTCCAGCGGGCCGGAGCCCAGGACCTTCCCCGGCACGAAGAGAGGACCGTCCCCGTCCTCGGCGCGGGCGAGGCGGGTCACGTTGACGGCCGTCTCGTTCTGGGTCGTGGCGCCCAGGTAGGCGGCGGCGTCCCTCCAGATCCCTATCTTCTGCTTCCGTCCCAATCTCTCGAGCATCACCGCTTGGCTTCTCAGCATCTTGTTGGACTTCATTCTACTTTTGCACCCTCTACCTTAGCAGAAACTTCGCTATGCAGCTCCTGGAGCTTCTCTTCCAGCTTCTCGATCGCCCTGGTCACTATCTCCTTGGCGGGCATCGAGCCGGAGCTCTCGACCTTCAGGATGAAGGAGCCATCGGTCTTGCCGTCCATCAGCACGGAGACCGTGGCGGGCTGCCACTTGGCGTGCTCCTTGGCCCTCCCGAGCCGGGCGTAGGCCTCGAGCTTCACCGACTGGCCGGCCGCCAGCTTCACGATCGGTATGTTGGCGCTGACCGGCCTGATCTCCCTGTCCTCGGAGACCAGGTCTCCGGACAGGACCGTCCGCGGCTTGTCGTTGGCCACTGCGTCCAGCACTATGAGGACCCTGCACTTCTGGCACCCGAGCGGGTTGCCGCAGTCGCACTTCTCCGGAAGGACATACCGTTCCAGGTCTGTGCGCAGGGGGATCATGCCGAGCCGATGGGCCAGAATCTCGTCGTATAGCACGGAGGAGTTCTCGAGGATGACTATGTCGTCGATGGCCATGGCCGGCACCTCGGAGATGCAGAAGCGGCGGATGGCGTTGGCGTAGCTGCGGTCTATGCCCTCAAGCTGCAGGGAGACTTTCTCATCGCTCTCTTCGAGCACTTTGACCTTGGGCATAACCATTCCTAACAATCACTCCGACAGTCTAATCTTTCACGCGGGCGAAAGTGGGGTTTAAAAGCATTCGGCAGACATTGAGGCAAAGCCGAACAGAGAGCGGGTTACGCTCTCCTTCCTCTTCTTCCACCCTTCTTGCGAGTGGTGTCGTGGGGTATGGGGGTCGCGTCCTCGATCCTCCCTATCCTGAAGCCGGACCTGGCGATGGCTCGGATCGCCGCCTGCGCGCCCGGACCCGGGGTCCTCGGGCCTGTGCCTCCGACGGCCCGGACCTTGATGTGGACCGCGGTGATGCCCTTTCCCTTGGCGACGTCGGACGCCGCCGAGGCGGAGCGCATCGCGGCGTAGGGTGATGACTCGAACCTGTCCGCCTTCACGTGCCTGCCTCCCGACGAGAACGAGATCGTCTCGGCGCCGGTCAGGTCAGTTATGTGGACGATGGTGTTGTTGTAGGACGAGTAGATGTGGACTACGGCCCACTTTTCCCTAAGCGACTCTTCTTCTGACAAACTCTATCACTTGGCCTGGGGCTCCGAGGTCTCCGGAGCGGGGGCTGCAGCTGCCTGGGCAGGCTCCTGCTTCGGCTCGGCCGGCGTCGGGATCCCGATGCCTCCCGTCAGCACGATCTTCTTCTCGTCGTCTGCGGTGACGTGGTACCCTGGAACGGAGACTATCCTGTCGCCTATCTTGACGTGTCTGTGGACGATCAGCTGCCGCGCCTGCAGTGGCGACACGGCGCTGCCGCGCTTGTAGATGACGGTCTGCAGCCTCCTGCTGAGCATGTCCTCGACGCTGAGACTGAGCACGTCATCGAGTATCATCCCCGTCGAGAGCAGGCCTTTCTTCAGGAGGCTGTCTATCAGCTTGCCCTCCTCCCGGGCGCGCACCTCCGCAGAGGCTGCCAGGAGCCGCCTCGCCTGCTTGCGTATGGAGCTGAGCTGCGACTGGGCCTTCCAGAGCTCACGTTTGTTCCTGAGGCCGTAGCTGCCGAGAAGGTACAGCTCCTGGGCAAGCTGGTCGCTCCTCCAGGGGCTCCTGGGCTTCGAGTAGGTCCGGCGCGGTCTTCGAGGGTCTCCCAACTAGTCTCGCACCTACTTCTTCTCCTTCTCGTCCGCCGCGCCCTTCGCGGCATTGGCCGCTGCCTGTAGAGCAGACTTCCTGACGCCGACGGTCCGTCCCTTTCTGCCCGTCGTGCGGGTCCTCTGGCCCCTCACCTTCAGGCCGAGGCCGTGCCTCACCCCACGCCAGCTCTGGACGTTCTTCTCCCTGTCAAGGTCGGTCTTTAGCGCGAAATCAAGGTCTGGGCCGATGAGCTGCTTCGTCTCCCCGGTCTCCGGGTCCTTCCTCCTGTTGAGCGCCCACTGAGGCACCTTCAGCGAAGAACCATCCACGATGGCCCTCTCGAGCTCCTTGAGCTGAGACTCGCTCAGCGTTCCGAGCCTGGCCCTCGGGTCGAGCCCCAGGCTGCCGACGACCGCCTGCGCAAAGTTGTCCCCGACCCCCTTCAGGTCGGCGAGTGCAGGGATGAGCTTCTTCCTGCCCTCTAGGTCCTTCCCTCTAATCCTAACTAGATATCTGAACTCCGACGACAAACCAGTAACTGGTCAGCCCTGAACGCTCAGATTATAAGAATTGTCCTTCTTCTGGGAGGCAATCAGCCCGTGGTGGTGTGGAGGACCTCGACGCTGTCAACCTTGCCATCCCCGTCCAGGTCGGAACCCCGCAGCGCCACGGCGAAGTCCCCGCCTGCATAGCCGTCCAGGACCCTGTCGGCGAAGTTGGTCAGGCCGATTATCGCCGCCTTGGTGCCCGGACCGCTCAGCCCCGCCGCAACGACGCAGCGCCTTTCCGGGTTCCAGGGGTTCTGCACCTTGGCTATGAGTGCCTCCCACTCGGACAGGTAGCTCGACCCCTGCTCGTCCACGATGGAGCCCCAGAAGTTCTCCTCGGAGAACCTGACCGGCAGGTGGCGGTTGATCTTGGCGGCGACGATGTTCGTGCGGGGGCCCCCGACGATGATCAGGTTCGACGACTCCAGCTTCTCGTTGACCAGGTCGACGTCGAGCTTCACGGGGAAGGAGCGGGGAAGCGTGACGAACTGGCCTAGCGCGAAGCCCAGCTGGATGCCATAGTGTCCGTCCCGCCCCTGGGTTCGGTTCGGCCCGTGGGGCTCTGGAGACCCCACCACGACCCAGCCGTCGAAGGTCCCCGAGGAGACGAACTCCTGGAGGAAGGTGCCGAGTCTGGGCGAGCGCGTGGCGGCCGGCGCGCCCCTGAAGCGCGGCGTCTTGACTGGGAACTCCACGGCGAACCCGTCGACCGCCAGCCCGTAGAGGTCGGCCTTTCCTCCCCGGACCACCTTCTGCCCGACCCTCTTCACGAGGCCGGCGCGCTCGAGCTTCCTCATGTGGTAGTAGACCGTCTGGTGGTAGACTCTCAGCTCTCGGGCGATGGCCGTCGGGTAGCTGGGTCCGCCGGCGAGGAGCCGGACGATCCTGTTGCCCATGCCGGTGGCCGCGGGGAAGAAGCTGGAGGGGTCGTCGGAGACAGAGACCCTCCTGCTCGTCACATCGTCGCGGTCCAGGAGGAGGCTCTCCTTGCGCATGAGCGCAGCCAGTTCCAACTATTATTAAATGGTTATGCATGGTGCCCGAACCCTCGCCCTCCGGCCGCTCACGGAGCGCCGAGGCCTGCAAACGGCCGTTTGCAACCAATAGCCGGCCACGTTACTGGTGTTATAACGGCGGGGCGGCCGAGGCCCGACGAGATGTGCGGGATCATAGCCGGAGTATCGGAGGAGGAGGCGGTGGCGCCCGTGCTCATCGAGGGACTCAGGCGGGTGGAGTACAGGGGGTACGACTCGGCCGGCATTGCCACGGTTCACGATGGCACGATGGAGATCAGGAAGGCCGTCGGAAGGATCGACGTGCTTGAGCGCCGGTACGCGGCATCGAAGCTTCGCGGCCGCACAGGCGTCGCCCACACGAGGTGGGCGACCCACGGCGGAGTGACCAGGGCGAACGCGCACCCCCAGGCATCCTGCGGTGACCTGGTGGCCGTCGTCCACAACGGGATCATCGAGAACTACCTTGAGCTGAAGGAGAGGCTCCTTCGTGACGGACACGTCTTCAAGAGCGACACAGACACCGAGGTCATCCCTCACCTGATAGAGGAGGCCTGCAGGAAGGGGAAGAGCCCGCTGCAGGCGACCCTGAGCGCGGTCAAGAAGCTGCGGGGCCAGTACGCCATCGTCGCCATGTTCAGGGACCACCCGGAAGTGCTCACCGGGGCGCGGAACGACGCGCCCCTGGTCGTCGGGGTGGGGGAGAAGGAGATGTTCCTCGCCAGCGACGTCCTCGCCTTCATCTCCCGCACGGACAGGGCGGTCTTTCTCGACAACATGGAGGTGGTAGCCATCACGGCCGATGGCTACAGGGTGTATGGCATGGAAGGGACTGAGGTGAGGAAGAAACCGACGCAACTCGCCTGGGAGCTCTCCGACCTCTCGAAGCTTGACTACGCCCACCACACTCTGAAGGAGATCCACGAGCAGCCGGAGACGGTCCAGCGGGCGGCGCTCCAGGATCCCACCAGGCTGGAGGCCTTCGTCAGCGCGCTCAGGGGGGCCAGCTCCATCCTCCTGACGGCCTCCGGGTCGAGCTACCACGCGGCGCTGCTCCTGAAGGACCGGCTGAACCGCGAGGCCGGGATGAGGTGCGACGCGGTCCTCGCCGGAGAGTTCGAGGACCAGGCCCACATGGTCGAGAAGGGGTCCGTGGTGGTGGCGTTCAGCCAGAGCGGAGAGACCGCCGACCTGCTCCAGGCCGTCAGGGTGGCAAGGGAGAGGGGCGCGGCAGTGATCTCCATCGTGAACGCAGCAGGCTCATCGCTCGCCAGGGAGTCCGATGAGGTGCTCCTCCTGAACTGCGGACCCGAGGTCGGCGTGGCGGCGACGAAGAGCTTCACCGCCCAGGTGATGGTGGGAAACGTGGTGGCGGACGCGGTCGTCGGGCGGAAGACCATCGGCACCACAGGGAGGGTCGGCAGACTCATCGAGGAGGCCCTGAAGACGGAGGACGAAATCAAGGAGATAGCCAAGCGGTTCAGCGGCAGGCCCGACTTCTACTTCATCGCACGGGGCCACAACTATCCCATCGCCCTCGAGGGGGCGCTGAAGCTGAAGGAACTCTCCTACGTCCACGCGGAAGGGATGCCTGCCAGCGAGCTGAAGCACGGTACCCTCGCGCTGATCGAGAAGGGGACACCGGTGGTGGTCATAGCCCCGGGCGGGGAGGGGTTCAGCGGCACCATCTCGAACGCCCTCGAGCTGGAGGCGAGGGGGGCGGAGATCATCGGAATCTCAGACAAGGAGCACCCGGTCTTCAGGCACAGGGTGGGAATCCCGTCGGCCAACGAGAGCATCGCGCCCATCCTCGAGGTGGTCCCCCTGCAGCTGCTGGCCTACTTCATGGCCACGGAGAAGAAGAACGACCCGGACTACCCCCGGAACCTGGCGAAGTCTGTCACGGTGAGGTGAGGACGCCGGAGAGCCGGGGGCGCAGGGGCTCCGGCAAACAAAATTAATAGCGATGGTTACAGCCGTAGGTCATGCAAGACCGGAAGAAGTACCTTACCACTCCCGAAAAGCCCATTGAGGTGGGAAAGAAGAGCATTTCTCAGCTCCTCGACGAGATGGCCCAGACAGGCTTCCAGGGCAAGAGACTTGGCGAGGCAGCGAGAATCTGGGCGGAGATGACCCAGCAGAAGGGCCTCACAATCTTCATGGGGTACTCCGGTTCCATGAGCACCACGGGCCAGTGGAAGATCGTCCGGTGGCTGATAGAGAACAGGTACATCGACGTGCTTGTAAGCACGGGCGCGAACATCTCGGAGGACATCCTCGAAGCCATGGGCCACAGGTACTACCAGGGAACATGGCTGGCCAACGACGAGGAGCTCCTCGAGGCCAAGATAGACAGGTTCTACGACATTTACGCCGACGAGTACGAGTACAGGGAACTGGAGGGGCTAATCCGGGAGTTCGCGAGCACGCTCGACACCAAGAGACCCTATTCGACCAGGGAGTTCCTCAACAGGTTCGGGGAGTACCAGTGGAAGAAGGGCGTCAAGAGCATCACGGCGACGGCGTGGAAGTACGGGGTTCCGGTCTACTCGCCGGGGCTCATCGACAGCGGCTACGGCGTGGCCCTCAGCCTCCTGAAGAGGGAGGAGGGGAAGCTCGTCAGGCTGGACCAGACCCAGGACATGGAGGAACTGGGCCAGATCGCCGACAGGACGAAGAGGACCGCCGTGGTCTACATCGGCGGCGGAGTCCCCAAGGACACGATCCAGCTGGCCACGATCATCAAGTCGCTGGCGAAGGGCGGCGAGGAGCCGACGCCCCACGAGTACGCAATCCAGATCACCACGGACAGCCCCCAGTGGGGAGGCCTCTCAGGCTGCACCCTGGAGGAGGCAATCAGCTGGGGCAAGATCGCCCCGGACTCGACCAGGTCAGTCGTCTACTGCGACGCGACCATCGCGCTCCCACTCATCGCACATGCGGTCAGCGAGAAAGTTGCGAAGAGGAAGGACGTGCCCGACCTGAGCTGGGTGTTCCGGAACAAGTAAAGCATTAATCGCAGCGCCCGGCATCATCGAACGAAGAACACGTCCCAGGCAGAGGAAAGGGTCGAGATAGAGGACCGGGGTCCCAGGGTTTCCAAGCCCAGCATAGTAGTGGGCATCCCCGAGTCCGGGCTGGTGGGCACCATCACGTGCTCATACCTGGTCGAGCAGCTGAAGATGGCGGAGAGGGGCCACATCGACTCCGACCTCCTGCCCCAGGTCATGATCGTCCACGACTCTGCGGCCGTCTATCCCGTACACATCTTCGGGAAGGAAGACCTCCTTGTGGTGCTCTCGGAGGTCCCGCTGCCGCCATTCGCTTCCAGGGACATGGCCAAGGCCATCGCGTCCTGGGCCAAGTCGCTGAAGGCGTCCCTGGTCGTCGGCGTGACGGGGGCCCCCTCCAAGGACCGCGACGAATCGCAGGGCGAGGGGAAGCCCACGGTCGTCGGCGTGGCCAACACCGAGGCGACGCTCGCCACCCTGAAGTCGGCCGGGGCGTCGACCTTCGAGGACGGGATAATATCGGGGTTCTACGCGATGCTCCTCAAGCAGTGCAACGCCAGAGGCCAGAGCAACTTGACGCTGCTGGGCGAGTCGCTCTCCCAGTTCCCAGACCCAGCGGCCGCGGCCGCTGTGGTCGAGGTGCTCAACAGGATCCTTTCGCTGAAGGTGGACACCAAGTCCCTCCTGAAGGAGTCGGAGGAGATCAGGCTGAGGACCAGGGAGCTCATGCAGGAGACCCAGCAGGCCTCGCAGTCCGGCGGTCAGCCGCCCAGCGCCTATAGATAGGTGGTAGTGCTTGTCCGGAGAGAACGACCAGTTCGAGAACTTCGGGAGGGGCATCGAGAGCCTGTTCTCCGAGACCTTCGGGATGATAGAGGAGTCGCTCTTCGACATCGCGTCGAGGAGCCTCAGGCCGCTCTTCAGCGTCGACGTCAGCGAGGACATGGTGACCGCGACCTTTGACCTTCCGGGCGTGAACCGGAAGGACGTGGCGATCACCTGCACAGAGGACGCCATCAGCGTCGAGGCGCAGATGGCGAGGCCGGTGAGACTGCGAGTGGCCAGCGGCCAGCGAGACCAGAGGGAGTTCGTCAGGTACTCCAGGAAGGTGCTCCTGCCCGTCAGGGTGGACCCCGACGGCGGCAGCGCCAAGTTCAGGAACGGGATCGCCGTGGTGAAGCTGCCGAGACGCCGCGAGGGCAAGCGGGTCCGGATAGACGCCGACCCGTCCGTGAAGAGACTGCGGAGATGAGCCGCCGTCCGGCCATGGCGGTCCTGGCGACAGGGCCGAGGGGCGAGTCATCCCCCAACCTTATCAACAGGCACGTGCCGGAGACAGGAATCTGATCGACTATGCACTACGAGGGGTCCTTTGAAGTGGCGGCAGTGAAGGAGAAGGTCTACGACTTCGTGACAGACCCGCAGAGGGTCACCACGATATTCCCGGACGTCCAGAGCGTGAAGGTCGTCGATGCCAGCAACTTCACGCTGAAGGCCAAGGTCGGCATGTCGTTCATCAGAGGGGTCATGGACGTAAAGCTCGCGCTGCTGGAGTGCACTAGGCCGACCCACACGAAGCTGAAGGCTAGGGGGACCGGCCTGAACAGCTCCGTCGACCTGGAGAGCAGCTTCACGCTGGAGGACACGGCGGGAGGAGGGACCCGGGTCACCTGGGCCGCCGACGCGAAGATCAGCGGGATGATGGCCAGCGTCGGCTCGAGGCTCATAGACTCTGCTGCGGACAAGTACGTGAAGCAGATCATCGGCTCGCTTGAGAAGAAGCTCGCCTAGGGCTTCTTCCCCGGGAACATGAGGGACATGATGTAGTCGGGCCTCAGTGGCATCTTCTCCAGCACCACTCCGTACTCCGAGATGGCGTCTTCGACGGCGTTGACCACGGCGGGGGTCGCGGCGATGGAGCCGGCCTCGCCGATGCCCTTCACCCCTAGGGGGTTGGCGTAGGTGGGGGTCTCTGTCCTCGCCCAGACTATCTCCGGCATCGTGTCGGCACAGGGTATCATGTAGTCGGCCAGCGTGGAGGTGAGCAGCTGCCCGTTCTCGTCGTAGACTATCTCCTCGAACAGCGCCTGGCCGACGCCCTGGAGGACGCCGCCCTGGACCTGCCCCTCGACGAGCATCGGGTTGATCAGCTTCCCGCAGTCGTCCACGGCGAAGTACTTGAGTATCTTCACGACGCCGGTCTCCCTGTCGACCTCGACCACGGCGATGTGCGTGCCGAACGGGAAGGTGTAGTTCGGGGGGGCGTAGGCGGTGTAGGCGAAGAGCGTGGACTCCATCCCCTCCGGCAGCAGCTCGGGATTGTAGGCCATCCTCGCCACCTCCTCGAACTTCAGAGACTTGTCGGGGCTGCCCTCGGCGTAGATCAGGCCGTCCCTGAAGACCATCCTTCCGGGGTCCGGGACCTCTAGGGCGCGGGCGGCTATACGGCCCATCTTCTCTCTGATCTTGCGGGCGGACAGGAGGACGGCCGTGCCAGTGAGGGCGCCCGACCGGCTCCCCGACGTGTCGGAGCTCCAGGGGAGCATGTTGGTGTCACCGTGCTGGACGGTGAACCTCTCGACGCCCACGCCGAGCTCGTCCGCCGCCACCTGGGTCATCGAGATGGCGTGACCCTGGCCGTGTGGGTGACCCCCGATCGTTATCACGATGCCTCCCTGCTTGTGGACGGTGACCGCAGCAGTCTGGGCCGAGCCCGGGCCGAAACCGCAGATCTCGGTCCAGGTCACGAGGCCGACGCCCACCAGCCGGCCCGCCTGCCTGGCCTCCCTCTGCTGCCGGAGCAGCTCCTGGTAGCCCGAGACCTGGAGCGCCTTGGACAGGTTCGCCTCGTAGTCGGCGCTGTCGTAGGTGTAGCCACCGGGCGTCGGGAATGGGAACTTCTCCTTCCTGATGTAGTTGACCCGGCGGACCTTGACGGGGTCGAGCTTCAGCTGGGCCGCGAGGATGTTCATGGTACGCTCGATCAGGTAGGCGGCCTCCGGGCGGCCCGCCCCCCTGTAGGCTCCGTGCGGGACCTTGTTGGTGAAGACAGAGTAGATCTCTGCCTCGTAGGCGGGGATGTCGTAGACGCCGGTGCCCATCCTGGCCGTAAGCTCCGGGAGGCCCGTGGTGGACCCGTCCGAGTAGGCGCCTCCGTCGGAGATGATTCTGATTTTGTAACCCAGGATCTTGCCGTCGCTGCGTACGGCAGCCTCGGCCCACTGGTGCTGCCCCCTCCCGTGAGTCATCGAGAGCAGATGCTCGCGCCTGCTCTCCTCCCACTTCACCGGACGCCTGAAGTGCCTCGCGGCGAAGCAGACGACGACATCCTCCTGGTAGACGGCGGCCTTGCCTCCGAAGCCACCTCCCACATCGGGTGCGATGACCCGCACCTTCTCCGGACGGGCCTTCAGGACCTCCGCCAGCGTGTCCCTCATGGTGTGAGGATCCTGCGTGGAGAGCCAGACCGTCAGCAGGTCGTTTCCGCCGTCGTAGCTGGCGGCGAGCCCCCGCGGCTCCATCGATACGGGATGGACGCGCTGGTTCACCAGCTTGACCTTGACCACCCGGTCGGCGTTCCTGAAGGCCTCCTTGATGTCCCCGAACCTGTGAACGAAGTGGTAGGCGATGTTGTCCGGGAACTCCTCGTGGACCTTGGGAGAGCCCGGCTTCATCGCCGCCTCGACGTCCACGACCGCCTCCAGGGGCTCATAGTCGACCTCCACGAGCTCGGCGGCGTCCTCAGCCTGGTAATAGCTCTCGGCGAAGACAGCGGCCACGACCTCCCCCGCGAAGTTGGCCTCCCCGACTGCGAGTATCTTCTTCACCGTGGGTCTCTTCTCCGTGCCGGACGCTGCTCCCCCTTCTGCACCGGCCTTGTCCACCGTGGGCAGGCTCTCGACCTTTCCTTCCACGTCCTTCCCTGTGAGGACCCCGACGACCCCTGGAGAGGACAGCGCGGGCCCGACGTTGACGTTCAGTATCTTCGCATGGGCGTGCGGGCTCCTTACGAACGCTGCGTAGAGGGGGTTCGGGAACTGGATGTCGTCGAGGTAGCCCCCGGTCCCTGTCATGAACTTCGGGTCCTCGGTTCGCCTGAGGGGCTTCCCCACCAGCAGCTCACCCCTTTGGACAGTCACCTGTGCCGTTGCCAACAAGCCACGCACGTCCCGGGGTCGTTATGAAACTTTTGTCAGAGATGCCTGTGCATCGTGGCCGACCTCTCCTCGCCGGTAGACACCAGGGAGACCTTCACCTTCAGCTCATCCTCGAGGAGCTCGACCAGCTGCTCCGCGGCCCGCGGCAGGTGGTCCACCCCGAGCTCGAGACCGAACAGCGAGGGCAGGTCCAGGTAGACCGGTTTCGCCTCGGAGAGCCTCGGGAGCGCCCGCGAGAAGTCATCGGTCTCCCTTCCGTCGACGGAGTAGCGCACGCAGACCTTCATCTCCTTGACCTTGGTCAGGATGTCCATCTTGGTGAGGGCGATCTCGGAGACGCCGTTGAGCCTCACGGCGTAGCTGAGCCCGACCAGGTCGAGCCAGCCGACTCGCCGGGGCCTGCCCGTGGTCGCGCCGTACTCCTTGCCCTCCCTCCGGATCCTCTCCCCCGTCTCGTCGCCCGCCTCCGTGGGGAAGGGTCCGCCCCCCACCCGGGTCGTGTAGGCCTTTGCGACCCCCATGACATCCCCGAGCGCGCGGTTCGGGATGCCGAGCCCCGCGGTCACGTAGGTCGCAGTCGTGTGGGCACCGGTCACGTAGGGGTAGGTCCCGAAGATCAGGTCGAGGAGCGTCCCCTGGGCGCCTTCGAACATGACCGCGTGTCCTGCCTCGTTCAGCCTCATCACCTCGCCGCCCACGTCGCCCGTCCTCCCTGCGAGGACGCTCCTGGCCTTCTCCGTCCAGGGACCCAGCTCGGGAATCTCCTTCAGGAAGGCGCGGTAGAAGGCTACAGCGGCGCTGAGGTCGAACCCTCCGCTGGCGAGGTCGCCTGCCCGGGGAGTGAGGCGCAGGGCCCGCATGGCGTAGGACGGTCCGATCCCCCGCTTGGTGGTCCCTATGGCGTTGGCTCCTCTCAGGCCCTCGATGAACGAGTCCATCTCCTTCTCGAGGGGCGTGACGAGGGTGCAACGCTCGTCGACGGTGAGGTCGGCCTGGCCCCCCTCTCTCGCCAGCATTCCGAGCTCCTCGTCAAGAGTCAGCGGGTCGAGGGCGACGCCGGGGCCGATCATCAGCTTCTTCCTCTTGAGCGACCCCGAGGGGAGCAGATGGAAGACGAAGGCCCTGCCGTTGATGACTATGGTGTGACCTGCGTTGCTGCCGCCGTTATAACGCACAACCGCCTGGAACCTGTCAGCGTAGTAATCGACAATCTTTCCCTTGCCTTCGTCGCCCCATTGGAGGCCCACGATGCAGAGGTTACTCACATGCCGCGACTTCAGCCAGACAGCATTTAACTCTATTCGGCACGGCGGCGGGTGGCTCCCGGCGTTGGAGCCCCGCG
>Ga0326728_10015371_pt1 | contig 15945 bp, 16 predicted proteins | sample MB3enrmetagenome_FD_207602 | JGI IMG/M metagenome (GOLD analysis project Ga0326728, IMG submission 207602) | Lab enriched peat soil microbial communities from McLean, Ithaca, NY, United States - MB31MN | ecosystem: Environmental > Terrestrial > Soil > Wetlands > Peat | place: USA: New York...
ACGTAATGGGGCCGGTGTCGAAAATGCAAGAGATGGAGGCGCCGAAATGAAAGCAACCCGAAGCGCATCCGCTCACCGGCCTGTGCGCGGCGCAACGCTCATCGCGCTTCTGGCTTTTTCGTTTGCAGCCCTGTTCGGCTGCAATTACTCCGAAATGCGAGACGACGAGGCGGTACAGGCCTACAACCAGGAATTTCCGCTGATGCCTAAAAAGACGATTCCGGTCGAGGGAGGCATCTGGGTTGAACGGGAAGCAAACCCGATGGAGCTTGTAAACCCCCTTGCCCCCAACTCTCAAATGATTGCCTGGGGGTGGGAAAGGTATCATTTCTACTGTGTTCAGTGCCACGGTCCCAAGCTGGATGGCAACGGCACGGTCGGACAAAGTTTCGCCCCCCTTCCGGCAAACCTGGAAAGTTCTGATGTGCAGGACCAGAGCGACGGTGAAATCTTCTATAAGATCCGCTTCGGGTTCAACAGGCATCCCGCCCTTTATTCCACAGTGACAGACGATGAAACCTGGGCCATCGTGCGTTACGTGAGAAGCATGCGGGACTTGGGAACCGGGACCGCCGATCCGGATTAACACACAAAGAGAAGGCTGTGGTAGTGGGTCGTAATGTCGCAAAACCGGATTCTGTGTAAATTTCGCCTCCATTGCTGCTATAATCCAGCGCCGTATGTTTGAAATATTTGCTTCTTTTATCGTTGGGCTGACAGGCAGTCTCCACTGTCTCGGGATGTGCGGGCCACTCGTCATTGCGTGGTCTTTGCGGTTCAGGAGCGCATCTCGGGCAGGCTCGGAAGATGCGGGGCTTTCCCTTTACTCGGGGGCCGTTTTGCATCACCTCGCCTTCCACGCCGGGCGCATCGCCACGTATGGCTTGCTCGGCGCCGTTGTCACGGGCATCTTCAGTTCTTTCGAAGTGCACAGATTTTCAATGCAGTACAGGGCCGGCTTCGCGATTGCCTCGGGGATAATGCTCGTTGGCCTGGGCCTGGTAATTTTTGGCACGCTGCCTCTCCCCGCTTTTGTTACCCGGCTGCTCTCACCTCAGGCATCGGTTTTTGGCAGAAAGCTGGCGGGACTGGCAAACTCGGTGAGTCCGGGTTCAAAAATGGGCCTTGGCCTTCTTGTGGGCCTCCTTCCCTGCGGTCTCACATGGGCCATGCTGGTTGCGGCGGCAAGCACGCTGAACGCCGCTAAAGGGCTTGTAATGATGATTTCTTTCGGGTTGGGGACCGTTCCGGCACTGCTCGTCGCAGGGACCTCGGCTTCGTTGGCGTCCGCTCGGACACGGCTGCTGGGCGAGCGCGCGGCCGCGGTTTTCATTATAATAATGGGGGCATCGATGGCTCTGAGGGGCCTGGGGGTGGTCCTTGGATTCGGGGACCATTGCGGCCCCATGGACCTTCTGACGAAAAGCGGCCTATTGGGCAAATGAGGCGGAACAAAGGACCTATGGTTTAGTAAAACGGAACCCTTCGACCGGCAGCTTGTGTAGACGCAAAGCGCAATAGATGCCCTGTCCCGGCATGTGCTGCATTCTGATGGGCTATGGTCGCGCCATATGTCCACGGGCGGCGCTCCTAACCCGCAACAACCGGTTCTTTTACGTGGGTCTATGGAAAAGTTGCCGAAAGACGGGGAGTACCCCTACCAACACTTAAAGAGGTCTGTCTTCCCGTCCGTGCCACATTTTGACGATAATGATTTCATCGTCCGTGACCAGGTAGCGCAGCCAGTACCCGGCTTGTCCGAAGTGGACAAACGAATCTCTCAGGGGCGGTTCGATATCGGGCACGGGGTGACCGGTAAAAGGCGTTGTCTGTAATTTTTGGGCAGTTTCCAGGATGCACTTTGCCGCTCGCGCGGCGGCGGGGTTGTAAACGTGAATGAACTCCCGAAGGCGAACCAAATCCAAAACGGCTTCAGGAAACCATTTCAGGGAACGGGGCACTTGCCCTCCTGATCCTTTCCCCATGTTCTGAGCCATGCGTCAACAACATCGTGGCTGATTGTCTCTCCGGTCGCTTTGTAGCGCTCCAAGCGATCCAAAGTATCTTGCCGGATGCGTTCGGCTTCTTCCTCGCGTTCAAGAAACTGGGCGATAGCTTCCTTCATCAGCCAGTGCGGCGAACGTTTCCGCGTTACGCCTAAAGCTTTAAGCCGGTCATAGGTTGCATCGTCCAGTTTTACGGCCTTGCTCCCCATCATGTGCACCTCCATGGCAATAAAAGGTATTACCAATCTATACTTTTTTTTCGTGTGTTTCAAGCTGGGAAGGGTCTCTAATTTCTTTTGGAATCGTGCTCGTCGGCCTGGGTCTGGCTCCGGCAGTAGCCCAATTCCAGATGGAGCAGTTGTAGAATTGGGATCCCCCTGCCACCGAAGACTCAACTTCCCTGGAGCCGGCCACACGACCGCAACGGGCCGCTCGCCCGGGCGCAACGTAGGGTTTGCGGATAGAAACCAACCTAATCGCGCCGATTGAAATCATTCATGGCATCGGACAGGGACGTGGCGAGGACGGCGCCGGCTGCTTTTTCCGCCTGCGCAATCATTTTTTCGAACTCCTCACGATCATCCGGGTAGGGGGGCTGGAGGACAAAGGTTTCTACCGGCTCGCCGTATTTTGGACGGCCGATTCCCATCTTGAGGCGGGGGAAATCGGCGCTGCCGGCGTTGTCGATTATCGATTGAACTCCCTTGTGCCCGCCCGAACCGCCCCTTTGAGCGATGCGTATCCGGGCAAACGGAAGGTCCAGATCGTCATGGATTACGAGCATCTGATCCGGAGGGATACCGAAATACTTGATGATTTCGCCGACTGCCTCGCCGCTCCTGTTCATAAATGTGAGCGGCTTCGCAAAAAGGATCTTTCGCCCCTCCACCGTTGCAAAACCCCATGAAGCCCGGAACTTGCGCTCCATCATCCCGGGCGAATGGCGAGCAATCAGCCGGTCAACCACCTGGAATCCCACGTTGTGGCGGGTGCGCTCGTATTCTTTTCCCGGATTGCCAAGGCCGACGACAGCGAGGATCTGCTCTTCTTTGCGGCGGACATCACCCATAAAGACTGAGCCATTTCGGAGAACATGGACCGAGCTACTTGCTTTGGGCTTCTTCCTCCGCGGTCGGGGCCGCGATCTCCGGGGCTACCACGCTCACGACCCCCACGCTTGAGGCCTCTTCGAATTCATAGGAGGATTCCGCAACGAGGTCCCCGACATGGAGCATTTCTCCCAACTCGAGTTTGCTCACATCGATCCGGATGCTCTCCGGAATCTGGTTGGGCAGGCAGCGAACGGCGAGCGTTCGTTGAATCAGGTTCAGCTCTCCGCCCTTCTGCAACCCTATGGCCTCTCCGACCAGTTCGACAACGACTTCGACGGTAATGGGCTGATCGAGGGGCACTTCGTAGAAATCGATGTGCACAAAACGTCTCCGGTAGGGGTGCGTCTGGACTTCGCGAATCAGCACCTGCCTGGTCCGGTCGCCCTCGATGTTAAGGTTGAGGAGCTTGCTTTCGCCCCCGGTCTCTTTGAGAAGCTTTTCCAGATTCAAAGCTGAAACCGAAAGTAAAGTCGGCTGGGTCTTCGGTCCGTAAAGCACCCCGGGAACATTCATATCGCGACGCACACTTCGCGCGCCGCCTTTTCCAGTCATCTCTCTTGTTACCGCTCTAAGTTCCAGAGTCATTTGCCTGTGCCTCCTGATTTATCCGGCTCCCGGTCCGCATGAAATGGACATCTTCAGTGCAAAACTCCAAGTACGGGCGCGGGCGCTGTAAATTCAAATCTAACTGAATAAAGGACTTAGCTGTTCTTCAAAATGCACCCGCTTGACCACTTCGGCCAGCATCGGCGCAATGCTTACAGTATGGATTTTCTCGCAGGCTCTCGCGCTTTCCGAAAGAGGAATCGTATCGGTCACCATGATTCTCCGGATGGGAGAGGCTTCTATGTTTTCCACGGCGGTTCCCGAAAGCACCGGATGCACGGCGCAGACCTCCACCGTCTCGGCCCCGGCAAGCACAGCCGCCCTTGCGGTGCGCAAAATCGTGCGCGCGGTGTCGACCAGATCGTCGAGAATTATGACCTTTTTCCCTTTGACGTTTCCGACGATCCTGGGGTAAACGCCGTTCTCCTCACGATAGTCCATCAAGGCCATATCGAGCTTGAGCCGGGATGCAAAAAGCCGCGCCCGCTCGGCCCCTCCGGAATCGGGCGCCACTACAATCTCGTTTCCCAGTATCTCCCTGTTGAGTGCGTCGCTCAACACGATCGTGCCGAACATATGGTCCACCGGAATATCAAAGAAGCCCTGGATCTGGTCGGCGTGCAGGTCAATCGTAATCACCCGGTCGGCCCCCGCGACGCTCAAAAGGTCGGCAACCACTTTGGCTGAAAGCGGAACCCTCGGCTTTTCTTTCTGGTCCTGCCTGCCGTAGCCGTAGTAAGGAATCACTACGTTGATCCGCCGGGCGGACGCCCTCTTGAGCGCGTCCATGATCACCAGCAGCTCCATCAGATTTTCATTGACAGGCGGGCAGGTGGACTGCATAACGTAGGCATCTTTGCCCCTGACGTTTTCGCCCACTTCCACCCTGATCTCGCCGTCGCTGAAGCGTGTGATAAGAGCCCTGCCCAGGCGTATCCCTAACTCTGAGCAGACTTTATCGGCAAGGACGGGATTGGAGTTTCCCGTAAAAAGAGTGAGGCGGCTCCACATAATCGGTCAGTTTGCCAGCTCGATGGCAGGTTTAGTTGGTTGTCGCCCGGAGACACTGCTCCCCGTGCATAACACGCCGAATCGGCTTCCCTCGATTCCCCCCTGAAAAGGGGGAATTCAAACCCACAGAAAAAAGATGGCTGGGGCGGGAGGATTCGAACCTCCGAATGCGGGTGCCAAAGACCCGTGCCTTTCCGCTTGGCCACGCCCCAACACGGTGTATAATCAATGCCCCTGGTAAATCACGGCGGAGGGCAATCGGACAAAGACTCCCTCCTTTTCAGATCAACCTCCAGGGGCGATCACCTCAGCGGTAGTAACCCAGCATTCCGGCCAGTCCCTTTTCGCAATGATTCCAGCCGCCGCGGCGGCTTGCCCGGAGCTGAAAATTCCAAATACGGTCGGCCCGCTTCCACTCATGGAAGCCGCCAGGGCGCCCTGGCCGAGCAGCCATTGCTTGAGGTCGGCTATGACCGGAAATCGGGGTATTGTTACCGATTCGAGGTCATTTTCAATGAACTCCCAGATCTGCCGTGGGTGCACGCTCAAACTTCTTAGCTTAATTTTAGAGACCGCCTTTGTCAATTTCAAATTTTGATATACCCAGCCGGTCGGCACGATTACCGGCGGTTTTATCAGAACGAGCGGATAATTCGGCACTGCGTCCGCAAACTCGAGCTTCTCGCCAACCCCGGTCGCAAGGGCGGGTTTTGCGTGAAGGAAAAATGGAACGTCCGCGCCAAGCCTGAGCGCCAGCCTTTCCAGGTCAGCAGGGGAGATCGCGTTTTCGAAAAATGAGTTCAGGGCGACAAGAACTCCGCCCGCGTCCGAACTTCCACCCCCGAGGCCGGCGGCCGAAGGAATATGTTTTACCAGATCTATATGGATCGCGGCTTTTTTCCCGCTGTTTTCGAGGTAGAGCCGAGCGGCGCGCCAAGCCAGATTCCGCTCATCCGACGGTATTTCCGGCCGGTCACAGGACATTGAAATCGCCCCGTCTCCGGGCCGAACGTCAAGCCGGACGTTATCGAAAACCGAAACAGGCAGCATGAGGCTCGATATATCGTGATAGCCGTCCTCCCTTTTTCGGACCACCTCGAGCCACAGGTTTATCTTTGCTGGAACGCTGGTTGTCAGAATCAAATCCGGGCCGGCCTTTCTTCTAAGATAGCCTAGTGTATCACGGAAAATGCCAGGACCAAAAATGCCAATGCAGGTGAGACGTTCCGACGCCGGCAACGGCTCGATTGAACGGCCGGATTCGCCACACCGCCCAAAAAGCGAGCGTGGTTTCAGTCCACGACCCGCATCAGCCGTTCTGCCAACGATCGACTATCACTTGCGGCGGGCTGATGCGGGCTGCCTATTTGCCCGACTTCTGGATGTAGCGCATTCGCAGATCATAGAGCACGGCCTTCAGGAGTCTTTCCTCATCCTGGTCAAGATTGCCCTTCGTTTTCTCCTCGAGCATGCCCAGAGTGTCGATAATCTGCTTTGCTATGGGCAAATCAATATTCGACTGATTGGTCTCCGGCTCGGGAATTTCTCCCAGGTGCACCAGGGCCGAGGAACTTAGAGAGAAAATGAAGGTGGCCAGCGTAACTTCCGGAAAAGGGCCGCCCTTTGCCTGCTCCTCGCTGCTGGAAGTCTCCCGGGCGGAAGCGCTTTTTTGTTCTCGGGCCGAGGCCGCCGGTTCCGCCTGCGCTTCTTCCTTTTTTTCTTCCGCTTCGGCCTCCTCGGTGAACCTGCGGCGGTCCTTCACAACAAATCCCTTATCTTCTTCATTTTCCGCCATGGCGTTTTTTTCCTCCTGAATCGATCAAGTGGATTAAAGCTCGATTGCCTGGACGATATCGACATTATCCATTCCAAGCAGTTCTTCGATGACATGCGTGGGCACAGATGTATCAGTGCGTAAGAAGATAATGTTTTGTCCGCGTTCGAGCATCTGCCCGACATTCATAAGCGAAATATTAATGTTGTGGCGCCCGAGGCACGTACCGATGGCGCCGATAGTGCCGGGGGTATCGATATTGTGGATCAGCAGCAGATGCCCTTCGAGGGCCGCTTCGAGACGGAAGTCATTGATCCGTATCATGCGAGGTTCTTTTTTCCCAAGTATGGTGCCCGCAACGAGGTTCTCACCCTGTGAAGTTTTAACATGAATGCTGATCAGGTTGGTAAAATCCTCGGCCTCGCTGCGCACGGACGTGGTTACCCTTATGTCTCTTTCCTTGACGTGAATGGGGACGTTGACGAAGTTAACCATATCGCCAAGCACCGGAGTGAGCATACCCTTCAGGATGGAGATGGTGAGGGGCTGGGTTTCCAGGGAAGAGACATCGCCCACGTACTCTATCGACACCTTTTGTATGGCGCCCTTCGTTATCTGTGTCAGAACACAACCGAGCTTTTCAGACAGGGTCAGGTAGGGACGCAGCTTCGACAGTATAGCGCCGTCTATGTTGGGAGCGTTTACGGCGTTGCGGATCGTCCCCCGGGTCAAGAACTCGGCTATCTGGTCGGCAACGGCTATGGCGACGTTTTCCTGGGCCTCCGCGGTCGAAGCCCCGAGGTGCGGCGTGGCTATCACCTGTTCGAGGGTAAGCAGGGGATTATCCGTGGGAGGCTCTTTGACAAACACGTCGAGCGCGGCCCCGGCCACGCCCCCCTGCTTGATTGCATCATAGAGGTCCTGCTCGTTTACGATTCCTCCGCGCGCGCAGTTGATGATGAAAACGCCCGGTTTCATTTTCTTGAATGCATCGGCATTGAGCAGGTTTCGAGTCTCTGTGGTCATCGGGACATGAGTGGTAATGTAGTCGGATTTCATCAGGAGTTCATCGAACGTTACGCCCTGTATCCCCAGAGTGTCGATCACCTCGGGATTGATGTATGGATCGTAGCCGATGACCTGCATTTTGAGGGCCTGGGCCCGCTCAGCCACGACACGCCCGATCCGGCCGACCCCTATGATTCCCAACACCTTGTTGAAGACTTCCTTTCCCTTAAAGCGTTTCTTCTCCCAGCAGCCGGTTTTTAGAGAACACACAGCCTGCGGAATTTTGCGGGTCAGCGCAAACATCATGGCAATGGTGTGCTCGGCCGTGGTTATGACATTTCCTTCCGGGGTGTTCATCACGACGATGCCGAGTTTGCTGGCGGCCTCAATATCGACGTTGTCAAGCCCAATGCCGGCGCGGCCTATAACTTTCAGATTATGCGCATTTTCCAGCACTTCGGCGCTGACCTTGGTGCCGCTCCGGATAACCAGCGCATCGAAATCCTTTATGACCTGCATGAACTGTTGCTCCGTGAGCTTCGTATTCACTTCGACTTCGAAGCCGGGGACTTGAGTGAGCTTTGCTATCCCCGATTCAGACAGGTCGTCGCTGACAAGAATCTTCATGAATTCCTCCTGAAACATATTGCTCAGAACGGCCCCTATAAAGAGACCAGACCCCGAGGTCCGGGATACGTCGAACCAGCATCAGCGGGAATTGGGAGACCGGATAGCAGCCCTTCAGGCAATTTTATACGAGAGGAACTCTCTAACAGAATCCGCCTTCACCGTTACGCCAAGAATAAAGCTAGCATTATCGATCCCTTGGCGTCAAGAATCAAAGAGGGCTGAACCGTTGGGCATAAGCCCCGGCTTTTCGGCCCCCTTTCATCCACAATCAGCCAGGATCATTGCGTTTTTTTAACAGCTTGGAGCTGCGGCCCCACCTTTCTCAACTCTTCGTCGATCATACTCTTGAAGCTGTCCGCGGATGGCCCACCGGCAACCACGACCCCGTTAATCATAAATGACGGGGTCCTGTCCACTCCAGCCTCAACAGCGTCCTGCACGTTTTTTTCCACCAGGGCCTTGTACCTTGAATCCTCAAGACACTGACCGAACCTTTCCGGTGACATCCCGACTTCGGCGGCAATACTCAGCAGGTTTGCCGGCGCGAGGTCGGGCGCGGCAAACAGCCTTTCCCGATATTCCCAGAATTTGCCCTGATCCTGGGCGCAGTGAGAAGCCTCCGCCGCCTTGAAAGCGTCTTTGTGGCGCTTCAGCGGATAGTCTTTAAAGACCCAATGCACTTTGTCTCCATAGGCCGCGCTGACCTGCCGGACTACCTCGTGGGTCGAGCGACAGGCGGGGCATTGGTAGTCTGAAAATTCGATTATGGTGACCGGGGCGTCGGAAGGACCCTGGAACGGAGCGCCCTGGATGTCGACCTTAACTTTGGGCGGAGAGGGCATGGGCAGAAGTATCCGGACACCGTACTTGGGCTCGAGCGCTCGAGCGTATTCCCTGATGGCCTGCGACCGTCTTTGCTGTTCCAGGAATGCCTTAAGCCGCTCTCTCAACTCCGGAATGCTCCCCTTGTAGTCCTGGAGCCGCTGCTGATTGTCCTGCAGGTACTTATCGATCTCGGGCTCCCCAACCTTCAACGAATCTGGAGGGGCTATCTGCTCCACGAGATTCTCAGGTGTTTTTCCCTGCTGCCTGGCTTCCTTATCGAGAATCTTGTCAACAATAAGCTGGTCCAGCCTCTCCTTTTTCATATGGTAGATGTCCCGGCGCGTCTCCATAAGCTTTGAGCCAAGGAGCACATCAAGCCGCTGATTGGTTATGACCTCGCCGTCCACTGTGGCCGCGATGTCTGCTTCACCGCCACACTGCGCCCCGCCCCTTGCGTGACGGGAAAGGTTGTTTTCGAAAGGGACCCAGAAGAAGAACCCTACAAAGAAAACAAGGGCCAGAGTCGCTTCCTGCCAGAAGAACCGTTTTCTAAACGTTGCCACGATCAGCAGGAAGATGACCGCGGCATTGGCCAGGCAGAAGAAGCACGGAATCTTCAGTTGAATCATGATCCACACCAGGACGGCTTCCACCCCGGCCGCCGGACCCACGACCCATGTCGCCAGCTCCTGTTTGAACAGGGCCAACAGGGCCACTGCCGAATAGAACATCACTCCCAGGAACCACCATGGTAAGCCGAGAAAACGAATCTCGGCGGTATCGCTGCACGCTTCCGTGCAAAGTGACTTCAGGAAAGGAATATTTTCCCGAAATCCGCTCAGCAGCGCTATCAACAGTCCGGCCAAAGATATGAGGAGCAAAAGGGTGCTTCTTTTCCGGTGATCTGAAATTTCAGGCATTTCCATTTTGTTCGATCTATCCTCGGTTTTTTGCGATGACATAAATTCACGCTCTCCATCAGCACACTGTCAAACGGAAAATCCCCTGAAACTACTAAGCCCCAGAGGAGATTTGACTTCTCCGGCGGAAGCGCCGGTCAGTTCCCCGCTTGTGTGTGAATTAAGGCCCGTTATCCTTATTTTGAAGAGGACGTCCACTTCTTTTTAGGGTCAAGTTCTTTCAGTGTTTCGTCTATTTCTTGAATTTTTACAGGCGAATCCATGATAAGGGATTTAGCCTTTTTTAAGTGCATGACTGCCAGTTCAATGTTGTCTTTATGCATGTAATAGAGGCCGAGATGGTAGTGCGCGAGACCGATCTTGTTTTCCTGCCCCAATACTACCCCCAGTTGATAGTCCACATCGGGGAAGGTGGACGCAAACTCTTCTATCTGCATCAAGTGGTCAAGGGCCTCATCCCTTTTCCCCATATCAATTAACACCAGGGCCAGCCTGTAGTGCGCAATCGAGGCCGAAGGGTCCAGCATCAGGGCTGACTCCAAAGTGCTTTCAGCCTCCTGCAGCTTGCCCGCCTGATGGTAAGCCCTCCCGAGCGTGCTCAGCACGAACGGACTGTCCGGCATAAGGGCGGCGGCCTGCCGAAGCATCTCCACCGAGTCGGACCATTTGCTCTGCCTGATGTAGAGCCGCCCAAGCCCGTACACGGCCAGCTTGTCACCTTTTTTCACGCCCTCCTGAAACCGTTCGAGAGCTTTTGCCTCGTCGGCATAATCCGCTATCAGAGCGGTCTGAATGACCTTGAAATCCCCGGTGGCCGGGTCAGCGGCTTTTCGCGACGCAGCCTTCTGCTTTTTGACCATCTCATCGAGGTACTGGACGCGTTCGGCAAGGGCCGGGTGAGTGGACAGATAGCTTGGGATCCTGGAGTTTGCCAGCCATGTGCTCTGCAGCAGCTTTTGCATGACCGAGGGCATTGCCGCGGGGTCGTAGCCTGCCGCGCACAAAAACCTGAACCCGTACTGATCGGCTTCCATTTCATGATCCCGGCTGTTCTGCAAAGCTGCTGTCTGGGAAGCCGCCATGCCTCCTGCTATAAGCCCTGGAGCCCCAAGAAGGGCGCCGGCGACTATGCCGGCTATCATCCCGATGCTCAGGATCTTGGCCTCGTCTATCGACCGCTGAAGGTGCCGCGCCGCAATGTGCGCCAATTCGTGCGAGAGAATACTTGCCAGTTCCCCCTCACTGGACATCATTTCGATCAATCCACGGTAAATGAATATATTGCCTCCAGGGATCGCGAAGGCGTTCGGAATTGATTCATCAACCACGTAGAATTTGAACTGATAGGTGGTTATGCCGACTTCTTTGGCCACACGGTTGCCGACGTTCCTGACATAAGTGAGCACCTCACCGTCTTCGACCATAGGCATCGTCTTGCGGATCATCCCGACGATCTGTTTCCCCAAGTCTTTTTCTTCGCTCAGGCTGATTGCCTTAACTTCGCTGGGCGGCAACAGGATTACGAGAGCGAAAATAGACAGGATCAGGATAGCCAGTCCCCTTTTTATCTTCTTGACGGAAAACGCTGAAAAGATCATTAGGGTCAGCCTTTATCAGTCTGTTTCCGTTGCAGTAAGGTCAGGCCCGCGATCCAACTCAACTCTCGCAGCGTCTGACCAAAGACTTTCCAGGTCATAAAAATAGCGGACAGGGTCGTAAAAGACATGAATGATTACATCTCCGTAGTCCAGAAGGACCCAGTGGCCCTCACGCTTTCCCTCGGTCCCGATCGGCTTCAGCCCCCTGTATCTAAGTTCGTTTTCGAGATTGTCGGCGATCCCCTGGACCTGTCTTCCGGATTTTCCGCTGCAAATGATAAAATAGTCAGCAAAGGAGGAAAAGCGGGAAACGTCCAGCAGAACCAGGTCGAGGGCCTTGAAACCGAGCGCCGCCCTGGCGCACAGGATAGCCTTTTCCTTACTGCTCATATCCAATCGAGGCGTTTTGCCCTTCTGTTCAGCTCCCGCCGAGGTCCCCGGATCTGGCATCATCATTCCTTGAACAATCAGTTGCGCAAGGCCTTTCAGCCTTGCGGTACAATTCATTTCCCACAATATAACCCAGTACATCATCCGGGACCAGATATCTCACGGATCGCCCCTGCGCGGCAAGCTCCCTGATCCTGGTCGAAGAGATATCCATGCGCGTGTTCCGGAGGTTGTACAGCGATGGGAGCACCGGATGCCGGATTTCCCGGCTGTTCGGAACGATCCTGTATAAATCGGAAACCTTTCTCGTCACAAACTCCAATATTTCCTCTTCACCCTCACCACACCCCGGCCTGCAGAGCACGACAATGGCAGCCAGCCGGAAAATTTCACTGAACTGATACCAGGTATCAATTTCGAAGAAAGCGTCGCCGCCGACCAGGAAAAACAGCTCTACCCCGGGGTTTTCCTGATGGATCTGCCTGAGGGTCCTCACCGTATAAGATTTACCGGGCATTCGCCGCTCGATGTCCGAAACCCGGAAACGCGGATTGTTGCCGATGGCAAGCTGGAGCATGTGCCGGCGGGCCTGGAAGGAGGCTATCGTGCCGCTGGGTTTGTGGGGAGGAACCGCTACCGGCACGAAAAGCATCTCATCGAGCCCCAGCAAATCCAGGGTTTCCTGCGCCGCTCTCAAGTGGCCCAGATGAACCGGATCGAATGTCCCACCAAGAACGCCCAGCCGCAAAGCCATTGATTCTGCTCCATCCGAAGCAACAGGGTTCGCTTTCGGTCAACAGCCCGGTGTCCATCCGGAAACGCCGACAGCTTAGTGCCGGGAGTTTCCTTTTGTACGCAACGTCAAAAATGCTTGCGAAATGAAGTTCCTGTGGGCACAGCGCTTTATCGTGCCCACCGTTTTGCGGATTGGTGGGCAAGATAAAACCTTTGCCCACCCTACACTTTGCGCAATTATTTATGTCGTCGTGTATAGCAGCGCCAACCCTGGCTGGCGGTCCCACCGCCTCAGGCGCCGCGTTTAGCAGCGCCGACCTTGGGTGCGGCCCTGCCGCTCAGCCGCGCAACTGACCGTTGCCGAAGGCGATGAATTTGGTTGTCGTGAGTTCCTCTACGCCCATAGGTCCGAAAGCGTGAAGACGCGAAGTGGAGATGCCGATCTCTGCCCCTAAGCCAAGCTGAAATCCATCGTTGAATCGCGTCGAAGCATTGACCAGGACAAGCGATGATTGCACCTGCCGAACGAACCGATGCGCCCGCTCGAAGTTTGCAGTGACAATGGCCTCGGTATGTTGAGAGCCGTATTTTGTTATATGGCGGACAGCTTCATCCATGTCCGGTACTATGCGAACCGCGAGAATGAGATCGAGATACTCGGCGTACCAGTCATCCTCGGTGGCCGCGGCGCAGCCGGGTACGAGCGCCCTGGTCTTTTCGCAGCCGCGCAGCTCAACGCCGGCGCTCCTGAATGCTTCGGCCATGCCGGGCAGGAATCCGGCTGCAATCGCCTCGTGAACCAACAATGTTTCCATTGCGTTGCAGACGCCCGGCCTTTGCACTTTGGCGTTCAGGCATATATTTTTCGCCATTTCCAGCTCCGCGTCCGAATCCACGTAAACGTGGCAAACACCCTTGTAATGTTTTAAGACGGGCATCCTTGCATTTTCGGTTACAAAGCGGATCAATTCTTCGCCCCCGCGCGGGATCATGACATCCACATATTCCTCGAGGCCGAGCAGGTCAAGCACTGCCTGCCGGTCGGTGGTTTCGACGAACTGAATCGCGTCTTCGGGCAGCCCGGCTTGTTTGAGCGCTTTTCTTAAAATCCCGGCAAGGCAACTGTTCGAGTGAAAAGCCTCGGAGCCTCCGCGCAGCAGCACGGCGTTTCCGGCCTTGATGCACAGCGCCGCCGCATCCACCGTAACGTTGGGACGAGACTCGTAGACTATGCCGATCACCCCGAGAGGTATGCGCATCCGGCCCACCTGAAGGCCGTTGGGCCGAGTCCACATGCGGGTGATCTCGCCAACCGGGTCGGGCAGCATCGAAACCTCTTTGAGGCCGTCGATCATCTCCTTGAGGACCTTTTCGCTTATCGTGAGCCGGTCTATTTTTGCCTTGCCCAGCCCCTTGCGCTCCGCAGCTTCGACGTCCCTGCGGTTGGCCGCCTCGATTGACAAACGCTGCAGATCCAGGGCGGAAGCCATCTTCTCAAGAGCTTCCCGCTTCTGGTTGCTGTTTGCCATTCCCATGAGATGAGCGGCTTCGCGGGCTTTCCTGCCCATCTCCAAGATTTCTTCCCGCATGGATTCCTCCCGTTTCAATTTTCAATTCTCAGAGGGTCTCGCCTATGAGAACGAAATTATCCCTGTGAATCACATCATCGGAATGCTTGTAGCCGATGAGCTTTTCGATTTCCTCGCTGTGGCGGCCTTTTATGCTTTCGATCTCGTTGGATTTATAATTGGTGAGTCCAATACCTATCACATTACCTTCCTTGTCGATGCACCTCACCGGAGCGCCGACTCCGAAGCTGCCCCGCACTTCTTTTACCCCAATAGGAAGAAGAGACCGGCCCCGCTTTATCAGAGCCGTTACGGCCCCGTCGTCCAGGGTTAGTTCTCCGGCTGGTTTGGGCAAATTTGCAAGCCAGACTTTCTTGCCGGAGTAGGCTCGCTCCCTGGGGAGAAACAACGTGCCAAGTTCTTCTCCGTCAAAAAGCCGCAGCAGGACATCTCTTTGCTTTCCAGGGGCGATTATCATCGGGATGCCGGAAGCGAGGCATTTGCGGGCCGCGTTCAGTTTGCTCAACATTCCGCCCGTACCGACCGATCCGGGCTCCGGGGTTGCGCAAGCCAGAATTTTAGCGTCTACTCGACTAACTTTCGAGATAAGCGCGGCGTTGTCATGAAGCCGGGGGTCGCAGTCATAGAGTCCCTCGGTATCCGTGAGGTTTATAACCAGGTCCGCGCCGATTAGCCCGGCAATAAGCACCGAGAGGTGGTCATTGTCTCCGAACTTGATCTCTTCGACGACAACCGTGTCGTTTTCGTTCATAATCGGCAGAATACCCCAGGACAGAAGCGTCTCGAGCGTGTTGCGCGCATTGAGATACCGGTGGCGGTGGGCAAGGTCCTCGCTGGTAAGGAGCACCTGGGCCACAAGCAGATCGTATTTGTCGAAGGCCGCCTCCCATGCTTCCATCAGCACGCCCTGTCCGACGGCCGCAGCCGCCTGCTTATGAGGGATCGTCCTGGGACGCTCGGTAATGCCCATCCTGCGCATGCCTGATGCGATCGCGCCGGAGGATACGACTACTACCTCCATCTTCGCGTTGCGCTCACGCAGTTCCGCGATCTGGTCGCTAAGGCGGTGAATCATGACCCGGTCGAGCCCTTTAGGACCCGTAAGAACAGCGCTGCCTACCTTGATCAGAATCCGCCTGCACCGGCTGATTATTTCCGCTCGTTCCTGAGACTTTTGCATAAGCTGGATCGGTTCCCCGTTTGAATATCAGAGAATCTCAAGCCGTTTAATCACCCTATGTAACGAAATTTAATAATCATATTCCCAAAACCCGTTTTTTACAATCCGTTCAAGGAAATGAAGTCGAGTAAATTCAAAACAACCCCGCCAACCTGACGTTTTTCACACGCATTCCGGAGACGGTGAGCGCTGGGCCACAGCGGGAGGCCTCGTATGACAGACTTACCTATGTGTTATTTTTACGAGCCGCTGAAGTACTCCGCCGCCTCCCTTTTACGCATGTGAGCGCGTAGCGGGGAGGCCGACGCATCGTGCGTCTGTCAGGCGCGTTGGGCGACAGCGGGAGGCCTGGTATCCTTCGTTCTACTATCCGGCATTTTGTTGTTTTTTGAACAACATTTTATACTCAAGTTATTGATAATGAATGCGGTTCTTTGTGCCCTTCGTGTATCCTTCGCGCTCTTCGTGGTGAGGCTTTTATCTTTGTCTTTGGCTCCGGCTATTCTTCGTGTCCTTCGTGCTCTTCGTGGTGAGGCTTTTATCTTTGTCTTTGGCTCCGGC
>Ga0326728_10015373_pt1 | contig 15944 bp, 22 predicted proteins | sample MB3enrmetagenome_FD_207602 | JGI IMG/M metagenome (GOLD analysis project Ga0326728, IMG submission 207602) | Lab enriched peat soil microbial communities from McLean, Ithaca, NY, United States - MB31MN | ecosystem: Environmental > Terrestrial > Soil > Wetlands > Peat | place: USA: New York...
GGAAAGCCGATCTTCCTGCAGCTATGGCCCAAGAGGCCTCCTGCCTTCGGTTAGCCCAATGGGATTGAGTAGATTTGTTGGAGAAGCTTGACTTTTATTTACCTAAAGGTAGATTGATGGTGACCTGGCTAGCCATGGCGCTGTTGGGCACCACGACTCGACGGTTGTCATAGGTCTTAAGCACGGTGTAGCCAAGGGTGAGACTCTCTACCACCCCAACTTCTAGCCCAGTAGGCGCGCTGACCTGGACCCTGTCACCAACCACAAAGGGCCGATAAAGCAACAGGGAAATTCCAGCGATCACATTGCCTAGCGTATTCTGAGCAGCCAACCCAATGACAACGGAAACAATACCAGCGCCAGCCAGAAGGGCAGTCCCCAGGTGGTGCAATGAAGGAATCAGATGGGCGTAAAAAATAAGAGCTACTAGGAAGATACCAATCTGGGCCAGTTGCGTCAAAAAAGAGACAACTGTCCGGTCCAGGATGTGGCGCTCATCTCGTTTGAGAACGTTGGTTACTGCCAGACGTAAGGCTCGTGCGGCCAGTCCCGCTAGGACGAGGAATACGAGGCCATAGAAAAGGGCTCCAAGAAGCGTTGCAGGATTAACGAATTCGCCCTGCAGGAACCTGTCAAGTAGTGTTATTGTGCTCTCCAAAAGAATTACCTCTTAGGTATCTTGATTTAGAACTCGCTTGGTTGAACAGCGTCAATCATTTTCACTCCACTCAGAACAAAAAGACGCATCATGAGGCGAAAGGCTTCATAGAAAACCTTGGGAACTCCGAATACAGAGATCATTTAATATTTTAAAAAATTGTGGTGGGGAAAAGGAATAAAGCAAATACTGTATTTCACACGGGGAAACACGGTATTTTGAGACGATTCCGTCGGCACACAACAGATCAAAAACAAAAGCTAACTTAAGATGCGGCGAAAAGCATCTCTATAACCCTGGCTGTGATAACTTGTATTAATTCCATCCTTTTTCCCCCGATTGAACGATTCCAGTGTGCTTCACCTGTTTTGGCTTCTTACTTAACGAAGAAACCAAATAAGCGTGTTGAGGCTCAACATCTTTTTTCATCCAATCAAGTCATTCGTCCTTCCCGCCTTCAGTCTCTCAATCTCGTCATGGTAGGTCCGGATGACATCCTTACGGCTCAGCATAGAGATCACCTTCCACGGATTTTCTTTGCTTACCACTGGTAGCTCACGAATCTCAGCTTCCGTCATCTTTTGCAAAGCGGTCTTAAGACTGTCCTCCGGTGTCACTGTCAAAACTGCCTCCGTAGCAATGTCTTTGGCTATGGCGAATTGATGGAGCTCTTTTTCCAGCATGACCCTCCTCATATCCGCCAATCCCAGGATCCCTTTCAGGTGCCCCTTATCATCAACCACAGGAAAATTCTGTTGATTTGAATCTACAATTAGGCGCATCATTTCCTCAAAGGGCATCCCTTCCGGTATCATCTCGACTTTTCTGTCTGGCGGAAGGGCCTCTCTTACAGAAATATGTTCCAAAATGTCAATGGCGAAATCTCCGGTGTGTGCTGGGGAGTCTACGCGCATTGAAACCTGTTTTTCATAGAGCGAGGTCTCTCCCAATAAAAGATACGAAATGGTGGAAACGATCATCAGCGGAACAATCAGACTATAACCGCCTGTCATTTCAGTAATCATAATCAAGGAAGCTATGGGCACCTTTGCAACGCCAGCGAAGAAACCTCCCATTCCCACCAGAACAAAAGCATGGGGATGGATCACCCAATGAGGAAACAGTTTTGAGCAGAGATTTCCATAAAAACCGCCCATCATCGATCCGATAAACAGGGAGGGCGCAAAGACACCGCCGCTCCCCCCCGAACTAATCGTAAAGGAAGTAGCGAAGATTTTGGCCAAGACCAACACCAGCATCAAGTCAACCGCCAGTTTTCCATCGATAGCGGATTGGATCCACTCATAGCCTCCCCCCAGTACCTGAGGGAAAAAGAAAGCGAGCCCTCCCAGCATCAAGCCTCCCAATGCGACCTTCAGCGGCCTTGAAACATGGAGCCTTCTGAAGAACCGATCCCTCATGCCATAAAAGATGTGGATATAAAAGAACCCCACGGCCGCGCAAAAGACTCCAAAGACACCGTAGAAGAAGAGTTCACTGGGATGGGTAAAGGTAAACATTGGAATGTGAAAAAGGGTGTCCCAACCATAATAGAAAGTAAAAACAGTGTAGCCCACAATGGAAGAAAGGACACAGGGGATAATCGCCTCGAATTCGAACTCCGGCCTTCGGTAGAGCACTTCAGTAGCAAAGAGGGCGGAACCCAAAGGGGCTTTAAAGATGGCGCCGAGCCCGCCGGCTGCTCCAGCCAGCAACATAATTCGGCGATCGTGCTCATCCATTTTCAGAACAGAAGCTAAAAAGGAAGCAAATCCGGAACCGATTTGGGCAATGGGGCCTTCTTTCCCCGCGGAGCCTCCTGAGCCGATAGTAATGGCCGAGGCAATCGTTTTAACAATAGGGACCCTCTTCCTAACGATTCCCTTTTTCCGATGAAAACTCTCAATCATTGCATCCGTCCCATGCCCCTCAGCTTCGGGCGCAAAACGGAACACAAGGAGTCCTGAGAGGAGCCCTCCTAAGGCAGGGATCCATAGGATCATCCAACGAGCGAGGGGGACCCCTAAGAGGGAAACTCTCTGGAGCTCCCCTGGAAGGATGAGGGCTATGAGGTCCTTCATAAAGAATTGGGTTCCTCTTTGTAGAAGAAAATTAAAAAGAATGGCTCCGAACCCGGATACGACACCAATCAGAATCCCGATGAAGATCCAGCGCCATATCGATCTCATTCGAGCAGGTGAAAAGGATTGAAGAAATTTTTGAACTGTGGGCATCACTGAAAACATAGGAGAAAACGGTGGCAGGATTTTTTCCTGCCACCGTTGAACGGTTTCTCGGTCAACCCGAGCGATTCTTGTGGAAGAATTTTAAACTCTTTCTCGTTCGATGATCAAATTTCCTACGATCATCTAAACTTTTTACTTCGATGTAACGATGATGTGGGCTCTTCGGTTTTTCGCCCATGCCTCTTCATTATGGCCAGGATCCAAAGGCTTCTCTTTACCATAGCTGATCGTGGAGATGCGATTTGGAGAAATACCATGGGAAACGAGATAGTTTTTTGTCGAATTGGCCCGTCTCTCTCCGAGAGCAAGGTTATACTCTGCAGTTCCTCTCTCATCGCAGTGCCCTTCAACCTGGATCTTAATCTTGGGGTATTTCTTCAGCAAGGCCACGGTTTGGTTCAGGATCTCTCCATCCCCTGGACGAATGTTGTATTTATCGAAATCGAAGTGAATGTCTTTAAGAAGTTCGCTTTCAAAGACCTCGCCCTTAATGCCTGGTTCGTTTCTTGCCACGAGACTCTTCTCAAATTCTTTCCCACCCTCGGGTTTCATTTCCTTTTTTCCTTCAGCCTCACGCTTTGCCACCGCTTCTTCTTTAACAGATGGCTCCTCCTTAACCACGGTTTTCTTTGGACATCCTATTAGGATGAGTCCAAAACAGAGAATAAGGACCAAAATACCGACATCTTTTCTTGCCATAATCTACCTCCTTTAATGAGTGATTTGAATTACCTTTCTTATTCAAGTCATTGATTTGGATAACAATGGCTGTGAAATCTTGTGAAGAAAAAGAAGGAGGCCTGTGTCAGAGAAGTGGATTCCATGGAAATCAGATTTGATTTCGATCATGGGAGGTGAAACAAGCTGACCATGCCTCCTTCAATGCTATTCGCTCTTTTTGTTATTCGAGTTGCCCTCCCTGTTGTTAAAACTATCTTAGTTTTTCTATTCTCTGGTCCCGTGATTTTCTTACCTCTCAGGATTCACGGGCGGCGTTGCATCCTGAGAGTTACTCCTGATCGAAGAAAAAAGTGACCTTCACATCTTCGACTTCCATGATTTCAACCAATTTCTGGACCGAGTCGAAAATGAGATTTAACTCTCCCTTTTTCAAATTTGTTAGCCCATGAATCATCTTCCCCTGAGCGGGATTCGGCGCCCTTTTAGCTAACTTTTTCCCTTCGCCAGTCAACTGGACATAGATCACTCTGCGATCCACCCGGTCCCGATTTCTCGTCACATAGCCTTTCTTCTCCAACCGATCTATTACTCCTGTGATGGTGCTGGGGTGTAGATACATCCTTTCACTCAAATCGCTCAGGGACAGACTTTCATTCTGGAAGATGGTTTTCAGTGCCCAAAGTTGTGGCCCGGTGATCCCGAACTTCTCGGAGACTTCATGCGAATAATCTTGGATAGCTTTAAAAATTCGCCGAAGGGATTGCATGATTTCTGAAATTGCCACATCCCGCGCAACCTGCCTGGTCATCTCTGCCTCCCCGCATATCACTTTGTACACAATTTGCCTGAGTCGTATTAAAATTACATGGTTCGCAGCGGCACTTCTCTAAATTGGGATTTAATTTTTTCTATTTCGGTTCAATGTTCCGGTTGCTTCTCAACTTTTAATTCTTCTTTTCCCCCAGTTTTAAACCAAAAAATAAGGTTTGGTTTCAATCTGGGTGGTAATTGGTTTCCCTGTGCGTAGCACAGTGATTTATATTACGGGCTAATCTTCTCAGACAGTGTCAGGGTCTCCCGTTTAAGAGGATACGGGACATAGACCAGGTTGATTTCTATCTTTCCCAGGGCCTTTTCCTTGACAGCCATTCTTGGGATTGTAGCATCCAATGACCCTTCCGTAGTTTCTCCGGGCTTAGTGGACTTCAAAAACAAAGAAACCTTCGATACTTTCTCTCCAGATTTAAAAGCGATTGGTTTCCCAGCTCCATCCAAGTATTCGAGGGTGACCGCCTGGATGTCGAGGATATCTTGCGATTGATTAGTTACTTTGATATTACCCCTGAGGCTCGGCGTCTCAATGATCTCTTTAGAAGCTGTATCCACGCTCATGACGACTTGAAGGTCGCTAAGCTCCACAAGAAAATTCTGGCCCTTAAGCTCAGCCTTCGGGGGGATCAAACTCTTTGTGATTTGCCCCTGTTTGGGAGCCTCTACCTTCTTTTCTTCCTTAGAACAACTAAAAAATCCAATGGCCAGACACAAAGGTATTAATACGAGGATCTTTTTGTAATGCATACGCTATTCCCCTTCCTTGGTTCGTGGTTTCTCCGCCTCTCAACGCATCACTTTGTACACAAAATGTTTATAGGCAAACTATATGAAATTCTTTCGGGTCTGTCAAGAGAAAAATGACTGCTTTTTTGCTTTCTCTGAACTTCCTGGCCGGGTCTGTTGGATGGGCGGGCGCAGGCAGACGAACTATTCACTGCGAACTTTTGGGAAACAGGTATGCGTAAGTGTTTGTTCTATTCTTTCTATCTCAAAGGTAACGGCGTGAAGCCTGGGGACCTCTCTCGTTGTCCGGATAAATTGCCCTGGGTTGATGGAAAGAGCTTCTCCAATCCGGTCAATGTAGGTGCCGGAGAGTGCGGGTGACTCATGGATATGGCCATGAAGGGTCAAAAGAGGTTGATTTCTTTCAATGAAGGCTTTGATAGATCGACTTCCTGCTGATTTTCCTCCTTGGATGAGATCCAATCGAGTCCCGAAAGGGGGAGAATGCATGATATAAATCGCTCTCCTTGACTGGAGAGGTTTTGGGAGTCGATCCAAATCTTCCTCAATCGTCTCTCGTTCCCTGAGATAACGGTAGGGATCAACGGGTATCAGCCGGTCAGTCTGATCGGACGAGCGAGTATAGGAGGGATTCTTCTGCGGAGGCCAAGGGGTTTCCCGATCATCCATCTTCTCAAAGTCTTTTGGTCGAAAGGGGGTCGGAGGGACAAAAGGGTATCCGAGGAGTTCGTATCCATTCTTGAGTCGATAACTTCTCTGATTGAGATCAAAAATCTTCTCCGGTGTCTCCTTAAAGAGGAAGGGATAACCCAGGTCCCAGTTTCCGGCTACGAGAAAAATCTGTTGAATGGAAGTGGTTTCCAATATCCTTTTAAAGGAGGGAGAAAGAAACTGGTCAATGAAGGTTTTTTGATTCGGAACCATATCTTCGTATCGTTTTGTTGGTGGGAAAGAGGGGAGGAGATCACCCCCCATCACCATGATCTCTGAAGAAGAGGAAATGGCCAGCGACAAGAGTTCCTGATAAAGATGAATTTCACCATGGAGATCTGAGGTATAAAGGACCTTCATCCTATTCCTCAAAGTCATCTGAAAGGATCCATTTATCTTTCGTCCTTATTATCTTGAAGGTTACCTTGCAATAGGAACATAGGACCAGATCCCCTGGCTTCTCGTCTCCTTCAAGGGGGATATCGGCGTCACAGATGGGACACTCTAATTCGATGGCCATAGATTGCCTCCCTGGGTTCTTATAGAGATTTCAATACTTAAAGTCCTCAGAAAAATCAAGCCGTTTTTTCTTTTTTTTAGCATCTCCGCAAAAATTTTTGAATTTTTTTCTTTCATCACAGTCTAAGACTATATAAAAATACAAAAGTAACAAGGAGGAGCTTCGATGAACAGAAAAGCCGCTATGATCATCTCAATAGTTGTCCTCTGTACCATTGCTATCCTTTTGTTGGGATGTCCGCCCCCCGTGGTCAGAGTTAGACCACCTGAACCTCGTGTGGAAGTTTATGGATCACCTCCCTATCCGGACGCTGTTTGGAGACCCGGACACTGGGCCTATAGGGGAGGGGAGTGGACATGGATTGCGGGCCATTGGGCAAGACCTCCAAGACCTCACGCACATTGGGTGCCCGGCCATTGGGAACCAAGGGGAGGAGGTTGGATCTGGATAGATGGCCGCTGGGAGTAGTGATAGTTAACAATGTGAAGCGTTAAGAATTTAGTAGAAGCTGCTTCATCTGAATTGGGTTGACTGTTCAAGGGGCTTTCGACGGCCTTCCGGAGACTCATCCGGGATGCCGATAGGAAGCAAAGAGACCACTCGAACGGTCTCCGGAAGTTTGAGAAGTTTCTGGATGGAAGTCTCGGTCTCTGTCCCCCAAATCCCAATCCAACCAGCCCCCAAGCCGAGGCTGTGTGCTGCCAGAGTCATGTTCTGCGTGGCCGCTGCTCCGGCTTCGATCGCATGAAGGGGATCGATCCGACGATCTACGCAGACCAGGATGACCACAGGCGCTTCATTGACGCCCAAGTGGAGGACACTCTCCCTGGCCGCTTTATCCAACGCAATCTTTAAGCCTAAGTCTCTAACGACGATGAACCTCCAGGGCTGAAGGTTACTAAACGAAGGGGCCCATCTTCCCGCCTCGAGAATCATCTGGAGCTTCTCCTCATCTACTGGGTTGGGCTTGAACCTCCGAACCGTCCTCCGGTTTCTTATGGCTTTCAACACTTCATTCATCACTCATTCCTTTCTGTGGAGGGATTAAGAGTAGCATAGTGAAATCGTCAGGAGAAGTCAACCCTCCAATTCCCCCAAAAAAGTCGATAGCCAGGAGGTTAAGGTAACGACACCTGTTTCGTTTAACTCGATGGCGTCGGTCGCCTCGAAACCCCTCCTGTGGCAGGGGAGTTTCACTCCTTACCAAACTAGCCTCTTAGTCCTAACGCAATGGCCACTTTTATGATTCATGGGTGTTAAACCCATTCTCATTAACTTATCTGTTTTTACTCTAATTAATCTAAGACCACATAAAACGCCCAATTTAAGCGTCTATTATTTACTCTTGACAATTCCAATTTACTTCATTATACTTTATCCGTGTGGGGAATGGTGAGGGGAATAGAGCTACCGGCTTTTAAGGAAGGAGACACCTTATGCCAGTAATGAAGAGAGTTAAGACGGGGTATCCGGGGGTTTATTATGTGGTCGGAGAAGCGATTGCGACCAATAAGCGCGAGAGAATTTTTTACATCCGCTATCGTAAGGATGGACGTCCTATCGAAGAAAAAGCGGGCCGTCAATTTCAGAATGCCATGACATCCGCCAGGGCTGCCAGGATCAGGGCGGAGCGGATCGAAGGGAGAAGCCTATCCAACAAGGCAAGCCGTGAGAAGAGGACGAGCGAAAAACTCAATCAGGAATGGACGGTCAAGGGGCTGTGGAGAGAGTATATTGAGACGAAACCTAAAACCCCCAACTCTATTATAGACGATCAGCGTTTCAAGAATCACATCGAACCCGCCTTCGGGGATAAAAGACTTGAGGACCTCGCGCCCCTGGATCTCGATCGATTGAGAATCAAACTTCTCAAGGAGAAATCTGCGCAGACAGTAAAGAATGTTATGGAGCTTTTAAGACGAGTTTCAAACTTTGCAAAAAATAAGAGGCTGTGCAGAGGAATTGATTTCAAGATTATAATGCCGAAGGTGAGCAATCAGAAAACGGAGTTTCTTACTGAGGAACAGTTAAGGAGGCTCCTGGAAGCTATCAAGAATGACACAAATCCCTATGCCGGATCCCTTATGCTGATTGCTCTTTATACCGGGATGCGGAAGGGAGAGATCCTTCGCCTTGAGTGGAGGGACATCGATTTCGAACACGGATTTATTCATATTAGGGGACCAAAGGGCGGACAGGACCAAAGAATCCCTTTAAACGATCCCGCCAGGGAAGTTTTTGAAAAGTTGCCCCGCACCAATGAGCTTTTATTCCCCGGGGTCCCTGGACCAAGGACGGGCATCTATCATTCCCTGGGGAAAATCAAGCGCAGCGCTGGACTTCCCGCCGACTTCAGACCTCTACACGGGCTCAGACATCATTTTGCGAGTGCGCTGGCTTCATCGGGGCGAGCGGATATGTATGTCATTCAAAAACTGCTAACTTATAAGAGTCCGGTTATGACGCAGCGCTATGCGCACCTAAGGGATGAGGCATTAAAAAGAGCCTCCGATTTGGCCGGGGAGCTCGTTAGCGAAGTGTTAGAACAACCAAGAAAGGAGTTGAACGAATCTCGGCGAACCGGAACTCTCAGAAATTTGGGTTGACAAAAAGTTCTTTTTATTATAAATGAAGAAAGAACATGCAGAAACAAAAGAAGAGATAAGGACAATAATGGAAAGCAACGATCTTAACACGGAATTTGTAAGCTCCGGAGAAGATGAACGGGATACTTCTTTCAAGGCGCTCAAGAAAGACTATCAACGAAACGCCATGAACGAGATTATTTCGGTGACAGTTTATGATGTCACCGAGAAGATGATCCTTGAAAGGGGAAAATTCTGCCTCGATCATTTAGATGATACAAAGAAACTTCAAACTGCGAGGAAGACGATTCGGAATCTTCTGGACTGCAAACGTTCTGATCTGTTTTCCTATTTGCGCAGATTTATAAGATAGGTTTCATTCGGTTTAAAAATTCAAAGGTAAGGGGATGTCTGATCCCCCGCTGGGAACTCGCGGAGCCAACGCAAGTTCCCTTTTTTTTACCAAAATTCAAGGAGGTCACAAAATGGTAAATCGATTCAAAATGGCAAGGCTGGAAGAAGGTAAGAAACAGATTGAAGTAGCTATGCGCGCTGGGATCCCGGTTTCGACACTCTCTCAGTTTGAGAATGGATGGAGAATCCCAACGCCACGCCAGTTAAAAAAATTGAAGAAAATCCTGCCTCGACTTCAGGAATTGATTCAAAAGGGGGACGCGACGAATGGAATCTAAGATCGAATACCTGACAGAAAAGGGCGTATCGCAAATGACGAAACTGGCCCTCCCGACACTCCGAAATTACCGTTCCAAAGGCAAAGGCCCCATCTATTCAAAAATAGGGAAAGCCGTTCGCTACAAACTTAGTGATGTCCTTGAATTCATGGAGCGGGGACGAGTCGAACAAAAATAAAGATTATCGATTCGCAAATATGCAAACAAAAGGAGGATGAGCATGACTAACAAAATATTACAGATCGTGGCCACTTTCGATGACGACAGCAAACGGTTTCATAGGTTCACGATCGACGAATCGCAAGCCGTTAAGGGATCAATCTACATCCTTAAAGGCGCAGAAATCCCTGATTCTATCACCATTCATTTGAGGACTAAAGCCGACGCCGAGAAGAAAATCAACGCCAGCGATCAAGAATAATCTCCCATGAAAGGGGGGAAGGAGCTTGACTTTTCGATATAAATGTGTTAAGATATTTTCACAATTAAATTTGATTCGTGTGAGTAAGGAGACGCTCACTGAACGAACCATCGTTCGGGCTTGAGCGTCTTTTTTTTGGTCTGATTCAGCGAATCGGGAAACGGAGAGCATAGCATGGCAAACGAAAAACTCCTTCCGCTATTTGACATCTATCAAGTTAGTTGGCTTGATTTCAACGGAATCCAAATCAACTTCACAAAAGATAACGGGGGTCGGGTCATTTTTGAAGTGCCGGCGAATGATGAGACTTACCAGCTTCTGAGAGAATATCAAGGCGATCCTAAAGTGTCTCTTCTCGGCTTTGTGGGAAGTATGCGTAGGGTCAGAGGTCAGATGCTTGATGTAAGAGACGGTAAAAGGGGGCGAGAGGGACGGGAGATGAATCATGGAACAAGATATTAAAACCAAATCATCTATCCAGTATCCTCAAAATTCCATAGCTACACAAAGAAGGATTGACCATGGAGACATCGATCCTTCCTCAATACTTCAAGGAAGAAGGAAGAAGGAGAAAACCCATGGCACAAAAACTTGAAATCAAATTTCTCGATCCACCCATTGAATCCGTAATAAAGGAGAGGCTTTTCTACATTAGGCCAGGTGATTCCGCGAGATGCTGGATCGAGGTCGAACGCGACGAGATGGGGAAATTTAAAGAAATCCGTTGTCCCCTATTTCATGACGGGTATCGAGAATTTTTGATTGACGAACATTCACTTCTTGGTAAATGTAGCGATCCGGCTTGCCGTAAACCCATTCAATTCTATCGTGAACCGATTGTAAATGCGTCAGCACCGAAGCCCACACCCACGCCCGCCACAGATGCCGATTCGCCTAAAAAGAGTGAAATCGAGAATTCTACCGAATTCGAACGCTCGGCTTCTTCCCAGACCGAAGTAGAGGATGTGTTTTCTGACATGAGTGAAGAGATTCAGGAGGCCGATGAGACACCCGGGATTCAGCCATCGGAGGAAACAACCGAGGCCTTTCCACTACCCGAAAAAGAGAATGTCGAACCTGGCGTTGAATTAGAATCCGCATCAATTTTGAAAGAAATCAAAAACAGAGAGATACCTACTCCTGCGACCATGGGTGTTTTGAGTGAAGATAAGAAACGAGGGTGGATTAAGCTCTGGCGCAAATTTAAGGATAGCAAATATTTCAAAGACTCCCATATGGTTCACTTGATAGATTACCTTCTCCTAAAGGCTTCCCATAAAGACGAAGAAATCATTTTTAATGGGAAACCTCTATCACTTAAAAGGGGGGAGTTAATATTCGGGCGTGAAGCAGCACACCGAGACACTGGTATCTCCCAGAAGATACTCAGGAGACGAATGCAGATCCTTGAGACTGACAATCCCCCATTCCTGACACGGGAAAGACCGACTTCTCCGTGCAAACTCGGTGCAAACTCGGTGCACTTAGAGGCAAATAAAAGGGCCAGCATAAAAGAGGAAAAAAGGGCCAGCAATTTTTCAATCGTAAGAATTTGTAATTATGAGCATTATCAAGGATCACTTATTGATGAAGGGCCAGCAGAAAATGAATCAAAAGGGCACACCCAAAATAATGGTCAAGGGCCAGCCCAGGGCCAGCCCAGGGCCACATTCAAGAAGTTAAAGAAGTTAAAGAATATAAAACACTACGTCGAAGGTTCTACCGAACTCTGCCTTGCCTCTTTTCTTTTAGAGGAAATTCAAAAAAGAAGGGAACGGTTAGTGCTTAAACCCCTGCCTAAAAAACCAGACCTTCAGTTATGGGCCTCCTATGTCGAATTGCTTTTAAAGGATGGAAGGACAGAGGACCAAATTCGGGAAATGATCGTCTGGACTCAAAACGATATTTTTTGGGGAAAAAATATTCGTTCTACTCAAAAGTTGAGGGAAGAGTTTGAGCGATTAGAGGAAGACATGGCCTCCAAGAAGAAAGGCAAGATCCCCGAACAACCCAAGAAGGTCCGGGACCTGACCTTTTCGGGAGATGAGATATGAAACAGTTTGAAGGAGAAGAGTGGGTGATCGGGGCGATTCTAAATAACCCGGAGAATTTTGAAACGGCTAAGTTGTCTCTATCGGCATCCGATTTTTTGAAATATTCTCACAGGAAGATATTTAAAGCCATGGAGGATCTCGATAGAAACGGCACCCCCCTTGATCTCAGCACGATTTCGGCTTTGCTTAAAGGATCCAAAGACAAAGACCGTTGGGAAGATGAAATTGAGATCGTGAAATTTCTAAAGGATGATGTGCCGACCGGAGCAACCTTGAGGCATTGGATCGGAGTGGTTAAAAAGCGAAGCCTTGAGATTTATTTAAGAGAAGAAGCCAGCAAGGAAAATTTAGATTCAAAAAAAGTTGAAAGACTCGCTTACGACATCAACACTCTACATGATGATTCCATTCTCTACCTGCCGATCATGGATGTTATTTCTGTCAGCGAAGATCCAAAGGCAAGAATCAAGACAGGTTTTCGTGACCTCGATAGAAATCTCCCGTTGTCAGCCGGTCGATTGTGGACGGTATCCGGTCGGACCGGAGAAGGAAAGACGAGCCTGGGATTGCAAGCTCTTTACCATATCAGTAAGACGAGGCCGGTCGGCATTGTGTCTCTTGAGATGAGCGCGGGTGAAGTGAAGGATAGAATATTAAACTCATTCGGCAGTCTTCCCGAAAACTTTTTTATCTCCGATCCCTCTACGCTATCCAGTCTTGATTTAAAACACAGATGTAAGGTCATGCAATCCGAGCAGGGCGTTGAGGTCGTATTAGTGGACTATCTCCAGCTTATGAGAGAACGAGAAGACTTCCGGTCGAGGCATTTAGAAGTTTCTCACATTATTCGCCGGGTGAAGGAATTTGCCAAGGAATTGAAACTGGCCTTTATTGTGATTTCATCCGTGAGCCGTGGAAATGAAGAGCTGCCCCCGACCCTCAGTCTTTTAAAGGAAAGTGGAGACATTGAATTTGCTTCCGATGGGGTTGTGTTTATTCATTCCGAGAAAGAAAAAGAGGATTTGAAGTTTTTGAATATCGCCAAGAATCGATGGGGATGGACCGGAGAGGTAAAGATTTTTTGGGATGGCCCCAAGACAAAATTTAGAGACTACCAAAAGGAAGGGATCGATGAATCAGATTAGAAGAAAGTGCCCGCATTGTGGTCGGTTGATAAAAGTCCATGTAAGCCATTCAAAGAAGTCGGCGTGGTTGGTGCTTCACGGCGATGGAAACGATGCATGTCCTGGATGCTGCATGGATATGAGTTCAATCAAAGGGATTTTAAGATGAAGGAATCGGGAGGGATCCACTCTTGTGTGAGGGGATCGTGATGAAAAAATCGAAGCGTATCAAACCAGATCGATTTAAAGAAGCACAAGGGTCCAAGATTAAGCCCATGAGCGATAAACAAAATCACATCAAATCGGACAATCCTGCCTGGGGGGATTTTTTGGCAAAGGTGTCTGACAAACTATCTCCAAAACAAATCGAAGCTCTGCCCCACTTAATCGGTGCTCGGAGTTTAGAGGAAGGCAGACGAATGGCAAATGTGTCTCATTCACAGATTTATATTTGGATGCAGGATAAAAATTTCAAGGATGCTTTGGATCGTATTCGGGGAGAGGTTGTGGCGGAGGGTCTATCTCGATTACAGGGACATTTCCCGGAAGCGGTGAAGGGGTTGACCGAATTGACGAAGGCGAAAGAAAAATACATCAAGCTGCGCGCCTGTGAGTTGGTCATAAACTATTACATCAAAACGCGGGAAATTGAGAATATTGAGAAGCGATTGAGTGAACTCGAAAAAGGCGTCGAGGATGAAAGGAGATAATGAAGATGAAAGATTTTCTATCGAGACTCAAACGCCTGGAGAAGAAACTTGGAACAGGATTCATCACTGCCATTTTGAAAGACAAAAGTGTTCTAAAAATCAGGACCGGCAGGCACTACGTCAATCTGCTCTTTGATCTGTTTAACGGACGGCGGACGGAAGAAATCGAGAGGATCATGCAAATCGAATCGTCTGATGAAGAGGCGACGGGGAATGGCCAGATGCTTCGTCTGTTTCGGGAGTTCCAGAAGCCAGGAGTACCCCCTGGGTGGCATATAGGTGCCTGGAATGCCCTGAGTGAAGATGAGCAGAAGCGGGTGAGCGGTCAAAACATATCTTTCGCTGGGTATGTAAAAAATCAATCGAAGGAACAAGAGGCAAATGCCTAAACTAAAAAAGGAGGTTTCAAAATGACTGAAGAGAAAAGAATCAGGACGGAAGGTTTAAGTGAGGATACGAAACAGATCATAAAAAGGATTGATGAGCTTAGAAAAAGTTTGCGTGGATCAGGGGCAGGGGATCAGATCCAATCCGAGGAAGCCCACGGTGCGTTAAGTGAGGATGCTCGGGAAATCCTGAAATCTATCGACAAGCTCCGAAATGTAATGTTCAGCCACATCAAAGACGAGACGGGCCTGGCTGCGCCGGAAGAGATAAAGGGGATGAGTTGGGAAGAGAAAGAGGCAGAAGCGAAGAAGCAGAGAAAGCATGATAGAGAGAAAAGGCCATGGGACCCGGGTGCCTGGGCAAGAGAAGAGTTGAAAGGGGAATAATTAGGAGATAGCGGCTTGACATTTCTGAGGAAAGAATTATAATGATCTCGCAATCAACCATAACGGGCTGCTCCCGCCAATGGGAGTTTTTTATTGCTCGAATTGCCCGAGATTCTTCCATCTGTGAGGATGGGAGCGGCTTCGTTATGGGCCGTTGCAAATCTCGGGCTTTTTTGTTTGTGTGAACCAATGAGCAGAAGAATCTTTACATGGACGGATCACCAGTTAGATAAGTTAAACAAGGTTAAAGAGATATTGGAAGACCTGAAGGACTACAAGCCTTTGACCTTGAGACAGGTCTACTATCAGCTTGTAGGAAAGGGGTTTATTGAGAATAGAGTAAGTCAATATGGAATGCTTTCAAACCTTTTAAAATGGGCCAGGATAGAGGGCTTTATCTCATGGGACGACATTGAAGACCGTGTAAGAGTTTTCCACGACCTAACGGGATGGGACCGTTCAGAAACCTTTGTTAAAGTCTCCCTGGGCCGATTTCTAACGGGATACAAGCGGGACCTCTTACAGACACAGGATAAGCTTATTGAGGTATGGATAGAAAAGGATGCTCTAAGCTCTGTCTTTACGCGGGTAGCGGAGAGATACACGATTCCGGTTGTAGTATGCAGGGGGTTTAGCTCAGTTAGTTTTCTAAACGATTTTAGAGAGAGGATTGAGGCGCACAAAGGCAAGGCCCCGCTTATGCTTTATTTCGGAGACTTTGATCCTTCTGGAATGGAGATGCTTGAAGCCATGCAAACCACGCTGAGGGATGAATTAGGGATGAATGGAATAGAGTTTAAACGGGTGGCGTTAAAGAAGGAAGATATTTTCACTTACAAGCTACCCCATAACCCGGACGCTCTAAAGAAGACAGACACAAGAGCCAAGAAACACCTTGAGGCTTACGGAAAGTTGGCGGTAGAGTTAGACGCTTTAAGACCCGACGTTTTAGAGCAGAAAATAAAGGATGGCATTGAAACAGAGTTAGATATAAACCTCTTTAATATCGAGGTAAGGAAAAACAACAAGGAAGTCCGTAAGCTAAATCAGATGAAAGCGACGGTAGAAAAATTCTTTAAGAAAGAGGAGGGTATGCTATTCTTAGTTGAAATTTAAAAAGTGGCTCCTAAAATGGTGGTAGATTCTTAATCCTCGAGAGAAAGAAAATCCACCAAGAAAGGAGCCAACGAT
>Ga0326728_10015374_pt1 | contig 15944 bp, 14 predicted proteins | sample MB3enrmetagenome_FD_207602 | JGI IMG/M metagenome (GOLD analysis project Ga0326728, IMG submission 207602) | Lab enriched peat soil microbial communities from McLean, Ithaca, NY, United States - MB31MN | ecosystem: Environmental > Terrestrial > Soil > Wetlands > Peat | place: USA: New York...
GCTGGCGCAATTTGGCAAGGAATGTAGTTCCGAAACTATAGTTCCCCGCATCAATCAGCAGACCTTGGCCAAAATGGTCGGTACAACCCGGTCGCGGATTAATTTTTTCATGAATAGGTTTAAGAAGCTCGGCTTTATCGATTACCAGGGCGAGATGAACTTGACCGTCAATGCTAGCCTCCTGAGCGTTCTCCTGAACGATTAGTCAGGGATGCCGCGGCTTTCCGTCCGAGGCGCCGTTTCTGCCGCTGATCACTGCCCGTGGCCTTTTCTAATGCCCGCCGACCCGGCGGCAACCCTCAGCCGTCAATCCGCAGGGAGCATGCCGCTACCGTTGGCTTGTCCAAAGCAAAATTCCTGCCGCCCCGCCACCTTCAAGCTGCCGGCCATTCGTAAGCCTTTCTCTGCCCCGCTTCGCATCGTACCCGTCACAGGACCGGCTACGATGGTGGGCAAGCAGGCCAAAAAAAGTTCTTGACATCGCATTACGATTTGGCTATTATCGACGTGAGTCCGGCATCCTGCCGGCACTTGGCGCCTCTCGGTTTCTCCCTACCCCGAGAGGAAAAAATACCGAGAGGAATTGTAGCGGCGGTTTATGGCCGCCGAGCTAAAGCGTCGCTCGATGAGCGTCCAGTGGCGATCCGGCATCGGCGCTACGGGGATCGGCATCAGAAGCTGCGGAAGAAATTGTGCGCGGAATCGTTCTGAGCACGGAAGTTCCAAGTTTGGCGGACATGGGGAGTTACGGGTTTTAAGTAGTCTGAGAATATGTTATAGAAAACAAATATAGTTAGAGGTTTTTGGCGATGCGGGATAGAAAACTCATGTATTTGAAAAGTAAGGAGTTATTTCATCCTGAAGGAGTTCAGAAGGACAAAAAAAGGGGGACCCCCGAAAATGAAGGTATTTCTGTAGATGTGTATGAAAACAAACGTCGAAAAATTCAACATTTCGGGCTTGTGTAGATGTATATGAAATCAGAGGACTTATAGATTCCATCAGAATATGTTTATGAAAGTAAAGCAGATACATGAAATTATAAATTATGAACTATCGATCCATTGGTTAAACGACCCATCGGCGATCACAAATTTGAGACTGCTGCTTTGAGGTTTTCGAAGGCGATATTGAGGATTAAACGCCATATGCAATTTTTATCCTTCACACTTTACCCTTTAACCTTTCCTTTGGACCGATTCCCGCGCCGTCCGTTGCGTGTATACTGAACGACTCATGGACCACGACCCCGCACCCGCCATACACGATAGCCCCGCGCCGGCAACCCCGTCGTTGCCGGAAGTGCACCGGAGTGTCATTGTCCCTCCTGGCGCCGGCTTTTGGCGGAAGCTCCTAGCCTTCTCGGGGCCGGGATTTCTCGTCGCGGTGGGATACATGGACCCCGGCAATTGGGCCACGGACATCGCCGGCGGATCGCGTTTCGCTTATCAACTCATTTCCGTGCTGATGATTTCCAACCTCATCGCCATCCTGGTTCAGGCGTTGGCGGCGCGGCTGGGGATCGCCACGCAGATGGACCTGGCGCAGGCCTGCAAGGCGCACTATTCGCGGCGAACCAGTTTCATCCTCTGGGTGCTGTGCGAAATTGCCATCGCCGCCTGCGACCTGGCGGAAGTCATCGGCTCCGCCATCGCCCTCAACCTGCTATTTCACATTCCCCTGCTGATCGGTGTCTGCCTGACGGCGCTCGATGTGCTGGCCATCCTCTACCTTCAGAACAAAGGCTTCCGCTATCTGGAAGCCGTGGTGGTGACGCTGATCGGGATCATCGGCGGGTGCTACTTGATTGAACTTCTTATCGTGCGGCCCGACATGGTGGCCATCGCCAAGGGATTTGTCCCCACGCCGCAAATCCTCACCAACCCGGAAATGCTCTACATCGCCATCGGCATCCTGGGCGCCACCGTGATGCCGCACAATCTTTACCTGCACTCCTCCCTGGTGCAGACGCGCGCCATTGACCGCACATCGGAAGGCATGAAGACGGCCATGCGCTACAACTTCCTGGACTCCTTCCTCGCCCTGAATTTTGCCTTTCTGATTAATGCCGCTATTCTGATTATGGCCGCGGGAACGTTTTTCCGCGCCGGTTACACGCAAGTGGCGGAAATCCAGGAGGCGTATCACACCCTCACGCCCCTGCTGGGAACGAAGATGGCCGCCATCCTGTTTGCGATCGCTTTGCTCTGCTCCGGGCAGAACTCCACTTTGACGGGAACCCTGGCGGGCCAGATCGTGATGGAGGGATTTCTCAACCTGCGCCTGGTGCCCTGGCTGCGCCGGCTGATCACGCGCCTTCTGGCCATCATCCCGGCGGTGATCGCGGTGATTTTCTTCGGCCAGGCGGGGACGGCCAAGCTCCTGATTTTCAGCCAGGTCATCCTGAGCCTGCAACTCTCGTTCGCCGTCGTGCCCCTGGTGATTTTCACGAGCGACCGGCGCAAGATGGGTGAATTCGTCAATCCGCGATGGCTGAAAATCCTGGCGTGGTTTACCGCGGCCATCATCGCGGTGCTGAATGCGTATCTTTTGGTGGTGACGGTTCGAGACTGGATGAGATGATTGAGTCATTGGGTCATCGAATCATTGGATCATTGAAAGACCTATGGATATTGGCAAGGGGTTTGTTGCTCGCCACTGATTGCTAGCCGGCCGTCAATTACTTGTTGGTTTTCAATGATCCAATGACTCGATGAATCAATGACCCGATTCCGCGAGGTTTCCATGTTCAAGAAAATTCTGGTGGCCCTCGATCACAGCAAGGCGGACTCCTTCCTCCTGCCGCGCGTCAAGGAACTGGCCCAACTGACCGGCGCCGAACTCGTCCTGCTGCACGTTTCCACCGGGTGGGCGGCGCAGTGGCAGGAAAACCTGAACCTTTCCGATTCCCAGGAAATAAAAGAGGACCGGGAGTATTTGGAGAAGGTCAGCGCGGAGCTAAGAGGCGACAATTTGCGGGTAACGGTACGCCATGCCAGCGGTGAACCCGCGCGCGCCATCCTGAAAACCGCGGACGCCGAGCAATGCGACCTGATCGCCATGACCACGCACGGGCACCGCTTGATCGCTGATCTCATTCACGGCGCCACCATCACCAAGGTTCGGCACGAAAGTGATGTTCCCCTCTTCCTGGTGAAGGCGCATATGGACTGACCAAGCAGAAAATCGAAACTCGAAATTCGAAACTCGAAGTTCAGAATTAGAGATCCAAAATTCGAAATCGGGGCGAGTTGCGAATTTCGTGTTTCGAATCTGGAGTTTCGAATTTCGACTTGCGATTTTCGTGTTAAAGTGATGCTGGGGCGCGAAGGATTTCCACACATGCTGATGCCAGGCCACGCCACGTCGGAAGGGACGGACCGCTTTCGCCGCCGTTTCGAGGCGAAGTTTCCCGGCCATTTCCGTGAGTTCCAGGGCCTCTGGCTTTCCTCCATCGGGATCGGGACCTACCTGGGCGAACCCACCGCGGCCTATGACGCGCTCTATCGTGAGTCGGTGGCGGAGGGTCTGGAAAGCGGGATCAACGTCATCGATACGGCGGTAAATTACCGCCATCAGCGCAGCGAGCGGGCCATCGCCCAAGCGCTGGCGGCGGTGTTTTCCTCCGGCACGGTGCAGCGCGACGAGGTGATGATTTCGACCAAAGGCGGCTTCCTGACCTTCGATGGCGGCGAGCCCGACGATCCCTCCGACTACTTCCAAAAGACGCTAATCGATCCCGGCCTATTTCGCCCCGAGGAAGTGGTGGCCGGCTGCCACGTGATGTCGCCGAAGTATCTCGAGAACCAGATCGATGTGAGCCGGCAAAATCTCGGCGTCGATACGCTGGATCTTTATTATCTGCATAACCCCGAAACGCAGGCTTCCCACGTGGCCCGCGAGGAATTCGACCGGCGGATGCGCGCGGCATTCGCGACCCTGGAGAAAGCCGTGGGCGAGGGCCGGGTTCGCATTTACGGCACGGCAACATGGAATGGCTACCGCGTGGGGCTCGACTCGCGCGAGGCGCTTTCCCTCCCGGACCTTCTGCGCCTGGCGGAGGAAGTGGGTGGCAAGGACCATCACTTCCGCGCCATCCAACTGCCTTACAACCTCGCCATGCCGGAAGCTCTGTCGGCCCGAACGCAACGCGTTAACGGCAAGGCCGTCCCGGTTTTGCAGGTGGCGCGCGCCCACGGCATGCTGGTTTTCGCCAGCGCCAGCCTGCTTCAACAGAAATTGACGGAGAACCTGCCCGAGGAAACGCACGCGTGGTTCCCCGGCCTCGAAAAGGACGTGCAAAGGGCCATCCAGTTTGTGCGCTCCACCCCCGGCATTACTTCCGCGCTGGTGGGAATGAGCCGGCGCGAGCACCTTGTGGAGAATCTCAGTACGGCGGAATTGCCGCCCCTCAACCTGGAGCAGTTCCGCGCCATTTTCAACTCCTGACGGGGGGGGAGAAAGAACGAAACTCGAAAAGCGCTCCGAATTTAGAGTTTTATAACGCGCGCAGGGGCGAGGGAAAGAGCGAAATTGGATATGGAAGCACGCAAACCGGAGCGAGTTTCGAATTTCGAGTCTCGTGTTTTGTAATGCGGCAGATGATGAGGAGATGGGAAACGTTGTGACCAATCTTGAATCCCAGGACCGGCTGACGCGTGCCCTCGAGGCGCTGGGACAGGCGGATTTTCCCGCCGCCATCAGCCTGCTCGAGGAGCTCGTGGTGGAAGACTCGGCAAACGCCCAGGCCTGGAGCCAACTCGGCGTGTGCTACCTCGAAACCCAGCGGCCTTCCGATGCCGTGGAAGCCCTTTCCCGCGCTGTGCAAGCCGCGCCCATGGACGCCCAGGGGCATTATCTTCTGGGCAACGCCTCCGGAAGTCTGGGCCAGTTGGATCGGGCGGCCGCATGCTATCGCCGGGCCCTGGAGCTTGACCCCACGCACGCCAAGGCGGAAGAATTTTTGATGAAGGTGGAATCGCTCATCGAGAGCCGGGAACATTACCGCACGGGCTTGAGCCTGCTCTACGCGCAGGACCCGTCGCCCGCGGACTTGAACCGCTGCCTGCGCGAACTGATTCTGTCCGTGGCCATCTTCGAGAATTCTCCGGCGCGCGACAACGTGCCGGATTGTGCGCGCCGCTTGCGGGAATTGCAGCGGGAATGGCCACTCCCGCAGGAGATTACGCCCGAGCTCCAGCCCTGGGCCGCCGCCTGCGAGCGCGGATTTCAGTGCACTCGCTTCAAGAACTGGGCCGGCGCCCAAGCAGCTTATGAAGAAGCCCTGAACTACCGCGTGGGGGATGCCTTTGTCCATCAGGCCCTGGGCTTCAGCTTCATCGAACTCGGCGAAATCGATAACGCCGTCCGCGCCTGGCTGCGCGCCCTGGAATTGGATCCGCAGTGCGACTTCACGCATCTTGCCCGCATCGAGCGCGTGGGGTGAAGGGTGCAGCGCCGCCGGGGAAATGTAGAGGCGGCTTTACGCCGCCATGGGGCGAGATAAACTCGCCGCTACGGCGTTAATTTAATGCACCCGATTTCGCGAGGGCGCTTGACAACCCGCGCGGGTTTCCGTAACTTGGCCTTAAGCTCGCATTGGCGGATGCAAAGAACAGGAGAAGACCTTGGCTCGCAAGCCCATCATTACGCTGATTACCGATTTTGATACGACTGACCACTTTGTGGGCACGATGAAAGGCGTCATTTACAACATTAACCCCGACGTCGAAATCGTGGACATCACCCACAAAGTGGCCTCTTACGATATTTTCGACGCCGCCTTCACGCTGGCGCAAAGCTACCGCTTTTTCCCTTCCGATACGATTCACCTGGTGGTGGTTGACCCCGGCGTGGGAACGTCGCGCCGCCCCCTGCTGGCGCGCAGCATGGCGTACAAATTCGTGGCCCCCGATAATGGCGTGCTTTCGTTGATCTACGAGCGGGAAGAGAATCTGGAGGTCCGCCACATTACTGCTGACCACTACTTCCTCAATCCGGTCAGCGCCACGTTCCAGGGACGCGACATCTTTGCGCCCGTCGTCGGCTGGCTGAGCAAATGGGTGGAAGCCGACAAGTTCGGCGACCCCATCAGCGATTACACCAAGTTCTCCTCGCCCAAACCCAAGCGGGTGGGCGACAGCCTCATTAAGGGTGTTGTCCTGAAAGTCGACAAGTTTGGAAACATCATCACCAATCTCCAGCCTGAAGACCTTCCCCAACTTTTCGCCGAGAACCCGCCGCCCTTCAAGATCATCATCAACCAGCAGGAGATTACCCGCCTGAACCTGGCTTATTCGATGGGCAAGCCGGGGGAGTTGTTCGCGATCGTGGGCAGTACCGGCTATATCGAGATTTGCACCAACCGGGGTTCGGCCGCGAAAAGCCTTAATGTGAACCGGGGCGTGGAAGTGGGTGTGATGCTGGGGGCGCCTTCTGCGGCGGTTCCTGAATCCACCTGAGGGCAAGTCCGTGTCTTAGTTCCCGGCAGGCTCGGCGGCGGGTTTCACCGCGGCCAGGGCGCCAGGCAGAGTCTCAATGCGAATCTTGGAAACCCGGCGGCCTTCCACTTCCAGGACGGTATAGCGGCGGAACTCAAATACGAAACTTTCGCCGCCCTGCGGGATGAATCCCAGCCGCGCCAGCACAAAGCCCGCCAGCGTTTCGTAGCCCGCGCCGCGCGGCAGAACGATATCGCGGTCGCTGGCCAGATCGCGCAGGCTCATTGATGCATCCACCACCAGGACGTTTTCCCCCACCTTGCGGATGGTGGCTTCTTCGCGGTCGTACTCATCCTGAATCTCGCCCACAATCTGTTCCAACACGTCTTCGATGGTCACCAGGCCCACAAAGGTTCCGAACTCATCCACCACCAGCGCCATTTGCGAATGCCGCCGGCGCGCCTCCTTCAACATCTGGGTCAACGACATCGATTCGGGCACAATCATCGGCTGGTGAAGGAGGGTGCGCAGGTCAAAGGTTGCGTCCGCCGGGGCTGCGGCGCGCACCCTTTCCGCGTTCACGGCCAGCAGGTCCTTGGTATAGAGGACACCGACGATCTGATCTGGCAGGCCGTCATACACGGGGATGCGGGAGTGCTGGTCCTTCACGACGCGGTCAAGCAGGGTCCGCAGATCGGTCGCGACGGGCAGACAGGTGATGCGATTCCACGGCACCATGATTTCGCGCACGCGCACGCGGTCCAGATCGAAGACGCTATGAATCATCTCCTCCTGCTCTTCGTCAAGCAGGCCGCGCTTGCGAATTCCGGACACAATCAGTTTCACTTCTTCGGCCGTGGGCAATGGGCCGTGACCTTTACCCGGATGGCGGCGCAGCGAGCGAAGCACCCCGTTGGCCAGGGTGTCGAGCAGGAGGACAGGGTAGCGGCTCAGCTTGAGGAAAAGGAACATGGGCCGCGCCACGCCCAACGCAAATCTCTCCGCGTTCTCGTAGGCCATGGATTTGGGGACGAGCTCACCCAATACCATCAACATCATGGTGATGAGCAGGAAAGCGATGCCGACGGAAATGGAGTGCGCCACGGCAGCGCGCGCCACGTGGCCGAGATATCCTTCCAGCGAATGTTCGATGGCCTCGGCCATGATGGCTTCGCCCATCCAGCCCATCAGCAGGCTGATGACGGTGATGCCCAGTTGCGTTCCCGCGAACAGCGCCACCATATCGGAAAGCAGGGTGAGCACCAAATTCGCCCGTGAGTTGCCTTCGTTGGAAAGCTGCTCCAGGCGGGTGCGACGCACACTCAGCAAGGCGTATTCCGTGGCGACGAAGAAGGCGTTAAGCGCCACCAAACCGATAATCAATGCGGCTCGAAATAAGGCTGACATGGAACACCCGGAAGCGACCTATTGTAGGCGAGGCTTGCCAAAATTCCAAATGGCGGTTGTCATCCGGGGGCAACCCGAAGGTCGTGAAGGCAGGAGCGGGGCCGGCACGCTGATGGCGGGAGACGGAGGGTGCAGCGGCACGCGTGTCTAGGGTGCGGCTGGCGATGACGGCCGGCGGGACAGCTCGGGGAGAGGCGCGTCGTGCCCAGGCACGCGCACGCCCACCACGCGCGAATAAATTTCGTCGTATTCCCGCACCGCCCGCCGCATCCGGAGGAATTCCGTTTCGTCGTGCAACGCAAATTCCGGCGGGGAAAGGTGGGGAATGATTTTCTCCAGCTTTTCTTGCCGATCAACTGTGCGCGGGTGCGTGGCCAGTAAGCCGCCCGTCTCCCCTCCGCGGCGTTCCTGTTCCGCTTGCAGCCGCTGGAAGAATTTCACCGCCGCTTGTGGGTCGTAGCCGGCGCGAGTCAGGTACTCAGCCGCCAGGCGGTCGGCCCGCTCCTCATCTGACCGGTTGGAGCGGGCGTGCGCCAGCATCCCCGCCCAACCGCTTCCAGCTAATATGGCGATCCCCGCCGGCCCTCCCAAGGCCACCGTTGGAACCAGGCAGATCAACTCAAAGAGATTTCCCTTCCGAGGCGCCGCACGCCAATCACAGGAGTTTTCATGGGCGATTTCGTGCGATAAAACGGAAGCCAGTTCGGCCTCACTTTCCGCCAGGCTGATCGCTCCGGAATTGATGACAATGTACCCCCCTGGAAACGCCTGCGCGTTAACCACGGGGTTGTAGAGAACGTAAAAGGTGAAGACCTGCTGACTTCCGCTGCTGCGCGCCAGGTTCTGTCCTAATCGATTGACATATTCATTCAGGGATTTATCACCCCAAGGCATGCCCGTGGCAAAGACCTGCTGGACCATGGCATTCCCCGCCTGGGTGGCTTCCAGCATGGTTTGACTGTTGCCGCAAACCCCATCCGGCAACAGTGCCTTGGGCGATCGACCGCGTGCCGCCTGCGGCAAAAACGTCACCACCAACGCCAATAGGGTCACACGTCCGCACTTCGGGTGCAGTACCCCCATAGGTTTGCCCTCCGACAAACCTATCGGCACAGTCCCAGTAAACTTCACTGGGCCCCTTGGCCTCACCTTAAATTGTCGTTAGCCCTGAAGTCGGGTCGCAGAACCAACGCACCAGCCGTTGGGCTCGCTCCCTATGCTTTATATCGCACGAGGCCCCCAGAAAGTCCAGCCGATTTGCTGGAAGCTGTTTCATCACCTGCAGGCTTTGGAAGGGCTCACCTGAATTCAAGTCTCTCTGCACCGCCTGGGCGCGTCGCACCGATGGCGCAGGCCTGGCGCACCCGCTATCCCCGTCGCGGACGGGGCCGGTAACGGGTGTGCTAGAATCAATACCAAGGCCATGGAAAAATTCTTCCGCAGCGCCATTCGCCGCTATTACGAGGTTGAGTTGCCGCACAACCACGCCCGGCGAAAACGCTGGCCGTTGTTGATCGCCCTGCATGGGTACGAAGGGAATAAGGATTCCATGATGCGAGTGGCGCGGCACATCGCCGATGGCAACATGGTGGTGGTTTCCCTCCAAGGCCCGTACCAATTCCTTCGCCGCTTCGGCAGAAATCCCAAAAACTTCCGCGTAGGTTTTGGCTGGGCCACACCGTACAGGACGGAGGATTCCATCCAACTCCACCACCGGGACCTGGAAACGATCATCCAGCATGCCCTGCGGAAATACCACGCCGACCCGCATAGGATATTTTTGCTGGCATTCTCGCAGGCCTGCTCGCTCAACTACCGTTATGCGTTTACCCACCCGCAGGCGATCCGCGGCGCCGTCAGCGTGTGCGGGGGCGTTCCCGGCGATTGGAATGAGAATCCCCACTACCGGCCCGCCGCCACCCACGTGCTGCACATCGCCGCTCGGCAGGATGAATGGTACTCGCGGGAGAAGAACCTGGAGTTCCGCCGTCACTTGGCGCAGCGGGCCGCCACCCTCGACTTCCGCTTTTACGATTCTCCCCACAAGTTTCCTCGCAGTTCCATTCCCCACATCCGGCGATGGATTGAGAAACACTTGTGAGGGAGGCTCAAGATGTCGGGCTCGGGTTCTAATTTCTCTCTGGACCGTAGAACGCAAGACTGAACTCCTGACTTCTGGCTCCTGACTCCTGACTCCTGTGCTACCATGGTCCCGATGTACGACGAAACCGTGGCTGTCATCGAGAATCGCGCTCTCACCGGTGGCCATTTCCTTTTGAGTTTGGATGCTCCGCGGCAAGCGCCGGGTGTGCGCCCGGGCCAGTTCGCCATGCTGCGCATCCTCGGACGGTCCGATGTACTGCTGCGCCGGCCCATGAGCATCTTTGATATTAGGATGCCAGTGGGTGGGCAAGCCGGCTCGCTTCGAAATGCGTCAGCACCGCGCGTCCTCCAGCTTCTCTTTAAAATCGTGGGACGCGGCACGCGCTTGATGGCGGACCTCAAACCCGGCGACAAGGTGGGGCTGCTTGCGCCCCTCGGCCACGGTTTTTTTGAAGAGGACTATCTCCCGCGCGCGCACGAATCCGACGAAATCCTGCACGTGGCGGGAGGCATTGGCATTGCCGCGCTGCTGCTTCCCGCGAAACAGTTAGCCGAGGCAGGATTCAAACAGCGGCTTTTCTTTGGCGCACGAACCAAAGACGACTTGGTAGGCGTAAACGAATTCAAGCCGCTGGTGCGCGCCATGCTTCTGGCGACGGAAAATGGCTCGGCGGGATATCGCGGCTTTGTGACGCGGCCACTGGAGGACTATCTCACCAAGCACACCAACCGAAAGTTCCTGCTCATGATGTGTGGTCCGTGGGCAATGCTGCGCGCCACGGTGGAACTGGCCAAGCGCTTCCGCCATCCCTGCCTGGTTTCCATGGAAAACCGCATGGGCTGCGGGCTGGGCGTCTGCCTGGGTTGCTCGATCCGCGTTCAAGGTACGGGCCACGAAGCCTACCAGCGCGTTTGCACAGAAGGGCCGGTGTTTTGGGCGGAGAAGATTGTTTGGGGGACGGAAAAGAAACTCGGGATTCGGGATTAGGAGTTACGGAACAAAAATTTTGCTGGATTTTTGATTACTGAGCGCGAAAGGTCAATGTGCATTGTGGATATTCCAAACATCCCCACCATTGCCTGCACATGAGGAGGCGGGCAGACCGTGAAGGCGAGCGAACACAAAGCGAAACCAGCACGAGAACACGTCAGTAAAGCCCGTGACCTCGGAACCTCGGACATCTTGCCCGAAATGACGGCCGCGCCATCCCCCGCGCAGGAATTCATCCCTCAGTTGGAAATTGAGATCGCCGGCGTGCGATTTCAAAACCCGGTGTGGACGGCCAGCGGCACGTTTGGTTACGGGAAAGAGTTCGCCCACCTGATCGACATCAACCAGCTCGGCGCGATTTGTGTGAAAGGCATCTCGCCGGAGCCCATGGAAGGCAACCCGCCACCGCGCATTTACGAAACGGACTCGGGCATGCTGAACGCCATTGGCCTTCAGAACGTGGGCGCGAAGCGGTTCCTGGGCGAGAAGTTGCCCTTCCTGCGCACGCTCAAAGCGCGCACCGTGGTGAACGTGTTCGCCTACTCCACGGAAGACTATGTACGCTGCATTGAAATCCTGAACGAGGGCGACGGCATTGCGGCCTACGAGTTGAACATTTCCTGCCCCAACACGCGCTGTGGCGGAATCGTATACGGCAGCGACCCCCACCTGACCGAGGAAGTGGTGGCTGCGGCAAAGAAGGCCGCGCGCTATCCGCTCTTCGTGAAGCTCTCGCCCAACGTCACCGACATTGCGTTGTTCGCGCGGGTGGCGGAGGGCGCCGGTGCGGACGCGCTCTCGCTGGTCAACACTTTTGTGGGAATGGCCATCGACGTGGAAACGCGCACGCCGCGCATCTCCAACGTCACGGCGGGGCTTTCCGGGCCGGGCATCAAGCCCGTGGCCCTGCGCATGGTTTACCAGGCGGCGCGTGCCGTGAAAATCCCCATCATCGGCATCGGTGGCATTGCCAGTGCCGAGGATGCGCTGGAATTTATCATCGCCGGCGCCCGCGCCGTACAAGTAGGCACGGCCAACTTCTACGACCCCGGGACATCATTGCGCATTGTGGAAGGCATCCGCGATTACTGCCGTCGCAAGCGGCTGCACCTCGCAGACCTCGTTGGCTCGCTGAAAATTCCCGGGAAGTAACCGACCGATTGCGGCGCTGATCGTCAACCACGAAACTCCGCCCGCACTAGATCTCTCCCTCGTCGTCACCTTGACATGCCCCATTCAAAGTGCTTAAGTGTGCGTCGCGAAAGTCCCATCATAGGAGGCCTCATCATGCCGCACGCAGCAAAGACCAATCGCCGCGAGTTCATGCAACGGACCGCCGGAGTTGTGGGCGCATCCGCGGCGTTCCCTCTCATTGTCCCTTCCCGGGCGTTAGGACGGGACGGCGCCGTTCCGCCCAGCGACCGTGTCACCGTGGGCTCGATTGGCGTCGGAAACATGGGCCAAGCCCATCTGCGCCACTTCATTTACCAGCCGGAAGTGCAGTTGATCGCCGTCTGCGACCCCAACCGCTGGCGGCGTGAGCAAGCGCAGCACCTGGTGAACGGCGAGTACAACCAGCAGGTCTGCGCCGCCTACAACGATTTTCGCGAGCTCCTGGCGCGGAAGGACATCGACGCCGTCTGCATCGCCACCCTGGATTCCTGGCATGTCTTGCACGCGCTGGCGGCGGTGCGGGCGGGAAAAGACGTTTACCTGGAAAAGCCCATGGGCATGAGCATCGACGAAATCAAGTTGCTCCGCCGGGAAGTGCAACAGCACGGCCGCGTGTTTCAGTTCGGCACGCAGCAGCGCTCATCCAAAGAGTTTCGCTTCGCGTGTGAACTGGTGCGCAACGGGCGCATCGGCAAAGTCCACACCATCAAAGTGGGAGTGCATGCCGGCGCGGGCAGCGGCACGGGTCCCAAGGAAATTCGTCCCCTCAGTCTCACGGCGCGCGGCGAGCGCGAACTGAGCGACGAAAGAAGCGGCCTGAGGAAAATCGTGCCGGAGCCGGTGCCCGACTGGCTGGATTACCAAATGTGGCTGGGGCCGGCGCCCTACGCGCCTTACACCACCGCCCGCCTGACCTATCCGCACTGGTTCCACATCAGCGACTACTCGCAGGGATATGTGGGCGGCTGGGGAATCCATCACATCGATATCGCGCAATGGGGAAACGGTACGGACCACACCGGGCCGCTCTCCGTCCTCGGCAAAGCCGTCTGGCCAAGCGATGACGCGCTTTGCGACAATCCCGTCAGTTGGGACACGTACTTCGAATTCGCCAATGGCGTGCACCTGCACTTCACCGGCTCGGGACCAGGGTTCCCGGGCGAGCGCCACGGCATCACCTTTGAGGGGCCGGACGGCTGGGTTTATGTTGATCGCGGCGTTCTGGATGCCGAGCCCAAATCGCTCCTGAAATCGACCATTGGGCCGAACGAGGAGCACCTGCCGGTCAGCGATTTGCACGAACAGAACTTTATTGAGTGCGTCAAGAGCCGCGAGCGCACGATTTGCCCCATCGACGTGGCCGTGCGCTCCGACACCATCTGCCAGTTGGCGTGGATTACTTTCCGATTGCACGACCGCAAACTGGCATGGGATCCGGAAAAGGAGACGTTTCCCGCCGATGCCGATGCCGTCCGCCTGATGCAACGGACGCTGCGGAGTCCGTGGAAATATGCGGCGTAGGAGGCGCGGAACGGAAAGGTGAAGGATGAAGGGTGAAGAGAGGTTAAGAGGTAAGAGTTAAATGGCGGATGGCCGCAGTTACGAAAGGGGGAAGAAAAGCGTGTTGGCATACGGCCCGGTGACAGGAAATTCCAGGCTTGCGCCATGCGCGCGGCTTTATCGCATGAAATTCTGTCGCCCCTTCGGGGCTCGCGGCATGGGCGCGCCCGCAAGCTACGGCTTAGGCCGTGAGCCTCGAGTTTTGAATTTCCGGTTCAGCACCACCCCCGCGCCGAGGGCGCGTCCCCTCCTCATCTGAGGAGGGGAGCTTTTAGGAACTCCCCTCCTGAATCAGGAGGGGCGGCGCGGTCGCGCCGGGGTGGTTTCCGGCAGGGGCGGTTTCCGCCCGGGCGTGGTTTCCGGCAGGGGCGGTTTCCGGCAGGGAGTGGTTTCCGGCAGGGGCGGTTTCCGACCGGGCGTGGTTTCCGGCAGGGGCGGTTTCCGGCAGGGGCGGTTTCCGCCCGGGCGTGGTTTCCGGCAGGAGGTGTTTTCCAGCACGCTGTGTTTTCCGACGCGACGTGGTTTCCGCCGCGCAGTGGTTTCCAGCACTCGATTGAGAGGAGCTTCACATGTTTACCAGGACCAAATGGGTTTTGCTTGCGGGCATTGTCACGAGCTTATGTGCGGTTGCGGTGGTTGCCGGCAGCCCTCATGCCAGCGACGAGGGCGCCGCCATCAAGCCGCGTTACCAATGGCAGCGCACCAGCACCTCCCTTGCTCTCCTCAACCGCGACCACATCGTTTGGAAGTTCAACTACGGCCCCGATCTCTCCAAGCCCTATTTCCATCCCGTGGCGCTCGCCGACGGCATGGTGCTCACCTGCCTCTCACCCAAGGACCATCCCTGGCACCATGCCCTGTGGTTCTCGTGGAAGATGCTCAACGGCGTCAATTATTGGGAAGAGGATCGAAAGACAGGCCAGTCCGACGGCCGCACGGAGGTGGTGCATGCCAGCGTCACCCCTCACCGCGACCACTCCGCCACCCTGCTGCTGACCCTGAGCTATCACCCCGTGAATGGCCCCTTCGTGCTGACGGAGCAACGCAGCATTGTGGTGAGTAGACCCGACTCGGACGGCCGCTATCGGATCGATTGGCAGGGCACGTTTACCGCCGGGCAGCAGGACGTCGTCCTGCAAGGGGGAACGGCGGGAGGAGGATACGCCGGCCTTTCGGTGCGGATTTCCCAGCAGACCCATGACTGGCGATTGATCGATAGCGAAGGCCGCGAAGACACGCCGGGCGGATTCACTGCCAAGAACACCCACGGGCAAAAGGCGGCCTGGGCAGATTTCTCCGTCCTCGACGCCACCAGCGGCCAAGCGGGCGGAATCGCCATTTTCCAGCATCCCTCGACCTTCCGCTACCCAAGTTATTGGCACAACATCATTAACGATAAAACGATGTTTGGTTATTTCAGCCCCGCCCCGTTGTGGGCTGAGCCCTACACCCTCGGCGCCGGCAAGTCCTTGTCAGTCCACTATCGAATCCTCATCCACCCCGGGCGGGAGAGTAAGGAGCAGTTGGACGCGGAAGCAAAAACCTTTGCGGAATCCAGGTAAGTGACGTAGGGGCGCCCCTCGTGGGCGCCCTCAAATCGGCCCTGCCGATCGAAGCGGGCGGGCACAAGACCCGCCCCTACGCTGCGCCTACAATGGCAGAGCCAGTTCGGTCGGACCGGAATAACTCGCTACCCCGCTACCTCGCAATGAAAGGGGTAAAACTGCCGATAAAGTCGATCTGCTTGTCGTTCTCGGTGGCCGGGCCGGCGGGGTTGTAGTATCTCCTGGAGATGAAGCCGCCGTCGACGTAGATGCCGCACAGGCCGGGTATACGCGGATTGGCCCAGATTTGCCATCCGCCCTCCTTGAGCGCCACTTTGTAACTGTAGTTCTGGTCGGTAGCGTTCGGGTCGTATTTCAGCTTTCCGCGCTCATCCCAGCTCGACCCATCATCCTTCCACTTGGGACCGCTGACGAGCACGTCGAGCGTGCAAGGCTCAGCGGCGTGGCGGCCACAGTTTTCTTCCAGATCGTTGATGCTCTCGACGAAGATGAACGCGATCTGCTCAGCGCGCTTCAGAGGAAGGGCGGTTCCTTGCGACTTGACGACCGAGATTGTGGCATCCGGCGGAAACGGACCCGTAGCGGGCTCTTGGCCGGTCGCCGCCACGCCGCTCCCGGCAGCCTCTTTGCCCGCCGTCATGCTGCCGGCAGGTGCGGGAATGTTGACGTGGAGCGATTGGTGCACCTCCCCGCCACTCGCACTCT
>Ga0326728_10015375_pt1 | contig 15944 bp, 14 predicted proteins | sample MB3enrmetagenome_FD_207602 | JGI IMG/M metagenome (GOLD analysis project Ga0326728, IMG submission 207602) | Lab enriched peat soil microbial communities from McLean, Ithaca, NY, United States - MB31MN | ecosystem: Environmental > Terrestrial > Soil > Wetlands > Peat | place: USA: New York...
GGTGGCGCGATGCAAAGCCCAGGCACCACGCACCGGTGAAAGCGATAACGCCTATAATCACCCTGTTGTGATTCCAGTCTTTCGATTGCGGATGCGGGCGATGCGGCGGGTTGCAGGCGGCGCGGCAATTGCGGTTTTCTGTTCTTTGTTTGCCGCGGTTTGCGCGCTGGGGCAGGCCGGCGCTGAGGCGGCGGGCGGCGACGGAGGGGGTTCCGGGGCCGGCGAGTCAAAGGTATTGCTGGTGCTGCCGTTCGACAACCGCACGGGGCAGCCAAATCTGGAGTGGATTCGCGAGGCGGCGGCGGAGATCCTGAGCCTGCGATTTGCATCGGCCGGTTTCCAACCGACAAGCCGCGCTGACAGGATGTACGCGCTGGATCATCTGGGCTTGCCGCAGGGCTTTCAGCCGTCGCGGGCGAGCGCTCTGAAGCTGGCGCAGACGCTGGACGCGGATTCGATTGTGGTGGGCAGCTATACCACGGACGGAAGCGGGATTGTGGCCGAGGCAACGCTGGTGGACGTGCCCGAGTTGCGCATGCTGCCGGCGGTAAGCGCGCGCGGCGAGATGAAGGACCTGATCGCCGTGTTTGGCGCGCTGGCGTGGAAGCTGACGAAGCAGATTGATCCCGGGTTCAGCGTGGCAGAGGAGACGTTTGCAGGGGCGGGGAACGGAATACCGCTGACTGCGTTCGAGCAGTACATCCGCGGCATCACGGAGCCGGACCAGGTGGAGCGGCAGCGGCATTTGCAGAATGCGGTGAGGCTGAGTCCGGGGTTCGGTCTGGCGTGGATGGCGCTGGGCCGCGAGGACTACACCGGGCAACAGTACCAGGACGCGGCCGAGGCCTTCGCGAAGGTGGATCACAACGGGCCGGATGGGCTGGAGGCCGGTTTTTACCGAGGGCTGTCGCTGATGTTTTCCGGCGACTACGCGCACGCCGAGGAGGCATTTGCCGATGTGGCGCGGGTGCTGCCGCTGGCCGAGGTGGTGAATAACGAAGGCGTGGCGGCGAGCCGTCAGGGCAAGGACGGGACATCGCTCTTCATTCAGGCCGCGGCCGCCGATCCGAGCGCGGCGGATTACCACTTTAATCTGGCGGTGAGCCTAAAGCGGCACGGGAATCTGCCGGGGGCGTTGAACGAGCTGGCGCAGTGCCTGAAACTGCGACCGAACGACAGCGAGGCGCAATCGCTGGATGAGGCATGGAAAGGGCCGGCAGCGGGCGGGGTGACCGACGCGAATGCGAGCGCCGATTCGTTGGAGCGGATCGTGCGCACGTTTGATGCAGCGGCCTTCCGGCAGGCGGCGGCGGTGCTGGACGAGATGAATGCGGGGCGGCTGGCTGCGCTGACGCCGCGGGAACGGGCGCGAGCGCTGTGCACGCAGGCGAAAGGATTCCTTGACCGCGGGCTGCTGCTGGAAGCGGAGCGGCTGTATCAGGATGCCGTGGCCGCCGATGGCAAGAGCGCGCAGGCACATGCCGGACTGGCCGAGGTGCGCGAGCGCAGCGGCGACGGCGAGGCGGCGCGCAAGGAGGCTCACGAAGCGCTGGAACTGGGCCCTTCGGCCGATGCGTACCTTGTGCTGGCGAAGGTGGATCTGGCGGCGGGTTCACTGGCTCAGGCTAATACGGAGGCAGGAGATGCGCTGAAGCTGGAGCCGGCGAATCGGGCGGCGCAAGAGCTGATGCGGGAGATTGAAGCGAAGTCGGGGAAAAGATAGCGAGTCGGCAAGTGAGCGGGTGGGCGGAGATAGAGGGGTTAGCAAGTTAGCGGAGTATCGCATCCATTGCGCAAGGTGCGCGTCATGGATGGGGCGACCGCAGGGCCAGGCATAGCGGTGGGCTACGGAAAGGGGCGAGCCATGAGACGGACCATTGGGAAGCGCCGGATGGGCTTCAGGACGATGGCGACGGGGTTGTGGATTGTCTTGGGATTTGGCTTCAACCTTCATGCGTTCGCGCAGCAACCGCTGGTGGACAAGCTGGTTCTGGATGACACCATTCAGCCGGTGAGCGCGGACGAACTGAGCCGGGCGCTGGCGCGCGCCAACTCCGACGGGGCGCATGCGCTGCTGGTCGAGCTGGATACTCCCGGCGGGCTGCTGGACTCGACACGCACCATGGCCGGGGCGATTCTGGGATCGAAGGTACCTGTGATCGTGTATGTGTCACCCGCGGGGGCGCGCGCTGGATCGGCGGGATTCTTTTTGCTGGAGTCGGCCGACGTGGCGGCGATGGCGCCGGGCACGAACGCCGGAGCGGCACATCCGGTGGTGGAGATCGGGCCGCAACCGGACGCGACCATGAGCCAGAAGATCGAGAACGACGCCGAGGCGTTTCTGCGCTCGTATGTGACGAAGCGCAACCGCAATACCGATGCTGCAGTGGCGGCGGTGCAGGCGTCGCACTCGTATACGGCCGAGGAAGCGCTGAACCAGCATCTGATCGACCTGGTCGCGAACAACGATGCCGATCTGCTGAACTCGCTTGAAGGCCGCGAGATCACGCGCATGGACGGATCGAAGGTGACGCTGCACGTGGTCGGGGCGCGAATTGTGACCATCCAGCCGACGCTGCGGGACGAGCTGCTGGGCTGGCTGGTGAATCCCAATATTGCGCTTCTATTCCTGGTTGGCGGAGCGCTGCTCATCTATCTCGAATTCAATTCGCCCGGCACGATTGTTCCCGGAGCGCTGGGCACGCTGATGGTGCTGCTGGCGATCTTCGCGCTGAATCTGCTGCCGATCCGCTACACCGCTGTGATGCTGATGGTGGCGGCGATGGTGCTGCTGCTGCTGGAGGCCAAGTTTGGCGCGCATGGCGCGCTGGCGATCGCGGGGATCGTGTGCCTGACCTTTGGCACGCTGACGCTGGTGGCTGCGCCGGTGCCGGAGATGGGGATCAGCCCGCTGGTGGCGATCGCCGTGAGCGCGGCGTTTGGCGCGATTACCGTGTTCCTGGTGCGGCTGGTGGTCCGCGCGCGTTTACGGAAGGCGCGCATCGGCGCGGAAGCGATGATTGGGTGCCCGGCGACGGCGATGGAGCCGCTGGCTCCCGCCGCGGCGGGCCATGTGCTGGTTGAGGGCGAGATCTGGCGAGCCGTGGCCAGCGCGCCGGTTCCGGCGGGAACCGCGCTGCGCGTGGTGGGGCACGACCAAATGCTGCTCCAGGTTGAGCCGGCGCAAGCATCGACTGCGCCCCAGCCCAAGGGATAGCAACGTTGGAGTACAATCCCTGCTGAGTGAGGAAAGGAAAGTTCAATGTCCATCGGTGATCTATCCGTTCCAACGCTGGTTATCATCGCCATCGTCGTTCTCTACCTGCTCAACTCGATCAAGATCCTGCGGGAATACGAGCGCGGCGTCATCTTCCGTCTGGGCCGCGTGCTGGGAACGCCCAAGGGACCTGGCATCATCCTGGTCTTCAGGCCCATCGATCAAATGGTGCGCCTCAGCTTGCGGCAGGAGGTGCTGGAGGTTCCGCCACAGGACATCATCACCCGCGACAACGTGACGCTGAAGGTGAATGCGGTGGTCACGCTGTATGTGGTGAATCCCAACGATGCAGCGATCAAAGTGGCTAACTACGTGTACCAGACCTCACAGTTCGCGCAAACCACACTGCGGTCGGTACTCGGCGAAGTGGAGCTGGATGAGGTGCTCAGCCATCGCGACAAGCTCAACTTGCGCATCCAAAGCATTATCGACCAGCGCACCGAGCCTTTCGGGGTGAAAGTGGTATCGGTGGAAGTGAAGCAGGTGGATCTGCCGGAGCAGATGCTGCGCGCCATCGCCAAGCAGGCCGAGGCGGAGCGCGAGAAGCGCTCAAAGATCATTCACGCCGAGGGAGAATTCGCCGCCGCGCAAAGGCTAGTGGATGCCGCCGCGTTGATGGCCACGCAACCCATGACCCTTCAATTGCGCTATCTGCAGACATTAGCCGACATCGGAGTGGAAAAGAACACAACCATTGTCTTCCCACTGCCCCTCGAAATGATGACGCTGTTGAACAAACTTGCAGCCCCATCGAAGCCTGCATCGGAGCAGAGGTAATGAGCGATGACGCAGCAAACTTCGTCTGAATAAAGGCGGTGCATGCGGGGATATTTCGACGACGAGGAACCGAAGCGCGAGGAGCGCGGGCGAGATACCGAGGTGACTCTCGGGGCAGGCGCGATACTGGGGATTTTTTTCGGGCTGGTGGTGCTGTGCGGGCTATGCTTCGGCCTGGGATACGAGATGGGGCATCACGGTTCTGCGGCGGCTCCGGCGGCGGCCGCGACGCAACCCGCCACGCAGACCGCTGCTCCTGACCAGGAGCCGTTGCAGGCAAACGAATCGATTCCCAAACCCTCAGCGGCGGCGCAGGCTCCGGCACCGCAGACAACTCCGGGAAGTGACGGCACGACGGCGGCTCCCACGGATGGCGGCGCCACTCCGGGAGCGGCCCCGGCGGGCACGGCGCCGGGTGGGCAGCCGGGTGCAGGAGCGGGCACGCCAGGAGGCGCAGCGCCAGCGCAGGTGCGGCCGGCTTTGCCTGCCCCTGCGGCAAATGCACCTCAACCCGCGCCGGGAGGCGCGGCGCCGAACGTGCGTCCGGCGCTGCAGTCAGCAGCGGTTGAACTAATGGTGCAGGTTGCGGCCGTGTCACACGCCGAGGATGCCGATGTTCTGGTTGGCGCGCTGCGCAAGCGTGGATACGCAGTAACGGCGAGACGCGAGCCTGCGGATGGAATGATCCATGTGCGGATCGGACCGTTCACGAGCCGCGACGAAGCCACCCGCATGTGCAAGAAGCTACTCGACGACGGGTATAACGCAATCGTGCAGCCGTAGCGGCGGTCGATCGCAGAGTTGTGTTCTGTCTCATTCATCCCAGCACGGACGCAATGGCCGTGTGCAGCGCAGATTGGTCCTGAGCCTGGAGAATGCCGAGACGCCTTATGATGAGGCGTTGTTCGAGGGTGGCAAATACGGGCTTGATTGCGGATGGCTTGAGCAGGTTTGCTTGCCGCCATTCGCTTATGAGCACATCTCCCTTACCGGAAGCGGAACCTAGCTGGCTGGTGATGGGCATGATGATTACGTCAGGCCTATCGGTGTTGTAAGCCCTGCTGCTGACGACAACTGCAGGGCGCTGCTTGAAAGCGGCTTAGTTTGTAAACGGGAATGGCGCCAGCACCACGTCACCGAAGTCAAATGGCATCGTAGACATCGTCTTCGGGATTGTTCCAGACTGCCTCGAATGCAGGAGAGCTCGCGGCGGCCGCGGCCTGGGTTAAAGCGCGATCCTGACCGCGGAGACGCAGAAATTCCACAAATTCCTCTACTGCGGCGATCTGCTCCGGGCTGAGAGCGTCAAGCTTTTGGGCGAGATTGCTTGCGTACCGATTCATGACAACCCCTCCCTTCCTATTCTAATGAAATTCGGCAAATCCAGGAACTTTGCTGGCGAGGCTGTCGTTTGCAAGCCCACTTGCGACCTCATATTTGCAGACTGGCGATCGCGCTCCTATCCTCGCATCCAGTCGGGCAGGGCGGAGGCGATGGCGGCGCGGACCGCGTCGGAGAGATCGTCGCGCGTGGCGTAGTTGGCGGGATCGAGGGGCGGGTGAAAGACGATGTGCGCCACGCCGGGGTAGATGCGCAGGCTGCCCGTAGGAAGGATTTTCTCACTTCCATAAATTGAGACGGGAATACAGGGCGCGCCGGAGCCCTCGGCGAGGTAGAACGGGCCTTTCTTGAAGGGCAGCATGCGGCCGTCGGGCGAGCGCGCGCCTTCAACAAATGTGGTGATGTGCAGACCGGAAGCCAGAATGCGTTCCGCCTCGGCGACGGCGTGCCGGGCGCTTTCCGCGTCACCGGTGCGGTCGACGGGAATGAAGCCGGCCAGCTTGAATGCGTAGCCGAGGATGGGAATCCTCATGAGGGAGCGCTTGAAGAAAACCGAGGTGCGCTCGGGAAGATTCGACATAAGCGCCGGCGCGTCGAGGTTGGATACGTGGTTAGCCATGAAGATGCAGGCGCGGCCCGTGGGGATGTGCTCGCGGCCTTCAATGCACAAGTGGATGCCAGCCACGCGGATGGCAACACGAGCGATCCAGGAACCAATCGAGTAGAGCGGACCGACGTTGCCGGTGACCAGCGTAAACGGGAAGAAGATGACCGCCGAGGGAAGGGCCAGGACGACGATGGTGACGAAGACGAGGAGAGAGACGATCATGGGGCGGTAAGGATGGATGTGCAATAGTGAGTATCGCATTGTCAGTTAACAGTGGACAGTGAAGCAGCTATTAGCTCTTAGCTTTTAGCTTTTGGCTTCTACCTGCGAGGCGCAAGCTGCTCGTGAGCGAACGAAACCTGTGAAAACTACGTGCGCATCCACTCGGGGAGTCCGGAGGCGATGGCGGCGCGGACGGCGTGCATGAGCGCGTCGCGCGTGGCAAAGTCGGCGGGTTCGATGGGCGGGTGAAAGATCACGTGGGCGACGCCGGGATGGATGCGCAGGCTCCCCTTTCGCAGCATAGTTTCCGTGCCATAGACGGAGACCGGAATGCACGACGCGCCTGCGGCCGTGGCGAGATAGAACGGACCTTTTTTGAAGGGCAACATGCGGCCGTCTGGCGAGCGGGTGCCTTCAACAAATGTGGTGATGTGGACGCCTTTCAAGAGCACGCGCTGCGCCTCGGCCACGCTGCGCTTCGCGTCGTCAGGATTGCCGGTGCGGTCGACGGCGATGAACTCGCCCTGGCGGAAGCCGGTACCGAGGATGGGCAGCTCCATCAGCGAGCGCTTCATGAAGGCCGACGTGCGGCCGGGGATGAGCGAGATGAGCGCGGGCGGGTCGAGGTTGGAGACGTGGTTGGACATGAAGATGCAGGCGCGATCGCGGGGGACGCGGTCAAGGCCTTCCACGCGGAGGCGGACGCCGGCGAGGCGGCAACTCGAGGAGAGCATGAAGCGCGTGGCCTTGTAGAGCGGCAGCACGTTGCCCGTGATCCAGCACCAGGGAATGAAAAGGATGGCCGAGGGGATGCCCAGGACGACCATGTTGGTGATGAAGATGAGAGACCAGATCATACGTGCCTCTTGCTGTCAGACGCCGTTGGGGGCGGCAGGAAAACGCTCGCGCAGGCGCGCGGGGAGCTTCGAGTAGATGTCGTCGAAGCCGCCATTGGAGAGGATGGCGACGACGTCGCCGGGCGCGAGCTGCGGCACGATGGCGGCAACGATTGCGTCGGCATTGGGGAGCAGCTCGGCGGGCGTGCCTTCGGCGTTAAGGGCGCGGACAACGTCTTCGGGGCGGAGCCGCTCGGGCTCGGGGATGCGCTGCTGCTGATAAACGGCGGCGAGGACGGCGCGATCGGCGAGGTGAAGGCTCCCAACGAGATCGGGGGCGAGGACCTTACGGCGAAGCGTGTTGGAGCGCGGCTCGAGTACTGCCCAGAGGCGCGCGGCGGGATAGATGGCGCGTAGGGCACGGAGAGTCTCGCGAATGGCCGTGGGGTGGTGAGCGAAGTCCTCGACGATGGTGATGCCGCCGATTTGGGCGCGGACTTCGAGGCGGCGCTTGACGCTTTTAAAGGTGGTGAGGGCCTCGGCGATGGTTGTGCTGGAGATGCCCTGGCCGGCGGCGAGAGCGGCGGCTGCCGTGGCGTTGAGGGCGTTGTGCTCGCCGGCGAGGTGCATGTCAAACTCGGCCCATAGCGCGCCGGAGCTGAGAACTTCCCAGCGCATGCGGCCGTTTTCGAAGCGGAGATTGTGGATGCGCCAGTGGGCGCTCTCGGTGAATCCGTAGCGCTCGACGGGGCAGAAGGCGTGGTTAACACATTCGGTGACGTTGGGACTGCCGTCGTAGGCGACGATGAGGCCGCGGCGCGGGACGAGATTGACGAGGCGCTTGAAGGCGGTTTTGACGGATTCGAGATCGGCATAGATGTCGGCGTGGTCGAACTCGACGTGGGTGAGGATGAGCGCGTCAGGGAAGTAGTGGAGGAATTTGGGGCCTTTGTCGAAGAAGGCGGTGTCGTACTCGTCGCCCTCGACGATGAAGGTGCGCGTGGAGCGGAGTTGGAAGCTGGTGCCGAAGTTTTCTGCCACGCCGCCAATGAGGAAGGAGGGCTCAAGCGAGGGATTTTCGCGCGCGGCGACCTGGTAAATCCACGCGAGCATGCTGGTGGTGGTTGTCTTGCCGTGGGTTCCGGCGACGACGAGGGAGCGGCGGCCGGAGAGGAATTCTTCGCGCAGGAGCGCGGCCATGGAGGTGAAGGGAATGCGCTCGTCGAGGACGCGCTCGACTTCAGGATTGCCCCGGGAGAGCGCGTTGCCGATGACGACGAGATCAGGCACGGGATCAAGGTTCGATTCGGCGTATGGCTCCAAGACGGGGATACCGAGCGAGCGGAGCAGATCGCTCATGGGCGGATAGGCGGCCTTGTCGGAGCCGGTGATGCGGTGGCCCTGGAGTTGCAGCAGGCCAGCCAGCGAAGCCATAGCGGCGCCGCAGACGCCGCTGAGGTGAATGTGGCGCGGGGATACGGTCACTTCCTCACCGCCGGTTCGAGCAGATCGAGGCGAGCACTCTCGTCGACGGCCAATTCGGCTTCGACACCGAAGGTGAGCGTGACATTCTCACGCGAAACGTGGCCGCTGCGCAGGCCGATGGCGATGGGGCCGTCGAAATCGTGGAGGGCGCTGAGGATCGCCTGTTCGAGGAGAGCGGGCGGGGCGCCGGGCGAGACGCAATCGAGCATCTCACCGAAGACGATGCCACTGACGCCGTCGAGCTTCCTTGCATTCCGCAGTTGCCAGATCATGCGATCGATCTGGTAGGGCTTGGCGCCGGTGTCCTCAAGAAACAGCAGCGTGCCCTCGGTACACGGCTCCCAGGGCGTGCCGAGCAGCGAAACAAGAATGCTGAGGCAGCCGCCGTAGAGCGTGCCGCGCACCGCGAACTTCGTTTTCCCGGGCTGCAAAGCGCGCAGGCCTTCTTCGCCGCCGACGCTGTAGGGTTTGCCGGCAAGCGCAGCGCGAAAGCTCTCGAGATGAACGCCGTTGCGAAGATAGAAATCCGCGGCCAGCATGGGTCCGTGAAAGGCGGGCAGTCCCAGCTCGTCGAGCAGGCGGAGTTGGATGCCGGTGAGATCGCTGTAGGCGATGAGGGGCTTGGGATGCGTGGCAATGATTTCGAAGTCGAGGTCTTTGAGGAGGTAATTTGATCCGTAGCCGCCGCGGAGGCACATGACGGCGCTGGTGTCGGGGTCGGCGAAGGCGGCGTGGAGATCGGCGAGGCGCTGTTCGGGAGTACCGGCGAAGTAGAGCGGCTCGGCTTGGCGCGCGTTGGGGCCTAACCTCGGCGCGAAGCCCAGATCGCGCAGCGCTGCCAGGCCGCGATCGACGCGCTCAGGCTGCGCTGAGGAGGCCGGAGCGACGATACTGATGCGCGAATCAGGCGCGACGGGCGGTGGTTTCAGCAAGTGCGCCATCTTACCACGCCTCTCCGTGGGCAATGAGGGTGGCCGGTCCCGTGAGGAAAAGCTCCTTGCCGGGGCCATCCCAGGCAACGGACTGCGTGCCGCCTGGCGCGACCACAGAAAGCGGCGAGATGCAACGGCGCAAGGCGAGTGCGGCTGTGGCCGCGGCCGAGCTGCCCGTGCCCGAGGAGGCGGTGGGGCCTACGCCGCGCTCGTAGATGCGAATCTCGATTTCGCGGTCAGCCACGATGCGCACAAACTCGACGTTGGTGTGCTGCGGAAAATCGCGATGGGCGCAGATTTCCGCGCCGATCCCGGCCCAGGCGCGGCGGGCGACGGTGAACTCCGAATTCTCCACGAGGACCACGAAGTGTGGATTGCCGGTGGAGACTTCGACACCGACGATCTCCACGCCGTCGATCAGTTTGAGAGTGTGCGGTACAAACTTCGGCACGCCCATTCCGGCTGTGATCTCGACGGTGAATGCATCGTCTTGATGCATGCTGTGGATGCGGCAGACGCGCGGACCGGCATCCGTGGCGATTTCGAGAGCATCGCCGGGCTGCGAGCCGAGGGCCTGGGCCATCCACGCGGCCACACAGCGCGTGCCGTTGCCACTGATCTCGGCGATGGATCCGTCGGCGTTGTGGAGGCGGATGCGCCCGGTCTTCGGACCGGTCCAGGCGAAAAACTCGACGCCGTCGGCGCCGATGCCGGTGTTGCGGCGGCAGAGACGCCGCGTGAGAGCCGCGGGATCGAAGTTTGCCGCGACTTCTTCGGCAACGATCAAGAAATCGTTGCCGCAGGCGTGGGCCTTGGTAAAGGGAATCAATCTTCCTCCGGATTGCGGAAGGTGAAGGGCGCGCCAATGGCCGGCGAGAGGAGTGGAGAGGCCGCCAGCAGACCTCCCGCCGTGCGTTGGACGGCCGCAAAGTGCTCCAGGCCATTGAAGTTAGAAGAGAACTGATGAACGATCTGTGACGATGCGGGACTCACGCTTGTTCCTTGCCCGATGCTACCACCGAGGATGGCGGGATGTTGAGCGGGATTCACAAGGGGCTGACGCGGGCGGGGCGGCCAAGGGCTAAAACCGAGCCTTGGTTTGATCGACCCACAACGTGGAGAGGTAGATGGTAGCCGGGGGTTGACCATTGGCGGTGAAGTGGCCGACGGCAACGAGGTCATCGGGGTGTGCCTTGACGGCTTTGTCGACGCCGTCACCTCCGAAGGTGACGACGATCGCGGCGTGAGCGGCGGGCGCAGCCAATGCGTCGCGAAAGATCTGGAGATCGCTCTCGTTGATGGTTTGGCGGAGAGGAATGCCGGTGAAGGCGACGATCTCAGGATAAATGGAAGTATTCATAAGCACCGGGGCGTGCGGGTAGAGGGTGAGCAGCTCCTGCAAGGCTGGCGGAATGTCGTCGTCGTAGGGCTGGCGCGCTTCGAGGTTCTTGGTGCTCTCGATGTAGACCACCGGATCAGCGCGGAGGAGGAGAAAGACGTTGAGGCCGGCGAGCGCCAAAAGGACCGCGAGAGCAATCGGCGCCGAGAACCCTGCGATGTACGGGAGCTTGATACGGCGCAAGGCGCCGGCGGCAAACTGGGCTGCGAAACCGAGACCGAGTGCGAGCGCCGGAAGCAGCTCAAGGCCGTAGCGCGTGTTGTACCAGGTGTAGGGCCACCAGGCGGGGAAGAATATGGGCACCGATCCATAGGCGACGGACCAGGTGTAGAAGGGAACGGGGAGCCAGAGGAGGAGGATCCAGGCCGAGGCAGGGCGGCGAGCGGCGGATGTTCCTGCGAAAAGGGCTACGCCTGTGGCGAGGGCAGCCAGGGCCAGGACCAGGTTGCCCCAGGACGCGGCGGCCGAGTCGAGCGCAGAGACTTTGAGGTAGTAGAGCAGCGCGACCCAAGGGCTGTGCCAGCCGGGATGCGGCGACGAGCCCGGCACGGCGGTTCGGAGTTCGATGGCTTTGGCCGAGAAAGGGCCGCGCGCGAAGTAGAGCCAGTCACCGAAGCCGGCGGAGTTGTAGACGAACCAAAGGATGGGTGCGGCGACGACAGCGAGGCTGGCCAGCCAGAAGGCGGCAGAGCTGAGGCGGCCGCGCTCGCCGGCGGCTGCGCGCTTGAGCAGAGTGAGGCCGATGCCCGTCCAGGCGAGGAGGGCGATAATCCAGCCGTCGTAGCGAGTGAAGATGGCCGCGACCAGGGCCGCGGCGACGCAGATCTGGAGGCCGCTGGTTCGCGTGATGGGGACGTTGGCGCGTGGAGGGGGCGGAGCGAGAGGATTGCGGAGCCAGGCGCCGCGGACAGGGCCGGGCGCTTCAAAGATGCGGAGGGGGATGCGCAAAGGAAGCCGAGCGAAGGCGGCGAGGCGCCGCGGGCGGTTGGGGCGAGAGGGAGAGTTGGTGCGAAGCACGTAGCTGGCAGCTTGAGTCTCTTCGTTGAGGGCGGCGCGCCACTCGACCAACCAGAGCACGATCCAGATCATTTCGCAAAGGAAGAGCGGCTCGGTCATGGCCGTGGTTTGCAGATAGAGGAGGTTGGGATTGAGCGCGAAGAAGACGAGCACGAAAGCGGCGGCCGCGGGGTTGAGCCAGTGCCGCGCCAGGCGGTGGATGCCGACGCAGGAGGCAATGTAGGAAAGCGACGATGGAATGATGCCGCCGAGGCCGGTGGCCCACCAGAAGTAGTCCTGCACGAAGGGGATAAGAAGGATGTGCGGCAGCGGGAGCCACACCGAACCGAGTTGCGAGAAGCGCGGAGTGCGAGAGTCGAAGACGCGGCGCGCGATGTGAAGATGGGCGATGGCGTCGCCGTAGTTGAGCATCGCTCCGTGACGCCAGCTCCAGATGATGGCGACCGCCGAGGCCGCCATGGCGAAGGCCAAAACGGCCCAGCCTTCGGCGTCCGGGATGCGTTTCTCAGTCAAGGTGCGTGATCTCACGAAGGAGGTTGAAGCGGGCGTCGATCTGAGGACGCGAGAGCTGCTGCAGGCGCTCAGTGCCGAAGCGTTCACAGGCGAAGGAGCCCATGACGCTACCGTAAAACATGGCGAGACGCCAGGCGGCGGGCGTGAGCTCGGGCTGTGAGGCCAGATAGCCGAAGAAGCCGCCAGCAAAGCTGTCGCCCGCGCCGGTGGGATCGATGACCTCTTTGAGCGGGAGAGCCGGAGCCCTGAAGGTGCGGAGTTCCGCTCGACCTTTTGGAGCCGAGCTGTGGAATAACGTCGCGCCGTATTCGCCATGCTTGACGACCAACGCGCGAGGGCCGAGAGCGATGACGGCGCGCGCGGCCATAACGAGGTTGTTGTTGCCGGCGAGCATGCGGGCTTCGGTGTCGTTGATGAGGAGAATATCGAGCCCCTTGAGGACCTCAAGGAGGGCCGGGCGATGGTCCTTAATCCAGTAGTTCATGGTGTCGCCGGCGACGAGCTTGACTTGGGGCATGGATTCGCGAACCCGGCGCTGGAGGATGGGGTCGATGTTGGCGAGAAAGAGGAATTCGGAGTCGCGGTAGGCGTCAGGAATCTTCGGCTCGAAGGAGGCGAAAACGTTGAGCTCAGTGTTATGGGTTTTGGCTTCGTTGATGTTTTCGAGGTAGGAGCCTTCCCAGAAGAAGCTTTTGCCGGGAGCGCGCTCGATGCCGCGAGTGTCGATGTTGCGGGCGGCGAAGACGGCCTCCTGCTCGGGACCGAAGTCCTCGCCGACGACGGCAATGACACGGACATCCGTGAAAAAGCTGGCGGAAAGCGAGAAATAAGTGGCTGCGCCGCCGAGGCAGCGCTCGCGGCGTCCGGCGGGAGTTTCGATGGAGTCGTAAGCCACGCTGCCAACTACTGTAATTGCCATTGGTCTCCTAAACGATTGAAGCCGCTGCTTTACGGTTCAGGGCGTGTAGATGTGGCCATCGATCTTCACGACCGAACACCAGAAACAAAAGCGCACATGTTTTTGAGGCGCGATCCTGGCTGTGTTGAGCGAGCGCCATCGATGCAGACCCACCCTGCAAAGCACGCCGCTGAGAGAGGGCGCCTCGTGCTCCCGATGCGGCCAAAGCTTTGCCAAATCGGAAGCAAGCTGCTGGTCAGTCAACGGCGCGGATTGTGATGTTGCAGTCAACGCATTGTCCGAGCCAGTTCTCAAGTTTACCAGCCCAAGTACTTGCCGAAGAGGAGCTTGAGGCGCTCTTTGGCCGCGGCGGGAATGGCATCGGGCTGGGTGAGCACGGCGTACATTGCGGCCGAGGCGCAGGGGCAGGTGCGGGCGACTTCTGATGTAGGAGGCAGAGCCGCGACGGCGGTTTTGACGACCTTTGCGGCGTTGTCGGCGTTCTTGTGGAGCACGGCGACAATTTGCTCGATGGTGACGGCGTCGTGGCCCTCGCGCCAGCAATCGTAATCGGTGACCATGGCGATGGTGGCGTAGCAGATTTCGGCTTCGCGGGCCAGCTTGGCCTCCTGCAGGTTGGTCATGCCGATGACGTCGGCGCCCCAACTGCGGTAGAGATTCGACTCGGCCTTGGTGGAAAACTGCGGGCCCTCCATGCAGACGTATGTGCCGCCGAGCTTGCCCACGACGCCGACTTTGGCGCAGGCGTCCAATGCGGCTTTGGCAACAGTGGCGCAGACTGGATCGCCGAAGGCGACGTGGCCGACGATGCCCTCGCCGAAGAAGGTGGCGACGCGATGGAAGGTGCGGTCGATGAACTGGTCGGGTATGACGAAATCGGTGGGCTTGTGTTCTTCCTTAAGCGAGCCAACGGCGGAGACGGAGAGGATGCGCTCGACGCCGAGCTTTTTGAAGGCGTAAATGTTGGCGCGGAAGTTGAGCTCGGAGGGCAGGATGCGATGGCCGCGGCCGTGGCGCGCGAGAAAAGCGACCTTGCGGCCTTCGAGCTCGCCGAGGACAAAGGCGTCAGAGGGCGGGCCGAAGGGCGTATCGATGCGCTTCTCATGGATGTTGGTGAATCCGGGCATGGAGTAGAGCCCGCTGCCGCCGATAATGCCGATTTCTGCTTGAGACACTTGGTGCTCCTTGTTCTTTCCAAGCCGTTAGCTCTTAGCTTTTAGCCTTTAGCTCGTCCGCGCCAGGGCCATCGTCAGCAGCCTTTCGGGAAAGAATCAGCTAAGAGCCAATGGCTAAGAGCTAACGGCTCTTCATCTCTGATCGATCAGGCGGATCGATTCCAGAAACACGTCTCCGTCAATCATCAAGCTGTGCGCGCTGATCTTATCCATCGTATCCTGCGCGGTGTGATGGTAGCTGTTGTTGGGCCCGTAGTCGAGGTCAATGATGTCGATGGAGGGCACGCCGCGCTCGACAAAGGGCAAATGATCGTCCTCAACCTCCATCTCCTGCTGAAAGAAATAATGCTGGTAGCCGAACTTCTTGGCCGCCTGAGCTACGAGATCAACGAGCCAGGCGGTGGAGTGGGTTTCGCGCTGAATGTCGAGATCCTTGTCGCCGATCATGTCGGCGAGGAGAAAGGCCTTGATCTGGTTGAGGGCGCCGTCGCGGCCCCACTTGGCGGCGAGATGGCGGCTGCCGTAGGTGGAGTCGGAGGCCGACCAATGCTCAATGGCCTCTTCGCCGTCGAAGAAGACGAGCCAGACGGAGTAGCCGGCGAGTTTCTTGCCGGGGGCTTGAGCGGACTGGGCGCGAAGGGAATCGGCGATAGCCATTAAGAGGCCGGTGGTGGATGCGCCGTCGTTGGCGCCGACGAAGTTGATGTTGCGGAGCGGGTAGTTGGTTTCGTAGTGCGTGCCCAGGACGATGACGCCGGGCTTGGTGCCGGGGAAGCGGACGATGAAGTTGCACATGGGCACGGGGCCGATGGGAGTGTCGGCGGTGAAGGTGTCCTCTTCGAGCTGATCGTGGGCGCGCTGGAAATGGGAGCGGAGGAAGTCCTCGGCTTTGACGTGGCCGGGGCCGGTGGGCCAGCGCGGGCCGATGGCTGCGAACTCGCGCGCGTACTCGTAGGCTTTGGCGCCGTCGAAGTGCTGGGCGAATGCGTGGTGAGGGACGAGGAGGCCGAAAGCGAATGCCGCGAAGATCCCGGTTAACCCAGGTCTCAAGAGCGAGACCTGGGGCACCCGCGTCAAGGATCGGGCACCCGACCTTTCTTTCTTGTGCGTTTCGACAGAAAAGCAACCGCAGATCCTTCGACGTCGTCCGCTGCGGCGGACTCCGCTCAGGATGACAGGTTTTTGATGGACGCTCGACGAAGGGGGAAAAAACCTCATCCGGCAGCCTCCTTTTTCTTCCTGCGCGCGGGGTGGACCCACCAGGCGACGCCGATGCCGACAAGGTAAAGGGCCAGCATGGGGGCCGCGTAAAAACACATGGTGCTCGGATCGGGGCTGGGACAAATAATGGCGGCTACCAGAAAGACGGCGAGGATGGCGTAGCGAATGTTCTTCCAAAGAAACTTCGGACTGACAATGCCGAACAGAGCGAGAAAGAAGATGA
>Ga0326728_10015376_pt1 | contig 15944 bp, 15 predicted proteins | sample MB3enrmetagenome_FD_207602 | JGI IMG/M metagenome (GOLD analysis project Ga0326728, IMG submission 207602) | Lab enriched peat soil microbial communities from McLean, Ithaca, NY, United States - MB31MN | ecosystem: Environmental > Terrestrial > Soil > Wetlands > Peat | place: USA: New York...
CCACGCCCACGCCGGCGCGGCCAATCACGCGCAGTTTGGGCGCGTGCGCCATCAGTTCGTCGCCCACCTGCACGGCGCTGCGCACCACCAGGGCGTCGGCATCGGCAAGCGCCGCCGGCAGGCCATCCGGCAACTGATCGTGCGTCTTCACATCCCATCCCGGCTCGGCCGCAAACACGGCCAGCGTCGCCGGAGAAACCTTCTCCGCCAATACGATCTTCATCGCTGCTCCCCTGCCCGCAACAGCGGACGCCTTTTCGTAGTCGTCAAAACGAATGCCTTCCTGCTCGCAGAGCAGATCGAACATCCGCACCACCGCCGCGTGCGGCTTGCCTTCACCGCGCTCGTACTTGGTGAGCGAGTTGGGATGCACCCCCAGCCGCTCCGCCATTTCGTATTGAAAGAGATCCAGCTGCTTGCGCGCGATCAGCAGCTTTTCAGCAAATGTAAGTTCAGGCATAAGCTTCTGTTTGTGGTTCGTGGTTCGTGATTCGCGAATAGTCGAGCACTAAGAACTGTTTGCCGAGGCTTACGAGACACAACTCACGATTCACGAACCACGGCTCTCGCATACACTTCCTGCGCCGCAGCCACGGCCTGGCCCCACTTCACCGGCAGTCCCAGCGTGTCCTTTGCGATAAATTCCATCGCGCCCAGCAGGGCCACGGTGTCGAGATAGTCGAAGAAGCCGAGGTGCGCCACGCGGAAGATCTTGCCCTGCATCTCGCCCTGGCCGTTGGCCGCCACCAGCGCAAACCTGGCCTTGAGCGCCCTCACCACTACGCCCGAGTCCATGCCCTCCGGCACCGCAACCGCCGTGGCCGCAGCCGCCGGCGCGGTGGGCGCAAACAGCGTGAATCCCAGCGCCACCAGGCCCGCGCGCGTCGCCTCCGCGTTCACCTGAGCGTTGTCGATCAGCGCGTCGCGGCCCTTCTCCAGATCGCCGCCCGCCTGTCCGGCAATGTAGTCGAGCGCAGCGCCGAGCGCGGCCACCAGCGCCACCGCCGGTGTGTAGGCGCTCTCGCCCTTCACCGCATTCTTGCGCTCCTTGCGCAGGTCAAAGTAGTAGCGCGGATTCTTGCTCGCCTCCATCGCCGCCCACGCCTTTTCGCTCACGCTCAAATACGCGAGGCCGGGCGGAATCATCACCGCCTTCTGCGAGCCGCCGACGAGCACGTCGATGCCCCATCCATCCACGTCGAAATGCGTAGTGCCGAGGCCCGTGATGCCGTCGACGACAAGCAGCGTGTTCGGCGCAATCTCATCGCGCAGCTTCGCAATGGCCTGCACATCATGACGCACCGCCGTCGAAGTCTCGGTGGCCTGCATGTAGATCACCTTGTGCTCGGGCTGCAGCGCGGCGCGCACCTTTGCGAGGTCGAAGGTCTGCCCGTAGGGTGCCGTCACCATGTCCGGCTCGCAATTGAACGCCTTCGCCAGGCCCGTCCAGCGCTCGCCAAATTTTCCCGCCGTCAGCACCAGCACCTTGTCGCCGGGCGAGGTCAGGTTCGACACCGACGCCTCCATCGCGCCCGTGCCGGAACAGGCCAGCAACAGCACATCGTTCCTGGTGCCCACAAAAACCTTGAGCTGCGCCAACACCTTTTGGAAGAGGGCGCGAAACTCCGCCGTGCGATGGTGGATGTCTGCCGCTGCCATGGCAAATTGGGCCGCCGGAAGCAGCGGCGTGGGGCCGGGAGTATAAAGGCGCGTTTTGCGGATCATTTTTCCCCTCGCTTTAGAGCAGATTCGTAAGCCTTCACTCACATAATACACACTTTTGTGATTTTTGTGATCGATTCCCGCTGTGGAAATCGGCAAACGCGCAAAGAAACGGCCGGACCCTCACGAATCCGGCCATCTTCACTAGCGCCGTTCAGGCGTGATTAACGCCTTCCTCCACCACCACCGTGGAATCCACCGCCCACGAGCCCCCGGCCGCCGCCGTAGAAGCCACGCCCACCATAGAAACCACGTCCGCCATAGAATCCGCGGCCGTAGAAGCCCACATAGCCGCCCCACGGATAAAAGCCCCAGCCGAACGGGCTAAAGAACGGATCCCAGCCGAGAAAGGTGTAGTCCCACATGTACGGGTCCCAATACCATCCGGGGTAGAATCCAGGCGCATAGGCATACTCGCCGGCGATCTGGTTGTTGGCTTCGGCCAGATAATGCGAGCGCAGGCTGCTCCAGTTGTAGAGCTCGTCGTTGACGGGATGCGAGTTGAAGCTGACTGTCTTTTCACGCGCCCCGTCTGCCACCAGCGCCAGCTCATGGTGACCTTTTACTTTCTCCCATCCGCCGTTTCCCAGTTCTACTTCGGCCTGCCCGTCAAACACCATCGCCTCCGGTTGGTTAGCGTTGAACTCGTAGTAGCCCGGCTTGATCAGCTGCGTGGTTACGCCGTTGTCGATAATCTGGATCTCGTTCTGGGGAAAGATCTGGTCCACTTCAACGGCGGCGCGTCCCCGCTCCAGCGCGACCTGCGTTTGCGCCAGGTCGGGCGAAATCATCTTTACTGCGCTTCGGTCATCCACGCGCAGAAAGACGCCCGGCGTGAGCAGCACCTCGGCCTTGCCCGCGCCAGTGGTCAGCACCTGGCCGGGATCGAGCGCGAGACTCCCCACGCTCTGTTGATGCAATGGTCTGCCGTTCAGATAGGCCGCGCCCTCGATATAGTTCACCGTCCCGGGACGCGCTGGTTCGGCAGGATTGGCGGAACTGGGGTAATCGGCGCCAAAGGCCGGCAACGCCGCGAATGCCACTCCTGCCAAGGCGATCATGATTCTCGAGTACTTCATGGTTTTGTACCTCCCATGCTCACTCTCGAAAAACCGTTCACTTCTATAAATGCTGTGCAGGATGGAAAGTTCCCAATTCCCGGCGCAGTCGATTTCGTCGCGTAAAATCGAGATGCCGCCCGCATACATCTTTTGCGCGCACTCGTGCATCCCGGGCGTCAAAGTCGTTACAATTTGCTTTTGCCCAGCCTCGTCTCCGCGAGCGCAGTTTTGAAGGGACGTTAGCTAGCGGCTAGGAGCTCAGGAAAAAATGACAGATTTCGGAGCATTGGAAGCCCTGATCGGCCAGCAGGTGATTACTGCCATGAAGGCCCACGACGCGGAGCGGACCCAGACCCTGCGGCTGATCAAAAACGCGCTCAAAAACAAATCCATTGAAAAGCGCGCTCCGCTGACGCAGGCTGAGGGCGAGCAAACCCTGGCGTCGATGATCAAGCAGCGGCGCGACTCCATTGAGCAGTTCACCAAGGGCAACCGGCCGGATCTGGCGACCAAAGAAGCTGCGGAGATTGTGGTCATTGAAGAGTTTCTGCCCAAGGCGCTCGACGAAGCAGGACTGGCGAAACTCGTGGCGGAGGCGCTCGCCGAGCTGGAAACCACGCTCGGCCACAAGCCCACGGTCAAAGAGATGGGGCCCTCCATGAAGGCCGTCCAGGCCAGGCTCCAGGCCACAGGCGTGCGTGCCGACGGCAAAGCCGTGAGCGAGCTGGTAAAGAAGGCCTTAGCAGGTTAACGAGCCCCACGCGCCCGCGTAGCGGGCAAAGGAAGCTAGCCCCAGGCTTAAGCCTTGGAACCCCGAGAGCCTCAGACGCACGCGCTCACAACGGGCGTAAGACTCGCGCGGCCTCGGATTCATCACGCCTCAGCGCCTCTGCAAATCTTCCCCCAACCCCGAAACTAATCCCCCCACTCGGGGTTTGCCCAATTAGCCCTCCCCGGCTCTGCCGGGATGCTCTGGCGCGGACGTGCAGGACTCCTGCTTGCGACGGGAAGGGCGCGGCCGTTCAACGGCTCCGGGCACGCGGATTAATCAGCGGGCGCAGCCTGGAACGGACTGTGAGGGATCATGAAAACCGCATCGCACCTGTGCGCCTTTGTTTCCAGGATCCCAGGCGCCGCAATCGTCTCCGCAGTCGTCGCTCTCACCGTCGCGCCCGCGTTCCTCACCGCCCAGCAGGGCTATCAACCTTATCCCTATCCGGCTTCGCCTTATGGCGCGGCCCCGCAGCCGCAATATCAGCAGCCGCAGGTTCAGCAGCCACAGTACGGCTACGCCCAACCGCAATACCAGCAGCCGCAGATTCAGCAGCCACAATATCAGCAGCCGCAGGTTCAGCAGCCGCAGTACGCTCCGCAACAGCAGCCTTACGCGCAGCAACCTTACCCAGCCTCCCCCGATCAGGGATTGTCCCAGCCGGTCGCGCCGTCGCAGGCTCTCAGCGCCGACCAGCTCGAGCAGCTGCTCGCGCCCATCGCGCTCTATCCCGACGCACTGTTGGCGCAGATTCTCACGGCGTCCACATATCCCGCGCAGGTGGCCGTGGCCGACCAGTGGTTGCAGCAAATGTGCGCGCAAGGTTACGGCGCGCCCGAGCAGATTGCCGCGGGAGCCGATGCGCAGGGTGACTGGGATCCGAGCGTGAAAGCCCTCACGGCCTTCCCCGACGTACTCGACATGTTGAACCACGACCTGGACTGGACTACGGCCCTGGGCGACGCCTACTACAACCAGCCGCAGGACGTGATGCAGACCGTTCAGGTGCTGCGCCAGCGCGCACAGCAGGCCGGCAACTTGCAAACCACGCCCCAGGAAGACGTAACCCAGAACCAGGGTTACATTGACATTGCGCCGCCCAACCCGGAGGTCGTCTACGTTCCCACCTACGATCCATGGGATGTGTACGGTGCGCCGATTGCCCCGTATCCCGGCTTCTCGCTCGTCGGCGCGCTGGGTTCGTTCTTCGGCGGCCTGCCGATTCAGTACGGTCTGAGCTTCGCGCTCGGCGCCTTTGAGCACACGCCCTTCGGCCTGCTCGCATGGGGTCTCGACTGGCTGGCCCACTCTGTGCTCTTCCATGACTCCGGCTACTTCACCGCGAGCGCCTCCGTGCACGACTGGGGACTGCCCCGCGGCGGTCCACGTGCCTACAACGGCGCCTACAACGGCTGGAGGCAGAATAGCCGCGCGCCCGGCGGATACGGCAACCCTGGTTACGGCAATGGCGGCCGGCGCTATCCCGCGCCGCAAAACTCGTACCAGAACTCCTATCAACGCGGCACCGCATACGGCAATCGCGCACCGGCGCAGAACTACGCGCGGCAGCCCGAGCCAACCCGCGAGCCCACGCGGCCTGAACCCTACGTTTCGCGCGGTTCCGAACAGGCTGCAAACGGATACACGCATCCCGCGCTGCCCGGGCAGACCTACGAACGCCCCGCGCCGCAGACTTACGCGTATCACCCGCAGACCTACCCCAACCGGGCGCAGACCTATTCGAATCCGGGGTACGCAACCCGATCGCAGACCTTTAACAATCCGGGTTACGGCTACGGCTATGGCAACCGGGCCACGCAGCAGAACTACGCGACCCGGCCCCAATACGCATATAGCAACGCGTACCGCAATTCGTATCCGTCGGTTCGCGCGCCGCAGTCGGATTCACACGCGTACTCCGGCCGGACGTATGAGCCGCGCGGCTATTCCACGGCGCGCAACGAGTCCGGTGGTTTTCGTGGTTTCGGCAGCCAGAAAGAACCGAAGTACAGCGCGCCGAAATACAAAGCCCCCAAAGGCTACGGCGGCGGACACGAAAAAGCGCCCAAGGCTCCCAAGATGAGCCACTTAAGTGGTGGCGGCGGGCACCATCGCTTCTGAAGTGAGTTGCGCTGGCTGACATGGAATGGCACGGATCTGTGCAGACTGACTTGCCGGCTCGCTGACTTGCTAACTCGCTGACTCGCTCATCCTTCGTGGGTGCGCCTCGTGCAACTCACGGTAAAGCTCGCCGACTTTCTCCCTTGCCCCCGCCAGCGCTTTTCTTCCAGCCGTGGTAATTCGGTACATCTTCCGGCGGTCTCCAGTGCCTTGATGTACAGCCTTCAGCAGGCCTGCGCGTTCCAGCCCGTGCAGCAGCGGGTAGAGCGTGCCCGGCCCGATGCGATAACCGTGATGTGCGAGCTCTTTCATCATGGCGAGGCCGAAGATCGGCTCTTGGCGCGCGTGCAGCAGCACGTGAATGCGAATCAGGCCGTCGAACAGCTCGCGCTTGTGGTTCATGACAGAACCCACTATACAGGCATTTGCACAATTTTTTCTTGACGACTATCGAAATTCGATATAAGGTTTGCCGCAGATGGCTTCCCCAGCGGCACACTCTTCCCTGACCTGGAAGAAACCTTCGCTGCAGCTCGGCGGCAGACGCTTTGGGCTCGCCGCGCTCGTGCTCTTCCTCTTTGCAGCGGCGCAGCTCCGCGCCCAGGGCCCTCCCTACCAGACCGACGACCCCGTCCCCGTCGACCTGCATCACTACGAGTTCTACATCTTCGGCGGCGTCGACGGCACTCCGGCGGAGATGGATTCCCTTGGGCCGGCCTTCGAGTTCAACTGGGGCGCCCTTCCCCGCGTGCAGCTTCACGCCATTCTGCCCTGGGGCGTGGCGGCTCCGTCAAATAATCCTGTCTATCTCCCCGGCGGCACGGGACCCACTGAATTTGGGCTCACCGACATGGAACTGGGCGCCAAGATTGCGTTCATCAAGGAGACCAGGCACTTTCCGCAGATCGGCAGTTTTACCATGTTTGAAATGCCCACCGGCAACTTCGACAAAGGCCTCGGCGTGGGCAGAGTCTGGTACAAGCTCCCCATCTGGCTGCAGAAAAATTCCGGCAAATGGCTCTTTGACGGCGGCGGCGGCTACCAGGTGGTTCCCCAGGCCAACTACCGCGACTTCCCTTACACGGGCTGGCTCATCAAGCGTGAGTTGAGCGAGCAATGGGAGCTGGGCGCGGAGCTTTTCGCGCACGGACGCGAGGGCTTTGCTGCCGCGCAAACCGAACGCTCGGCCATGATCGATGTCGGCGGCTACTACCACTTCAAGCACAATACCAACGAGCAGATTCTGTTCTGCTACGGCCATTCCGTCGCGGGACAAACCGAAAACTACGCGTACATCGGCATGTACTGGACGTGGGGCAAGGACGACAAAGCCGCATCGCCTGAGGAACAGAAGCAGCCGGCGCAAAGCTCGCTCTTTCCCGCTCCGCCGGGCAGGGACGGGCTGTAGAGGCTGCGGAGAAACTCGCTAGGCAAGGAGTTTTGTATCAGGGCACGAGTTTACTCGTGCCGCAAGTTGCGAAAAATGAGTGTGGGGCTTTGGCCCCTGCGGTTGTTCTCTCATGGCCAGCCGCAAGTCCGGCCTTTTCCCGCAGTCTGTGTGCCCCCGCACCCACGCCGATGCAAATGAAAAGGTGGCGTACATGGAAATCACCGCGCGTAGTTTCTGGACCCTCATCCACGGCATGGGCTTCGGTGCGCTTTATCTGTTGGCTTGCTCCGGCGCACTGGTCGAGCTTTACCGCCGCTATTGCACGCACAACCAGTCGCTGCCCACCGAGCGTGATGAAAGGTTTCTCCGCATCTATCTTGTCGCCATGGCCGCGCTGGCATGGCTGGCCGTGCTCACCGGCGCGTACATCATTTATCCCTGGTATCGCGCGGTTCCGCCGCCGGGCACGGCAAATCTCGCTTCATTTCCGCAACGCCTGTTGATGGCAAGCCCCACTACCAGCGGTTGGCACTCCATCGGCATGGAGTGGAAGGAGCACGTCGCCTGGATCGCACCTATCTCCATCACCATGGCTGCCGGCGTGGTTCTGCAATACGGACGCAATCTCAAGAACCATCCCCAACTGCGCGCCGCGCTTCTCGTGTTTGTGTGGACTTCGCTCTTCGCCTCGGGCGTGGCGGGGTTCTTTGGTGCCATGATCAACAAGAACGCGCCCGTCGAGGGCGGCCCGGTCATCCATATCGTTCAGGGAGAAACGAAATGAGCGCGCAGAACGCTTCGCCTTCCGCAAACCCCTCCGTCCGCCCCAACGGCGCCGGCGCGGCGGCCATTCTCGCGGCCGGCATCGGCGCGTTTCTTGTGGCCGTCTTCGCCATCCTGGCCGATCAATCCGCCGCCATCAAAAGCCTGATGATTTTTTCCAAGCCCACGGGCCCGCTCTCCGGCGTGACCACCTGCGCGATTGCGTTGTGGCTTGCGGCGTGGGCGATTCTGCATGCGCGTTGGCGCAACCGGAACGTGGCTCTCGCGCGCGTCAATGCCGCGGCGTTGGTTTTGCTCTTTCTCGGATTGCTGCTGACGTTTCCGCCGATTGCGGATCTATTCTGAGCGCGGCGCGAAACGATCTCAGTCGATTTTTCTCAACCAGAGATCGCGGAACGACACTTTGCACGGCGTGCCCTCGATCTGCAATCCAAACAGCCCCGAAACATTGTTGGTCGAGGCCGGATCGTCATCCACCAGCACCGCCATCAACTGCCCGTTGAGGATGTGCAGAATCACTCCGCCGCGCGCGATGATCGTGTACTGGTTCCACTCGCCGTCTTTCACATACGTACCCAGTTGCGTGCGCTCGCCGATGGTTCCCACCAGGCGCTGGAACTTGCCCCGCTCGGACTCCACCACCTGCCCGCGCCACGCAACAATGCCGAGCGACGTGTTTTGCGAATAAAGCTGTCCGCTGTATTGTTTGGCGCGCTCATTCACCGGGTACCAGAAGTCGGCCTGCGGCCCGATCATTACCCAGCGCGGATCGAGCGGCGGCTCGCCCTTGCCGGCCACGCGTCCCGGCGGAATGCCGGTGCTGCTGCGGTACTGCACGCCGCTGCCGCCGCCCCACTCCACTTTGATCTCGAGCTTGAGGTCGAAGTCCTTCGCCTCCACGCCGTGATAGACGAGGAAGGAATTACCGGCAACGTGCTCCTTGGTGGAAACGCCCACAATGGCGCCGTCTTCCACGCTCCACACACCGGGTTGCCCGTCCCAGCCGGTGAGCGTTTTGCCGTCGAAGAGCGAATCGTAGCCAGCGTGATCGGCAAAGTCCATCGGGTCGGGCTCGATGAAAACTCCGTTGCGCTGCCCCGAGATATTCGGTTTCACCTTCAGAAGTTCCGTGCGGTCCGTCGGCGCTGCGCTGGTTTGCGACGATGCGGCACTCGGCTGGCTCTGCGCAGCAGTGATCTGCGTCGCGGCCAAATACGCGAAAAGCGCCGCCATTGACAGCGCACCTCCGCGTCTCAACCACCATCTGCTTCGCATAGGATTCTTCAGTAGACTTCCGACCGCACGCCCGCCGGAATCGGCGTGTTCTTCAGCAGGCCCAGTTCGCCGGCCAGCCGCTCCAGTTTGGCGCGCGTGGCCGCCGCGGGAGGCACCAGCGGCAAGCGAACGGTATCGCCGCAGCGGCCCATCAGGCTCAACACGGTTTTTGCCGGGCCGGGATTCGACTCCCAGAAGTTCGCCTCGAACAGCCGCGCAAAGCGCCGCTCCAGATCGCGCGCCTCGTCCCAGCGGTTTTCGAGAGCGGCCCTGATCATGCGTGCCACTTCGGCCGGCGCCTCGTTTGAGGCCACGCTGATCAGCCCGTGCGCGCCTACCGCGATGGCCGCAAGCGCCAGGTTGTCGTCGCCCGAAAAAATCTTGAAGTCGCGCGGCAACTGATGCGCCAGATCGGTAAACTGCGTCAACTTGCCGCTGGCTTCCTTGATGGCCTCAATATTGTTGGCCGTCGCGGCCAAACGCGCCGCGGTCTCCGGCTCCAGGTTCGCGGCCGTGCGTCCCGGCACGTTGTAGACGCACACCGGCAGCGGTTCGACCTCGCGCGCCAGCGCCAGAAAGTGCTGGAACTGCCCCTCCTGCGTCGGCTTGTTGTAATAGGGATTGGCCGACAGCACCGCGGCCACGCCCGGCACGCGCCTGAGCAGTGCCGCCTGCCGCAACAGCACGCGTGTGGAGTTGTGCGTGCAGCCGGCCCAAATGGGAACGCGCCCCGCCGCGGCATCGATCACGAGGCGGATCGTGTTCAGCCATTCTTCCTCGTCCAGCGTCGCGGCCTCGCCCGTCGAGCCGCAGACCACGAGAAAAGCGATTCCCGACTCGATCTGCCAATTCACCAGCGACCAAAGCGCCGGCTCGTCCACTGATCCATCCGCCCGAAAGGGCGTCACAATTGCGGTACCACAACCTGTCATTTCCATAACAGATCAAGTTTATAACGGATCGGTGAAACCGATGTGAACGCCGAGCAAGGCCCTTGGGCTGCCGCAATCGAAATTTCCAGAGACCGGTCTCGCAACTCTCGTGTAATATGGTCGTAAGAGCATCCAGTACAAACCCCATGAACCACGTTGAACGTTTTCGCGCCCTCATGAATTTTCAGCCTGTCGACCGCCTGCCCCGTTGGGAGTGGGCCATGTGGTGGGACCTGACCATCGATCGCTGGCACAGCGAGGGGCTCCCCGCCAACCTCACCGGCGTCTTCGAAATCGCCGAGTACTTTGGCCTCGATCCCTACCAGCAGTTCTGGTTCTCCACTACCGCTCCCACCATCGAAGCCGTGCAGCACCACATTGAGGGCACCGTCGCCAACATGGACAACTACCTGCGCATTCTGCCCTCGCTCTATCCCAATCACAGCGCGGCCATCGATTCCATGCGTCCCTGGGCCGCCCGCCAGGCGCGCGGCGAAGCCGTGGTCTGGATCACGCTTGAAGGTTTTTTCTGGTTTCCGCGCACTCTGCTCGGCTTTGAGACCATGATGCTCGCCTATCACGATCAGCCCGAGCTGCTGCACCGCATGAACAATGATCTTCTCAACTTCAACCTCGGCCTGCTCGACGAAATCGGCACAGCCTGCGTGCCCACCTTCATGACCATCGCCGAAGACATGTCGTACAACCACGGACCCATGATTTCACGCCGCATCTGCGACGAATTCATGACGCCTTACTACCTTCGCCTGCTGGAGCACGTGAAGGAGATGAACATCCTCACCATCATGGACTCGGACGGCGATGTCACCAGGCTCGTGCCATGGCTGCAATCGGTGGGCGTCGAAGGCGTTCTGCCGCTGGAGCGGCAAGCGAAGGTGGATGGCATGGCCCTGCGGCAAGCCTGTCCAACCTTGCGCATGGTGGGCCACTACAACAAGCTCGTCATGCATCTCGGCGAAGCCGCCATGCGCGAGGAATTCGAAAGGCTCGTGCCGATCATGCGCACCGGCGGCTTCATCCCCAGCGTCGACCACCAGACCCCACCCGCGGTTTCGATCGACGACTACCGGCTCTATCTGCGATTGCTTGAGGAATACACCAAGCCCTGACCGTCGCCTCTGAAACCAGTTACGCAAATGACGCCGCGAAACGGCGCGACTTAGGTTTCGATGAAAAATGCGTCACGGGCACGAAGTGTCAGGGCACGACCGGGGAACCCACCCAGTGGGTGGGTCGCGTGCCGCAAACGCAGCAAAGTGAGCGGGGCTTTAGCTCCTGAGGAACGTCTTTTGATCGGCTCAGAGGACTCATACGGCCACCTCTAATTCGCCGACGGCCGCTCCATCTGCTCGACGACAAACGTATCGACCGGCTCTTTTGCGGGTTCCAGTTTCAGTCCGAGCTGCTCTTCCAGCGCCTTGAAGATCGCCGGGCCCGTGCCGCCTTTATCCGCCGGCGCTTCCTGATCCGACGACCACTTCAGCTCAAAATCGAATCTCTTATCGCCCAGTCCGGTCTTTTCGACGACGATGCGTCCCACGGAGCCTGGCAGACTCTGTGCCAATTCCAGAGCCGTGCCCGCATGTGTGGTGTCCGTAATCGTGTACCCTTCGCCTGGACCGGCGTCGCCATACATGGCGAACTGCTTCCAATAAACAGACTCCTTCTCGTCCGGCGCCGCTTCTTTCATCTTCAATCCGCCCTTGGCAATCACCAGGTCGTAAACCGGCAGTACTTTGACTTCGTGTCTCATCTTGAGCCGGCAGCGGTCGGCAAACAGCGCCTGCAACATAGGCTGTTGCTGCTTGGCCAACTCCTTGCTCGAAAGTCCCTTCCAGGCTGCGGCAGTGTCCTCGTCCACCCGCGCAGAAACACTGTAGCGATCCGTCTTCACCCACTCCGGCAATCCCGAAATCTGACTATCCAGCGATATCCCGTAGGCCCGGTAAATCAGCCAGATCAACGGCATGTTCATATAGTCGAAGCCGTTGGGCTGGCCTTGCCATCCACCGCCGCGGTCACCCGGACTTGCGAGCTTGATCGACACAACCTCGTAAACCTGGACCTTCGCGCTTGCATCCTGCGGAGCCGCCGCGTTCGTTTGTGCCTGCAGAGGGATAGCTCCGCCGCCCAGAGCCAGGACGGCGAGAAGCAGCACAGCCGGCGAGCGCCGGCCGCAATCAAACCGCATGAACATAGGTTGATCTCTGGCCGGAATTATAACCCCGCAAAGATCTCCCTGAACTCCAGACACGCTTCGCCGGATCCGCATCCTAAATCGCCGACCATCAGTTCGGCGACGGCCGCTCCACGTGATCGACAAGAATCACATCCACCGGGCCTTTGGAAGGAACGAGCTTTAACCCGAGCTGTTCCTCGATCGCGGTGAAGACCGTTGGCGGGGCGTCGGGCTGCGCCTGCTCATCCTCCGGCGTCCACTTCAAATCCACGTCGTAGTCGCCGGCGAGCCCGGTCCTGTCCACGACTGTACGATCGATTTCTGGCAGTTTCGACAGGCACATCGCGAGCATGGAGGCCGGCTCGGCGTGCACATTGATCGCAGGCCCGCTCCAACTCCACCAGCCTTCGCCCCCGTGCGATGGCTTCAACTTGGAACCTCCTTTGGCGACCACCAAAGCGTAGACAGGAAGCATTCTGCTCTCGCGATGCACCTTGAGCTTGAAGCGGTCTGCAAGAGCCGCCTGGAGCATCAGTTGACGTTGTTGCCACTGCTGATCGTGAGGGAGTCTCGCGAGGGCCGACGCCGTATCTTCATCCATCTTGGCCTGAAGGTCGAAGCGGGCATCCATTGCCCAGCCCGGCAGTCCCAAAATCTGGTCGAGCTTGGTCAGGTTGTAGGCATCGCGGATCAGCAGAACCACCATCACATTCTTTGCTATGTAGCCATCCCGGGTCGGCCCCCAGGACATGCTTCCGTCGCCTGGCTGGTGCGGCTTGACGGAAACCACGTCGTAGGCGGGCGCTTTAGCCTGCGCGTCCTGCGATGCCGCCGCGTTCGTTTGTGCCTGCAAACGCACGACTGCGCCGCCCAGAGCCAGGACGGCGAGAAGCAGCACAGCCGGCGAGCGCCGGCCGCAATCGAACTGCATGAACATAGGTCGATCTCTGGCCGGAATTATAGCTGATCGAAGATCTCCCGGAACTCCCACGCGCCCGATTTGCCCGCCAGCCATTCTGCGCCGCGCACCGCACCCAGCGCAAAGCCGCGCCGCGAGTGCGCATCGTGGCGCAGCTCCAGCACATCGCAGTCGCTCGTGGCGCGCACTACGTGCTCGCCCTTGGCGTCACCCACGCGATGCGACTCAATCGGCACGTCGATGCCGGGCCGGACGCTGAGAAGAATCTCCTTGAGCGTAATCGCCGTGCCTGAGGGCGCATCGAGCTTGGTCACGTGATGCGTCTCGTCAATCGAAAACCTGTAGCCCTCGAGCTTCGCGAGTTCCGCCGTCAGTTGGAAGAGCTTTTGTACGCCAATGGAGAAGTTGGTCCCGTAAAGCAATCCGCCGCCGCGCTCCAGGGCCAGCGCACGCATCTCATTTACCTGGGCGTACCATCCAGTCGTGCCGACCACGATGCGTCCGCCCAGCGCCAGCACCGCGCGTATGTTTTCCACGGCTGCTTCGGGAGCGGTGAAGTCCACGACGACATCGACGCCGGCCAGGCTCGGCGCCGTCAGCGCCGAAGCATGCGGATTGTCGTTGATGTCGAGCGCGCGCACGCCGTGGCCGCGCTCACGCGCCACTTCAGCCACCAGGCTGCCGGTTTTTCCCTTGCCGAGAACGAGAATCAGCATAGGTTCCTTCGGGATCGTGAGTCGTGATTCGTGATTCGTGTTTCGTGATTCGTGTTTCGTGATTCGTGGTCATGTCGCACCGCACGGTCTGCGAGCCACGAATCACGAACCACGAGTCTCGATTTCCTGATCACTGGCCACTGATCACTGACAACTGCTTCCTCGCTTCCACATCGAAGATCTCCGGATCGGGCTCTTTGAAGAACGCCGCGTGCAGCGAACGCACCGCCTCATCGGCGTCGTCCTCTTCGATCATAAAGCTCATGTTGATCTCGCTTGCGCCCTGCGAGATCATGCGCACGTTGATGTGCCGGATGGCGTTGAACACCTGCGCGGCCATGCCGTTCTGACCGCGAATATCCTCGCCCACCAGGCAGATCAGCGCCTTCTTGCCTTCGTAGGTCACATCCGCCAGCGTGCCCAGATCGGCGGCGATCTCGGGCAGGCTGGCATTCGAGTCCACGCTTAGCGACACCGAGACTTCGCTGGTCGAAACCATGTCCACCGGGCACTTGTGCTTGTCGAAGATAGCGAAAATCTTGCTCATGTAGCCGTGCGAGAGCAGCATGCGGCTGGCCACGATGTCCATGATGGTCAACTTCTTCTTGATCGCGATGGACTTGAACGGGCTCTTGCAGTGCGGCGCCACGGAGATGATGCGCGTGCCCTCGTTGGACGGGTTGCGGCTGTTGAGCACCAGTACGGGAATGTTCTTTTTCACCGCGGGCAGAATGGTGGCCGGGTGCAGCACCTTGGCGCCAAAGTAAGCCAGTTCCGCCGCCTCTTCAAAGCTGATCACCTTTACGCGCAACGCGTCGGGGCACACGCGCGGATCCGCGGTCATGATGCCGTCTACGTCGGTCCAGATCTCGATGGTCTCGGATTCGAGCGCTCCGCCCACCAGGGCGCCGGTGAAATCCGAGCCGCCGCGGCCCAGCGTGGTCGTCAGTCCCGCTTCGTTCGACGCGATGAAGCCGCCCATCACCGGAACCTTGCCCTCGCCGACCAGCGGCAGCAGTTTTTCCTGGGCGCGTTTCTCGATGATGTCGTCGAGCGGCGCGGCCTTCTGGAACTCCGAGTCGGTGACGATGACCTCGCGCGCGTCCACGTGCGCCGCGTCGATCCCGCGCTCGCGGAAGGCCGCGGTCACAATGCGGCTGGAAAGCCGCTCGCCGTAGCTCACAATAAGATCTGAAATGCGCGGCGTGAGCTCGCGAATTGCCGCCAGGCCCCGCAAAATTTCGTCGAGCGTGGCGAATTTTTCTTCGATTGTACGCACCAGCCCGGCGCACTCGGCCGCATCCTTCACCAGGTCAGCCGACGTGTCGCGATGCCGCGCGCGCAGGCGCGAGCTGATGGCCAGGGCTCCGGCGCGATCGCCCTGCGAGGCCGCGGCCGCGGCGCGCAGCAACTGGTCGGTCACCTTGGCCATGGCGCTCACCACCACCACGGGCCTCTTGCCCTTGGCCACGCGCCCGGCCACAATGCCCGCGGTGCGCTCAATAGCCGCCGCATCCTCCACCGACGTGCCGCCAAACTTCATCACTACCAGGTTCATGCGAAATCCAAATTAGCTCTTAGCTTTCAGCCCTATGCTCCGTGCCCCATCCTTTCGCCAGCCTCATCGGCGAAAGGGTGGGAGACCACAACCGCAGCGGGTTGCCCCATCCTTTCGCCAGCCTCATCGGCGAAAGGGTGGGAGACCGCAACCGCAGCGGGTTGCCCCATCCTTCTCGTCCGCGTCAGCGGGCGAAAGGGTGGGAGACCACAACCGCAGCGGGTTGCCCCATCCTTCTCGTCCGCGTCAGCGGGCGAAAGGGTGGGAGACCTCATGCCCGCGCTGCCCCTGCTACAGCCGGCTCCAATTTCCCCAGGCTCGCCAGCATTTCGGCATTCAAAATGGTGGCGCCTGCCGCGCCGCGCACGGTGTTGTGCGAGAGCACGGTAAATTTCCAATCCAGCACGCCGCAGGGACGCAGCCGGCCCACAGTCACGGTCATACCCATGCCGCGATTGCGGTCCAGCCGGGGCTGCGGACGGTCCGCGAGCGGCG
>Ga0326728_10015377_pt1 | contig 15943 bp, 12 predicted proteins | sample MB3enrmetagenome_FD_207602 | JGI IMG/M metagenome (GOLD analysis project Ga0326728, IMG submission 207602) | Lab enriched peat soil microbial communities from McLean, Ithaca, NY, United States - MB31MN | ecosystem: Environmental > Terrestrial > Soil > Wetlands > Peat | place: USA: New York...
GATCTGGATTTTCAAGCCGCCTTCCGTTCTGCGCTGGACGGCGGCACGCCCGAGGCCATCCAGGTTACCGGCCTGAAGACCAAGAACGACGGCAACAATGTGGACCTCGACCGCGAAGCCCGCTTGCTGGCGGAGAATGCCATGCGGTTCAGTGTGGCCTCTAACCTGATGCACTCCGCCATCAATCAGGTGAAAGAAGCCATCAACGGAGGGAAGAGCTGATGAGCCTGTTTTCGGCTCTCACCGTAAGCGCCACCGGCATGGAGGCGCAGCGCACGCGCGCGGCCCTGCTGGTGGAAAACATCGCCAACTCGGAAACCACGCGAACTCCCGAAGGCGGTCCTTACCGCCGCAAAGACGCCATCTTCACCACCCAGGACGTGGGCTCGGCCTTCGGCGACGAAATGGACGCTCAACTGGCGGGCTCCACCCTTTCCGGGGTGAGCGTCGCCGGCATCACCGTCGACACCCGCGACCCCGAAAAGCGCTACATGCCCGGACATCCCGATGCCGACGCCAACGGCTACGTCTCCGTCCCGCGAATCAATCCCGCCGAAGACATGGTCGACCTGGTCTCGGCCAACCGCAGCTATCAGGCGAATGTATCCGCCATGTCGGCGGTGAAGGACATGATTCAGAAATCCATCGACCTGCTGCGATAGGAGAAATAAGTGAACTCGATAGCCAATATCACTCCGCTTACTCTGCCGCAACTGAACCAGGCGATCTCGCCCGCCGGACAACCGGGCGAATTCCAGAAGGTGCTCACCGGCGCCATCAGCCAGGTGGAATCGCTGAACAACAACGCGGCCGAGTCGGTGCAGAAATTCCTCCGCGGAGACAGCGACGAGCTGCACTCCACCATCCTCGCCACGCAGAAGGCCGAGCTGGCGTTCCAACTGGGCTTGCAGGTGCGCAATAAGGTGGTGGACGCGTATCAGGAAATCATGAAAATGCAGATGTAGCGTTGCCCACCCCCCATGGACCAATTTCGGAAGCTGATCTCGGGTCTTTCCTTCATCCAGCGGGTCTCCATTATCGCCATGGCGGCGCTGGTGATTGCCGGACTGGTGACATTCTCTCACTACCGTCACGAAGAGGACTTTCATCCTCTGTACAGCGGAATGGCGCCCGAAGACGCCGCCACAGTAAGGCAGAAGCTGAAGGAATCGGGCGTGGAATACCGCCTTCTGGATAATGGCGCTACAGTGGCCGTGCCTTCCGCCCAGCTGGCGGAATCCCGCCTGGCGCTGGCCGCCGCCGGGCTACCCAAGAGCGGCCGCATCGGTTTCGAGCTGTTCGACAAGAATAATTTCGGCGCCACCGAATTCGTGGAGCACATCAACTATAAGCGCGCCCTCGAAGGCGAGCTGGAACGGTCCGTGATGAGCCTCGCCGAAGTGGAGCAGGCCCGCGTTCACCTCACTCTTCCCAAGGAATCGGTCTTTCTCGACCAGCAGGAGCCGGCCAAAGCCAGCGTCATGGTGAAGCTGCGCGCCGGCGCGCAGATTTCTCCGCAGAACGTGGCCGCGGTGACCAACCTCGTGGCCAGCGCCGTCGAGGGTCTCGCTCCGGAGTCCGTCTCGCTCGTCGATATGGACGGCAATCTTCTGAGCAAACCGCGTAAAACCGCCGCTGCCGACGGTTCCGAGATCACCGCCCAAGCGCTCGAAGTGCGGCAGCAGATCGAAAAGGCCCTGGTAACCAAAATCAGCGCCACGCTCGAACCGCTGCTGGGAGCCAACCGCTTCCGCGCGGGCGCATCCGTGGAATGCGACCTTACCAGCGGCGAACAGCAGGAAGAAACGCTCGACCCGTCGAAATCGGTGATGCTCAGTTCGCAGAAAACCGAAGAAGGCGCCGACCGCCCCGTGTCCGGCGGCGTACCCGGAACGGCTTCCAATCTGCCCAATCCCCCAAATAACGCGCCCAACAAGACCACCACGGGTGTCGCGCGCCGCACCGAGAATATCACCTACCAGACCAGCCGCACCGTGCGCACCACGCGGATTCCGCAAGGCGTCGTACGGCGTATGTCGCTGGCCGTGCTGGTGGACCACACGGCGCAATGGGATGGCGGCAAGAAAACGCTCGTGCCGCCCACCCCCGAGACACTGAAGACCATTCGCGATCTGGTGGCCGGCGTCACCGGGTTCAATGAACAGCGCGGCGATCAGCTGATAGTCGAAAGCCTGCCGTTCGAATCGACCGTCAACGCCCAACCGCCGCCGCCGGGCGGCCCGGTGAAGTCCAAACCGGCGGTCAAACAGCCGCCGATCGTGGAATTCTATAACAAATACCACGATCTCGCCCTGCCGGCCGCCATCGGCCTCGTGGTGTTGATCGGGCTGGCCGCCGTGCTTTTCCTCAGCGGGCGCAAGGCGAAGCCCGGCCGCGGCTCGGTGGAGAGTCCGCAACAGTCCGAGTTGCCGGCCGGCTCCTATACTCCCGGTACGCACGGTCTACCAGTCGCGGAAGGCGCGGCCGCGCGCCTCGATCTCTCGCCAAAGGCCCAGCAACTCGCCGCCGGCCCGCCGATTCCCGAAACCCAACACGATCAATTGGCCGACCGCGTCCGGGGAGTGGTCAAGCGCGATCCGGCCGCCACCGCCAACGTGCTGCGCCAGTGGATGCAGGACAACCAGACGTAACCGGCCACGGAACTATGAACCTTTCCACGGTTTCCCATTCACCGCAAGCTCTCAGCGCCCGGCTCGCTTTTCGATCGAGCTTTGCTGGCCGGGGCAAGCTGGTGGGACATGCTTCCGCCCAATGCCGCACAGTTCCTTCGTATCCGGACGTCTGCACACATAGTGCGGCGGACCCCCAGGTCCGCAGCCGACCCCCTGGTCGGCTCTTACGGGCGTATTCGGAGCTGATTCTTCGAGAGCAAAACGGGACGAGGGCGTCCCGCGCGGACCTGGGGGTCCGCCCCACCAAGAAATTTGCGCGGCATTATGCTTCAGCTTGTCCTGCGCGAGTATTGGTTTCCGCCGCCGGAGATGCTCCGGCCGGAAACCGCCCTCTGCTCATCCCGACGCATCGAAAACCGGTGACCCATGCTATCTAAAGTCCTCACCGAAGACTCGGCCGATGTCCAGCCGGTGACGTGGCGGAAAGGCGCTGCTGTACTGACCGATGCCGCCCGGCCGGTCCACGGCAACGCTCCGGGCGATGTTCTGCAGCTGCGCGCGCGCATAACCGAATTGAGTGCCGCCGCCGAGCAGCAGGCGCGCCAGGCCTACGAAAGTGGACTGCGCGCCGGCGAAGGAGCCGCCCGCAAGGCGCTTGAATCGGAAATCCGCGCCGCCGCCGATCGCCTGACCGCAGCCATCGCCGATGTCGCCGCCGCGCGCTCCGGCGTCATTCAACGCGCCGAAGCCGACACCGTGCGGCTGGCCATCGAAATCGCCCGCCGCGTCCTGCATCGCGAGCTGACGGTGGACGCCAACGCTCTCCAGGCGCTCGCCAAGGCCGCCCTTCAGAAGCTGCAGTCGCAGGAGATTCACCGGGTGCGGGTCCACCCCGGCCAGGAGCAGGTGGTGCGCTTGAGCCTCCAGGAAAGCGGCCGCGGCCAGGCCATCGAAATCATTGCCGACCCTTCGCTGCCCCCCGGCGGAATCCTTTTCGACATCGGCCGCGGCGCACTCGATGCTTCCGTCGGCACGCAACTGGACGAAATCGTGCGCGGCCTGACCGATCGGCTGGAGGGCCGCGCATGAGCGCTCCCGGACCCGCGCCCATCCCCGCTTTCGCGCTCGATTCCTACATCCAGCAGGTGCAGACCACCCGTCTTCTACCCTGGACCGGCGAAGTAGTGGAACTCGTTGGCATGCTCGTGGCGTCCAACGGACCGGCTGCCGCGGTGGGCGATTTCTGCGAAGTGATTGCCTCCAGCGGCCGCCGCGTGCGCGTGCAAGTGATCGGTTTCCGCGACGGCCACGTGCTTTCCATGCCGCTCGAAGAGATCGACGGAATCCAGTTGCGCGACCGTGTCATCGCGCGCCAGGAAGACGCGCAGGTAGCCGTTGGACCCGATCTGCTGGACCGCGTCCTGGATGGTTTCGGCCGTCCGATCGACCGCAAACCACCCATCCGTCCCGCCGCGCATTACCGCCTCTATACCGCTCCCGGCAGCCCGCTCGACCGGGAGCACATCGCCGACCGGATCGCTACCGGCATTCGCGCCATCGACACCGTCACGCCCGTGGGCAAAGGCCAAAGAATGGGAATTTTCGGCGGCAGCGGCGTGGGTAAGAGCACCCTGCTAGGCGCCATGTCGCGTCACAATTCGGCCGACGTCACGGTGATCGCCCTGATCGGCGAACGCAACCGCGAGGTCCGCGCATTTATCGAGCACGAAATGGGACCGGAGGGCAGCAAGCGCTCGGTGGTGGTCTGCGCGACATCCGACCGTCCCGCGCCGCTGCGCGTGCGCGCCTGTTTCGTGGCCCTGGCGATCGCCGAATATTTTCGCGATCAAGGCGCCAACGTGCTTTTCATCATGGACTCCGTAACCCGCCTGGCGATGGCGCAGCGCGAAATCGGGCTGGCCGCGGGCGAGCCGCCCAGCCAGAAAGGCTATACGCCTTCGGTCTTTAACTTACTGCCCAAGATTCTCGAGCGCGCCGGCAATTTTCAGAAGGGCTCGATTACCGGCTTCTTCACCATCCTGGTGGAAGGCGACGACTTTAACGAGCCCATCTGCGACGCGGTCCGCGCCATCCTCGACGGCCACATCGTTCTGTCGCGCCGCCTGGCGGCGGCCGGCCACTATCCCGCCATCGACGTACTGCACTCCATCAGCCGGCTCACCTCCCAGCTCTCCACTCCGGAACAACTGGCGGCCGTGCGCAAGATTCGCGAAGCGCTTTCCACTTACGAAGATTCCAAAGACCTCATCGAGCTCGGCGCCTACACTGCGGGGAGCAATCCGCGGCTCGACGCCGCCGTCCGCATGCAGCCCGAGATCGCAGCGTTCCTCCGCCAGGACACGGCGCAGGACGCGCCCTTCGCGGACAGCATCGCCAAGGCGGAGGCTATCGCCGCGAGATTGTAGCCTGCCATGCAGACCTTCCGTTTCCGGCTGGCAAAAGTGCTCGAATGGTATACCCGCCAGTACGAACTGGAGGAGCGCCGCCTCACCGCGTGCCTGGCCGCTCTCGCCGATGCCAAGGCGGACATCGCCTCCCTGCTGGCCGAGCGGCTGTCCGTGGAAGGTGAGATGCTTTCGCGCAAGTCCATCCCGGCGAACGATCTCGCGGCGTTGGGACTCTATCGTCTGGGCGTGAAGAAGCGGGAATTGGAACTCCATGGCGTGCGCGAACGCTGTCAGGCGGAGGTGGAAGCGCAGCGTCTCAAACTACGGGCCGCCGAACGCCGCCTGCGGCTGGTGGAGAAACTGCGCGAGCGCCGGGTCGCGGAATATACCTACGCGGAGACTCGCGAGCTCGAAGAGTTGGCGTCCGACGCGTACTTCTCAAAATGGGCCGCCAGATAAGCGGTTGGCTTTTTCGTGGGACATGCTTCAGGTGCCTGTCAGGCGAGCGGGGCTCGCCCGTGACAGGCTTAATTCCTCCGGCTTCGCCGCCGCGTGCCTTCGGGAACCAGGCCGAAGGAGTTTCTTCGGCTTGGTAACCGAGCATCCGCCGCGGTGAAGCAGGAGAGATTTGTCGGGCGCCGTGGAAGCTGGCTAAGGGCGAGCTTCCCTCGCTCTGGACAAGCTGAAGTCAGCATGTCCCACGAGGAAGCCCAATGCCCAGGGGCGAGCTTCGCTCGCCTGGACAAGTTGAAGCACTATTCGCTGAGCTGCGCCCGCACCGGGCTCGCCATCACCAGCTTGAAATGCACCGGATCGCGCCGGATGTCCGGGCGCCGCAGACCGGCCATCAACGCCAGACGGTCCAGGCTCACGCTCACGCGGCGCTTCTTGGATCGCACCACCACCCTCGGCATCATGACGGCAGCGTCGAAGGCGATGCCGCGCGTATGATCGGAATCCGTTACCGGCATCTGGGTCGGCATCAGCTTATGCCGCGTGAACTCTTCTTCCACTTGCGCGCGCATCGCCTGGCAGCCAGGCTGACGATTGAAGCGCAATTCGCGCATCCACTTAAACCAGACCTGTTGCAGATGCTCCTGGTAGGCTAGCGGACGATAGGCGGACTTGAGATCGAAGGTGCCGCCCGCGGACGTTACCAATCTGCGAAACCTCTCCAAGGCTTGCGCCATGGCCGGCAGAAGGCCGCCCGTATCGGGACCGTCTTCATTTTCGAACCGTACCGCCTCGGCATCCACGATCTCCGGCAGCGGCGCCACGCTGCAGTGGGGTGAAGGCGATGCGAATTCGATTACCGAAAGGTCCGGCTGCGGAATGGTGACGTGTTCGACGACCGGCAGAGTGAGCAGATCATCGTCATCGGGAGCGGCGGCGGCCGCAATCAGCGTGCAGCTCGCCAGAAAAAACCAGGACCAAAAAAGACGGCGAACAAGCAAACCGGGGCTCCTGAAATAAATTCAAAACACTATTGAAACTCAGATGATATTACAGTTCGCGCCGCCGTGGGGGAATCTCCGACAAAAAAACACAAAACTGTTGCCTGCGTTATCATGCCCTTTCACCTTTAGTTAATCCGGGCTCCTGCAATGACTCTGAAAGATCCGCCCCAACCCGGCGCCGAGCGCCGTTTTCTACCCGTGTTGCTGGTGCTCTTCGCCGCCAGCGGCTGTTCCGCATTAATTTACGAAATCGTCTGGTATCAGCTGCTGCAACTGGTCATCGGCTCCACGGCAGTTTCCCTGGGAGTGCTACTGGCGACGTTCATGGGCGGACTGTGCCTCGGCAGCCTGGGGCTTCCGCGAATGGCCCGCGTGCGCCAAATGCATCCCCTGCGAGGGTACGCGCTCCTGGAGCTGGGCATCGGCGCCTGCGGGATTCTGGCCCTGGTAGTGATTCCCCTACTCGATAACGTGTATGTCGCCGCGGTCGGCCATGGCATGCCAGCCGTCCTTTTCCGGGCCTTGATCTGCGCCATCTGCCTCATGCCGCCCACAATTCTAATGGGCGCATCGCTGCCCGCCGCCGCCCGCTGGGTGGAATCCACCGCGGAGGGCGTCTCCTGGCTCGGGCTTCTTTATGGCGGCAACACCGCCGGCGCGGTCTTCGGGTGCCTGCTCGCGGGCTTCTACCTGCTGCGCGTCTTCGACCTGACGGTGGCCACACTGGTCGCCGCAGCGATCAACGGAATCGTCGGCCTGGCGGCGCTGGCATTGGTAAAGAAGACGGCGGCGCCTGTGCAGCGCCCGGACACTCTCCCCACCCCGGCACTCGGTCCGTGGCCGATTTACGTCACCATCGCGATTTCGGGCGCCACCGCGCTGGGCGCCGAGGTCGTTTGGACTCGCCTGCTCAGCCTCCTGCTGGGGGCCACGGTATACACCTTCTCGATCATCCTCGCGGTCTTCCTGGCCGGCATCGGTATCGGCAGCGCAGCGGCATCGGCGCTGTTGCGCGGTAAGGTGCGGCCCCGGGTGGCCATCGGCGTCTGTCAGCTTCTGCTGGCCGGCGCGGTGGCGTGGACTGCCGTGATGCTCTCCGACTATCTGCCGTTCTGGCCGGTCAACCCGCTGCTTTCCACCAGCCCGGCCTTCACCTTCCAGATCGATCTCGCCCGCACGCTCTGGACTGTTTTGCCGGCCACGCTCCTCTGGGGCGCCAGCTTTCCATTCGCGTTGGCGGCGGTGGCCGCGCGCGGCGAAGACCAGGGCCGCATGGTTGGCGGCATCTACGCGGCCAATACCGGCGGCGCCATCGTGGGCGCGCTGGCGTTCAGCCTCGTCCTCATCCCGTGGATCGGCACGAAAGGCTGTGAGCAGGTCTTGATTGTGCTCTCCGCGTTAGCTGCGGTCTTCGCCCTTGCCCAAGTGGTAAAGCAATCGCGGGGCATGGCCGGCACTGTCGGGCTGGCGGCCGCGCTGGCCATGGCCGGATGGCTATCCGGCAAGGTCTCCGATGTCCCCGGCAATCTCATCGCCTACGGCCGCCGCATCCTGGTCAATGGCAACTCGTCGAAGATTCTGTACACCGGCGAGGGCATCAACTCTTCTATCGCCATCTCCCGATGGAACGACGGCGCGTTGCAATTCCACGTCAGTGGAAAAGTCGAGGCCTCCACCGAACCTTACGATATGCGCCTGCAGCGTATGTTGGGCGATCTGCCGGCCCTTTTCCATCAAGGCGAGCCGCGCTCGGTGCTGATCGTGGGCTTCGGCGCGGGCGTAACTGCGGGGAGTTTCGTGCCGTTTCCCGGCGTCAAGCGCATCGTGATCTGCGAAATGGAGCCGCTCATTCCGCCCATCGCCACCGAGTACTTTGGCAAGGAGAACTACAACGTCCTGCACGATCCGCGCGTGCAGATTGTCTATGACGATGCGCGCCATTTCGTGCTTACCACCAACGAAAAGTTCGACATCGTCACCTCCGACCCCATCCACCCCTGGGTGAAAGGCAGCGCCACGCTTTATTCCAGGGAATATTTCGAACTGGTGAAGCGGCACCTGAATCCCGGCGGAATCGTGACCCAGTGGGTGCCTTTGTACGAGACCGATGCCGACACGGTAAAGAGCGAACTCGCCACCTTCTTCGACGCCTTCCCCAACGGCTCCGTCTGGGGCAACGACAACAATGGCGCCGGCTACGACACGGCGCTCCTCGGCCAGGTGGAAGAGCCGAAGATCGATGTCGAGGACATCCAGCGCCGGATCGAGAGCCCGGAGTACGCCGCCGTCGCGCAATCCACGCGCGACGTCGGTTTCAACTCCGTGCTCGATCTGTTGGCCACGTATGCCGGCCAGCGGCAGGACCTGATGCCGTGGCTGGAAGGGGCGCAAATCAACCGCGACGGCAACCTGCGCTTGCAGTACATGGCCGGGCTGGCGTTGAACGACAGTCTGGAAAGTACCATCTATAATCAGATTCTGAGTTACCGCCGCTTCCCGCAAAACATGCTGGTGGTATCCGACGCGTCCCGCGAGGTAGTCATGCGCGCGCTACACGGTTCCGGCCGGTAGGATGCATTGAGGCGCGGACACGAGTGTCTGCTTCATCCTCTGTTGTGCGCCGCGGCGCATGTCCGCTCTTCCCGGTGCGACTGGCAAATTGACTGGAGCGAGTTTAGCGTGGCTCAGTATCGGCACACTGCGTTTCCGAGCCGCGACCACAGGGAGCGGGATGCGGGCTCACAGCAAAATTCCACGACTCCGGGAGTTCGGGGTCTCGACTCAGCAGGGGCGAGTCCCCGCGCCACGTCGACTGTCGCCCGGTTGCGCATCTGCGGCCTCTGCCACGTCTGCGTTCTCCGGTTTTGACTTTGTGTTCCTCAGTGTCTCGGCGTCTCCGCAGTGAAGGTTCTCTTGCGCTGTTAGCGCCACCAGGAGTCGCGCATGGCTTTTTCCACAAATCCACGGGCCCGCTCGACATTCGCCCTGGCGGCGTCGCGCCAGGGAGCGGCAGCCATGTTGGTCTCGACAAAGGACAGGTCGCCGCGCGCTTGATCCAACAGTTCGATCGCCTTCCGGAAGCGGCCCTCCCACCCGATGCGCGCGTCTACCGGGGGATGATCGTCGATATTCTTGCCGTCATCGATGGCGGCGCGTTTGGCTTCGGCGATGGCGCGGTCGATTTCTTCAATGGCCGCCCGCTGGTCGCGCATCACTTCGCGGAAATCGTCCCTCCACAGCAGCGCTCTGGCGTAGCGCAGATCGGAAAGGGCGCTCAGATAGCGTGGATGAATGGAAGGCGGGGGCGCCGAAACCGGCATCATGGTGTCGGTGAAACGGTCGTAGCCGCCCTGCCGGACTCGGGCGATGGCTCCGTCGATGAAGCCGAATGCCCGGTTCCGCCATTCCCGCGCGCGCGGATTATCTTCTTCCTGGTCGATATCGTTGCGCGCGCTGCCGAGCAGTCGCAGGATTTCGCGAAAGCGGCTGCCGCGGCCCAAATGCGTATCGACGGGAGGGTTATCGTCGAGATCCTTGCGGTCGAACATGGCGGCCACATCCAATTCGTGGATGGCCCGTTCCACCATGCCCGTGGCTTCCTGCATGTCGCGCATGACGTTCGGCTCGTCGGGGACGCGCATCAGAATAATGGCGCGGCGCAGGTCGGTGCGAGCGTGAAGATAGCGAGGGTGACGGCCCTGCGCCGGGAGTTGCAGCGTCGCGAGCGCAACGGCCGCGATCATGGTAACTTTCCGCGAGTAATTCATCCTGAGAATTATAGACCAGGAAGTGTGCGGAAGTTGCGCGCCGGATGATTAATCCTGTTTAACAACCCGCGTTTGCTCACGCCTGCGTGCGATAGAAAACGAAGAAGAAAATGGTGACGGTAAAGCTGGCCAGAAGATGAATCGCTGCCGCCAGGAGCGTCATGACGGCAATCGCGTCGTGGAAATAGGCGGTGAGATCGTTCAAGAACGTGGACAGGTAGACGACGGTCACGAGCAGCATCCCGATGAACGCGAAGAACGCGGCGGTCTTAAGTCCCATGCTTGCAGTATACGTGTGGATGGCAGCGCTCGGTTGAAGAACGTCGCAGGCCGAGCTTTCGCCCGGCTGGGCAAGCTAAAGCTCACCCCACATCCGAAGGGCCGGCGATTTTTGTGGGATAAGCTTCAGCTTGTCCAAGCGAGCGGAGCTCGCTCTGGCCTTCGGGCCATGATGCACTCCCTCGCGGTCGCGGCCCTTTACCGGCCGCTGAGAGCGAGCACCGAATACGCAGTGGCGGCGTCGCTCATGAAGCGCCCGACGTCGCTGGCCGGATCGCGCTGCTTATTCATCGACGTGCTGAGCCACGCGCCGGAAGCGTCCTGATGCGACTCGAGCCACGCCAGTCCTCTGGCAATCGCCGCCTTCGCCGATGCTTCTCCCGATTGTTCGAGCGCCGTCACCATCAATCCCGTGCCGTATCCATCGCTGGCCGCATCCATGGGCGTGCCGTCGCGGCGCTTCCAGTCCTTCACCACCAGCGACGACGCGCTCCAGCCGCCGTCCTCGCGCTGCTTGCCGGCGATTTCCGCGACCGTCGCGACCCGCTGTTCCGCCGTGAGCAATTGCGGCAGCTTGCCCGACGCCCAGAGCGCCATGGCGCGATTCAGCGTCGATTGAGTCTGCAGTTCGTGCTGCAGATATTCGGCCAGCATGGCCAGGTTTTCGCGAATCTCGCCGCTCCTGCGGTAGCTTTCGGGCGCCCATCCGGCCGCCAGACCGGCGAGCGCCGCTCCCCAAAATGCCGAATCGTCGGCCTCCCAAGGTTCGTTATGGAAATTCAGCCAGATCCACGAGCCGCGCTTCTCTCCGGCCTTCAATTGCAGCGCCCACATATTGTTCAACGCGTCGATGGCCGCGGGCGCGTTGTAGCGGGACAAGACCAGAGCGTTCAGCACCGCTTCGGTGCCACGCGATTCCGCCGATTTGGGAGCGCCGTTCTTGGCATCGCTATAGAAAGGTTCCACTTCCTGCCAGAGCGACACACGTTTGGAGATGTTGTCGAGAAACACGCGCTCATCGCCGGTCGGGCCCTCTTGTGCGGAGCGGAGCGACGGCCGAGCCAGGGCGTAGGGCAGCGAGGTGTGGCAGGAGACGCAGAACGTCTCGTGATCGCGTGCCGCGCTGGGCCACGATTCCCACCAGTTCATGCGGGCGTCCAGATAGGCCGCCGCAGCTTTGCGGTCCCACGATTTTGCGTCGCCGGCCTGAGCTTGCCACGCGCAGAGGAAAAAGATGGCCAAAACAATCGACTTCATGAGCGCCCCTCGTTCCAATTAGTGTAGCGATTTTGCCGGCGGCTCGCTCGCCAGCAGCGCCAGCACTTCCAGGATTTCGGCGCGTTTGGCCGCGTCGAAACGGAGAAATCGGCGGTCGCCGTGGCCGGCGGTGAAATGCGTCACGCCGTTGGCTTCCACCTGCACCGTCCCGGGGTCGGAAAGTGTGAAGTACGCATGCTCGGGCCGCACCGCTTCGAGAGCGGCGGTCAGATCCCAGGTGGGGCGATTGTAGGGCATCTTTTGATAAGCGCGATAGGACTCCGCTATAGGGTGCGGAGTGGCGTACGCGAAATCGCGCTCGATGCTGGTGGCCGGGTAGAGAAGCTCGCGGCCGATCTCGAATCCGCTGAAAACGATGGGGGTGGGCCATCCTTCGAAGACTTTCCTGGCGGATTCCACGTCGATTTTGACGTTGTATTCCGGCGCGCCATCGGCGAAGTTACCCGCCATGGCAACCACCAGCGCCACTTTCTCTTTGGCCAGCGCGGCGCCATCCGGCGAATCGAGCAGCGCGGCGAGATTGGTGCTGAACCCGGTCTGCACGATGATGACTTTTTCACGCGCGCCGGTGAGCAGGCGGCGGAGCACCGCCGGTGCGGGCTCGGCCGTTCCGGAATTGTCGGCGTGCATCGTGCGCAAAGCGGCCGACATGTAGCCATCCTGCGCGCCGTCTTTAAGATTCCTGATGGCCGCACCCACCGGCAGCGCGGGGCGTCCGTAGAAGCGATTCACCATGCGGATGTACGGGACGGCCGCGGGATTGGCGTTGGTCAGCGTCACGCCGATGAGTTCGCATTCGCCGCGGTCGGTCAGGGCGTGAAGCATGGCGAGCGCCAGGGCATCGTCGATGTCGTTGCCCATGTCGGTATCGAAGATCACCGGGCGGGCGGCGAAGCCAACGTTCGCCAGCAGGAAAACTGCGAGGAGAATGGGACGCATCACGCGGATCAGTATAGCGCGGCGCGCTATTCAGTCCGCAATGCTTCGATCGGTGAGATGCGGCTGGCTCGCAGGGCGGGAATCTGGCATACGACGAGGGCCGAAAGTGCGAGCGCCAGCACGGAAACCGGCGTCACGGCGGTGTTGTACGGGCTCATTCCGTAGAGCGCCGAGCCCGGGTACTTTCCGCCGAATATCGCTGACGGCAGCCCAGGGAGAAGGCCGAAATCGCCCAGCAGGTACTTGCAGAAGCAGCCGGCGGATCCACGAAAAATACTCCGCCTCCGGCCCGTAGGCTTGGCGCTGTCCGGGCAGGATCACGAAAGCGGGCGCTTATTGCCCTTGATACGCGCAATCGGCCAGGCGCAGCGTCTTATCGGGCGGACATTGTATCGCCGGTCGAAATCAGCAGGTGGCCTTTCAAGTACTTGGCGATTTCGGAGGTTTCCCAGCATGGAAGACGGACATCCGGGAGCCGGGCAGCGCATCGCGCACCGGTAGGCTGCTTGTGCCGCTCCTCCTCATGGCGGTAGCCTGAACGCATGCTCCGCCGTATACCGCTGCTGGCATCCGCCTGCCTCGCCAGCTTGGCGCTTCAGGCGCAAACTGTCCAAGCCCCCGACATTACCAAACAGCCTACGCTTTACGTCGTCCCCTACGCCCATCTCGACACCCAGTGGCGCTGGGAATTCCCGCAAACCATCAGCGAATTCCTGCTGAAGACCATGCGCGTGAATTTCGACCTCATCGAGAAATATCCGCACTACGTTTTTAACTGGACCGGCGCCAATCGCTACCGCCTGATGAAGGAATATTTCCCCACCGACTACGCCAAGGTGAAGCAGTATGTCGCCGCCGGACGCTGGTATCCGGCCGGCTCGTCGATGGAGGAAGGCGACGTCAATCTCCCCAGCGCCGAGGCGATCATTCGCCAGGTGCTCTACGGCAATACCTATTTCCGCCGGGAATTCGGCAAGGCCAGCGCCGAATTCATGCTTCCCGACTGTTTCGGATTTCCGGCCTCCCTGCCCAGCATTCTGGCGCACGCCGGCGTGAAGGGCTTTTCCACCCAGAAGCTCTCGTCGGGCTGGCAGCCCGCGCCCAAAGTCGGCGGCCCCGATTCGCCCGAGCAGACCCCGGCGGGCATTCCTTTCAACGTGGGCGTCTGGGAGGGCCCCGACGGCGAAACCATCCTCGCCGCCCTCAACCCCGGTGACTACGGCAGCGACATCTTCACAGACCTCAGCAAGGAGCCGGTCCCCGGCCCAAACGTGCACGAAGTCGGCGAAGAGAACTGGGTCAAGCGCGTTCACCTGGATGGCGCAGTCACGGGCGTCTTCGCCGACTATAAATATGTCGGCACGGGCGACACCGGCGGCTCGACCGAGGATTTTACCGCGCGCATGCTGGAAGCCATGGTGACCAGGAGCGAGACCGTCCTGCCCAACCCCGCCGGCGGAGAGGGCGGCCCGCCACCGCCGTCCGGTCCGCCCGTGAAAGTGGGCGATGGGCCGCTCACCGTCATCCCCGCCGCCGCCGACCAGATGTTCCTCGACATCAAACCCGAGATGACCGCGCGCATGCCGCGCTGGAAGGGCGACCTCGAGTTGATCAATCACTCCGCGGGATCGCTGACCTCCCAGGCATATCACAAGCGCTGGAATCGCAAGAACGAACTGCTGGCCGATGCCGCCGAGAAGGCCTCAGTTGCCGCCGCGTGGCTCCGCTATGGCCGTCCGTATCCGCGCAAGCGGCTCGACGACGCGTGGACGCTCGTGATGGGCGGCCACTTCCACGACACGGCTGCCGGCACCGCCACGCCGCGCTCCTACGAGTTCGCCTGGAATGACGACGTGATTGCCATGAATCAGTTCGCGGGCGTACTTACAGATGCCACCGAGAGCGTGGCCTCCGCTCTCGACACGCGGACCAAAGGCACGGCGATCGTGGTTTATAACCCGCTGAACATCGAGCGCGAGGATGTGGTGGAGGCCAACGTCGCGCTCCCCGCCGGAACGAAGGGTGTGCGGGTGACGGGCCCCGACGGCAAGCCGGTCGCCGCGCAGGTGGACGGCGGCAAGGTGCTGTTTCTGGCCAAGGTTCCCTCGGTGGGCTATGCGGTTTACGATGTTGAGCCCGCCGCGGAATCCATGCCCTCCACGCTCCAGGTGAACGTGCGGGCCTCCGGACGCGGCGCCGCCAATGCCGCGCCCACCTTGCTCGAGAACGGCCGCTATCGCGTGACGCTCGACCGCAACGGCGACGTCGCCGGCATCTTCGACAAGCTGGTCAATCGCGAACTGCTCTCCGCGCCCATACGCCTGGCGATTTCGAACGACCATCCGGCGTATTGGCCGGCCTGGAATATGGACTTCGAACAGGAACAGGCGCCGCCCCGCACCTTCGTGCGCGGCGCCATGGCGCGCATTAAGGAGAACGGCGCGGCGCGCGTCACGGTGGAGGTGACCCGCACCAATACCGAGGGCTCGCACTTCGTCTCCACCGTGAGCCTCTCGGCGGGCGACGCCGGCAATCGCGTGGAATTCGGCGAATCGGTCGATTGGAAGACGCTCTATTCCAATCTGAAGGCCACGTTCCCACTGGCCGCTAACAATGAGGACGCCACTTATAATTGGGGGCTCGGAACGGTGCGCCGGCCGAATGCCGCCGAGCGCCAGTTTGAAGTCGCTTCGCATCAATGGATCGACCTTACCGATCGCAACGGCAGCTTCGGCGCGACCATCCTGACGGATTGCAAGAACGCCTCCGACAAGCCCAACAACAACACCCTGCGTCTTACGCTGCTACGCTCGCCGGGCGTCGACAACGACTTTACCGACCAGGCGAACCAGGATTGGGGCCATCACGAAATCGTCTTCGGCCTCGCCGGACACCGCGGCGATTGGCACGACGGCCAAACGGATTGGCAGGGCTACCGCCTCAATCAGCCGCTGATCGCCTTCACAGCGGCCAAGCACGAAGGCTCCCTGGGCAAGCAATTCTCGCTCGTCACCGTGAGCAATCCCCGCATTCAGATCATGGCGCTCAAGAAGGCGGAACTGAGCGACGAAATCGTACTCCGCATGGTGGAGATGGACGGACGGCCGCAGGAGAACGTGACGGTGAAATTCGCCGGCGCAATTGAGGCCGCTCGCGAAGTGAACGGCCAGGAGTTGCCGGTT
>Ga0326728_10015378_pt1 | contig 15942 bp, 16 predicted proteins | sample MB3enrmetagenome_FD_207602 | JGI IMG/M metagenome (GOLD analysis project Ga0326728, IMG submission 207602) | Lab enriched peat soil microbial communities from McLean, Ithaca, NY, United States - MB31MN | ecosystem: Environmental > Terrestrial > Soil > Wetlands > Peat | place: USA: New York...
CCCGCCACCGGCGAGGGTATCTCGGTGTCGACCTTGTCGGTGGAAATCTCGAAGAGCATCTCGTCCTTGTCCACCGCCTCACCCACCGCCTTGAGCCAGCGGGTCACGACACCCTCGGTGACGGTCTCACCCATCTGGGGCATAGTGATATCAGCCAACGTGCACTCCTCTTTCGGTCTGTACCAGCATCGTCTCACCGAATGTCTCCGACAAGCCGAGGTGAGACTCACTCCTAGGTCGCTCGCTCCTCTCCCAAAGTTGTCTTCGAAGCTCCGTTGTCTCCTGTTGGTCGCTTGACGCAGGCTCCGATCAAAATTACCATCCAACTCAGGTGGTCGGACCAACTTAACAGTGGAGGTGACGGCTTTGGTCGCCTGCCAGGCGCTCAGGTCGTGTTGTTCCCTTGAGAGGAAGAAGTTGCATGCCTAGTCGGAAGCAATTGGAACTCAAGATCCCCTGGACAGAGCTTGCCACCACAACTGAAGACTGGGATGCGGCAGACCCGAACCTGCTCGGGACGTTGCTAAGTCACATTCAGCTCATTCGCAGTTTCGAAGAGCGTGTGCTTGAGCTGGTTACACAGGGCTTAGTGCACGGCCCGGCTCACTCGAGCATCGGCCAAGAAGGAGGCGCGGCTGGCTCGATCGTTGGACTTAGGTCAGATGACCAGGTCACCGGATCTCATCGAGGTCATCACCAGTTTCTGGCTAAGGCGCTCGGGTACGTGGCGCCACATGGCATCGACCCGCTCGCACCAATCACACCAGAGATCCAGGGGTTGCTCACTCGGACACTGGCCGAGATCCTCGGTCTGGCCGAGGGCTTCTGCAAGGGCCGCGGTGGCTCGATGCACCTGCGCTGGACAGAAGCTGGAGCGCTCGGGACAAATGCCATCGTTGGCGGCGGCGTGCCGATGGCGGCAGGTGCTGCTTGGGCAAAGCGGCACGCGGGGAGCGATTCCGTGGTCGTCGCCTACTTTGGTGATGGCGCGGCCAACAACAGCGTGGTGCTCGAGTCGCTCAACCTCGCGGCCGTGTGGCGACTCCCCCTGTGTTTGTTCATAGAGAACAACCAGTACGCCGTATCGACGACCGTCGCTGAATCGACGGCTGAACCGCGTCTGTCCGCTCGTGGCGGCGCCTTCGGCATCCCGAGTTGGAAGATAGACGGAATGGATCCGCTTGCTGTGTACCTGGCGATGCAGGAGGCGCTTGAGCACATGCGAGCCGGTGACGGACCGACCTTGATCGAGGCAGACCTTTACCGCTACTTCCATCACAGTGGACCTTTGCCGGGCAGTGCGTTCGGCTATCGGACCAAGGAGGAAGAGCAGTTGTGGCGAGAGCGCGATCCACTCAGAGTCATGTCTGCGCAGATGCTTCGGCGCGGTCTGATCGATGAAGCCGGTCTGAATCTGCTGCAAGCGAACGCGTCCGCCGCCATGGACGCTGCCACCGCGGAACTGATTGAGTCGGTCGACGCCGGTAAGCCCGGAGCGCGAAGGATTCGCCCTGAGCTTTGGCCGAACCCCGATTTCTGCGATGTCGGGATCCGAAGCGGTCTCGAGGAGTTAGCAGAGCTGCGAACAGAGGAAGAGGCGACTTTCATCGGACCGCTCGAGGAGCGGCGATTTGTTGACGTGATTGCCGACACGATGGCTAGTCGTATGTCAGCAGATTCCCGGATTGTCGTATTGGGCGAGGATGTCCACCGACTGAAGGGCGGCACAAATGGCGCAACGCGTGGCCTGAAGGAGACGTTTCCTGACCGGGTTATCGGAACACCGATCAGTGAGGGGGCGTTTCTCGGTGCTGCTGGTGGTATTGCTGTCGACGGCAGGTTCAAACCTGTTGTCGAATTCATGTACGCCGATTTCGTATGGGTCGCCGCGGATCAGGTATTCAATCAGGTGGGAAAGCTCCGCCACATGTTCGGCGGCACTAACGACGTCCCCCTCGTTCTTCGGACGAAAGTTGCAATTGGAACCGGCTACGGTTCCCAGCACTCGATGGACCCTGCCGGCATCTTCGCGACGAGTCCGGGCTGGCGCATCGCTGCGCCATCGACGCCGTTCGACTACGTGGGTCTGATGAACACGGCGTTAGCCTGCAATGACCCGGTCCTGATAATCGAGCACGTGGATCTCTATTCGTCGACAGGGCTGGCCCCGACAGACGATTTCGATTTTCACATCCCCGTCGGCAAGGCTGCGATCAGGAGGCCAGGTGCCGAGTTGACCATCCTGACCTACCTCTCCATGGTGAAAGAGGCGTTGCTGGCTGTCGATCAGATTGGCGTCGATGCCGAGGTGATCGACCTGCGCTGGCTTGACCGAGCCAGTATTGACTGGCAAACCATCGAGGACAGCATCCGCAAGACAAACAACGTCCTCATCGTGGAACAAGGTTCACGAGGACCATCGTATGGAGGATGGCTTGCCGACGAGCTCCAGCGACGGATGTTCGATTGGCTTGACCAGCCCGTGATGCGCGTGGCAGGCGGTGAGGCGTCTCCCAGCATCTCAAAGGTTTTGGAGCGCGCAGCGAAAGCCGGTGTCGAAGAGATCGCCGACGGAATCAATTTGGTCGTGAAGAACTTCGGCGGCAAGACGTGACCTCACCGAAGTCCGGTAGGTCGTCCAACAGCACCTAGCAGTCCTCGATGTGGGAGGTGAGATGGCGCGCTTGTTTGTGATGCCACGAGTCGATGCTGATACTACACAAGTGACGCTCGTGACATGGTGCGTGAAACCCGGCGAGAGCTTTCAGGCTGGATCGATTCTTGCCGAAATCGAGACCGACAAGGCCACGATGGACCTGCCAGCCGACGACTCTGGGGTCATGGGTGACCAACTCGTCTCTCCGGGTGACGAGGTCCAGGTCGGCAGGCCGATGTGTGTTGTGCTGGCTGCTGGAGAGGCTCCTCTAGACGCCAGCCCGTTCGTTGCCGAAGAGCTGTCTGTCTCGTCGAAGCTCGGGCCAGACTCCAACCCGCGGCCGACAGTTGCTGGGACCAGTGTCGAAGTCCTAGACGAATCGAACACCGCGAATACCAGTACCGCGAGCGCGCGTCTGTTTGCCAGTCCAGTTGCTCGCAACGAGGCCCGCGAACTCGCAATCGACCTCACCGAGTTGACCGGGAGTGGACCAGGTGGGCGCATCGTGCGCCGCGATGTCCTTGCGGCTGCCGCGGCAGGCAAGGAGGCCAACGTTACTCAGGGACCTCTGTTCGAACCGGCAAACGCCGCCGCCTTAGTCCCCGACCCCGTCGTGCCGCACTCGCGAATGCGACTGGCCATCGCCCGTCGACTTGCCCAAAGCAAGGCAACGATCCCGCACTTCTACCTGACGAGCGACTTAGAAGTCGATCGTCTCATTGACCTGCGACGCGAGATCAATGAAGGGAGACAGGCAAAGATCTCGCTCACTGATTTCTTGGTTCGCGCGGTGGCAAGCGCGCTTGCCAGCGTGCCGGAGGCGAACGTCGCTTGGACCGACGACGGAATGGTCCACCACCGCCACGCGGACATCGCGGTCGCTGTTTCTACGGAAGCCGGCCTCATCACGCCGATCGTTCGCGCCGCTGACACAAAGACCCTCTTCACCATAAGTGAAGAGCTGGCCAACCTGATTGATCGGGCCCGTGCCCATCGACTTGAGCCGACTGAGTACGAGGGTGGCAGCTTCACCATCAGCAATCTTGGGATGACGGGGGTGCAGCGCTTCGCGGCGATTATCAACCCACCTCAGGCAGCGATCCTTGCCGTCGGTGCTGTCCGCAAAGCGCCGGTGGTGCGAGGTGATGCCCTTGCAATCGGAAGCCTTATGCAGTGCACACTTTCTGTGGATCACCGAGCGATCGACGGCGTAGTTGCGGCAAGATGGCTCGCAGCATTCTCCCAACTTGTTGCGGACCCCACAAGGGCGCTCATGTGAGCAAGTGTCCGGTAGGAAGATACGCCGACTCTTGCATCTAGGGATTCGATACGCGGACTTAACGAGTTATGGGTTCTGGTCGAAACGGTCGAAGTAGGTGAGTATTCCGACGCGGCCTCTCGGTATCGAGCGCTGCTTCGAAGACTGCATGCTCTCTGATACGCGACATCTCACAGACCTCGCTACTCGCCTCTCAAGAAGCACGCAGCTTCGCGTTCATGACACGGTCCACTTCGTCGGATTAGGGACGAGGCGGCGCACTTGGGTACCTGGCGTAGCGACCACAGGGTGAGCTACCAGCCGTTTCCGAGCAGGTTCCCGAACTCGTCAAAGGACATCGGCGAGGCGTCACCGTCGATCTCCAGGCCAGGGTTGGCTTCCACCGAGTCGTGGAGCGACTCCGACACCAAAAGGCGGCTGAGCTCGAGCGTATCGTGGATACGGACGAGCCGGGCGTCAGCGACGTCCGCGCGACCACACGTCAGAAGCGCCGCGGCGATGGCGTCCCGGTCTGTGGGAAGGGCGATCGGGATCTGCGCGCGTTGGGTACCACTGTTCCCCGACGTTATCGCGTTCATGTACATCGAGCGCATGTCAATCTGCTCGAGGACGCGAAACGGTATGAAGTCTGCGAGCCCGACGCCGACGGCGTTGCCGCCTGATGCGGGACTTAGGGCGTGGACGCTGATGTTCACGATCCACGGGCGCTCGAACTCTTCCACGCCTCGAACCATTCTCCGCCCGATCACGTTGGTGTCCATGCCGGTTCCGGACTTGTCTTTGCCGATCTCGTCGATCACGAGGACGTCCAGCTCGTCGAAAGGGAGTGATCCCATCAAGGAGCGAGCCTCATCGAACAAACGGGCTTCGCCGACACCGCCAATGTCTTCACAACTGACAAAGACGATCCGGGCCGTCTGATCCAGCGCATTCTCCAAGATGGCCAGTCCCCCTAGGACGTTGACCGCGCCCATGATCTTGCGTGCCACTTCAGGCACCCAACGCGCCAGCATTGCAGCGCCGTAGGCATGGATACCTTCAGCACCTCGTTGCTTGCCCAGACCGACGGCACAGATCTTCGCGAGACCGCTCTCGACGCGACCACAGAAGTCCGTGTGTGGTTTGACGCGGTTGACGAGGAGGATCGCATCGGCCGCGGCGGCGTTCGCATCAAGGTGGACAGGGGGTCCGTCCTCGCACTGCCCGATCAGAACCGTGTCCATCGTCGCCAGAATGGGCATGTGAACTTCGGTTTCCGTTATACCGAGATGAGCGAGGAGCTCGACCTGTCCGGCGACGGTTGCCCCACCGTGAGAACCCATTGCCGGTACGACAAAAGGCTCTGCCCCTGCGTCTCGAAGCCACTCACCAGCCGCGCGGACCACAGTGGGCAAGTCACGGATGCCGCGGCTACCGGCGGTGATCGCGATCCGCATGCCCGGTTTGACTGCGCCTCGCAGTCGGGCCAGCTCACGTCGTGTGGCGGCTGCCGGGTCATCCTCAGTGATCGTCTTGAAGACCTGACGTACGGGGAAAAGGCGCGGAAACGGCGCTGTGAAAGTGAAACCCCTAGCGGTCTCAAAAGGACCTAGAGCGGAATAATTATGCCGCTGTTGCATGTCACCACCCCATTATGAGAGAAGGAAGATCGGTTGCTTCGAAATCTAGCGGAAACTCGCTGGAAGTCTTGAGACACCACCCCGAGGGGCCGAGAGGTGGGGTTCGGCTTGTGTAGCTTGTCGGCGTAGCTGCCAGTGGCCCTCGACCAGGTACTCACGCACCTCGGGGACTCCTTGCTTGTGCTTCATCGCGATCAGCGCACCGTCGATCTCGTGCTCGACGAGGCGCGCACCCCTGATCTCTGAGCCGTAGCCACGGTCGAGTCAGAGCGTTTCTACCTCCGAACAGAGCCCCATCGCGACGTAATCCAACGTTAGTGCCGACGTCGTGTTCAAACTCACAAGATGCACGAGCGCGGCGCCTTCAGGTGGACCCAATAGGGCTGGACCGAGTCGCCGACAAGCAAGCGTGATGAAATCCTCACGTTACTCCTGTGCTCCGTCACTGGAGACAACGCACGTCAACATCGCCAGACTGCTTTTCCGCGACCTATGTAAGGATCAACAGCCGAACGAACTATGATGACTTTCCCACGCTCGGTCATGGTGGGCGCTTGACGCGTACACCCATCAACATTACCATCCAACCATCGAGTGGTCGGACCAACTGAGGTCGCGGGAAGAGTATCAGTCGGGCGCCAGGGCCTAGGCTGTCGGGAGATAACCGCAAGATGGGGCGGCATACTCGGACTTCAAATTGTCGGTCCAGGTAGACATCAGCCATCGGGAACGGGAGGACCTGTCATGGAGTTAGGTCTCGAAGGTCGGGGCATCTTGCTTACCGGCGCAGCGGGAGGCCTTGGCAGCGTGTGCGCCCAGGTGCTTGCCGAGTGTGGTGCCAATCTAGCCCTGTGCGATCGGGAGGCAACCCGGTTGCATTCGGTTGTCGGGTCCCTCAAGGCGACGGGATCGAAGGTTGTCGCCATTGAATCTGACTTGACTCTTCCAGGGGCAGCATCGGAGGCGGTCGACACAGCGCTCTCAAGCCTGGGACGCCTCGACGGACTCGTGAACGCCGCGGGGATAACCCAGATACGGCCGTTTCTTGATGTCCAACTGGAAGAGTGGCAGACGGTCTTTCGGGTGAATCTCGATACCGCGCTGGGCACGATACAGGCAGCCGGCAGGCACATGCTCGAAGCCGGCGGTGGCGCCATAGTGAGCATCGCGTCTATCGCGGGTCGTTCAGGTCGCACCGAATTCACGTCCTACGGCGCGAGCAAGGCGGCGCTTATGCACCTCACGAAGTCGGCAGCCCTGGCACTCGCGCCCACCGTTCGGGTCAACGCGGTATGTCCGGGTGTGATCCCGGCGGGTTCTTTCATTTGGGATCAGATCCTGGAAAGCAAGGGCCGGGAGCACTTGGTTGCATTTATCGAACGTACGCCGCTTAAGCGAGTGGGGGAACCGAGGGAGATCGCGACCGTCATTGCGTTCCTTTTGAGCGATCTGGCCTCATTCGTGACGGGACAGGCGATCAACGTCGACGGTGGCTTGGAGATGGACTAGAGAGCTAGGTTGGAGGCAAGGAGAAAAGGGACAAATCTGCGCCGCCGGAAGGGCTTGCTGGCTGATTAGCTTGGTTCAGACACCAGCGTCGCTTTGTTGAGCTGGGTGTAATGGGTGCCCCGATGGTCAGGAGCCTTGGCAAGACAGGCTTTACGTCGTCGCTTACGACATCAGCCTTGACAAGGTCGAGAAATTAGTTGCAGATCGGCCTTGGCGCCAAGAGTGTCGCGGAGCAATCAGGGACTGCTGATATCGTCGCGACCAGGTTGCCTGATTTTCCTGAGGTGAGATCGTACTCACCAGCGATGACTGCGTCTTCGCGAGTGCCGACGCAGGAGTACTGGTGATTGACTTCTCCACGATCGATCGGACAAGTCGGGAGAGCTCGTTACACAACGTAAGCGAGCAGGCTTTCGCGTGTTCGCGCCGGTTTCCGGTGTTGAGAACGCGGCAATCGATGCTGGGTTGTCGGTCATGGTCGGTGGACACGCCGAAGGACTTCAAGGCTGCTAAGCAGGTGCTCGACGCGGTACGCACAGTGGTGCTTGTCGGCCCGTTCGGCTGCGGCCAGATCGTCAGGCGGCGAACCAGCCAATGGTGACGCGAATTATCGAGCCGCTAGCAGAGGTGATCGTATTTCCTGAGGCTCACGAGGTCGACGCGAACCAGCCTTACGCCTTCTCAACGGCGGTCTCGCGGGGAGCACAGTGCTCAGCCGCAAGGGAGCGACCATGCTGGCCAGCGACTCGAGGCGGTTTCCGCGTTGAACTGCGCAACAAGGACATGGGTATCGTCATCTCAGTCGTCCGAGAAGCCAGTGTGGTGATCCTGCTCGGGGCCGCCGTTATCCAACTGATTGCTTCGCTCACAGCACCGGGCCACGGGAGCCTGGACCATTCGTCATTGCTCAAACTGACCGAGCAACTATCCGCCCGTCGAGCTTACCCGTGATGAGCAGGTAGTTGGGGAGGTCCGCCGAGGCCGTCGGCGACGCAAAGGCAGTCGATTTCTGGCTGCGGTAGGTCTCAGCGATGACGGTCACGTCGTCAGCGTGAGCCGTCTCGGCTCCGGCTGGCGCCGCGACCACAATCAACTCCTGCGGAACACGTCGGCGATAACCCGGTGCCAGTCATTGGGGTGTTGGCGCACCGCTCGAAGACGAAGTACGGAAGACCTCGCTGCGCTCGGGACGACACGACGTCAATCGCGTTGAGAGCGGGAGACTGCACGCATTGCGCCCCTTGCCACGCGAGCGCGAGGCTTGTGCCTCGCGGTAAATATTGCGGGCCGCGCCGCCCGTGATGAACCGCGTATCGCACACCGGGGGCGTGAGCAATGATTGGAGGCGTCAAATGCTTAGGCCATCAATAGGCGGCCTGCTCGCGATAGCGGCGATCTCCTTACCACCACTGGTGAGCAGCGCATCCGCGGTTGCCGCCAGTCCGCGGACCATGTCACAGATCGAAAGGCAACTCGCCGAACTGAAGGCACAGGACACGGTCGCTGGGGATAGCTTCGGTACCGGCGTGTCCATCTCGGGCACGACCCTTGTGATAGGTGCTCCAGGTCACGCCAAGAATGAGGGCCGGGCTTACGTGTTCACGAAGACTGCGACCGGCTGGGCCCAGGTCGCCAAGCTGAAGGGCTCCGACACCGTTGCCAACGACTTCTTCGGCACCTCGGTCGCCATCTCAGGCACTACCGCCCTCGTCGGTGCGTACGGCCATGCCAACGGCGCCGGCAGGGCATACGTGTTCACCAAGACGGCCGGCGCCTGGAAACAGGTCGCCGAGCTCAAGGGTGCCGACATCGCCGCCAACGACTTCTTCGGCTTGCCGGTGGCAATCTCGGGCTTCACGGCCGTAGTTGGTGCGTACGGCTGTGCCAAGTATGCAGGCAGGGCATACGTGTTCACCAAGACGGCCGGCGCCTGGAAACAGGTCGCCGAGCTCAAGGGTTCCGATACCGTTGCCAACGACTTCTTCGGCGACTCGGTAGCCATCTCGGGCACTACCGCCGTCGTCGGAGCCAGTGGCCATGCCAAATTTGCCGGGAGGGCGTACGTGTTCACTAAGACGGCGGGCGTCTGGAAACAGGTCGCCGAGCTCAAGGGTTCCGACACCGTTGTCAACGATAGCTTCGGTGACTCAGTGGCCATCTCGGGCACGACCGTCGTCGTGGGTGCAGACGGCTACGCCGAATATGCCGGCAAAGCGTACGTTTTTGCTGAGACGGCTGGCGTCTGGAAACAGATCGCCGAGCTGGAGGGCTCCGACACCGTTGCAGGCGACTTTCTTGGCATCTCGACGGCCGTCTCGGGCGATATGGTCGTTGTCGGTGAAAACGGCATCGGCAAGGACGCCGGCACTGCGTACCTGCTCACCGAGACCGAAGGTGCCTGGAGACAAACGGCCAAGCTGAAGGGCTCGGACACCGTCGGCGGGGACAGCTTCGGCTTCTCGGTGGCGATCTCGGGCACGACTGCCGTCGTCGGTGCCGCGGGTCACGCCAACAAGGCCGGTAGGACGTACGTGTTCAAGGTTTGAAGCAGTTCGATCCAGATTGGGCACAGCTTGCGTGGACGGCGAAGGATGCCGGGGCGTCAAGCAGGCAATCGACTGCTTCGAGCTGTTGTAGCAGTCCCAGGCACATCTCTGGAGGCAGCGACTCCCACAGCATCCCTTGCGCGTTTACCTTCTCAACATGATGGTGTTGATCCGTGCTAGTCCCACGGGTCAAAACCATCAGCCCAGTTGGCGACTCGAATCGCCAGCAGTCGTGGAAGCTTTCTGAGGACGAAGTAGTTAGGTTAGAACCTAGTAATTTCGGCAGCTATCAGCCAAACGCCGTCCTTGTGTTTGGTACCTCCTATTGGCCACGAGTTTCGTCAACGGTGCAAATGATGTGCCCGACGTCGTACACCTTGCCTTCCTCGACTGAGATCGCAACAATCGTGCCGTTGCACTCTGCTTCCACGACGAAGGCAGACTTATCGCCCTCGATCTCAACCAAGGGGTCTCCCATGTGGATGACCTGACCGACAGTGATGAACACCCGATTCATATCGACGTCCACTGTCGACATCCCCATCTTCGGAATCGGTACTTCAATCATGATTGGAGCTTGTCCGTGCGGACGAGATCTCGGATAGCCGTCACCACAACTTCCTGGGTGGGGACCACCTGGTCCTCGAGCAAGACTGAGAAGGGGACCGGCACGTCTGCACGAGTCACCCGTCGTACGGGCGCCCGAAGCGACTCGAAGCACTCCTCAGCCACGAAGGCCGCCACCTCAGCGCCAAATCCGGCCGTTCTGTAAGAGTCATCACACACCAACACCCTGCCCGTGTGTGCAACCGAGCGTACCAGCGCAGCGTGATCGAAGGGAAGAAGGCTTCGGGGATCGAAGACCTCCACCGAGATGTCCTCCTTCTCCAGCTTCTCGGCCGACCGGAGGACTACTGGCACTAGGTGCCCGACGGCCACCACCGTGACGTCCTCTCCGCGACGATGGACGCGCGCCGTCCCGAGCGGCACCACGGGGCGATCGTCGGAAAGCTCTCCACGACTGGATTGAACAGCCGCCGGAGAGAACAGGGCAACCGGGTCGTCATCCCTGATGGCAGAGAGAAGTAGGCCGTAGGCGTCCTCCGCGGTAGCTGGAATGACCGTCTTCACGCCCGCATGGATGAGCAATGAGTAGGGATGATCGGAGTGCTGCCCCGCCAGGCCGCGACGAGCCCCTGAGCCAGCGAGGATGTAGGTGACCGGAACTCTCGCCTGGCCTCCCGTCATAAGCGAGAACTTCTGTGCCTGGTTCACGATCTGCTCGAAGGCAAGGAACATGAGCGAGGGGACCTGGAACTCCACCACCGGCCGCATGCCGGCAAGAGCAGCACCAGTCGCAAAGCCGGTAAACCCAGCCTCGGAGATCGGAGTGTCGATCACGCGCTCGGGACCGAAATCGGCAAACAGGCCCCGGGTGATGCCGCGTATTCCCTGTCGAACGTCCTCGCCGATCACGAAGACGCGAGGATCACGTTCCATCTCATCGTGGAGACCCTGACGCAGTGCCTCGAGGTATCGAACACTAGTCATAGCGCATGCCTCCATCCTGGCGCTGGGAAACCCGGGAAGTCCGACGAGGCATAGGCGTAGTCGAAGGCGCTCTCCGCGAGAGGTTCGGCGCTGTTGCGCGCGAACTCAACGGCGCGAGCCAAGGAGGCGTCGACCTCAGCATCGATCTCCTCTTTCTGTCGGTCTGACATAAATCCCTCTTTAATCATTAGTGCCGGCCATACCACGAGGGGGTCCCGCTCACGCATGGTCGCGATCTCTTCGTCAGTCCGATACGTGAGATTCATGGTGGCTTCAGCCGTGTGATGGCCAACGTACCTGTAAGTCCGGCACTCAAGAAAGTGTGGCCCCGAGCCGCCACGGGCGTCCGAAACGATCTGAGAGGCAGCTTCGAACACATCTCGCGGATCCATCCCGTCCACTGAGATGACCGGAAAACCAAAAGACGAGGCTCGCTCCGCGATGGGAACCTTGGACATCTCAGTGATACGGGCGGTAACAGCGAACCCGTTGTTCTCACAGACGAAAACCACAGGAAGATTCCAAATGGCAGCCATGTTCATGGCTTCCGCCAGTACTCCCTGATTGATGCCGCCGTCACCGAAAAAGGTGACGGCTACGCCTGGTCGACCACGCGCTTGAAGCGCCCACGCAGCACCTACGGCGATCGGCGCCCCGGCGGCGACAATACCGTTAGCTCCATATACACCCAGTGAAAAATCAGCTATGTGCATCGATCCGCCGCGGCCTCGATTCAATCCAGTGGTGCGCCCAAAGAGCTCGGCCATCATGGCATTGACGTCGGCACCGCGTGCCAGAAGATGTCCGTGGCCCCGGTGGGTGCTCGTTAGTATGTCGGCATCTGTGAGCGCGGCGCACACTCCAGTTGCTACCGCTTCCTCACCGATGTACTCATGGGCAACCCCAGCGATCTCGTTAGCGTTGACCAGCCTACGGACCTCCTCCTCGAACCGGCGAATCAGTCGCATGGTTCTATAGAATTGAATCGACTTCATTGACCAATCTGTCATTTCGGTTTCCTTCGTCATAATGAGCAAGAGCAGACGCGGATCTGCTTAGAGCAGGTCTCCTCCATTGACCCGCAACACGTGTCCGGTGACGTACGAGGAATCGTCCCCCGCCAGGAACATGACTGCCGCGGCTATCTCTTCGGGTCTCGCGATACGACCAAGCAGAGTACGAGCACCGATGTTTTGCTGGGCTTCGGGCGTGTTGGCCTGGAGCATTGGGGTGTTCACAGGGCCCGGAGCGACGACGTTGACCCTGACTCCGGAGGGCGACACCTCCCGCGCCAACGACTTGGAGAAGGCAATCACGCCACCCTTGGCTGCCGCATAGTGGGAGGCGGGACGAATTGAGCCCTGCTCGCCAGCGCCCGAGGAGAAGTTGACGACGGTCCCCTTTCCCCGCGACAACATGAAGGGGACCACCGCTCGGCATGCGACAAATACCGCGGTGAGGTTACTTCGCAACGTGGCGTCCCATTCCTCGTCGGTAATGGCATCGAACGGTTTGATTGGAAATACCCCAGCACAGTTTACAAGGGCCGTGATGGGTCCAAGGACCTCTTCGACCTGTTGAACGAAAGCTGTCATGGGTGCTGAGTCGGAAGCATCAAGACACTCTGTCATGTACGACCCCGTGGGCAGGTGCAGGCGTGGCACCAGAGAGTTCAGACCTTCAGCATTTAGATCTGTGAGCCCGAGCGAGAACCCGCGTTCGGCGAATGCGAGAGCGATCGCCCCACCGACGCCACCGCCCGCACCGTTGACCAGTGCCACTACCGGCTGTGGTGTCATGACAGCTCGCCGGCCGCAGCCGAGTCCCTCTCCGAAGCGAGACCTTCCCCGTCGGTGAGCTCACCCGAAAGAATCATTTCCTTCAACACGCGACTACGCCTTTCTACGAGCCACCAAGAAGCACGTAAATATGTGAATCTAATGGTCAACTGATATCGCTCACGCCCAACCACAGGGTAACAAAGCCGGTCAGACCAATCAAGCTTGCTCGGGTCGTACTCCGAACAGACCGTGGAAGCGAGGTAAGCAAGCCTCGTCGGCTTTCGTCGGGTCCGAACTGGGTCGTCCGGCCTGGGACTAGCAGACAAGCTCCGTCGAAGGGGACTGCACGATAGGCGTGCAAGTGCACCAGGCCTTTGTCAAGACCAACAGTGTGCTTTGGGTTCAGGCGGCCACCAGATCGACGTTATCCTGCACGACGGAAGTGACAAGCTCCCGGCTAGGACGGACAATCGAGATTGGCATCTAACACACACTCCGCGCTCGGCGGAACGATCTTTTCGCTTCGCGGAGCCCAGCGACCCAGCTAGTCTTCGTCGAATCATCCGTACGGATCTTCACGATCCTCGCCGTGGCTCGCTAGATCGAGAGCGTCAGCTGGATCCTGTCCGTCAGTGTGACTACCTCGCCAAGACGGAGGTGATTGCCAAGGTACCGAACGATGAGCATCTCGAGGAACCCTTCGAAGTCCTACTGTCGTGTCCGGGGTGTTCGACGTGCAGTGCCGAGACCGACCGATCAGTCGAGATGAGCTCCTGTCCCGCTAGCGAGGACTGAACCCCGGACTAGGGGCTGATCGAAGATACTTGCAGGCTCCTCGGCGACATAGTTTCTTGGGGTTGTCGTTCTACTAGCCTTGGAGGTCAGTCGCGAAGAGCGTTACGACAGTCGTGATCAAGCACTGGCTCTTGATGTTTACCTTGGCGACCGAACTAATAGTGATCCATTCGATGATGCCGAGGCAAATGCCACTAGCGAGAGTCGGTCCCGTCCAATCGTGACTCGCAATCCGCCAGCCTTGTCCCCGATCGAAACAGTGGCCAAGCGAAAAGGAGACTCTTCGATCGGCAGCCCTCGATCTCCAAGAGTCACAAAGGCCTGGTATTGACTGATTGGCCGGACCAATTGCTTGACGCTGGAGATTCGAGTTGGCATACTTACGCCTGTATTGGGGTGGTTGCCCTCGAGTTCGTGTTGGGTACTCTCGGGGTGGCACGCACCGAGAGTCGGCAAGGTTGCGGCAGCACGAGGAGGCGGGACATGGCCAAGATCAGCAGATTTGAGTTCTGGCTGCATGAGCTGGGATTGCTTGGTGTCATTGCCAAAATCGACCTTGGGAGTAGGAAGTGTTTCTAGCTGACCGGGAGCAAGTGCAGCGCGGGATCACCCAAGTGCTGGTCGCGCACCAGGTGCCGGAGAAGGATGCCGCACTCGTGAGCTACGAGCTGGTCAGAGCGGAGGCAATGGGTGTCGCCTCCCACGGCGTAATCCGCGTCATGGAGTACATACGTGACATCGATGCTGGCCGGACGCAACCGAAGTCCGACGTGAAAGTGATCGGAGGGACAGGTCAAGTCGCCGTCGTCGACTGTGGCTGGAGCCTCGGGATCGTTGCCGCGCACGAGGCGCTGAGAATTGCGATCGAAGGAGCCCGCCAATCCAAGGTCTCAGCAGTCGTGACGAGGCGCTGCAACCATGTGAACCGCCTCGGCGCCTACGTGGAACGAGCGGCCCGCCTCGGGCTCATTTGCTTTGCCACCGCGGCCATCCCTCAGAAGCGCTATGCAACGGTCGTACCCTGGGGTGGTTCGGAAGTTCGACTAGGAACGAACCCGCTAGCCTTTGCGTTCCCGACCACCGGTAATCCCATCGTGGCGGACTTTGCGACGAGCGTCGTTCCTGAGGGCAAAGTCCGTGCTGCATTGCTCAATGGCGCGACTCTCCCGCCCGATGCCGTTGTCGACGCGACCGGTCGCGTGACGACCGACCCGGCAGAGTTCTACGGCCCTCCGACCGGCGCGCTACTTCCCTTCGGTGGTCGTGTCGGCTACAAGGGTTACGCACTCGGGTTGCTCGTAGAACTGCTCGGCGGCACGTTAGGAGGCTGTTCGATTCAAGCCGAGGATCGCGGGGTCAACGGCGTTTTCTTCTGTGTCCTCGATCCCACAGGCTTCCTGCCCGCAGGCAGCTATGAGCAACTGGGACAGCAAGTCGTAGATTCCATGCACAGCACCCCACCGGCACCGGGTTACGAGAGAGTGCTTGTTCCCGGTGAAATCGAGTTCGAGACCCTCGCGGATTCGGAGCGTGGCACCTCCATAAAGATCGGTGAGGGTGTTTGGCAGGCGCTTCTTGAGGTCGCCCGCGCTGCTAACGTTAATGTGGACTCTGCGGTGATCGGAACAGCGCCCTGACTTAGTAGAGCGATCGCGCTGACAGTTATTGAGTTGCGGATTCAGGCGGTCGACGCAACAACCTCGCTGAGTGCTTGGAATGGTGTCTTCCAGCCAAGGGTCTGTCGAGGGCATTCGTTGAGCTGTTGCGCAATAGCGTCGAAATGCTTCTCGCTGTGGCGCGAGAGTCCGTGCCTTTCGGGAAGTACTTGGATACCTACCAAAGTCCTTCGCGATCGAGACGGTCGACTCGCCGGCAGCGAGGCGATCCCAGATCTCCGCACGCTCCGCGTCGGTGAAGCGCCGCAAGCTTCCCTTCGCACCTCCTCCTTCGTTGTCAGTGTTCGCTGCTCAACGAGGTGGTGCAATGACGCCTGAATCCGCAACCACTCAATAGCCGGGAACCTCGCAAAGTCTGCAGGATCGAAGAGGACATGGTGCGAACCCTCGCCGACGATAACCTTCCGGGTCGGCACCGAGTGCCCTCAGCACCATGTCGGCGTCGGGGCACAGCTCAAAGTCGCGGTTCACGCTCAGGCGGCAAGCACCTCTTTCACGAGGCGCACCGCGCTCGAGGCGTCCTCGGCGTA
>Ga0326728_10015379_pt1 | contig 15941 bp, 14 predicted proteins | sample MB3enrmetagenome_FD_207602 | JGI IMG/M metagenome (GOLD analysis project Ga0326728, IMG submission 207602) | Lab enriched peat soil microbial communities from McLean, Ithaca, NY, United States - MB31MN | ecosystem: Environmental > Terrestrial > Soil > Wetlands > Peat | place: USA: New York...
AATCGGGCAATGCAAGATCGCCCGCGAGATAGACTTTGACGCGGTGGCCTTCCCGGATGGTCACCGTGGGCATGATGTTCAGGAACTTGTCGAGGATTTGCGCGGAGGACTGCGCGGTGCTTTGCGCGAACCCCTGACGCATGAGGTCGCCACTGGTTGCGTTCAATGCGCCTCCGGTGCCGGCTTCGCTGACGGCTCCAAGTGCTCCAACCGCAAGCGAGACTCCAAAAATGCGGAGATAGTGGTTATTGACCTGATCCCGCAACCCGGTGTCACCGATTTGGTTGAGCCCCTTGAATTGGTCGAGGCTGACGGAAAAGCCGTCGGGCATGAGCATGCGATGAAACACCACGGCGAGACGTGTCTGGCCGAAGGTGTCCACCTTCTTGGTTTCACCGAGCAATTTTGAGCCTGCCGGAATCAGCAGGTGTTGGCGGTCGTTGGAATAGACATCGGTCGAGAGCAGGCACTCGACGGGACCGGCGAAGCCCCCGTCGAGACGGTTGATGAGGACGGTTTCGAGGATGGTTCCTTCGAAGAGTACGTAGGTCTTTCCTGCCGCCGCATTGGCGGAGACGGCCGACACGGCGGCAGGGTTTCTCGGTTCCTCCTTTCGGTCCTTGGTTGTTTCTGCGGAATCGTTGCGGGCTGATACAGGAGGAATCGAATTGGTCTGCATATCTTTCAGGAGTTGTGCAATCTGTGGCGTGTCGGGGCCCGAAGGGGGCGGTGCCGGAACGGCGAGGGGTGTCTCGGTTGGCGTGGTCTGAGGACTCGCCGGAGGTTTGCGGTAACTCAGAGCGACATTCGAGGCGAACAGCGACACATAGGCGCGTCTCTTGCGTTCCGCCTGGATCGGGTCCTCTTCCGGCCTCTGCTCACCCGTGCCACCGGCACCAGGTTGCTGAAGCTGCGGAGAGTCATGCGCTGCGTCACCGATTTGCCGGGTCTGCTGCGCGAGAGCAGCCTGCGCGACAAGTTGTTGGCGCTGCAAATCCTGAATGCGGTTCTGCATCTCGGCAATCTTGCTTTCGTTGACTTCGAGAGGTGCCTCAACGGGCGTGGCGGGCGGCGCCGCTTTCGCTGGCGTCGGCGGCTTCTTGCCCCCGGTCAGCCACATGATGGCGACCATCAGAAACGCCAGTCCGATGAGAAGCCAGGACTGGACGTTCTTCGGCAGAAGGCCCTGCGGCTTGGGCGCTTTCTCTTGAACCTGAGCAGGTTGGGTCGGTTGGTTCATTGTTCGCCCCTCAGTTCCCCGCCGAGCGACGCGCAAACGGCAGTTTCTTTTTGCCGATGGCGAGGTAGCCGGTATCAATGATTTTGGGTGCGATATACACGCCGTTCTCGACCTGGAAGGAGATCAGGTTCGGCTTGCCGTCCTTGATTTCATAAAGAGCGGGCTTTTCCTTCGCGCCGCACTTGATGTAGGTGAAAGCGTCATCGTGGTAGATGGCGGTCACCAGAAACGGGTCCTGCCCGGCCTTTGGGTCCAGTGGATAGTCGAATTGGAGTTTCGTGGCGTAGCTGGAGCGGAACTGGTTCAACTGCGCGGCGACTTGGGCTTGCGCGGCGTGAATCTGCTCGGCCGTCTGGGAGCGCAACGTTTCGAGTTCCTTCTTGTATGCCTGGGCTTCGCCCGCGCTGACATAACCGCGCAGCCCGGTGCTCGCCGCGATACCGGAGCTTTCCTTGGGTTCGACGAAGATTTTCAGATCGGGCTCTGCATTCGGCTGGTTGCTGATTTCAGTCAGCAAGAACGAATAGACGTGACCACTTGCGGTGATTAGGTTCAAGTTGCTGCGAATGCCTGCCTGGGCCGGGTGAACATAGCAAAGGTTGTGCGCGCCGTTGATGACCCAGAACTCCCTGTCGCCGGTGGTGAAATCGAGAATCTCCTCGTCCTCGGGCAGGACGATGAGCGTCGAGAACCGGAGCTTGGCGCTAACGGGGACAATGTCTTCCTTCGAATACTTCACAACTCGCGCCACTGCTTCCGTCGCGGCACGGGCTGGTATGGCAGCCATGCCAGCGAGACAGAGGAAGGCAAGGCTACTCAAAATAGACTTTAACGTTGTGGTGCGCTTCATTGTTTTTCTCCTGAGATGGATTTGTTTTGTGACAACTACATTGGAAAGAGTCGGAACGAGTGCGGGCGAAAGGCGCGGACGGAATGACCCAAAGAGGTCCGCATAGCAGCAACGCGGTGGTGAATGCGAGAACAAACCAGGTCAACGCGAAATAGAGCGGAGGCACGAACACTGCAAGTGCCGTGAGGAAAAGGAAAGATCCGACAAGACTGGGGAAGATAAAAATCCAGAAGAGGAACCCAATCAGGAGTACTCTCATGGCTTCGCCCCTGCCAGCACTTCGAGCCCTCGCTCAAATCCACAGGTGTCGAAAGCTTCTTTGCGCTTTCGGTTGTCGTAGGGATCGTTGGTGTACAGCCAATAGCTCTTGGGATCGACGTTGAGATTGGCGACCTTCGCGAGTTCCGGCGTCTTAATCAGGAATTGTTGCTTGGGGATAAGGCCTGAGATGAGCTCGACTTCGGTTTTGTTTAAATGGAACTGACGCCGGTAGAGGTCACGGTCCATGTCCGGGTTGGCGAGGAAGATTTTGGTGGCGCAACTCTCGATGATCACGTCGAGGATGTCCGAACGCTTGAGTTCATCAAGCGACTGTGTGGAGAGCACCATCGCCGCGTTGTGTTTGCGCCAGGTCTTGAGGGCCTCGACGACGTATCTCTGGATGGCCGGGTTCTTCAAGAACACCCAGGCTTCGTCGATGAAGAAGGCTTTGAAGACGGATGAAATCTGCCGGTCGGCGATAACGGCATTGGCTCGATGCAGGATGTAGAACAGGAGCGGTTCCAGAAGTTCCGGGTACTGGCTCATGCGCTGGAAGTCGAAGCACTGAAAGCGGGAGAACGAAATCGTGTCCTCGGCGTTGTCAAAGAGGAACCCGAACTGGCCCCCGCGAGTCCACTTCGATAGGCGGCTCGATATGTCGTGCCCGAGAGTATTCGCAAGCACGCCTAACGTGCGCAGGGCCGGGTCCACCTCATAGAGGTTTTCCACCTGATGGAAGAGGTCACGCTCGGTGGCAGGGTCAAGCTCACCGGCCCTCTGTCCCTGGATCAACACCTTCAGGAAGAGGGCGAGGAAATCGAGGTTCTCCTTCGTCGGTGGCAGGGAAAACGGATTGATCTTGAAACCCTCTGATTCAAGGCCGACGCGGACATACGAACCGCCGAAAAGTTGGGTGAGACTCTCAAAGCTTCCGCCCAAGTCAAAGATGAACGTGTGCGGCGCGTACTTTTGCAGGTTGGTGATCAGGAAGTTCAGAAGAAAACTCTTCCCTGCACCCGTTCGTCCCAGAATCATGGTGTGGGCCACATCGCGGTAATGGAGATTTAGGAAGTACGGGGTGTGGTGGTTGGTCTCAAGGACCGCGAGATACTCCTGCCGGAGATGGACGTTGCGAGGCTCGCCACAGTGAAGGGTGAAGAGAAACGAGAAATCCGCATAATTCGTGTTGAGCAGGTACAGGGAACGCAAGTTGAAGACGTAGTTGCCGGGAACTGCCGCGAGAAAGGCGTTCAGGAGGTTGTATTTCTCTTCATAGAGCTGGGCATCGTGGACGCTGAATACTTTATAGAAGTCAGCGCAAGCCCGGTCCACCTTGGCCAGGTCAAGGTCGTAAATCACGACGGTGAGGGAAAACTGGCCAAAGTAGTTCCCATGCAGCTCGATCTCCTTGATGCCTTCGCCTAGTTCCCGGACCTGGGATTCCTTGGAATCGTCGAGCAACACGTCCTGCGGGGCCGTGTCGTTCATGCTGACTTGGCTCGCGAATGAACGCTTGGTGTTGTGAAAATGGCGGCGCTTGGCCTGAATGATCCGGCGCATCTTGCCGGAATCTTCCTTTTTCCACTCGGTCACTACATAGTAGTTGGCTTCGACTTCAAGCAGGCGTTTGAAGATGAGTGGAAAGCTCTGGGCCGAAGGTTCCTTGAGGGTTAAAACCTTGACGTAGTAGTCGTCTACCCGCAGATACCCGCGATGGCATTCGAGGTGAGATTCGGGAAGGTAGTAATCGAGGAAGGTGTCGTACTTGAGTTTGGCGAGTTCTAGTTTGTCGGGATGGAAGTTGAGTGTCCTCTTGAGAACGCGGAAGGCTTCGAGTTTGTCGAGCATCCGAACAGCGAGGAAGTCGCTGACTTGGAGGATGAAGCTGCGGGCTTTTTGAGCGAGCGCTGCCTGGGCGTTGCTGACATGCTGGCCAAGAACGACGGTCTGCCTCTGTGAGGAGAACTGCGCTCGCAAATCTGCAAGGGCCTTCCTTGGATTCTTGGGAAACTCGGCGAGCGCGGTTCCGAGCTTCTGTGAGGCCTGAAATCCCTGGTACAGCACCACATAATAGATGGAAAGGGAAAAGAGAGTGTCGGCCTTGCTGCCGAGGTAGGCGATGCGGTTTTTGATCGCAGTGTCCACGACCGGGTTGGCATAGAGCTTGTAGGGGATGGTTTCGTTGTTGCGCTTGAAGAGGTACTGATAGACGCGGTAGTTCTCGTCGAACAGCTTCAAGGCTGATTCGAGGCGCTTCGTGAAACCGTCAATCGAGGCAGTGTCCAAGCACTCATAATCAACGCCTCGAACTTCGAGGATGAGGCCCACCTCGCCGGATTTTGTGAGAAAGACGTTCGGCCCGATGAAGCCGTAAAGATTGATCTGCTCGCTGAGGGAGCCGGTCTCGTTGTAGTTTTTGAACATCCGGCTAAGCCTGAGCATGGCCATCCCTTCGGATCGCAATCGGAGTGAACTTCATGGGGTCGTACTGGGCGCGGAGTCTTGCAGCCGCCAGCAGAAACCTCAGAATCTGCGGATCGGTCTGGGTAGCCCAGCGGGCCATGAAGTAAAGCAACAAAAACATCAGCAACCCGCTTAACAAGCTGTTAAGCAAGTTGAAGGTGGCTGCGCCAAGGCACATGGCAAAAAAGAAGAGTTTTCGTTCGGCCCCGAGGATCGTGAGTGGCCGGGACAACGAGCGATGCACCCTGTTGATTCGTCTCGCTTCAGCCATGTGCGTCTCCCTTAGGGATGTGCCTGATTCAACTGCCGGGAAAGAGCCACGACAGGAAATTGACCGCTGCGATGGCCATTCCGACGCCGAAGAGCACACCGGCAAGCACCCGCTTCGACCCGCCTTCCCCGAAGGCGAAGGTGAGGCCGGCGACGACAATTGCAACGAGTGAGAGGCCGCGAGCGATAGTGCTGGTGAACGCCTGCTGTAGCACGCTGACGGCGTTTTCCCACGGAGAAGTTCCCGTCTGGGCGAAGGCTGGAGCCGCCAGCAGCAGCCCCGCCGCGACGACGATCAGTTGCCGGAATGCCTTCTTAAAGCGAAGCGTCTTGTTCCAAAGTGGTCTCATTTCTGACTTTCTCCTTTGTTCGTGAGTTCGCAAATCGATGATTTCTGGAGAGTTCTCGCCGGAATTATTGCCGCCAGAAGACACCTCGGCACGGCAGGCAGAACCGAGTCCCTGCTCTGAAGTTCTTGGCTAGTGCCAAGACACACTTGGAGCATTCGCTCCGTGCAGTGGGTTTCTACCTTCGCGTGCGGCGCGCCGTCTCTCGGCCGTCCACGATACCTGACGGCTCACCCGGCTGAATCGGGTCCGCCAAGCCCCCAGGGGACATTCGGCGAGAACTCCCCTCATATATATAAGGAACATCCAGAAGGGAAAAACGGAGAAAAAATCTTTTGGAGCAGCCTGTGTGAGGCCCTGTCCGGTCGGTCAGTTAACCGCCAAGATATTCTCCGCGTGAAGGAATATTGATGCCTGGTACGGCGCGTTATCCTCGAATTCGGAGGATAATGATGAAACTTCAGCCCTTGCCCTTGGTAATAGTGTTCGCGGCGCTTACGCCTTCTCTCGCTTTTTCCCAGAACCCACAGATGACGAATTGCCATACCCCAGAATCCGGAGGCAATTTCGTTGGTTCAGACGAAACAATTGTGAATGGCATGGTGTGCAAAATCGTCAAGCCACAACCTGTCGCACAGCAATTAGCAGTAAACCAACCTGCAGCACCTGCTCCCAGCGGTCGAAATCAACCAACATCCGGGGAGGGGTCGGGTATCACCAATGCTCGCGTAATTGAAATGTCGAAACTTGGCTTGGACGACGACATCGTCATTGCCAAAATCAAAAACGGAAACTGCGAATTTCAGCTGGGTGACACAGACCTCGTGGACCTCAAAAAGGCGGGAGTCTCACCAAAAGTAATCGCGGCCATGCTTGACGCCAGTGTTCTGAACTCGCCACGAGTCACGATAAACAGAAATGAGGCTCCAATACACACCTTGGGACAGGCCAAAGTGGGCGGACGACTTGGTCGTGAGCTGACTCTGGGAGTTAAGTCAGTTAAGGAGAAAGCATACCTTGATGGCCCGCATTCAACGGTTGTTGCCAGTTCCAGCCCGGTAATCGAAATAGACCTGCCGAAAGGCGACACGATCGATAACTATATTCTGGTTCAGATGGATGGGAAGGGCGACCGTCGAGAATTGGAGGTCGAATCCCGTGGTGGCATTGTCGGAGGCAAGAACGGTATACGGGCCGAGGCGATTCATAAGACGTATGTGAGTTCGCTCGGCGGCAACAAATTTCAGCTTGGCACTGATCCCCTGAAGAAGGGCGAGTACCTCATTTATGTCGTCGGATCTCCCGATTCGATAAAAGGGATATATGGAAGGGGATACGACTTTACCGTGCAGTAAGAATCGCGAGCCGAGGCAGAACATATTGCGGAGATGCAGGAGTTCATTGAGGCAAAGAAGTGCGATTTCCTTTACGTGCTGGAGCATCTGCTTATGCCTTACCGGCACTGAACCCATCAGCTCGAACAGCCATTGGCTGTTATCTGTTTGAGAAAACGGTACTTGAGGTCCATTTCCACTCCCGGGCGAAAACACTAGCCTTCCATTAAGGGACTCAAGTTGCCCGCCATGCGAAAAGCTGAAAGGCCGAGCAGCACACTCGAACGCAGGGAAAGACGAGGATTCCAAAATGCATACCGGCCGAACTAACTCGATCTCGATGCTCATTCCATTAACCATACTTGCTTGCCTTGGCTCCGGGATTGTTCCAACGAGTGCATCAGGCCAAAGTGTCGCAGACAGTTGCATCAAAAACACAGGCGTGCGTGCAAACGCAATGGAACAGAAGCAGTGGGGACGTTTGGTTTCTACAGCAAGAGAGTTTATGAGCAGCTGCCTCACGGTGGATGGAGGAGCCGAAGCGCAAGCTCATGCTCTATCGGACATGGGCACGGGACTTAACGAGCAAGGGAAATTTGAAGATGCAGTTCCTATTTTGAAAAGATGCGTCACGATTAAGCCTGACGCGGCATACTGTTGGGTTGAGTTAGGCAGAGCTCTTGAGCGGGTGGGTAGGCCGTCCGAAGCAAGGAAGGCTTACGAACAAACGATAAGTATAGGAGGATACGACGAGGACAGCGCCGCTTCAATCGAACTCGCTCGAGTGAGCCTATCACATCCTTGGACTTCAACTACTTTTCGGGGGCACACACTAGGCGAAAGTTGGCAGGCATTCATACGCACCGAAGAGGGGCTGTGCCAAATCAAAACAAACACAGAAAGTTGCTCGCAAGCCGCGTCAGGCGAGGAGGCAACGCTATCTCAATATGGAAAAGATGGCACAGTGATGTTCTGGTTCGAGTACGGCCGATTCGCCCATGCTACCGCCTTCATGAGTGGGCCTACATTTGCGGAACTAACCTACTTTGAAAAAACCTACGGCAAGCCGGGTGCCAACTATAGTCACCCTGAAAAAGGCACCGCCGAATCAGTCTGGCATTTTCTCGATGGTGGCGAAGCACACGCTAAGGAATACAAGTCCAAATCTGACAAATTCACGATTGAATTTGACATCCAGGCTTCGGAGTCTACCCTGCGCCCTGGGGCCCTTGCCGCAAACCCCCACACTCCCCTCTTCAGCGGCCGGACACTCGGTGAGAGCTGGCAAAAGTTCGCGCAGACAGGCAGTGGGCTGTGTAGGGCCAGCAAGGACAGCGCTCAGGCATGCAAGGATGCTGCTGCTGGCAAAGACGCAACTTTGGTCAAGTATGGCGAAGATGGGTTCTTAGAGGCCAGTTTCACCTTTGAGTCGCGCCGCCTAACACAGGCTGACTTGAATACACGCGTGCCGAAGTTTGTGGAGCTGGATTACTTGGACCAGACTTATGGCCACCCGTACACCAAGACCAATCTTCCTGAAATGGGCAATGCCAATCGCCGCTGGGATTATGCCGATGGCGGCCAAGTGTTGGCAAATGAGATGCCTAATGCAGAGGGCTTCCTCATCATGATTACTGCCAGGACCATCCCGCCTCAAAGTACCAGAGGGCTCGACACCACTATCATAACCGTAGGCTCGAAGTCTAGAATTGTCGGTCTCTATCAGCAGTCAGAACCTAATGACGACGGCGCCTCGGAATATCTTAGATTCTATTCTGATGGGACCGTCATCGAGTGTGCGTCGATCGGAACGCCGGCTCAGATAAACAGATGGTTTCAGAGACCGTACGACCAATCAGGAAAGTATGAGATCCAAGGATCGACGATACGATTTTCGATTGCCTCTTCTGACAATCCTGACTATACGATCGACTTTCGGGGTCAAGTACAAGGAAATATGCTAACTCTGGAATGGTTGAGCTACCAGAATGGGCGCCAGGTGCACGACTCTTTTCACTTAGTTACAGCTGGTAATTGAGGATGGGATCTCTATTTGTCGTCTCCGTTTGCACTGGTCTATCTATTAGCCAGAAAAGGAGGAACCTCTCATGGCGTGGTTTTATCAAATACGGGATGCGAAAGACCAGGTAGTAAAGACGGAAGGAGGCTTCGCTACGGAAGCCGAAGCTATCGAAGCGGGTAAGAAAAAGGCGGACGGGTTGAAGCGTTCAGGCGCATTGGCCGGCGGCGGATTCGGTACTGTCACGGCAGGAAAGTCCCAACTGTATCGGTGCGTGATCGGCGGTGTTGAAATCACTTACGAGGTTGATAACCCGCCGACTAAGAAGGAAGAAGAGGAGCTGTTTCTTAAATGGGTCGCCACGGGCCAGCGAGACGAGAACTCCCGCAAGGAATTGGAGCGGCGAGGAATCCGGCGTGTCAGTTAGCCACCAGAAACACCGAACACTGGTACAGAGGTGCAGTGATGCCATACATTGAAGCAAAAACGCCTGTGGGCAAGACAATTATGAGCGTTTTCTTCACTGGGATGGCGCTAGTTGGACTCATTGGTGGGTTGGACGGCAATGGCGGCGCTTGGATCGTCTTCCTGGCATTCGGCGGTTGTGCCATTTATGCGTGGCGGAATACTCTCGCTCATCAACGGTATCTTGAGGAGCAGGCTCGCCAAGCTCGCCGATAGGCTGCCCGTGGTCTACAAGTGCGCACGTGAAAGAAACGAGCCAGCATGCTTTTCCCCATCAAGCATGAAAACATGAAGGCGAGACGCTGGCCGCTCGTCACGTTTGGGCTAATTCTCGTCAACTTCGCTATCTTTCTTTGCACTCATCAAGCGATGGAAGACCAGGAGGATCCTCTGCTGTCCGTGAAGGCGCGCGTTCTGGTGCTCGCAGCACAGCATCCAGAACTGACGGTCCCACCTGAGGCCCAACAGTTGGTCACTGATTTTCAGCGCTATTACCCGGCCGACTGGGTGGAGATGCAGAATCCAAACAACGAAGCAAACGAGAGTGAGGACACCCAGGGAGAATCAGCGGATGACCTTAAGCAATTGCAGGCGGAAATGGACTCTCTTGGGACCGAGTATTCCAAGCTTGCGGCCGCATCCATTACAGAGCGGTTCGCTTTCATTCCGGCTCACCCAAAGCCAATTGCATATATTAGTTCCACTTTCCTCCACGGCGGATGGTTACATCTGATTTTCAATATGTGGTTCCTATGGTTGGCTGGCTTCGTTTTGGAGGACGTTTGGGGCCGTCCTTTGTACCTGGTTTTCTACCTGCTGGCGGGTATTGCGGCGACACAGCTTCATGCTTGGGCGAGTCCGGGCAGCCTCGGTGCATCGTTCGGGGCGTCGGGGGCTGTTGCGGGATTGATGGGAGCGTTTCTCGTTCGCTTCCCTAAGCTGAAGATCAGGCTCATGTGGTTCTTTGACGTTGGATTCTCCGGCTTTTGGCCTATCTGGGTGCGCGCCTACTGGCTCTTGCCGTTGTGGTTGGTGATGGAGGTTTACTACGGGAAACCGTCCGGGCAGAGCGATGGCGTTGCACATTGGGCGCACGTTGGAGGATTCATGTTCGGCGCTCTTGGTGCCCTTGCTCTGAGGTACTCGGGCTTAGAACGCAAAGCGAACAAAGCGATCGAAGAAAAGATCACTTGGACGACCGATCCCGAAATCCTTCAGGCCAACGACCTAATTGAAAATGGAGAGCTTGATGAAGCTGCCGTCATCCTCAATAAGTACCTGGCAGAACGGCCTGACTCGCTCGGTGCCTGGAACACGCTGCGGGCAATCCATTGGCGACGGAACGAAATACCCGCCTGTCGCGAAGTTGCAGGCAAGCTCTGCGTGTTGAATATCGAAGCGAAGATGTATGAAGCGGCTTGGCTGGATTACGAGGAGTTCCTCAACCTGGGCGGTGACAAGATGCCTCCCACTGTATGGCTGGAGCTTTGCCGTGTGCCAGAAGAGCGGGGCGATTATAAACGCGCCCTGAGCGAATACGAAAGGCTTGCTGGCGCTCATCCTGCAGAGCGGGAGGGCCTCATTGCACAAGTTGGTGCCGCTCGAATCTTGCTCACGCGATTAGATCGTCCCGACCAAGCGTTGAGATTGTACGAGGCAGTGTCAGCGTCCACCGTCGCGCATTTGGATTTGGAGCGAGAGATCGAATCAGGAATTCTGGAAGCCAAGACCGCTCTCTCGCAAGGAGTTTCACTGCTGACATAGAGTTTGTGGGCTAGCCCGCACCATGCCTCTCTGAGTCTGTCCCGGGGAATAAGAGATGAGGCTATGTGGGGTCCATCTCTGTACTATTGACACGCGTCGCAACAGAGTGGCACGCTGTCCTTGTCCCCAGCTTGCCCAATGACCGAGGTATTCGAGGACCCGATTGGAGAAACCGGACCCGTACGGCGACTGGGTTTTATTTCCGGCCAGCGAGAAAGAGAGCAAGAACCCACCTGCCAGCGATGAAGAATTGATTTCTGCCGCACGCGAAGTGTGGCCTCGGGTTCTCGTGTACGCGAAAAAGGAGTTGAGCACAAATCGCCTTGGCTCTGACACCGCTTCAATGCCTGCTCAGGTCTGGGAGCGAATGCTCCGCTCGGTTTCGAGAACACGCCAGCGAAATACAGATAACCGGCAAGCTATAGCAGACTTGCAATCCTACCTTTTCTTGGCCTTCGTTCACCGATTCAACCGAGCGGTAGTGCGAGAACAGAAGCATTCGGAGAGGATTGAGCTTGTTTCGTCCAGCGTGGACCTTGAGCGAATCGAGAGCGCTCAAGACGCGGGATGGGTTGAAGCGTTGGAGCGAACAATCGCGATCAGGGAGATCACAGACCGAATGGATCCCTGGACAAAGAAGGTCTGGCAGGCGCGTCAATTGGGCTATTCGTGGAAAGAAATCTCATTGTGGTTGGGCGCCACCGGAGATCAAGCGAGAAAGAAGTTCGACTACGGGGTGGAGAAGACTCGGCAGAGCATCGTTCGATTGCTGAAGGCTGGAAAGCCGAAGAGGTTTGGTTAAGATCGACCGGATGTATCTTCTGGCTGAAAGGGGATAAAGTCTGCAAAGGGAGGCAGCCCTGAACGAAAAGGGATATTCCGAGAAAGACGAGAAGCGCATCCTCGATGCGCTAGGCCGTGGCCTGCTCACAGAGTTTCCGAATCCTAACCGGACCGGCTGCCCTAGTTCTGATGTTATCAAGAGAATCGCTTCTCATGAGATGCCACTCGCCGAAGCGGAAAAATGGCTCGATCACCTAACCTCCTGTAGCCCCTGTTATCGCGACTTTTCCGAACTTCAGGCTGGCTACCGGCATCGTCGGATGCAGACCGTCCTCGCGGTCGCAGCGAGCATCTTAATTGTCGTCGGTGTTGCGGGCTGGGCTTTGTTCTTCAGACACAAGGGACCCCCGGTCGTCGAGACTGCTGTGCTGGACTTGAGAAATCGCTCGGTCTCGCGCGGCGGTGAGCAGAACCCAGGCGAGCAACCACTGGAGGTCAGCCGCGCGGTGAAGCATCTCAGTGTCTATCTGCCGCTCGGGAGCGCCGAGGGACCTTACGAGATGCGCATCACTACGACGACGGGAAGTGCAATCTTCACGACAGGTGGTGTCGCTTTTCTGAAAGATGGCCTTACGTCAATCCCAGCCGTTGTCGACCTTTCTTCTGCGTCCCCTGGACAGTACGTCTTCCAGGTTCGAAGGCCTGATTCTGAGTGGAATTCTTATCCCCTCATGTTGCGATGATTCCTTCACGGCAAAGCCCCGTGAGCAAGGTGAGCGTTGCCCGTCATCCACCCGGGCCGCGCATTCCAGAAGATTCGGCGACTCCCGCTTAACGCGGGTCGCCTCCTTCTCTTCCCCTACGAGTGTAGGCACTATAATGTAAAAGCATGGTCGAGGGCTCACCGTGGATGACCTCCGAAAGCATAAGCACGCCGGGGAGTTCACTCTTGCTCCCGGTGAAAAGATTCACGGGGAACTTACCCTAGAAGGACCAGAGAGTACTCTCTATCTCTACGACCGGCATGAGTTTCAGACTCACGCCGGACTCCATCAGTACATCACGGGTGTTCTGCAGGATCTGACTAAGGTCTCCCTGATCGACTGCCTAACGACGCCAGTTCCAGGCCACGGCTCTCGAGGTGACGAGGAGTATTACTTTGCGAATGTGTTTCCTCATTTTGTCGTCCACGGCGACAGCTACCTTGCGCCAGACGAGCAAACAATCAGGAAAGTCCATTTTGTCGTGGACGATGCCACAACGCTCTTTTATGACTTCGACGCTTTTGGACTGCTACTGAACGCAAAGCCATTCATCGACTCAATTACAACTGCCAACGCCAGCATCGCCGGACGAAACATCATCACCGGCCCAGAGCCGCAGATTCTCTATTTCACCGGGAAAAAAGAAATATTTACTGCGAACACGCTAATCGGACGAGTGTCTGCCTCCCACAATCCCAGCCCTACTACGTTTGGCGGGCCAAGTGGAGTGGGCCTGAAGAACACTATATTTCTGACAATTGAATTCCCTGCTCCAGTGGTTTTTGAACAGTCGATCCGGCACATGACGACTCTAGTCAGATTCTTGGAAATTCTGGCAGGACGTCCGCAGAACCTCGTCGCCATAAACGTCACCCTTGAATCCGCTCAACAAAGTTCCGTCGTTCTCAACATCTACTGGAGTATGCTGCCGAAACGGGAAAAACGCCTTGGAGCGGAGAAGCCACACTGCGCCGATGTATTGCTAGACGCCGTTCGGCACCCGGACGACTTCAGCCGTGTGCTAGCGAGTTGGCTCGACCGGGACCAGTCTTGGCGCGACGCGCGAGCGCGCTTCTTGAATTGTTTTGGCAAGCAAAACTCTTACGACGTAGACCGGCTGATCGGGGCTGCCAATATGTTCGATATTCTTCCCGGTTGCGCGGTGCCGCCTGACGTACCGTTGCCGAAAGAACTTGAAGAAGCTAAAGAGAGCAGTCGCAAAGCCTTTCGCGCTCTGGCACAGAGCCCTGAGCGCGACAGTGTTCTCGGCGCGTTAGGTCGGGTCGGAAAAGCGAACCTCAAGCACAAGGTTCGACACCGAGCTGACAATATCCTAAAAGAGGCTGGTGATCACTTCCCGGACCTTATAACCGTGATCGATGAGGCGGTGAATTGTCGAAACTTCTATGTCCATGGCACCGTTGCCAGCTTTGACTACGACGCGCATTTCGATGCGGTTACCTTCTTTACCGACACTCTGGAGTTCGTATTTGCTGCGTCGGACTTAATCGAGGCGGGATGGGATATAAAGGCTTGGAGCAACACCGGCACAACCATGTCCCACCCTTTTGCCCGTTACCGCATCAACTACTTCCTACAGTTACAGACGCTCAAGGCACTGTTGGCGTGATATCGGGAGTTGAGTTTTGCCCCCAATCAAGGCTTGGGAGAGTAAGCAAAGATGGGCGTTTGAGAGCGATGACCTTATGTTTTGGGACGTTCGTCCTGGGCTCTGCCGGGACGTTGCTCCTCTAGCTCATCAATCCTTTTGAGCTGCTCTCGATAGCAGCCAGCCTCATGCAGAATCTCGCCGTTGTCGTTGTAAATATAAATCCGAAGATACAACTCGTCATTGCTGGCAGCCAAATCTAGTGCCTCGTCGAAAGTTTCGCAGTCTTTCCAGAGAGGGCCGCTTGCCCATGTGAGGGTGTCTACTGGGTCCAGCCCGATTACCCGGTATTGCCCCTTGGGTGCACGTACTTCCATCACTCACCTCGGTGGTTGGGGTCCTCTCTAAGTACGCTAACCTCGCCCCGAAAGCAAGCAGAAAGGCCAACCGGAAGTTATCCAAGCGGCCACCGGGCCGCGTGGGCGGAATATCGCAAACTGACTGATGGTCTGCCAGGTAGAAAGAACGTCACGCTACAAGCCGCTCACAATCTCAATGGCCTTTTGCATCTGAGGGTCCTGCCCAGCGATAAGATGGTCGGGCAGCAATTCGACGGGAACGCTGGGTGACACCCCCTTTCCCTCGATTAGTCTTCCCTGCCACGTAAGATAGGCGGCGACCGGCAATCCCACAATGTAGCCGGAACCAGCTTTAAACGTAGACCCACTCAGCAAGCGAGCTGCCGTCTTTGTGCCGACGATTGTGGCAAGTCCATTCTCTTCTGCAAATGCGGCTACCATCTCGCCAGCGCTCGCGGTGTGCTCGTTGACCAGGATCACCACGCGACCGTGAAATTTCTGAGGACCGAGCCCCTCTGTGACTACGAGAATCGACTTGTCAATGAAGCCATAACGTAATGCCAGCCAGAAAAGAGTGGCCTTGTGCGAAGGAATGTGGCCAAACCTCGGCAAGTTCTCCTTTTTATAGCCTTTTTCTTTTCGTGCGCGAGTGAGGCTGTATCCAACCTCCTTCTTTTCGGAAGTCAAATAACTCATCAGCCGCAATCCACCGATTCCCCCTCCAGTGTTTCCACGAAGGTCCACGATCAAACGAGTCGAATCTTTGAGATGAGCGATAGCCGTATCAAACATTTTGGCAAGATCAATACCGACCGCTCCCGGAAACATGGTCACCTTGAGCCACCCGATCCCATCGGGTATCTGTGAGCACAAAACTGCTTTTGGTACGATCACCGGATGACTTTTCGACCTTGGCGACGGGACAATCAAGTTGCCTACGATGCGTTTGCCATCCGGTTTTTGGACTGCATATTGTGAGTCCTCGCCAACCGGAAAGATCGGCGGTTCAGGTGGTTTTATTTCTCTGTTTCGGACTTGAAGAAGAATGTCGCCTGGACGCAGGCCTGCGGCGTGGGCTGGGCCACCCTCGTGAACGTCCTGGAACATCCACCGCTGCTCGGCGTCGAAATTGCAGCGCATGAATGTGGCGGCAATGGCATGGCGTCCAGGAACATTCGGACTCTTGGAGTGGCGAAACCCGGTGTGGCTGGTCTTCAGTTCGCCCAGCAAGTCCTGAACTTGCTTCTCGAACTCTTCGTCGGTGCCGCTTCGGAGAATTTGATCCTTTCGAGTCTTGCACAACTCTTCCCAATTCGCCCCGTTCATACCGGGATCGAAGTGCTTCCGAGTCACAAGCTCACAGACTCGGGAATAAATCTTCTCTTTGGTTTGCAAGTCGAGACTCATTGGCC
>Ga0326728_10015380_pt1 | contig 15940 bp, 19 predicted proteins | sample MB3enrmetagenome_FD_207602 | JGI IMG/M metagenome (GOLD analysis project Ga0326728, IMG submission 207602) | Lab enriched peat soil microbial communities from McLean, Ithaca, NY, United States - MB31MN | ecosystem: Environmental > Terrestrial > Soil > Wetlands > Peat | place: USA: New York...
CGCCCATGATAAGAAAAATGGGAAATTCGACAAGATTGAAGGAGGTCTCCTTCAACGTCCAGCCAAGGTTGGCGATAGCACCGGAGAGCGCGTCATAGATTCCATAATCCTTCGCTCTTTGGTACAGTTGGCGAAGGTTGTCAACATCTTCCGGCAGGTATCGGCCAGCTATAGATTGAGAGCTAGCCCAAGCGAGTATGGTCACGCAATGTCGCAGCCGCCCGAAAGGAGTGCTTTCATAATCGAAGGAGTTTGCGACCAACCAGGGACTGATAGCAACAGGCTTCTTATCCACGACCCATGCACGATAGTAGCTGCCGTATCGGCCTGATTCCATGAAAACATTGCATCCGAATGCAGAGCTTCCTTCCCCGTCCTGTATGAGTGTTTCCAGGCGAGAGACGTCATATACCATCCATCCGGAGGTATAATCACGGCGTATCGGTTCCCATCCCTGTCTCGGATCTATCAGGTCATTTATAGCCGCTTTGTCCAGCCAGTCCGAAAGCTGATTCAGCACTTCGCCCAGTCCATCCCCCTCTTCATGAAGCAGATCGCCGAGCGGGCCTTCATAGATGCAGGGGGAGACACACCGATCTGCATCCGTGGATGTGGCGGGGTTGATGTGGGGAAGATATGGGTTGAAATCGGGTCTCAGCAGCACCGAAGGCGCTTCGTACGGATATTCAGGCGGAAACAAAAAGACGATCGGCTCAGATGCGCTTACCCCTGTGTCACTCACTCCCTTTGCGCGCGCTCGGGAAGGCAGAGACACGCACAGATTGAACTTTATTCTGAATCCTCCATCGGGGAGCGGTTCAGGGAATCCCACGGGAGAGCCGACGGAAGGATGGGACCTGATGACCTTGTATGCCCATACTGCCTCGGGGTGGGTTTCCTTGCCCGCGAGGTCGTGCTCTGCGTTTCGCTCCCCGTTAGATCCCTTCCTCTTCTTTTTAGCCATGACCCGTGCGCTCCCTCGTGCTTCCAGCGATGATGCTGGCCATGGAGGCGCTCTTTTTGGAAGGCGGCTGAAATCCCTCCTTTGAGACCTTGAAAGTAAGCGGCTCAGGATTCTTTGCGCTAGGATATTCTCCGGTGCAATAAAACCTGTCCTCCTCTTTTTTCAGGATGGAAAGGTATTCCTTCTTTGCACCCCAACAAGGAGGATCGTTCTTGTCATTCTTGATCGGCTTGCTACTCGACACGATAAGGGCTCCCTCTCTACATTGTGAAAGAGCGGATTTCGCTTCCGCCTTCACTTGGGGATTCTCGCTCTTGCTCCAACTGTCATAAGAGAGCGAATGCCATGAGCAGTGATGGGGGGACAGGAGAAGATCATATTGAATGTCCTCAATCTTGTCCTTTTTTCTGTTCCACATCTTCCCCCAGATATAGACTTTTGCGTCTCCGCCCGTAAGAAACAAACAGGCGTCTTTTTCCCCCTCTGCATTGAAGGAGATCTGCAATACCACACTCGAATGGTTCTTGCTCAACTGCTCCTCTTCGGATTCTTTTTGCGGGGGGAGTGGGGCGAGGACCCGTACGGAAACGTGCTCGTTGGCACTGCCGTTGATTTTGTTGAAGACCTCATCTGTCTTGACCAGGATCGATTCGAGTTCGTCCGTCTTCCCGTTTTCATCTTCGCCGATAATTAGGATGCGATCTCCTTCTCCGGCAGACTTCTTCTCCTTGAAGAGCTTGACGCGCCTTCTCGCCTCTGTATTGAAGGCCTTCGCGTCCTCGCACAAAGGGTTGTTCTTGCGTGCCCTTCTAAACATCATGGGAGAAGACCACATCTCTCGTATCACTATCTTCAGTTCCTCTCCCTCGGGCGGCTCGTAGTTGTAGTCGGAAAGGGGACCGAGATGGAAATGCTTCTGGAGACCCCTGCAATGATCCTGATCGGCATGGCTAAGGAGAAATGCATCGACATAGGGGCGCCTTTTGTCGTCTTTCTCGAGGCGCTTCCTCAATTCCTTGATCACATCGCAGCTCGGATCTTCCGAGTCCTGAGCGAGATCGCGTAAATTGATGTCGATCAGGACGCTTTTATTGTCAGCGAGCTTGATGAGCGTCGTATCCCCGTTGTCAACCGGAAAGAACGTTACCTCAGATGCCATTCTTGGTCCTCCTTACGGCTTTGAATTTGTCTATACATCATCTATATACACTGTATGTAATGAATGAAAGGCTAAAAAAATCAAGATAGCACCGAATACAAATACTGCTGACGACCGGCAGGCGAGACGCCCGAGTGCCGCCTGACCAGTGCTAAAACCGTCAGCTTTGACAGGCGTTCATTCACCGCCGTCAAGTTTATGCGCAACCTGTCCTTAAGGAAAGTCGCCGTTACCGGTTCACTGGCGCTCGCAATAATACTGAAGGTCGCCTGATCGGAAGGATGGACCTTGCCGATTAACAGCAGTTTACCCCCTTTCCTTTCTATCATAGCCAAATTCAGGCTTTCTAGCGCCATGGACAAGTTTTCACGCGTATACCCCGTGAGGTTCTCAACAATGAGAAACCTTTCCGGATACTCTCTCGGCAAAGCGAGCAAGGATTTGCCGAACAATTCGTTTGCGAAGGAGTAATCAAAAACCTCAACTCCTTTGGCATCTATTATCGCCACACCTCCTCTAGGAAGACGGTTCATTATTCTTTCCAGCTCAGCCCTAATCTCCCTCGCAAGCTCGCGAGTCCACAGCTGAGGACCCCATTTCCGTAATCCCAGTCTTTCATCCATCACCTTCACTGTATCACCCGCACGTAGTTTTGTCAACGCTTTTTTCTGTTAAGTTGAAGAGCAATCTGGACACCAGGGACATAAGCCACGGAGAATGGAAATCCCACCCTTTTGTCCATCCTGTATCGAACCTTTCCACTCCCGGATCTGATTTGCACCATACCTTCATGTTTGTAAGCTATTTCGAGCAGATGATAAAGGCCCGTACCACGGGTAGGATCATTATGCGCGGAAACGCCTAATCTTGTAGCAATTTGTATTGCCTCCAGGTCAGTGCTATTTGCGGGATTGTTCGGGTTTCGACGTAATGTCTTCGCTATTCCGTCCCCGTAGTCTCCTATGCCAATCTCGAGGAAACTTCTCCCAGGTCGTGGTTCATATACCTGCATAGCAATGAATCCACAGGTCTGCTTGTTGTGATCGAAAGTATTCTGACCCACCTCTGAAATCACTGTAGCCACGTCAAATGCGTCCCTTTTCTTATATTTCAGCTTACCTCGCAGCACCATCACTATATCGTTCAATAGCTCGGGTAGATCTCTCCCTCTTTCAATCTTTGTGACCTCTATAAGCATAGGGTTCGAGCCGCGGACCCAATCGAAAGGTACAGTCACAAGAGCATCGGGCTCAATTTTAGCAACCGGCCTAACAGCAGCTACGAATCCCGACCGAGACAGGTACGACGCGACAGATGCATCGCCCAGGAAAATGCATGGCTGCCGACCTACGCTGCGAAGCGCATAGCAGGTCGTGGCGAGTTGCACCAAGCCCGCAGGCGAGATCCATCTAACGGCAGTCAGATCGAAGGAGCAGTCACGTCCGAAAAATGGATTGGCCTGAGCGATTATGTTATCGAAGGTCACGGAATCGACTCGCTCTATGGCCTGTTTGCCCATGAGTACACTCTATAGCAAACAAAGGCGGTGAAACAACATTAAAAATGTGTGCCGATACGACCGGTCCATCATGGCAAGTCATTCGGGATAGACCCGGCTTCACGCAACAAAGGCAGGTATCACATTTTATTGACGAGGCAGTCAGTCCCTATCCATGAAAACTGATCATGCCAGACGGCGCTATAAAGTATTGCGTGAGATCGTATACTGGTCAGACGATGACCCTCAGGAAACCCCCTCGAAGAACGCAACGTGTGGCAGCCTTTGCCAGTCTTCATTTCTCCCCTCCTTTCAGCAGGGATATTGGCCAGACCCGCCCAGAAAAGTGCCTTGTAGGGCTTTCCACGGGATGGTTTTTCCCCTTGGAGGTCTCCAAAGGGCCCCGAAGGTCATTCTCCTGCATCCAAAGGCCGTCTCTACCAGAGCTCTTCGGGGCCTTAATGGCTGTCTGCCGGTGACCTCGACACGATGGGCACATGCGGATCCCTTGGAGATCCCAAATAGGCGGGCCATAAGGAGAGGGCCGCAAGAGTGAGGGATGGTTCCTGCAATGGGTTCAAGAGAGGAAAGCCCAGTTCCACGTCACTTTGTGTTGTCGACCAGTTTGTATCCTGGGGCAGTCACTTCAAATATCGTTCGCTCGTGACTCACTGCCCTCACCAACCCATGCCTTTCCAGCTCAGACATCGCTTCTTTTAGTTCCGCCTCTGCTCTGCTGTCCTTGGTGCCGGCTCCGAAAGGCTTCCCGTTGATGTGAATCTGGAAACCGCCCGCCGGTTCGAAACTCTCCGTTACCATGATCATGCCTCCGCCTTCTACAGCCTCGCGAAGGATCTTCAACGCAAGATAGCTTAGTTTCATAATGCACCTCCTGCTTTTCGTTGGTTCTGGGCTTTACCTCTTTGAATCTTACTTATGTAAAGTGATCGAGAGGGCAAACAGTTCTCTAGAGGGGCCCTTAGCTGTATGCCGATGGGTTTTCCCTAAGTTTTTACTAAGTTTTTACTTGCATTCAATAAACTACGGTGGTAATCAACGGCTCTTCGCAAGTTATCTTCATCCGCCCTTTCCTTCCAGTTCGTGCCGTCCTTCGTGCCCACAGTGTTCAAGTTGTGAGCCGGGGAAACATCGATGTCCTCACGGGAACAGTCGGGCGAGGGAGAAACTGAGCCTCCTGCCTTGATATACTCATATACCGTTTGCCGAGAAATCCCTAATTCCTTCGCGAGCCTTGTCTTCTTTTCTCCTGCGGCGAGGCGCTGCCAGAGATTCGTGACCTGACTGTCCGTCAAGGCCTTCTTCCTGCCCCGGTATTTCCCTTTTTGCTTCGCGAGAGCGATGCCTTCCAGCTGCCGCTCGCGGATAAGCGCGCGCTCAAATTCCGCGACGGCCCCTATGACACTGAGTAGGAAGGTGGCCATGGGCGAATCGTCGCCTGAAAAAGTGAGGCTTTCCTTGATGAACTGAACTTGGATGCCCCTATCCGTAAGCGTCTGTACGGTCCGTCGCAGATCATCGAGATTCCGGGCCAGCCGGTCCATGGAATGAACAACGAGAGTATCGCCCTCTCTGAGAAATTCCATGCATAATTCATATCCCGGCCGTCTGGTATCTTTTCCAGAGGCCCTGTCGGTGAAGACTTTGTCCACCGGGAATCCGTCAAGCTGCCGGTCCGTGTTCTGACCGACAGAGCTGACCCGTATATATCCGATTTTTTGCCCTTCCACTCGCGCCTCCAGTGGAGCTTGTCAGGATAAAGTCTTTGACTCTATAATACTTCCGTCAGGAAATGCCGCAAGCGACTCTATCCTGACGACTATTCGGCGTCAATTCCGTGTAACTTTTGCCTATAGTTCAATTTGACGGTGTTGTTGTCTTAGCCTGCCGGGGGGTCCCCCGGCAGGCTATTTCTTGCGGCACTCCTTCGGCCTATGTGGTGAGCTTTGCCGCCTTTTTCAGCCCTCGGGGCAAAAAGACAGCCAGGTCCTGCTTGATGTAGTACTCTTTTCCTAAGGAGCGAAGGAGTGTGACCGCTGAGGTGGCGAAGGCAGCCCAGTCGATGGTGTTCGCCCTTTTATCGTAGTTCCACTTCCCGATCTTGTATGTATCTACGTACTCGTGCGTGCGGCGGATGATTTCGAGGGACTGTTTCGGGTCGACAACCGGCTCCAAGCTGGCCCACGTCGGAATTCCAAGGTTGTGGGCTCGTTTGAGCGCACGCATTCGGTCGGAGGGAGGGGCCGCGCCCGGCTCCCACTCGGCAGAGTCTTTTGCAGAGACAAATGTGAGGGTGGCGCCATATGCGGACAGGTCCGGGCGGGTGGAAAGCAGATCGAAATCCCTTGCCGACCGGGAACCTCCTTTCGTCAGGACGACGGCTTTCACCCGATACTCGTGCAATAACTGGATGGTCCGGCGGGTGACCGCCTCGGTCACGTCCAATGGCTGGTACGGGTCGCAGGTGAAGCAGAGCAATACCGACCGGCCTTTCAGGGCGGCGAGTTCCTTTCGTAGCTTGAATTCGGGAATGTCCCGGACCCTGGGGTTCAGCATCTGCTCCCTGGTCGTGTGCATTGCAGCCGGAACCCAGCAATACCGACATCCGTGCGTGCAGTTTCTATAGAGGTTGAGTGCTCGCTCACAATATTCTCGCGCCCTGCCGCGGGGCTCATATACGTATGTCATTTGTCCTCCTTGATTTTTTGTTTCAGGCCTTTTTCCCTTCGCTGTGCTGGGGAGTCCTCCAGAGAGACAGGGCCCCACGTCACGCAAACGTTGTTTCTTTTACGGTGCTTTCCAGGGCCCTCCGCGTGCGATGCCACGCGGAGGAGGAGCCCCATTGCAACGGCTGTGTTGAGCCTTTAGTTTGCAGGTGCCAGGTCCGGACCGGGACTGACAGCTGCCGGATGGCGCGCGCGCCTGTTGTTGCGCCTCTGCTGGTGATAAAGATGATCCCTTTCTATCTGCTTGACGACCCGGGTGACGTCTTCGGGGCCAAGCCTGAATACACTTCTCCGGATCACGTCTCCGAAATCCCACTGCCCCAGGTGATAGACACCGCCAACGGTGACATTCTTTACGTCCCCGAATTGGACGGACGGCTCGGTGAACACGACACCGCGGAAAATCTTGCAGGCCGGGATGGTCCTGGCGAGAAACCTCTCGAGCATGTCGCACGGTTCATTGACCTGCCGACTCGGGCCCCTACCCCCTCTGTCTTCTATCTTCTCGCCACGGCGGACCACATTACCCCAGGCGTCCTCCTTGTCTCTCCACCATTCGTCGCCATTGCAATAAATGACTCCTTTCACGTTCTTCACCTCGAAGCCGAATATCCCGCGGGGGCCCACCAGTATCCTATCGATTTCCCCGTGCGGATTGTGGTATCCCGACAAGACAGTCCAGGCGTCGTCCAAAACACGGCCGAGGGCCGCGTCAAAAGCTTCCTCCCCCTGGCGACCGTACGCCCAGGTTTCATCCTCGGCGCCGGCGCTCTCCCTTACCGGCTTGCCGCGGCGAGCCATCATCACCGCGCAACGAGCCCATACGACGGCAAGGAAGTAGCCGACCATCTTCACATACTGCCGCCTCATCGCGGCAAGGGTCCGCCTGCGTCTCACGTCGTCGAGGGCATCCTGTTTCTCGTGAATGCCCGCCTCGTATGCCTTAAGGTTTGCGAGGTAGCGGCCTTCTCTTGCGGCCTCGTTTTTCCGCAGTTGGTCAGCGGCGTGGTCGGACAGCACTATGCTTTTCATCTTTGCCTCCCTGTTCCCGAATCCGTCTCCCCTTCCAGCCCCATCCTATCCGCTTCGTCGCTATATGCCGCGGCAAGGTGTGCCTGGCCGAGGGCACCGTACATCGCCGACATGCTGGAGAGCACGTCCGCCTGCAGCCTTTTCAAGCCGAGGCGATCGCAGAGATCCAGGCTACGTTTATCTTTCTCCAGGGCTGCATCCATGTCCCCCGCATACGCGAGCGCCATCGCCCCGAAGTGGAGGATATAGCACAGCTCCGCTTCGCCCGTGCAGCTTGATTCCGCCTTTTTCAGATAGAGGCGGGACCGGGTCCGGTTGCCGCGGAAAGCCTCCACCAGTGCACAAGCGATGTTCCTGGCCGCGGGGGATAAAACCTGCGCCGCAAGCCCGGCGAGCTGTGAAAGGGTGAGGATCCGTACTTTCGATTTAAGCAGGTCGTAAAGGTCCTCCGTGTCACGGTCCATGTTGGTCCCTCCATTACCCCCGTTTCCCACCTTCGTGGCTTTGTCGCCACAGGCATTTCCACGACCGGGTCCGCGATCCTGGCCCATATGCCTCCCCGGTCTGACGGCAGGCGAGAACCTCGCGCATTCTGTCGGCTTCTTCTTTGTATTCCTGAGCGGCCTGTGTATCCCCTGCCGCCCGATACATGTCCGCGAGGTGCGCGAGCACATCCGCTTCGAGCTCGTCATCGCTCCGGGCGCGGGCGGCCTCCTTCGCCTCCATCGCGATGTCGATGGCCTCTCGCGTGTTTCCCGCGAGGAACTCGGACATGCTGTGCAGGTAGATGACGCACGGCCCTTCCTCCTCGGTCGCGAGTACCCGTGCCAGCACGGAGAAACCGAGCGCCCGGTCGGCGTTCCCCCCCTGGGCACAATAAACGCTATGGATGAACGCCCTGGCGGCCGGGGACAACAGGAACATCGGAAACTGGCCGGTCCACGACGGGTCCATGTGAAAACCCGACTCTTTCAGGCATCTGTAGCAGTCACGGACATTAATCTTTTCCATTTTTATCCTTGCAGTGCTTCCGTAAGAATCCGCGGACGAAGGTGTCGTGGGCCAACGCCGCGGCCCGTCGGGCTACCCCGTGGAGAATTTTTTCATGCAGATTCGCCGCACGTCTGCAATCGTCTCTGTTCCCACATCCGTCGCAGCGGCCACGGTTCCACAGTCGCCTGAGGTACCTCGATCTCGCTTCGTTGTAGTTGTTCCTTGTGGTTTCTTTCGACGATCCCTCCTAGTTCGGCGTTGCGTCGTAGATTCCGGCCCATACGTTGCCGGGATATGCATGAAGCCTTGGATTATACTGGAGCTCGCAGAGGAGCTTTGCCTCGAGCATTTCTTTTGCCGCCTCATTGAGGTCGGCCGCGAGCTCCGCTACCACCTCCAGGAATTCAGCTATATCATCGCGTTCCATTCTCACCTCCTGGGGAAGAGGGTACTACGATGTATTACCTGTGTCAAATTTTAATGGGATAAAATACCTGTAAATTAATAGTTGCGGGCAGACATCGCGCGTGCTACAGTGCAGCATGAGCGACGAAGCAAAAAGGAAGCCCGGCAGGCCGAAAAAACCGGAGGACGAAAAGGCTCGCACCAAACTTTGGGTCTACCTCACTCGAAAAGAAAAGGAGCAGCTCGATGCCCGCCTCCGGGCCGCGAACCTCAGCGCCTCCCGATACGTACGAAACCTCCTCTGGCAAGACGGAGTTTTTTCGGACGAGCCCGAGTAGCTCCGGAGAGTCTGGCGGTGCGTTCTATGCATTCTGCCGACGAAAAAAAGGGCCCCGGAAATCCCCCGCGGCCCCACTGCCATCACCTCGCTCTGCTGACGTTATTCGGCGTGCTCCCCGACCGGCCCGCCTTAGCTCGGCAGCCACGGATTGCCACAACTTCGCACATAACTGCGTCGGAGTTCCTGCCTCCGCTGCGCGAAATTGTACAATCCGTGGCTGCCAGGTGTGATTATCCGATGGCCTTCGCCACCCCCGCGAGTACACTGCGGTGCCGATTGTGGTTTAACGACTACACCTCGTCGAGCCTGTCCTGCAGGATTTTTCTCGCAAGTTTCAGCCTCATTCGCTTGCCAATCTGGATGTTTGGATAGGCCTTTCCAAGCTTGGCTACCAAGAATTCAGCTGCCCCTCTGGTTTTTAAATAGGAGAATAAGCGTACGATTTCACCGGGAGGAGGCGCCATGATAGCGAGGTTCGCGACATCGCACTCGAAGGGCCACGGAAACCATGGAAGCCCGGCGGAGGCATTCTTGGTCTTGAACCCCCACGTCATACCACTACTGTCGGCCGTGTGGGGCACCGCTTCTTTCACCCTACGCCAGATCCCTGCTCCCCGCATTTTTCCGTGCACCGCGACTATCGCCTCCTGCAGAAGATAAGTGATCATGTCTGGCACCTTATCTCCCCATAACTCGTCGTTCGCGAGAACACTCCACACAACTTCTTGGTCGTGATTCCCTTCGGGCGGACCCGGGATTTTCAAAACGTCGTGGCTCCACTCTGCCAAATCCATGAAGCTCCACCGCCGGCCATACATCGTCCCCTGCCAACCGAGGGCGGCCGTCTCGCCACTCAGGGTCACTCCGAAATACAGCGACTCGCTCGATGGACGGACGGATTTTCCTTCAAAAAATTCCGATACGACCCGGTCCAGTTTGATTCGTTGCTGCGATTGTCTATGAGCATTCATGCTCTTCTCCTCGTTAAAGAAATATTGTCTGGAATTTCGGTAATGGCTCGGCAGACAAGGCTTTGCGAGTCATTCGATTTGCAAGGGATGAATTCGGTTTAGTGAGGCTTTCCGGCTTGTCGGGTTAGGGTCAGGGGGGCTTAAGTTTAAGGTGGCTAGTACATCATGTCTCCTTTGGGTTCTTGCCCTGACGCAAAAGCGGGCCGACTACCCTGCCGTTCGTCCTCCATCTTGATGAGTTGACCTTGTTCTCCATCGTTCAATCCTGATTCACCATCTCCCAAAGGATGCTCCGTCTGTCTCGCATCAAGGTCAACAATCAACTTCGTAAGCAGATCCAAAAGATCCAAAGTGGCGGAGGAATCATTGTCTTGTTTTCTGGCCATCTTCATAATCACTTCCCTCTGCAGGTGAAGCAGCTATGATTTTTTTTGCCGCAGATTCATCTCTGTTATTGTCAACTCATATGGACTTACCTCCGTTTGATGCGAACGACCTTCCCGTCCTGAAAACTCAAGACGATTTTTCCCGAATATTTCTTGCCCACGATCGGGCTCAGGCTCGAAATGAGCTTGTTCATGACGCCGCCCCTTTTTTTTCGAACCGAGCCAAAGAATTTTTCTGGCTTTTCCGCCCAAATGTAACCGTCGAGTTCGGCGCCGTTGTCGTAGCGTTTTTTCCCGCCCCATTGCTTGAAACAGAACGGCACGTTTGCAACTAAACACTGATCCCGAATGTCGCGGACCCAATCAGGATCCATTTCCCGAGCACCACTACCACTCTCACCGCCACAAACCACCCAATCAATGCCATTCAAATCGAGATGCGGGAGTGGGCCAAGCAATGGCTCCAGGGACAGCGACTTCCATCGGGCTGGTACTTTTTTTAGGTCATCGAGCCGATGTAGATAACGACTGTTTTCAATCGAGACACCGACCATGATGTTGTCATGCCATGGCAGGTCCGGGCTGAGCTTAAGCAGCTGTTTCGATCTCTTTGTGAGAATCTTGAATCGTTGGTCGGGCAGCTTGCCCATCGCCTCGAACATGCGTTGCGTAAAATCGAGTGGGACATTCTTGTGAAATTGGTCGGACATCGAATTGACGAATATCAAACGCGTTTCGGGCCACCTACTTGCTTTGTCGTAGAAGCTCTTAATCACCGATTCATGAAGCGTCAGCTTGAAAACATTCGCATACTTCTGCCGGCCCATCCTTTGCTGGCTTGCGGCTATTTTTTCCGCATAGCAATTTTGGCATCCTGGACTTATCTTGGAACAACCAGTTACGGCATTCCAGGCCTCATCTGACCATTCTATGATCGTTGACTGTTTCATCGTGCACGACCCTTTGCTTGTGATTTCTTGATGATCTCCATGTCATAACCCTCCTTTCACGGGCAACATGATAATACATGGGCGGCCAAAGTGTAACCTCCTTGCTTCATTGACAAAGTTATCGCGTTTTTCCTGCTGAACCTAACCCCTGGCGAGACCTGGAATTGGTCATACTGTTGCCCCGGTGGGCTGTGTCGGTTTTCTACTCGAAATAATTCTCCTTGGAACTATATTACTTCTCGCTCGTTCTGCGACCGGACCATCGGCCTTAAGAAGTAATACCTATTCATCCTGGTATCGAGAGGAGGTGCATATGAGCGAAGAAGGGTATTACAAATTCACCATCCGCGTGGACAGGAAGGTCGATGGGGGGCTGGCCGAGTTTCTTGAGCGACAGCCTGGATTCCTGCGTCGGGCTTTTTGCCTCCAGGCCTTAGAATACTACAGGACGCACTTCGACGAGATCGAAGCGAACCTGGCCAGGCTCAGGAGAGCCGACAATGAGTAGCACGAAATTCCCCTTTTTCCGGGTCGTGGGTGTGGAACAGGAGCTTGTCGATTATGGTGAAACCATTGCCTCCCTGTCGAAAAGAGACCAGCTATCGGTCGTCCGCGTCTTCCTGAACGCTATCATCGACGCGCACAGCCAGCTCGATGACCTGCTCGATCTCGTTGCCCGGGCGGCGCTGCGGGAAAGGTATTCCGGCATCCAGCAGCACATCGGGCAGTTGCTGCAGGACAACTACGCCCTCACCCCGAGCAAGGCCGCCTACATAGTGAGACGCAGGCTCGGAATGCCGGCGAAGATGAGACCGCTTACCATTGCGCTTGCGCGCCGCGAAAAGAACAGGATGAGGGCCGAAAGCAGAAGGGCCCTCGAAAAAGGGAGGAAATGATCATGGACCTGACCGTCGCCGATAGGAAAAAAATCCTCAGCGATCTCGTACAGCCTTACAAGCGTCTCTTCGAAAGCACGCACGCCCTTGTCCCGACAGTGCGGCTGATCGACTTCGTCGCCGCGCACTCCGACTGCCCGTCGGTGGTGATCCAAAACCGGAGGGACGTGCGCAGGGAGAGCGAGGAGGGGAATTTCCAGATTTTAGAAAAGATCACCCTCTTCGACCATTCCGTACGCGTTGCGCGGCTGTCCATCGACCTCACCCGCCGGGTCTACCGCCTCAACAACCTTGTCCCCCCGGCTATCGTCGCCGCAATCGCCCACGACATCGGCAAGGCGCCCGACGTGCGGGGTAGCGAATACTATCTTTCGGCCAATCACCCGCTTACCGCAACCCGCCACCTCAGCGCCATTTTTGACGCCTACGAGGTGCCATGGTACCCGGTGGCGGAACAGGCCGTGCTGCGCCACCACCTCGGGCCTCTCAGCGACTTCGATACGATCACTAAAGACGCCGATTCCGCGGCGAGGCAGGAAGAGGTACGGCTGGTAACCTCCGGGACCATATCCTACCGGCCGTTGAAGCAGTGGTTGGAGGCGGGGGAATTCCTGCGATTCCTTTCAGAGAAAGTCAACGTGATCGACACTGCCCACGGCAGCTACTGCGGTGCGTTTACCTGGAAGAACATCGTTTTCTGCAGGCCGGACACCCTCTTCGAGATCGCGAGAACCCTCGCGATCAAGACCGGGGTCATCGATATGGACTTCTATCACCCCCGGGACCGCGAGGAGCGCAGGAAGGTCCTCGTGGCCATAGTTGATGTGCTCCGTGCTGCGGAGGCGCTCGCGCTTCCGGTCGCCGCGGGTTACTTCGGGCGGCGTTTCGTCGCGAAGTATAGAAACGGCACGTCGGTTCAAGGGTTCTTCGTTCCCATCGTCCTCGATGCGTTCCGAACGACGCCGCTCGAATTCCGTAACCGCCGCGACGGCTACCTCTGCGAGATCATCCAAGTGAAGCCTGCCGCCAGGTAGCATCATCACCAAAGCGTCCTCACACTCCCTTCCTCGGAAGGGAGTGTATTTTCTTGCGCACAATTGCACGCGAAATGTACCGGGATAATATATCTTTATATATGGCCTACTCGAAAACCTGCGTTTTCGGCAAGAAGGCTGTGACGGACGCATGCCCGGAAAGCCTCTCCGGATGGCGTTTCGGGCAGGGACACCCTCCGGCGGATCGCAAGGAGCCTTTGGGACTCCGGCGAATTCCTTCCCGGCAAAGAACTGCGTCTTGGCATTGCACTTGATGTCCAACGTACCCATCAAGTCGTTCTATCACAAGTCTTTTCAGGAACGGTGCCCATGATTGTGCCCATGAGGCGATCTGACTGCCACCTGTGCCTTGATGTCTGCCTTCATCGCGCAGCCCCCCTTGCCAATCTCATAGACGTGTACTCACCCTGGCGTGACGGGAAGACGTCGGATGGGGTCAATCTGACGGATTATTCTTTCTCGCGGAGCTTCGCAGTCACGAATTCTCTTACCCGTGTGTAAGTGAGGAGCTGACCCAACGAAGTGGTAGTAAAAACCTTGCCATCCAGCCTAAGCAGCATCTGCCGCATGTCCTCGCGTCTTTCCCTGAAACCTCGGCCGTCAATGCAGGCTACTACCTCGTAGCGCGCCCGGCCCTCGGCTACGTGCCTATTGCGTTGCGTCTCCAGTTCCTTAATTCGCGCGACCTTGTCCCTTGCGGTTCCATCGTCGCTGGTAATTTTTGCCTCTATGACTACGACAGGGTTGACTTCGTCAGGAATACAGAAGTCGGGCGCCTGACCGAAGCCAGGAATTCTCTCGGCTCTTCCCGTTTTTCTGTATGTCACCCCTGCTTCTCGAAGGGTATTCTCCACGGCGTCTTCCATGACGGCGCCGATCAGTTCAGAAACGGCATCGCGATGGCCAGCGAAAGGTCGTCCGAGATACCGTTCGTACAGCAGCACCGCGTACGGAACGTTTTCCCTGGAGGCATATTGAAGGGAATCAATGCCTTGGTGTGTATCGAACTTGGCAAGCCTGTGAACCATGCCGTCTACTTCTCGAGGAGCCCCTTCCGTGACGTATCTTGTCGCCACACGTACCAGCGCTTCAATTCGTTGGAGGCTCTTGGTGGTGCCCCTATTGCCCCTGGCGGGCTGTTCCTTCACGGTTCGGACGTAGTCCGTTCTTTCACGACATTTTCGGTCGAGGGTTCGGGCCGCACCTTGGCTTATGTCACTTCCGTTCTCGACTCTTGCGAGCTCTGCCCATTCTGGTGGAGTCATCCCGAGTATGGCTCGTACCACACAGAGCACACGGCTATTCTCTACGAGTGCCTGCCCTATCGAGGTCTCCGTGAAATCAGAAAATCCCATCGTCTGCCTTTTTAATACCTCATAGGCGGCGCTGAAATCGCCGTATCCAATGAACGCACTCCCAAGAGGCAGAAGAAGAAATTCGGATGACAGATCAGAGATGGTCACCTCAACCATCTCTGCCAGGCGATCCCGCAGCTCTTCTGGAGTTAACTCAAACGGATGCTGCAGCATAGGCCGGATGGCTCCCGTGTTCTCCCTGTGGGTTCCGTAATTGTTCTAAGAGGCTCGGTAGTCCTATGTCAGAGGCTATCCGCGATAGGCATGCTCTGGCCACAGAAACCCTCTGTGGCAGAGGTTGCGTCCGATCCCATGACCGTCTAAGCTCGTTTACGGCAAATCGAGCTACATGACCGGTCGCGAGGCACTGGATGTCGCCGTCACTGAGCTCTAATCCGGCCTTACGGAGAGCCTCAATGTCGGCCCGCAGTCTCTCTTCAAGGGGCTCGCCAACGGCATTCGCCTTCCCTGCTCGGCATACGAATATACTGTCGAGGACTGACGATTTCGAGCGCGCTATGTGGAGGGAAGCTCCCATTTCCGCCGGCGCGGGAAGTGTGGCGGTACAGTCGAGGTCCGAGTCGAGGATGGCGACGACTATGGGGACATAGGCCAGAGGGTCGTTATGGTGATACGTAAAGACAAAGGGGGCCCCGGGTTTAAGCGCGACCGCATAGTGACGATATATGGTAGACAGCCCTTCGGTAAAGAACTCGATCCCCTTTTCCATGGTATTGTTACCGGTAAGTTCCCCGCTTGCTCTCGTGCTTCCTCCGACGAATGCGGAGAACTCAGAACTCAGCACCATGCGGAGCCATACATAGCAAAAATCCATCAATTCCGCGTATTGCACGTTGTTGTAGTAGGGTGGATCAGTGAAAACGCCGTCGAGTGATCCCGGCGACAAAGAGACCTTCTCTGCGGATGCCGGCCTGAGAAGGGCCTGCCTTTCAGCTGCCGATGGGAATTCGTCCACAATTCTAGCGCTTATCTGCTCCCCGACAATGGGCACTATCTTTTTCGTTTTCCCAGTCGTTCTTGTTTCGAACGGGCTAAGGCAATACTCCTTTGCCCTGACGTATTTTTCAACGTAGTGCCGAAATGCGCCAGCACCTACGCCGGGAATGCCGAGCAGAGAGTCCTCGCACTGAACTAGTCCGACCGGAAAACCATGAACGCTGAAAATGTCCTG
>Ga0326728_10015382_pt1 | contig 15940 bp, 5 predicted proteins | sample MB3enrmetagenome_FD_207602 | JGI IMG/M metagenome (GOLD analysis project Ga0326728, IMG submission 207602) | Lab enriched peat soil microbial communities from McLean, Ithaca, NY, United States - MB31MN | ecosystem: Environmental > Terrestrial > Soil > Wetlands > Peat | place: USA: New York...
ACCTGGTTGGGCTGCAGGTTGACGGTCACCGTCGCGATGCTCGTCGAGACATTCCCCTGCAGGTCCACCGCCTGGGCGCCGAGAACGGTGCTGCCGGCGCCGCGCGGCGCGATCAGCGAGGCGCGGTAGTTGCCCTGGGCGTCACCACTGCGCACCGTGGTCACCAGCCGCCCATCGACCAAGAAGTTCACCGCCGCCACCGCATCGTTGTCGGTCGCGTTAGCCACCACCGCCACCGGACCACCGGCGATCGCCGCCGCCCCCGGTGTCGGGGACACGATCTGCACACTCGGCGGCGTCGTGTCTTGTACTGTCAGCGTGATGCGCGGCGCGGTGCCGACGTTGCCCGCAGCGTCGGCCGCCTGCGCCACCAGCGTGATCGCGCTCCCCTGCGGCACGCCCGCCGGCGCCGTGAGCGAGAAGGTGGCCGTTTCCGCCGTCGCCGGCGATGCAAACAGCACCGGGTCGGCGGTCACCGCCAGCGCCCCTTCTGTGTGGAAGCGGATCGCGGCCACGCCCACCGCATCGGCCGCCTGCACCGTGATCACCGGAATGGTCTCGCCGGGGCCGACGATGAAGCTGGTGGCCAGCGAGGTGATCTGCACCGTCGGCGCCGTCGCATCGACGATCTGCACGCTCAGCGTCGTTGCGGTGGCCAGACCGCTGACGTCGTGCGCGATCGCCCTGAGCTGCAGGTTGGCGTCGGGCTGCGCCGCCGCCGGAATCGGCACGCTGAAACTCGCCGCGCCGCTGGTTACCCCGGCGCCGAAGTGCAGGAGTTGCGTCGTCACCACCTGGGAGCCGCGGACGTCGAGCTCCACGTCGGTGAGCGCCAGCAGATCGCTCGCCTGCACCAGCACCGCCAGGGCCTGTCCCGTCCCGATCTGCGTCCCATCGCTCGGCGCGACGATCGCCACCGCCGGCGGGCTGTTCGGCACCACCGTGATCGTTCGGCTCACCGGGGCTGCGCGGTTGCCGGCGAAGTCCGTGGCCGCCGCCAGGATCGTGATCGTCCCCGCCTGCGTCGCCGTGAAGCTGTGCGTAAACGACGGCGCGTTATCCGTATCGATCACCTGCCCGCTCGGGGCCAGGAAGTCGACGAAGTTGACGTCCGTGGTCCCTGCCTGCGGCACCGCCGTAAGGATCACCGTCTGTCCAACGATCGCAGTATCGTTGGCAACGTTGCTGGCAAGGACAATCACCGGCAGGGTGTGATCGGTCGTGCCCACCGTCGCCGTGAACGATCCCGGCTGCACGTTGCCCACCGTGTCCTGCCACCCCGCAATCGTCACCTCGAACGTGTCGTTGTCGGGCAGCAGGGTGTCGGGCTTGAAGGTCACCGTGTGGTTGCCATTGCTGGAGCTAAACGTGCCGGCGATGACGGCACTGTCGGCGAGATCGACCATCTCGACGCTGCCGCTCGGCGCGGTCCTGATCGGCTTGCTCCACTGGATCACCAGCTGCCCCTGCACCAGGCTGGCGCCCAGCACGTGCGGCGGTGTCAGATCCGCCGTCTGAAACGAGGAGCGGAACACGGCGACCAGCGGGCGCGCCAGCGTATCGCGGACGTTCTGGTTCACCTCGACGTTGATGCTGCTGAACTGCGGCAATCCGCCGGCCGGCGTGAAGCTCACCTGCGTGTCGCCGGCGCCGCGCGCCAACGTTCCCGCCAGGGCCGCCGAGCCCACGCGCACGATGACGCTGCTCGCCGTCACCGTGGCCGGATCGAGCGCCGCAGAGAAGCTGATGATAATCGGCGTGTCGAGCGCCACCCCCGAGGCGCCCGCGCTCGGCGACACCCCGACCACCGCCGGCACCGTGTCATTCAGCACGATCGGCGGCACCACCACCGTCGCCCCCGCTGCCGTCACCGCACCGCTCGCCACCTCCAGCCCGTGGCTCACCGAGTCGTACACCCGCAGGCTGAAGCTTCCCAGCGGTAGGTTGTCCACGACGTAGCTGCCGTCACTGGTGGTGAGAGCGTAGGCCTTGAAGCTCTGACCCGTGCGCGCGCTCGTCATGGTCACGGTCACGACGGCGTTCACCGAGGGAGCCTGCCCTGAGCCTGTCGAAGGATCGCTCAGCAGCACGCTGCCTGTGAGCGTGGCGAACGGCTCGATGACGATCTGCAGCCCGCTGAGCACCTGCCCGTCAACACTGAGCGTGCCGCTCACGTTCCCGGCCAGCTGCGTGTCGGTGACTGTCGCCGTGATGGTGAAGGGTCCCGTCGGGATGTCGCTGAAGCTGAACTGCCCGCTGGCATCGGTGAAACCATAGAAGGTCGTCTGCAGCACGCTGGCAGCGCCGGTGGCGTTCAGATCCTGGCGCACCAACGTCAGCTGCGCCGTCGCGGCGATCGGGTCGCCAAAGGTATCGACGACCGTGCCGCTGATCGTCCCGGTCCCCTGGAACACGACATTGACCACGGCCGTATCCCCATCGTTGACCACCGACCCTGTGGCGGCGCCGCCGTCGTAGCCGCCCTGCTCACGCGCGGTGAGGCTGAAGCTCCCCAACGGCACGCTGGCGAACGTGTAGTACCCGTCCCCATCACTCGCGACACTCAGGGCGGTGCTCCCGGCACGCAACTGCACCGGCGCGTAGGCCACCGCCGTCACGCCGTCGGCCCGATACACCGTCCCGGTCACGCTGCCGCGGCCCGCCAGCGTGATGTCCACCGTGATCGTCTGCCCCTCGGTGCTGATGTGACACGCACCGTTGGCCCCGCTACCCATCGCGCTCGTGCCGGCGGCACCACTGACCGGGTTGGTCGCCTGCACCGCGCAGTCGCCCTGCGGCACGCCGCCAATGGCGTAACCGCCGTCCAAGTTGGTCGTCGTCGTCAGCTTGCCCGGGCCGAAGAACGACACATCGCGGCTCAGGCCTTCCGGCTGCACCAGCAGCGCCGAGCTCAGCACCACCTGCGCGCCGGCCACCACACTGCCCGCCCCTGTGCGGACCGCCGGCCGCATCACCGTCCCCGTCACCGTCCCTTCCGGCAGCAACTGCAGATCGATGGTGACGACCTCGGTGTCGTAGTCCACCACGCCGCTGCCCTGCCCGATGCGGGCGGTGCGCGGATCGAAGAACTCGAGCGCGAACGCGCTGCCGACCGGGACGAAGGCGAAGGTGTAGATGCCGCCGGCATCGCTGGTGGCGTAGGCGCTCGGCTTGCCGGGCCGCACCAGCCGCACCTGCGCAAACGGCAGCGTGTTCGTGCGCGTCGCATCGTAGAGTGTGCCGGTCACCGTCCCCGAGGCGCCCACCACCACCACCACGTCGGCGTGCGCCTGATTGGCAACGATCGCGCCACCCGACAGCCCGCCGGTCAGTGTCTGCGGGTCTTGCGCCGTCACCGAGAACTCGCCTTCCGGCACGCCGGCGTACTCGACCACGCCGTCGCTCCCGGTCTCCAAGGTCGGAAACGGATTCAACAGGAAGGCCACCGGCGAGCCGCTGGTGAGCTGCACCCGGGCGCCGGAGACCGGACTGCCGTCGCCGTGCTTCACTGTCACCGTCACCGTCCCCTGCCCGAGCAGGTTGACGTCGGCGATCGTGGCATCGCCGGTGAGCACGCTGCCGCGCGCCACGCCGCGGTCGCCGCTGGCCGGATCGACGGCGGTGATCAGGAACGGCCGCGGCGGCAGCAACGCAAAGCTGTAATGCCCGTTCGCATCCGTCGTCGTGCCACGCTCGGGCTGCGGCCCGGGCGCCGCCTCGCGGTAGGTCACCGGTACGCTGGCCGCCGGCTGCCCGTTGGCCAGGAACACGGTGCCACTGACCCTGCCGGTCGCTCCTAAGATCAGGCAGTACTCGTCCACGGCGCCGGCGCTGGCGAGCATGCCCGTGGTCGCCGCCGGATCGCCGTTGAACGGGCTCAGCGCCTGCACGCGGTAGGGAGAGCCCACCGGAATCTGGAGGCTAAAGCGCCCGCTACAGTTCGTGCTGCCGTCGGAGCAGCGGGCCCCGCACGTGCTCGTCCCCGGCCCGCCCGCGGACACGAGCACGTCCGCCGCCACGCTCTTCTGGACGTCTTGGAGCTCACCGGCAGAGTCGAACGCTTCGTAGGTCACCACCACCTGCGCCGTGCGCGGCGACACGCCATCAGCATCGAGCACCACCCCGGTGATCGTGCCCGTGCCGGGTAAGGTCAGATCTTGCTCCAGCACCTGCCCGTTGACATTCAGGCTCACCGCTTGACGCTGTCCGTCGCCGTCGGCCGTGCTCGCGACCAGCGTGTAGTCGCTCCTGAGCGCCACGTTGCCGAAGGCGAAGTTTCCCTGGCCATCGGTCGTGGTGCTGAGGCAGCCGCCGCTGCTGACGCACAGCAGCACGGTCGCCGAGGGCCGCACCTGCCCCGTAACGTCCCGCAGCACCCCGCGGATGCTGCCCCTGCCCGGCAGCACGACAGTCACCGGCACCACGGTCCCCGGTACGTCGATGTCGACGTCCACCACCGCCTCCGCCCCGGTCGCTTCGTTGGCCGCCTCAATCTGCTGCGTCCCGAGGCCGATCGGCGCCAACACGAACCGGCCGTCCCAGTCGGTGTGCACCAGCGTGGTCCCACCCGCCACGGCGACCCCGGGCGCTGGGCTCCCGTCCGGGTACATCACCGTGCCGGCCACCGACGCCGTGCCCGCGAAGATCAGATCGACCGGCGCGGTCGCACCCGCAGTCACCGTCACCCGGACGTCCGTCTGCTCCGCCGTCTCCTGGCGGAACGCCCGCACCACCATGGCGCCGGGCTTCACGCCGTCGATGCGGAAGTGCCCACTGCTGTCGGTCTGCACGTCGCGCTCGAAGCTGTGCTCACCGGTGGTGTCGTCGAACACCACCACCGTCACCCCCGCCCCCACAGGCTGCAGCCCGCTATCGACTATCGACCCTTCGACGTTGCTCAGGACAGGCTGTTGACTATCGACTGCTTCATACACCGTGCCTTCCACGCTGCCGGTCCCGGCGAACACCGGCACCGTCACCGTGGCGGTGGCGCCGGCGGTGTCGAGGACGGCTGCCACGGAGCCCGTGCGCACCGCGCCGGTGTCGGGGCCGGTGACATCGGCGGACACCAGCAGGTTACCGACGGCCACGTTGTTGGCGGTGAAGTTCCCATTCCCATCGCCGGTGACATCGACTTGGCTCTCGTCGGTGTGGCTGAGGACATGGACGGCGGCGTTGGGGAGGGCCACGCCGGTCGCCGCGTCCACCACGATGCCGCTCACGCGCCCGAGGCCGAGCATGAGGAGATCGATGCGCATCTCCTGGTGCTCCATGGCGATGGCCGCAGCGCGCTCCGCGTGTTGCCCCGTCTCCGGATCCTGCGCGCGGACGCGGAAGGGGCCGATCGGGTCCTGGGCCACGAAGTCGAAGCGGTAGTAGCCGGTGGCGTCGGTCACCGTCTGGCCGGTGACAATCTCGACTTCCAGCCCGATATCGTTGACGAACCACTCGTGCAGCTCGACGGGGGCCAGCGCAATGGGCTCGCCGGTGCCCGTACGCACGGTGCCGGAGACGATCCCGCCCACCGGCGTGGTGAAGTCGGGCACCACGGCGTGGGTGTCGCCGGCGGGCGCCTGCACGGCGCCGCTGGGTGATGTAACACCACTGCTGGTGATCGTATACTGGAAGAAGCGCGACACCGAGGAGAAGAAGTTGATCAGGACGATGCGGTTACTGGGTAGCACCTTGGTGCGCTTGACCGCGTTCTGCGTCGGCCCCGTGGCCAGGGGGCCCTGTCCGTCCGCGTAGGCGAGGGCCGCGTGCAACCCGTCGGCATCGACGTCGCGGTCGTAGAGCACCGCCACCACCCGGCCGCGCTCCAGTGGATCGCTCTCCGGGATCTGCCGCACCCCGACGATCTGCAGGCCGGCATTGGCGTTCAGAGACGATAGGGTGCTGGGTGTTAGGTGTTGGGTGTTAGGGAGTTCCAGAACCGGAGCCTCACCACCTGGCACGATGTGCAGCGTCGCCGTCTCGCCTTCGGCCAACGCGACACCGGAGAAGACGGCCTGCTGCAAGTCGCCCGTCGCATCCGGCCACACCAGACTGATGGTCGTGCTCGTGTTCGTGCCCGTGATCGTCACGTCATAGAAGGCGCTCTGGCCACTGTTGCCGATGACCGCGAGCTGCCCAGTGGAAAGGCCGACCAACGCTGCACCAAACACGTCCCGCTGTAGCTGTAGTGGCGCAGCATGCTGCGCCACTACGGCACCCGTCGTCGCCCGCCCATGATCATCACTCAGCGTGATCGCGGCGCCGCCCGACACCGCCACCGATACGAACGTCGGCCGGTACTTCTCCGCGTCTGCGAACTGCTGCTGATAGTCAATGACAGTGGCCGCAGGCGTCCCCGCCTGCGCTCCTTCGATCACCCCAGCCCAGGCTGTCTCCAGATCATGCCCGGCGTCGGTCTCCCGCATCACCTCATCGAACCCGGGATCAAATCCGGTCCCCTCGCCCCCTGGGAGAGGGTGAGGGCTATTCCCCAGCCAGTCCAGCATCACGTCCCCGACCGAGGTCACCGGCGTGTCGCCGATGCGGATGCGCAGCCCCGCCTCGGTGAGCTGCTGCGCCCGCTGATCGACGAGCACGCGGCCGATGCGGTCGCTGATGCCGATCGGGGCGCCGGCGGGCGCCGTCGCCACGCTGTGGGCCAGGCCGAGCACGCGCATGGCGGTGGCGAAGAAGTCGGGCGGCAGGTCGTTGACGTACGGCGCCAGCACCAGCGACTCCGGCGACAGCGGGATGTTGTGGTCGCCGATCCCGGTGCGCAGGACGAAGCCGGCGTTGAGCGGGTCACTGCTGGTGAACCCGGTCGCGGTCACCTGCCCGTTCTTGCGCGCAATCAGGTCGTACTCGACCGTCTGCGCGTCGTTCTCTTTGATCGTCGGCACCACCACGCTCCCGGATCCCGTAGGTGCCGGGCAGCCGCTATCGACTATCGACTGTTGACTATCGACTGTTTTTGCCCCCACCAGCGTCGCCCCGCTGATGTCGGCCGGATCCAGCGTCATGGTCACGCAGTTCGCATCTGCACCGCCCGTGTTGTGGATGATGGCGTAGAGCGCGTAGGTTTCGCCGGCGCGCACCACGTCCGGGTGATTGAAGGTGAGAGCGAAATTCGGGTTGCGCACCAGCACCGTGCCGGTGGCCTTGCCGGAGAGCGGCACCGGGCCGATGGGCAGGCCGAGGAGCTGCGCGTTGATGGTGACGTCGATCTGGTAGGTGCCTTCCAGCCGGCCCTCGACGTCGACCTCGCCGGCAGCGCCGGCATCAGCACGTTGCCGTTGCCATCCTCAAGGCGGAGGTCATCGACGACGTAGTTGCCCGCGGTGAGCAGCGGCGGAATCGGCAGCAACTGCCCGGCGGGAGTGCTCAGCGTTATTACTCCCGTCGCCGAACTCCCGTCTCCCGTCTGCCCTATTCCCGGTCCGCTCAGCTCCCCCTTTACCACCAGACTGACCAGGCTCGGGTCCGCCACCGACGCCGTGGGGTTGCTGGGATCCACGAGGGCGGTGGTGAGGCCGGTCGCTTGGTTCTTGGGAACCGTCTGCGACGCGGGCGAGACCACCAGTTCGACGCCCAGGATGCTCAGCTGTCCGGACGCCAGCGGCGTCTGTGCGGCCGCGACCCGGGATGCAAGCAGCATCCCCGCCGCCGCAATCAAAGCTATTGCCTTTCTCCTCGCCTCGCTCGTCGTGGGGCCGTCCGGTGTCGTGATGGTCCGTGCCCGCGATCCGTCCTCACAATTCGTCACCCTATGACCGAACGTCTTGCCGCCCGCCGTCTCGAGGGTGAGCGTGTACGCCGCCCCGACACCCGCCCGAGGCGTCGTGTCGTGCCGGCTGACCGTGAGCATCCCGCCCACCTGTGGCCCCGCCAGCTCATCACCGCTCGTGTGCTGCACCACGATCGCCTCCAGGCCGGGCCATACGCGGGGCAGTGCGTCAGCCCGTGCGTGCGGTGTCACCTGCGCGAAGCCCCCCTTTCTCGCCCGGCGCTCCCTATCGAGCCGCTGGCGCTTTACACTACACGGGTCACCCTGTCAATACCATTGCAGCAGGAACTTGTGGTCGCCGGGATTTAACCCCGATCCGAAGAAAATCAGACCAGTCGATAGTCCATAGTCCATGGTCGATAGCTGTTTCTGCTCATCAGGCGTTCGTCGCCAATCTCACTGCTGTGAGCTTCGCCGGGGGACATCAATGAGACCTGCTTGACCACACCTATCGACTATCGACTACCGACTGAAAGATTTTTGAGTTGAGGTTAACAGCAGGTGTCATAGTATAACTCACAACAGCACGCCGCCGGCGTTCGGGCCGGCCGTCTCTTGCCGGCCAGCAGGTTCGTTCGGCAGGAGGTCTGGTGCCGTCGCGCAACTGCCGCGCCGGCAGGATCACACCACCTGCACCTCACGCTGCTGGAACAGATGATCCAGCCACAGCCAGGTCAGCTTCTCGGCGGCGGAGTTCTGGCGCAGGCGCTCGTGCAGGAAACGGAAGTCGACCCGGTCGAGGAGCTGGTCCTGGTTGAAACAGCTGAACACCAGGGACTCCTTCCCGGTGACCGGATCCACGTGCCGTTGCAGGCATTGTGAACAGACCTGCTTCAGCATGCACTGCATGGGCGAGTTGATCGACCCGACGGCGACGTGGTCACCGCGGAGAACGTCTTTCAGCAGCGTGAAGCGCGCCTCGCGGACCGCATCCATCATGCGGTCGGAACCGATGCAGATGATCCGCTCGACCTCCTGCATGGAGACGGCGGCGTCACCGAGCTTGCCGTGCGCGTACCAGTCCATCGCTTGGACGATGTTGCCGACCACCGTGCGGTCCTGTGGCCGGCGCACGGCGATGGGCTCGCCGTCATCGACACTCCACACCACGAGGTCGCAGGCGTCCTCGATGTAGCGGCGCTTGAACAGATCGCCGGCGCGTCTGTACCCGGCGAAGTAAATGACGCGGTTGCCGCGTGCTTTCATGGCCGCGGCGATGGAGAACAACACGGCGTTGCCCAAGCCGCCACCGGCGAGCAGCACCGTCTCGTGCTCCGGGATCTCGGTCGGTGTCCCGGTCGGACCCATCAACACCAGCTCCTCGCCCGGCTCGAGAATCGCGCACAGGCGCGACGACCCGCCCATCTCCAGCACAATGAGTGAGATCAAGCCGCGCGCCGGGTCGGTCCACGCGCCCGTGAGCGCCAGGCCCTCCATGGTCAGACGAATCCCCTCGACCACCTCGGCCGCCACTTCGTAGTTCTGCACGCGGTAGAACTGCCCCGGGCGGAAGTTGCGCGCCGCGAGCGGGGCGCGCACGATCACCTCGACGATGCGATCGGCCAGGCGGATGGCGTCGACCACCTCGGCGCGCAACCCGTCTTCCAGCACCTCGGCGAAGCGCACCCACGCGTTCTCGCGTTCGGCTTGCTCGTCAAGCTCTTGCGCAGCGACCTCGCGTTCGAACAGCTTGGCGATCTCGCGGTAGCCGAGGCGCGCCGACGCCATCGCCTTGACGACGTTGCCAGCGAAAACTGGGTGAGCGTCGCCGTAGAAGGTGATGTAGCGGCCGTCCTTCTCGTAGGACGTGAAGAACCCCGGGGTGCCGTCTGTCACCGGCTCGAGGCGCCGTGCGCCGTCCGGACCCTCCACCAGGCGATGCATGGCGAAGGACGCCTGCTTCTGGTCGGTCTTGAACGTGCCCGGATGTTCCATCTCGTAGACGACGTTCGGATTGGTGCCGGCGGCAACGATCACGGCGCGCGCCGGGAAGTCCACGACCTCTCCGGTATCCTTCCACCTGCCGTCACGCCATTGCATGCGCGTGCAGCGCAGCGTGTGGACGTGGGCGGATTCGTCGAGTACGCACGCTACCGGACTCATGCACTCGACGAAGCCGATGCCTTCCTCGAGTGACTTGATCACCTCTTCGTGGTTGAGGCGGTACGCCGGCGAGTCCAGCAGGCGCTTGCGGTAGACGATGGTCACACCGCCCCACGAGCGCACCAGGCGCGCGAAGTCCGGCGCGCGGCCGGCGGCGCGGGCCGCCGCGCGCTCGGCTTGCACCATGCGCCCATGATCCAGCCAGGTGCGCACGGTCTTGGTTTCCTCGGCGTCGAGGCGCGACCAGATGGCGTCCTCGCCGATGCGTCGCTTCAGCCGCTCGAAACGTTCGAGGGCCTTCTCCACCTGTTGGATGTAATACGCCTGCGCCTCGGTGGCGGCGTCGATGGCGGTCAAGCCGCCGCCGATGACCACGACCGGCAGCTGCATTTGCAGGTTGGCCAGCGAGTTCTTGCGGTACGCGCCCTGACCCTGCAGGGCCATGAGGAAGTCGGAGGCCATGCGCACGCCGCGCGCGAGGTTGTTCTGCATGGGCACGATCGTCGGCCGGCCCGCACCGGCAGCGATGGCGATGTGGTCGAAGCCAAAATGCCACGCGTCGTCGATCGTGAGCGTGCCGCCGAAGCGCACGCCGTCGAGCAGGCGGAACTTCTTGCGCCGCATCAGGATGATGTAATTGATGTCGAGGAAGTTCTTGTCCCAGCGCACGGTGATGCCGTACTCGGCGACGCCACCAAAGCCGAGCGTCGGGCGCTCCGACAGCGGGCCCACGATCTCGTCGATGTCGCGGATCGGCTGCGCCACGCGGCGCTTGGCGCCGCGCAGCTGCGGCGCCAGCGGCTCGACTTTGAGGCCTTCGATGCCGACCACGCCGATGCCTTCGTTGAGGAGGTGGTGTGCCAGAGTGTACCCCGCCGGGCCCATGCCGACGACGAGGACGTTCTTGCCGTTGTAGCGCAACAGGTACGGCCGGCGCGCATTCAGCGGATTCCAGCGCGTCAACAAGGAGACGATCTCGAAGCCGTACGGCAGCCGGAGCACGTCGGTGAGAATGCCGGTCTCGATCTGCGGGATGTTCACCGGATCTTGCTTCTGGAAGATGCAGGCTTTCATGCAGTCGTTGCAGATGCGATGTCCGGTCCCGGCCAGCATCGGGTTGTCGATCATGACCACCGCCAAGGCGGCGATCGGGTGGCCGTCGCGGTAGAGCTGGATCATCTCGGAGATCTTCTGCTCCAGCGGACAGCCCCCGAGTGCGATGCCGAGCGGGTTGCGCTGCACCTCGCCGGTCTTGGTGCGCAGGCCGGTGCAGCACGAGTCCTTGCCGCGATCATGGCAGGTGAGGCAGTAGTGCGACTCGCGCAGATTCTCGCGCTGGCTGAAGCGTGGGTCGGTGAGATCGAAGCCATCGCGGTGCCGGCGGCTCTCCGACGGGCCCATGAAGAACTCAGGCAGATCGGGGCGGGGCCGGATGCGCGGCACCAACTCGTCGAAGTCGACCTTGTGGGCGACGTGGAAGCAGGAGAATTGCTTGCGGCGCTGCGCCAGCGCGGAATGCACGGCCAGGGCGCGCACCCAAGCTTCCACGGCGTCGAGTTGCGCCTGTGCATGGGCGGACACTGTGGGATCGCGTGTCGTATCGATCGTCTTCTGCAGGGCGGTGGTGACCGCGGCCAACTCGCGTTCGGGATCCGCGGTGAGTGCGGGATCCGGCATGACCGCGTCGACCACTTCGCGGTAGGCGAACTCCAGCTCCACCGGATCCATCTGTGCCACCGCTTCGGCCGAGCTGAGATGCTTCAGCACGTGACGCTCGACGAACTGCCGCTTCCAGTCGAAGACCATTTTGTCAGCCCGCACCTGCTCGCACAGGGCGTCGTGCTCCGCCTCGACGCGAAAGAGCCGAGCGATGAAGGCCGCCACGTGCGGCGCCACGCGGATGAGCAGCTGCGATTCCTGCAGGCGCTCGTAGCCAGCGCCGCCGGCGTTGCGGTAGCGTTCGAATTCAGCCGACAGCGCCGTTTCGGATTCCCGCAAGGCTTGAAGAAACGCCGCGTCGAGCGCCTCGATCCGCCGCACCCGATTCAGGTCCGCGTATTTGAAGCCCGGCACTCCCAGCTGAAGGTTCCAGGCGCGCGCCTCCTGGCGCGGGCTTTCCCGCAGATGCTTCAACGCCATCGCGCTACGTTGCTCCTTTCACCCCGTCTCCAGCGGTTTTCCCTGAGTTGCTGTGAACAGCCTCCGAAATCACCCAGTTGGGCCCCTCCCCCCTGTTGCCATTTCCGGCAACGGGGACAGGGTTGATTCTCCGAGCCCGCTCACTCGCGAGCTTACGTAGCGTTGTTTTCCGCCGATGGAAAGTGGCGCGGATCAGGTTCTGTCAGCCGCACGCCCTTTCTTCGCGCTCATGATCAGCCACAGCCGTTTGGCGTAATGGAGCCGTACGTCGCACAGCCCCACCCGTTCGCAGCGCGCCTGCAGCTCGCCGACGGAAAACGGGTGGACCCCGAACAGGCGAGGACCAAGGGCGACCATCAGCGCGCCCACTGGTCCAGCGTCGCGGCGCACTGTGGCGACAGTGAGACGCCCATCGGGCTTCAGCACCCGATGCGCCTCGCGCAGGACCTGTCCGACGTTGGGAAACAGGTGCAACGCGCCACAGCAATTCACCAGATCGAACCGTTCCGGCGGAAACGGCAGGTGCAACGCGTCGCCGTGAATCAAGACGATATTGTCGAGCGTCTGTTCGCGGGCACGTGCGCTGGCGTAGCGCAACATCGGCAGCGACAGATCGACACCGACGACGGTGCCGCCGGTCGCACGCTGTGCCAGCGGACGGGTATAGATCCCCGGGCCGCAGGCGAGATCGAGCACGGTCGCATCTCGCTTGACTTTGGCGGCGCGGGAAATGAGCGCTTGTTCCTGCTCGAACGACATGCCGAGCGCCAGCGCCGTCGGCAGGCTCCGCCGCCACAGGCGGCTCTCGTATATTCGGACCACAGGCTCCGCTTCCATCAGGAATTGAGCCGGGCTGCGCGCGCTCGAGACGCCGGCCAAGAGGTCGATGACGCCCTCGTCAACCGGGCACGACTCTGAACAGGCAGCGCAACGCACTTCCCCGCTCTCCGCAGCGGCAAGAACAAGAAAGCCGTCCTTGCATTTGGGGCAGTGCACCAGATTGTCGCGCATGCCGGCTTTCATTCGTCCACTGCAGGGGAGGTTTGGAACGTCGCGTCGCATACCCTCCCTGCCCCTTCCTTGGAAGGGTGTGTTGATAAATGCGAAGCGAACCTCTCCCCGTGGTCACCGGGGAATAAATTGGCGAGTATGCAGGTATTGACTATCATCCCGCGAGAGCCGTATCATCGCCCGGACAGGCCGGCGTTGCTCACCCGTGGCTACTGCTGCTGCTCGGCTGCTTGGCGCTGCTCGGCTTTTGCTACCCGCTCCGCTTTGCGGCGTCGGGCGAATCGCTGTTTCTGCGCCCGGTAATGAGGACTCGTTTTCAGCTCATAGTCCCGACACTGGTAGCAGTAGAAATGCAGGATCTTTTGCGCGTAGGCCATGCGTGCTCCATTGGGCGTAGTTATTCTTTTTGTCCGACTATTATACGAATGAAGTTTTCTTCAAGTCCAGGATCACTTCCCTCGTTGACATCGAAGCCAATTGCCAAGAGTCCGTCATGCAAGGCGAGGAGCGGCGTGTTCCTTTCCTCGCGCCCTAGAAGCTCAACCTCAATGCGGTTGGCCACCAATGTGATACCCATTTCTTGTCCTCCAGCGGCCATTGTTGGAGATATTTCCGAGAGCTTGGGGAAACCCAGCAGTTCTCTTTTGGTATCCCTGCTTAAATCAATCGGGCGAGGGAGGGGGGGGTGCCATCCGGCGTCATTCAAAGCAAAGCAAATATGGAGAGCCAGTAGCGACGCTTCTCCGTCATTAAGAGGATATATGATGCTCAGAGTAGGCACTGGGTACCCCCGAATTCTGTCTACAAACTTTTGGCGAGAACGCGAGAACTTTATCCAGCGAGGTTGCTGGCGTGCCCTGAGATCCTCTAGTTTGAGTTCTACGTTTGCCCTTTCTCGCCGCGCCTGTACCACTTCATTGATGAGATTCACAATTCGTGTCTTTGCATCCGTCTTGAATGATTCCTCGGCTGCGTCTATGAACGGCTGGAGTAGCAATTCACCCGCTAGACCAAGTACCAAAATCCCGAATCCAAGCTTTGGGATTATTGGCCTCCAACCTCTTGTCCTAAGCTCTTCCCAGTGCTCGTATCCTTCCAAAATCACGCCAAGTACAACGGCGGCTACACAACCAAACAAAAGTTTCCGGAGCGTGGTCTCAGACATGTCGAGGCACGACGCAGAAATGCTTTTGCGTGATCTTGATCAACTCGATGACCTTCAGCACGCTAGGCGCTGGGCAACTATCGTGTCCGCAGTAGCGCTGCTCGCTTGGGCCGTCCTGCGCATTTTGCGACATCCTTAGATGAGCACTGGAATAATAATGCCGCGACTTTGCTGGCGTCATTCGGGGCCTTCCGCCGAGGCAATCGCCAGTGTTCATGCCTCAGCATCCTGCTATCGCCATCCCGAAGATATCTTCGTTCTCGCGGTTGTTGTGGCGAAACTGGAACTCGGCCAAGTACAGCGGCAGGTACTTCTTGCTGACGTTGTGGAACGTGCCGATGATGCCCCGTTTCAAGAGCGACCAAAAGGAGTCAATGTTCTGGGTGTGCACCTCACCGCGCACGTACTCATCTCGGCTATGATCCACGGACTCGTGACGAAAGTGTTCCTTCAGGTGTACATAGGACGGGTGCTCATCGGTGGCGACCAAGTCCACCTTTTCGGACACGGCGTCGCGGACGAATCCCGTCATGGTTTTGGTGTCCAGGCCGTTCACCACTTGGGCCACTACGTTGCCCTTGCGGGCAATAGCGCCGATGACAGCCGTCTTACCAACGGGGCCGCGACCTTTCTTGTTCCGTTTGCTCTTGTGGCGATTCTTGTTCTTGCCACCAATCCAGGTTTCATCAACCTCGACAATCCCCATGAGCTGACAGAAGTTCGGGTCCCGCATGCCGGCGCGCAAGCGATGGCACATGTAGAAGGCCGTGTTGTAAGAACCGGCCCCGATCTGCCGTTGAATCTGCATGGCGCTGACACCCTTCTTGCTGTTGAGCATCTGCCACAGAACCTCGAACCAAGTCTTCAGCGGGTATTTGGTATCCTCGAAAATCGTCCCAACCAGCACGGAGAACCGATAGGGCTGACGGGCCTTGCCGCATTTTGTGCACTGCCACGTAAACGGCCTGGCTTTGGAATCGTAGACCTTCTCATTGCCACAGCGGGGGCAGGTTACGCCCTTTGGCCAGCGGCGCCCCTGCAGGTATTGCTTGCAGTCCTCGTTGCCCGGAAACATCGCCATCAATTCACGGAGGGTCATCATGTCGGCTGCCCTTCTCTCTGACACCCAACGTAACACACAAAAGGGCGATAGTCAATACCTGCATACTCGCCAATTTATTCCTGGGCGTCCGCCGGATACAGACACGTCCATACCGCACGCGAGAAAATCGACACTCCTTAGCAGCAATGTAGCCTAACACGTTCAAGGGGAAAAGCGTAGGTACCTGCGCGTGCCGAATGCACACCCTATGGCGAGGATCTTTGACGACGTGCTACGTTAAGAAGAGGAAAGGGTGATGCCCACACGAACAGGAAGCATCAAATCGCTCGACACACTACGAGGAGAGATCTGAATGTATGCTACGGAGTGACCCCAAGCGTGTCGCAAAGTCTGACGGCGCTTGTCGCAATCCATCGGGCCTGGCCCACAAACACAGGAGTTTTTCCAAAGCGCGGTGTCGGGCGCTGGCGCCCCTTCTGGTGGGCGCGACAACGGCAGCAGCGGGGGGTCACCACGGAAGGTGCCAGGTTCGCACCTTCCGTGGTGACAGGGGACACTAAGGGGCTGTTAAGAAATAACATTTACAATCAAGTTCCAGTGGCAGGACATAGGGTATAGTTCCAATCGGGATGGAACGCATCAGTTTTCAACTTCAGTCCCTTCATCTCTTCCGCGGAGACCG
>Ga0326728_10015383_pt1 | contig 15939 bp, 8 predicted proteins | sample MB3enrmetagenome_FD_207602 | JGI IMG/M metagenome (GOLD analysis project Ga0326728, IMG submission 207602) | Lab enriched peat soil microbial communities from McLean, Ithaca, NY, United States - MB31MN | ecosystem: Environmental > Terrestrial > Soil > Wetlands > Peat | place: USA: New York...
CGAGGCGATCATCGCGCGCTATTTCGACGGCAAGGTCAGCGGTCACGTCGTCATATCGCGGGAGGGATCCGGGTATCGCGCGGATTGTTCGTTGCATCTCAGTTCGGGTCGGAGCCTTCAGGCGGAAGGCGGCGCCCAGGAGCCCTACGCGAGCGTCGAACAGGCGCTCGACAAGATCGAACGGCGACTGCGCCGTTACAAGAAGCGGCTCAAGGACCATCAGGCCGCCGCTCCGAGCGCCGAGGGGCGCGCTCGATTGCAAGTCGCCAATTACATGATCGAGGCGCCGGGTGAAGCGGAGGAAGAGCCGGTCGACTTCAACCCGGTCGTCGTCGCGGAAGGTTCGCAGCCGCTGAAAACCCTGTCCGTCGCCTCGGCGGTCGCGGAACTCGATCTCAGCGGCGCCCCGTTTCTCGTGTTTCAGCACGCGGGAAGCGCACGTGTAAACGTTGTGTATCGCCGAGCCGACGGCGCGATCGGCTGGCTCGATCCACATTAGGGCGCGAATGAGCCGATATGACGCGCTCGCTTCGAGTCGGCCATGAAGTCCGACCTCGCCGCCAAGTCCTTAACTCGAGTTCGATATGTCGCTAACCGATCTTCTCACGCTCGACTCGGTCATCGCCTCGCTTCGCGTCAACGGCAAGAAACAGGCGTTGCAGGAAATGAGCGAGCGCGCCGCCGTGGCGTCGGGGCTGCCGGCGCGCGAAATCTTCGATGCGTTGCTCCAGCGCGAGCGTCTCGGCTCGACCGGCGTCGGCGACGGCATCGCCATTCCGCATGGCAAGCTCGCCAAGTGCGAGCGCATCTTCGGCATTTTCGCGCGGCTGGAGCGGCCGATCGATTTCGAGGCGCTCGATGGACTGCCTGTCGACCTGATTTTTCTGCTGGTGGCGCCCGAAGGCGCCGGCGCCGACCATCTGAAGGCGCTGGCGACGATCGCGCGCGTGCTCCGCGACGCCAATATGGCGGCGCAACTGCGCGCGACGCGCGATGCGTCGGCGTTGTATTCCCTGCTGACGCTGACGCCGGCTTCTCACGCGGCGTGAACAGTCGTCTTTTCATAAGCGAGGCTCGGCGATGAAAGCGCGCGTGATCGTCACGCTGAAACCGGGAGTGCTGGACCCCCAAGGCAAAGCGATCGAGGGGGCGTTGAAGTCTCTCGGCGTCGCCGGGGTCCGCGCCGTGCGCCAAGGCAAGGTGTTCGACATCGAGATCGACGCCGAAAATCGCGACGCGGCGGATCGCAAGCTCGCGGAAGCGTGCGAGAAGCTGCTCGCCAACACGATCGTCGAAGATTACGCGCTCGACCATGAATAATCCGCTGCGCGCCGCCGTCATCCTTTTTCCCGGCTCCAACCGCGAAGGCGACGTCGCCCGCGCGCTCAGGCAGGCGATCGGCGCGCCGCCGGCGATCGTCTGGCACGCCGATCGCGCGTTGCCTCAGGGAACCGACCTCGTCGTCTTGCCCGGCGGTTTTTCCTATGGCGACTATCTTCGCTGCGGCGCGATCGCGGCGCGCGCGCACATCATGGACGCCGTGCGCGCGCACGCCGCGCGGGGCGGCCTGGTCCTCGGCGTCTGCAACGGGTTCCAGATTTTGTGCGAAGCGGGTCTGCTGCCGGGCGCGCTCATGCGCAACGCCGGGCGCCGGTTCGTTTGCAGGATGCAGCATCTTCGGGTCGAAAACGACTCGAGCCCGTTTACGCGGGGCTACGCCCGCGGGCAGGTGGTCAAGTTCGCCGTCGCGCACGGCGAAGGCAATTACACCATCGACGCCGCGGGGCTGGCGGAGTTGGAGCGCTCGGGACGCGTCGCGTTCCGCTATTGCGACGCCGCCGGCGCCGCCGTCGCCGGCGCCAACCCGAACGGCTCGATGAACGAGATCGCCGGCGTCTACAACGAGGCCTTCAACGTCCTCGGCCTGATGCCGCACCCCGAGAACCTCGTCGATCCGCTGGTCGGCGGAATCGACGGGCGGGCGATGTTTCGCGCCCTGGCGGCGGCGTGACCTGAGAGCGGGCGGCCGCGATCCCGTCGCTTCGCCTGTCCCCGGATCGGAGTCGCGACGATTGGCGCTAATTTCTTGTGCAAAACCTCCTTCTACGGATCGTATTTGCACAATAAGCGACTCGCTCGAACGCTGTTCGCCGCCGTGTCGGCTGCGAGGGGCCGCGATTTCGCGATCTCGCGCACGTCCAAGCTCTTTCACGCCAGCGTGCGCCGCATGGCCGAGAAACAAGCGGGCATGGCCGAGTCCCGTCGACATGGCGTCGCCGTTTCGAACGCGAAGGCCGCGTCCTGAAGCGCCGCGGCGCCTGATTCGCCATCGGCCGAGCGGATTTACGCTTGACGCGGGCGGACGAGGCGGCCAAATCGTCACCGCGCGACGCCGCGGCGTAGCCTCGCCTCTCGCCGTGCGCGCCCGATAGCCGAGGGAGGTTCCTTTGATCGAAGGCCAGAGGGACGTTGAACTGGGCCGCATCGACGGCGAACCGCAGCCGACCCTCGACCAAGCCCCCTCGGCGCCGCCGCCGGACCTGGCGCCGAGCGCCCCGCAGCAGGCGATTTTCTATGCCGACGCCGGCGATCGCGCCGACCTACAGAACATTGGCGAGGCGATCGCGCCGCTCGCCGAGCTCTGCCTCGTCGACGAGGCGCAGACCCCGTTCCTGGCCGGAATCGTCGGCCGGACCGGTTCGGGCAAGAGTTTTGCGCTCCGCCGTCTCATCGAGGCGGTCGAGAACCTCGCCGCCGCCGCCGGCAAGACGCCCGGGACGCGTTATCTCTCCCGCGTCGTCGTGATCCCGATCGACGCGGCCGGCATCGACGGCGATCCCGCCGTAGCGATCGCGTCGGCCGCTTTCGCGGCGCTGGAACGCGATCGCAACGGCTTCAGCTACGCCGCGCTCGCCGACGAAGCCGCCCATGCCGGCGCCGATCCGCAGCGCGCCGCCGCGGCCGCCGCCGAGCGGCACGACGAAATCAGCAAGCGGCTGGAGGCTGAGCGCGCGGCGCGCGACGAGGTCGAGGCCAAGCGCGGGCGGCTCACCGAGTCGATTCTCTACCAGACCCCGGGATCGCCGGTCGCGGCGTTCATTCGCGCCCACCGCGCCTCGATCGAGACGCGGCTGCGCCGGTTCGACTTGGCCGACAGCGATCCCGCGGCCAACTACCGCGATCTCGTGCGCGACCTCGACAGCGCCAGCGCGGCCTCGCGCATCGGCGTCGTCGTTCGCTCGATCTGGGCGTATCGCAGCCAAGCGCGCTGGCTCGCGGCCGCGCTGATCGCTTTCGCGCTGGCGTTCGGCGTCGAGCACGCGCGCGGCGCCGCGGCCGCGGATTGGCTGCGCTCGGTGGGCGCGGCGCTGGCTCCACTCGCGGACTGGCTGACGGCGCACGACGGACTGCTGCAAACGGCGCGCCAGATCCTGACCCTTTTCGGCGTTCTTGCGCTGGCGCTCAATTTCTGGCGCGCTTTCGACTTCGCCGCCTTGCTGTTTCGCGGCGTTCGGCTGCTCGATCAGGACGTGCGCGAACACCAGCGCGAACTCAACGCGAGCGCCGCCCGCCTGGCCCAACGCGTCGCCTCGCTGACCGCGGAAGCCGAAGCCGCGGCCAAGCACGCCCAGGCGACCGCCAGGCGCGCCGGCGGCGTCAAGCCGTTCGCGCGCGCCCCCGGCCCCGCCTTCGCGCGCGGGCCCGAACCGCCGGCGAAGGCCGCGCGCTCTTTCTTCGTCGAACTCGGCCGCTTGATAGGCGGGCCGGGGCGGACGGCGATTCCCGCGCCGCAGCGGTTGGTCTTCGCCTTCGACAATCTCGACGCGATCGCGCCCGCCGATTCGTTGCGCCTGATCGAGGCGGCGAGCACGATGCTCGGCGCGGGATGCGCGGGGGTGATCGCGTGCGACCCCGCGATCTTTGCGGGCGCGAACGACGGCGCGGCGGCGCGCTGGCGAAGCGAGAAATTTCTTCAGCTCGTCGTCAACGCCGAGACCCTCGGCCTCGCCGACTCCGGCCGATTCGCGGCGCGCCTCATCGGTTCCAACGCCGTCGTCAACCCCGCGAACTTCGTCGACGCGAAAGAGTCTCGATTGCTCGAGCCGCTTTCGCAGGCCGAGGCGGCGCTGCTGACCGCGATCGCGCCGCTCGCCGCCGGCGCGCCGCGGGGCGTGAAGCGCTTCCTCAACGCCTACCGGATCGCGCGCCTCGCGAAAGCGCCGAGGCCCGCCGTCGCGCTGATGCTCGCGGTCAAATTGAGCGGCGACGGCGCGGCCGTTTCCGCGATGGAGACGGCGCTTTCGAGCGGGCAAGCGGACCTGCCCGATCCTTCCGGCCCCCCCGCTCTCGTCGAGGCGGCGCAGACCGCGCGCGCCGCCAACGACGGCGCGATTTCCCTTGCCGACGCGCGCGCCGCCTGGGACGTCGCGCGGCGCTACGCGTTTCCTGACTGACTTTGCATTCGAGCAATCAGGGCGCAGGCGTAGATGTAAGCGCCGCCGTAGTAAGCGTAGGCAGCTCGTCTGTGCTCCATCCGCCGCCCAGAGCGACGACGAGAGTCACGACGGCGGTCAGCCGTTGCGCGCGCGAGGTCAGAGCGGATTCCTCGTCGGTGAGCGCGATCGCTTCGGCGGTCACGACCGTGGTGAAGTTCTGGGTGCCGGCGCGGTATTCGTTGAGCGCGATCTGCACGGCCTGTTGGGCGGCCTTGACCGCCTCGGTCTGCACCTTGATCTCTCGGCTGAGGACGCGGATCGCCACGAGTTGATCCTCGACCTGCTGAAACGCGGTCAGCACGGTCTGGCGATAGGTCGCGACGCTGGAGTCGTAGGTCTGCTTGGCCGCCTCGACCTGGGCGTCGGTCAGGCCGCCGTCGAACAGCGGCTGCGCCAGCGACAATCCGTAGGACCAGACCGGATTGGCCCCGGCGATTTGTTTCACAAAGGGATTGCCGTAATAGCCGAAGGCGCCCGAGAGCGTGATGTCGGGATAATAGCCGGCGACGGCGACGCCGATGGCGGCGTTCTCTTGCTGCATCGTGCGTTCCGCCGCGGCGATGTCCGGCCGCCTCTCGAGCAGGGTCGAGGGCAGGCCGAGCGGGATGGCGGGGATGTCGAGCGCCAGACGGCCGCGCGGGACCGACAGCTCGGATGGCGGTTTGCCGATCAGCACGGCGATCGCGTGCTCGTTCTGCCCCCGCGCGACGCCGACGTTGATCTGCTGCGCCTGCGCGGCCAACACCGAAGCCTGCGCGGTGATGACGTCGGACTTGGCGGCGGTTCCCGCGTTGTACTGGTTTTGCGTGATGTCGAGGGAGCGCTGGTATTGCTTGACGGTGTCGACCAGCAGATCGTCGAGCGAATCCGACTCGCGCAGTTGCACATAGGCGAGCGCGAGCGCCGACTGCGCCGACAGCGTCGCGTTGGCGAGGTCGGCGGCGCTCACTTGCGCCCCGGCGCCCTGCTCCTCGATGGCGCGACGAACCTTGCCCCAGACGTCGAGCGTCCAGGCGGCGCTGACTTGCGCGTTGAGCGTCGTGGCGACGAGCCCCTGGCTCTCCGCGCGGGTCAGCGACGGATCGAAATTCACGGTGGGGAAAAGTCCGGCGCGGGCCTCGGCGATCAGCGCCAGAGCCTCGCGATAGTTCGCTTCGTCGGCCTTGAGGGTCTGGTTGGAGACGGCGACCTGCGCCTCCAACGCGTCCAACTCCGGGTCGCGGAACAGCCTCCACCATTCGCCCTTGGCGAAATCGTCGCGCGGCGCAGCGGGCTTCCAGCCCTTCATTTCCTTGTATTGGGCGGGAACGATGGCGGCGGGGCGCTGATAGTCCGGGCCGACCGCGGCGCATCCGATCAGCGGCAGCGCCAACCCCGCCGCCGCCCACGAAATCCCCCGGCGAAAACTCATGATCCGGCCCCCGCGAGGCGCGCGGATTTGCCCCTGAAATAGACGCGGCCCCATATACGATGCAGCCAATTTCCGAAACGATCAAGATAGAGAAAAATGATCGGCGTCGTGTAGAGGGTCAAAGCCTGGCTGAAGAGCAAGCCGCCGACGATCGCGATCCCCAGGGGATGGCGCAGCTCCGATCCTTCCCCCACCCCAAAGGCGAGCGGCAGAGCGCCGAACATCGCCGCGAAAGTCGTCATCATGATCGGCCGGAAGCGCAGCAAGCACGCCTGGGTGATCGCGTCCCTGGTCGAGAGGCCCTCGCGCTCGGCCTGCAGCGCGAAATCGATCATCATGATCGCGTTCTTTTTCACAATGCCGATGAGCAAGATGATGCCGATCGCGGCGATGATGGTGAATTCGATGTTGAACGTTTTGAGGGCGATCAGCGCGCCGACGCTCGCCGACGGCAGCGTCGACAGGATCGTCAGCGGATGGATGTAGCTCTCGTAGAGAATGCCCAGCACGATGTAGACCGCGATCAGCGCGGCGGCGAAAAGCAGCGCCAGGCCGGAGGCGAATTGCTGGTAGGTCGCGGCGGTTCCGGCGAAGGCGCCGTGAATTCTCGACGGCAAATGGATGCTCGCCGTCGCGTTCTCGATTTCCTTTTGCGCCTCGCTGAGCGCGTGGCCCTGCGCGAGGTTGAACGAAATCGTCGCCGCGGCGAACTGGCCCTGATGGTTGACGGTCAGCGGCGTCTGGCCGAGCTGATAGGCGCTGAACGCCGAAAGCGGAACCATGGTCTCCTGCGAAGTGGAGACCGCCGACCCGGCCGAGGCGGCCGAATGGCCGCTGGCGGCGAGCGAATTCATCGCCAGGTTGCGCGCCGAGTCGGCGGCGATCGAGGCGGCGGAACCCGCCGTCGCCGTCGAGGCGGCGAACAGCCCGGCGGCGGCGTTGGTCTGCTGCGAGCCGGTGGGATTGGCGCCGGCGGTCGAAACCCAGATATCCCGCAGGGTCGAGGGGTCCTGCCAATAGCGGGGCGCCACCTCCATGACGACGTGATATTGATTGAGCGCATTGTAGATGGTCGAAACCTGCCGCTGGCCGAAAGCGTCATAGAGGGTGTTGTCGACGGCGCTTAAGGTGAGGCCCAGGCGCTTCGCGGTCGATCGATCGATCGTCAGATCGGTCTCCAGGCCGCCTTGCAGCTGATCGGAATTGACGTCCTTCAGGATCTCGCTCTGTTGCAGCGCTGCGGTCAGCCGCGGCGCCCATCGGTAGAGCGTCGCCGTGTCATCGGAAAGAAGAGTGTACTGATAAGTCGCGTTGCTCTGCCGCCCGCCGGTGCGCAGGTCTGACACCGCGATGAGAAAGAGCCGCGCGCCGGCTACGTCGGCGAGCTTGCCGCGCAGCCGCGCGACCACGCCGTCGGCGCTGATCCGGCGCTCGGCGAAGGGCTTGAGAGAGATATAGACGAAACCGGAATTGGTCTGTCGGCCGCCGGTGACGCCGACCACGGTCGCCACCGCGGGATCGTCTTGAACGATCGTTTGCAATTGCGTCAGCTTCTGCTTCATCGACTGGAAGGAGATGCTCTGATCGCCCTGGATGGAGCCGATCAGCAGTCCGGTGTCCTGAACCGGGAACAGGCTGTAGGTCATTTGTCGGAACAGATAGACGTTCAGCCCGATCATCGACAGGAGGATGAGCATGACGATCAAGGGATGGCGCAGCGCACTCGCCAACGTCGTTCGATAAAAGCTGAGCATGGCGTCGAAGCCGCGCTCGGTGAGCCGATAGAGCGCGCCATGCGAAAGGATCGCGCGCCGCGGCAGGACCAGCGCGCACATCATCGGCGTCGTCGTCAACGAGACGACGAGCGAGATCATCACCGCGATCGAGAGCGTCACCGCGAACTCCCGGAACAGCCGGCCGACGATGCTGCCCAAAAGCAGCAGCGGCGCGAACACCGCGATGAGGGAAAGGCTGATCGAGAGAACGGTGAAGCCGACTTCGCGAGCGCCCAGGATCGCCGCCTGCAGCCGGGTCGCGCCGGCTTCGATGTGCCGGGTGACGTTTTCGAGCACGACGATGGCGTCGTCGACGACGAACCCGGTCGAAATCGTCAACGCCATCAACGATAGATTGTCGAGGCTGTAGCCGAGGAGGTACATCACGCCGAATGAGCCGAGGATCGAAACCGGCACGGCGACGCTGGGGATCGCGGCGGCGCGCGCGTTGCGCAGGAAGACGAACACGACGAAGATCACCAGGGCGACCGCGGTGATCAAGGTGCGCTCGGTGTCGGCCAGCGAGCCGCGGATGGTGATCGATCGGTCGACGACGACATTGAGCGCGACATCGCCCGGCAAGGCGGCGGCGAGGCGCGGCAGTTCCGCTTTGACGCCGTCGACCGCTTCGATGATGTTGGCGGCGGGTTGCCGCGACAACACGATCGCGACTGACGGCTTGCCGTTGGAGAGCCCGGCGTTGCGCAGGTCCTCGACCGAATCGACGACCTCGGCGACGTCGGCGAGGCGCACCGCGGCGCCGTTGCGATAGGCGACGACGAGACCGCGATACTGGTCGGCGCGGCTCGCCTGATCATTGGCGTAGATCTGATAGTGAAAGTCGTCGTCCTCGATCGCGCCCTTGGGGCTGTTGGCGTTGGCGGCGGCGAGCGCCGCGCGAACATCCTCCAAGCCAATGCCGTATCTGAACAGCGCGCCGGGATTGAGTTCGACCCGCACCGCCGGCAGCGCACTGCCGACGACGTCGACCTCGCCGATGCCGTCGAGCTGCGACAGGCGCTGCTGCAAGACGTTGGAGGCGATGTCGTAGATCTGTCCGGCGGTGCGCGTGGTCGACGTCAGCGCGAGAACCATGATTGGCGCGTCGGCGGGATTGACCTTGTGATAGGTCGGATTGGCGCGCAGGCTGGTCGGCAGATCGGCGCGCGCCGCGTTGATCGCCGCCTGGACGTCGCGCGCGGCGCCGTCGATGTCGCGGTCCAACCCGAATTGCAGTTGGATTCGCGTCGAACCCAGCGCGCTGGACGAAGTCATTTCGTTGACGTCGGCGATCTGTCCGAGATGGCGCTCCAGCGGGGCGGCGACGGCGGACGCCATCGTGTCGGGGTTGGCTCCCGGCATGGTGGCCTGCACCGAAATGTTGGGAAAATCGACCTGCGGCAACGGCGAAACCGGCAATTGCGCGAAGGCGAGCAGGCCCGCCAGCGCGATGCCGATCGTCAGCAGCGTCGTCGCCACCGGCCGTCGGATGAACAGTTCGGAGAAGCGGTTGTTCACGGCGGCTCCGCCGCCCAGGCGCCGTCCGTCGCGCCGGCGCCCAGCCGCGACCCGATGCGCTCGAAGAAGAGATAGATCACCGGCGTGGTGAACAGCGTGAGAATCTGACTGACGGCAAGGCCGCCGACGATCGCCAGGCCGAGCGGATGGCGAAGCTCCGAGCCGACGCCTGTCCCCAACATCAGCGGGAAGGCGCCGAACATCGCCGCCACCGTCGTCATCAAGATCGGCCGCAGGCGCAACAGGCAGGCCTGGAAGATCGCCTCGCGCGGCGACTTTCCTTCCTGCCGCTGCGCCTCGAGCGCGAAATCAATCATCATGATCGCGTTCTTCTTGACGATGCCGATCAGCAGCACGATGCCGATGACGCCGACGATGTCGAGGCCGGCGCCCGCGAATTCGAGAGCGAGCAATGCGCCGATGCCCGCCGAAGGCAGGGTGGAGAGGATCGTGATCGGATGAATGAAGCTCTCGTAGAGAACGCCCAGCACGATATACATCGTCGCGATCGCCGCGAGCAGCAGGAAAAGCTCGTTCGACAGCGACGACTGGAACGCTTGCGCGGCGCCTTGAAAGCTCACCGTGAAACTGGCGGGAAGAGCGATCTCGGCGAGCGCGGCGTTGATGGCGTCGACCGCTCCGCCCAGCGAGGCGCCGGGCGCCAGATTGAACGAAATCGTCGTCACCGGGAATTGCTTGAGATGCGAAATCTGCAGCGGCGCCTGCTTCACCTCCAGCGCGCTGATCGCGGGAAGCTGCACCTGGCCGCTGGTCGAGGCTGACGAAGGCAGGTAGATGGCGTCCAGCGAACTCAGGGAACGCGTCATCGCGGGATCGATGTCGAGAATGACGCGATACTGGTTCGACTGGGTGAATACGGTCGAAATGATGCGCTGGCCGTAGGCGTCGTAAAGCGCGTTGTCGATGGTGGCCGGCGTGATGCCGAATCGCGCCGCGCTGGCGCGGTCGATATTCACGATCACCGACCGGCCGTTGGGCTGCAAGTCGCTCGCGATGTCGACGATCCCCGGCGCCTTGGCGAGGCGCGACAGAACGGTCGGCGTCCAGTTTTGCAGCGTCGCGAGATCCTGATTTTCCAGCGTGAACTGATATTGGGTGGCGCTGACCGCGGTGTCGATCGCCAGGTCCTGGACCGGCTGCATGTAGAGCGAGACGCCGACGACGTCGGCGGTCTCCCGTTGCAAGCGGCGGATGACTTCGCTGGCGGTCGATTGGCGCTTCGCGTGCGGTTTGAGATTGATGAGGAAGCGGCCGGAATTGAGCGTGACGTTGGAGCCGTCGACGCCGATGAACGAGGATAGGCTTTCGACGTCCGGATCCGCCGAGATCGCCTTGGCCAAGGCCTGCTGACGCTCGGCCATCTTGTCGAAGGAAATATCTTGCGCGGCTTCGGTGACGCCCTGGATGATTCCGGTGTCCTGCACCGGAAAGAAACCCTTGGGGATCGCGACGTAGAGATATCCGGTGATGAAGAAGGTCGCCAGGGCGACGATGAGCGTCGCGACCTGATGGTTCAGCACCACGTTGAGCGTCGCGGCGTAGAGGCGCAGCAGCCCCTGGAAAAAGCGGCCGCCGGTCGCCGCGTGGCGGCGCTCGCCTCGCTCCGTGGGGTTCGACTTCAGCAATTTCGCGCACAGCATCGGCACTAGCGTCAGCGAGACGAAGGCGGAGATGACGATCGTCGCCGCCAGCGTGATCGCGAACTCGTGGAACAAGCGGCCGACGACGTCGCCCATGAACAGCAGCGGAATGAGCACCGCGATCAGCGAAACGGTGAGCGAAATGATGGTGAAACCGATTTGCCGCGAGCCCTTCAGCGCGGCGTCCCTAGGCGAATCGCCCGCTTCGAGATAGCGCGAGATGTTCTCGATCACGACGATGGCGTCGTCGACGACAAAGCCGGTCGCGACGGTGAGCGCCATCAGCGACAGATTGTCGAGGCTGAAATTCATCTGGTACATGATCGCCAGCGCGCCGATGAGCGAGAGCGGCACCGACAGGCTGGGAATAATCGTCGCCGGGATATTGCGCAGGAACAGGAAGATCACCATCACCACGAGCCCAACCGCCAGCGTCAATTCGAATTCGACGTCGTCGACCGAAGCGCGGATCGTCGTGGTGCGGTCGGTCAACGGCGCGATCGACAACGCTTGCGGCAGGGATGTGGTCAGCGTCGGCAGCAGGGCCTTGATGCTGTCGACGACCTGAATGACGTTGGCGCCCGGCTGGCGCTGGATATTGACGATCAGCGCCGGCGTCGCGTTCATCCATGCGGAAAGCCGACTGTTCTCCGCCGCGATTTCCACCGTGGCGACGTCGCTCAGCAGGATCGGCGCATTGTTGCGAAAGGCGACGACCGAATTGAGGTAGTCGCGGGGATCGCGGATCTGGTCGTTGGCGTTGATGGCGAAGGATTGCGTCGGGCCGTCGAAATTGCCCTTCGGCGTGTTGACGTTGAGATTGGCGATGGTCGTTCTCAGATCGTCGAGATTGAGCCCGTAGGCGCCGAGCGCCAGCGGGTTGGCGTGAATGCGCACCGCCGGGCGCTGTCCGCCCGAAATCGACACCAGACCGACGCCGGGAAGCTGCGACAGCTTCGGCGCTAGCCGGCTTTCGACGATGTCTTCGACATCCGTCAGCTTGAGCGTCTTCGAAGTCACGCCGAGGGTCAGGATTGGCGCGTCGGCGGGATTGACCTTGGCGTAGATCGGCGGCGCGGGAAGGTCGGCGGGCAACAGGTTGCCCGCGGCGTTGATCGCCGCCTGCACTTCCTGTTCGGCGATGTCGAGGCTGAGGTCGAGGCTGAAACGCAGGGTGATGACCGAGGCGCCTGCCGAGCTCTGCGACATCATTTGCGCCAGCGAGGGCATCTGGCCGAATTGCCGTTCCAGCGGCGCGGTCACCGACGAGGTCATCACCTCCGGGCTCGCGCCGGGGTAGAAGGTCTGGACCTGAATGGTGGGGTAGTCGACCTCGGGCAGCGCCGAGAGCGGCAGGAACTTGTACGCGGCGACGCCGACCATGAGGATCGCGAACATCAGCAGCGTCGTCGCCACCGGCCGCTCGATGAACAGACGCGAAGGGTTCATCGCCACGTCCTCGTCCGCGCCGTGGTCATGGCGCCGGTCTCGCCGCCGGCGCGGGCGCGCCCGCGTCGCCTCGGGTCTGGCGCCGATGCTGGCGCTGTTCCTGCCCGGGCGCCGCCGCCGCCGCCGGGCCTTGCGCCGCGGCGTTGCGGACGTTCACCTTGGCGCCGTCGCGCAGCCGGTCGGCGCCGTCGATCACGACGTTCTCGCCGACCGCCAAGCCGGAAACGATCGTCGTGTTCGTCGCGTCCGCCGGGCCCGTCGTGACCTTGCGCACGGCGACGGTCGAATCGTCGCCGACGACGTAAACGAAACTGCCGTTGGCGCCGAGCTGAATCGCCGCGTTGGGGGCCAGAACCGCGTCCGCAAGCGTGTCGACCAGCAGACGCACGTTGACGAACTGATTGGGGAACAGCGCTCCTTGCGCGTTGGCGAAGGTCGCCCGCAGCTTGAACGTGCCCGTCGTCACGTCGACCTGGTTGTCGTAGGTGGTCAGCGTTCCCGTCGCCAATTGTTTGACGTTGGCGCGGTCGAACGCTGTGACCGGCAGCGTCGCGCCGGCGTTCAAGCGTGCGGCGATTGGCGGCAGATTGTCCTCGGGGGTCGAAAAGACGACGCTGATCGGATCGAGCTGCGCGATCACGACGATGCCGGTCGTGTCCGAGGGCTGGAGATAATTGCCGGGGTCGACTTGCCGCAAGCCGACGCGCCCGCCGACCGGCGCGACGATGTGGCAATAGGCGATGTTCAAATTGGCGGTGTCGATCTGCGCCTGATCGGCCGCCATGGCGGCCTTGTCCTGCGCGACGAGGAAGACCTGGTCCTCGACCTGCTGACGCGCGATCGAATCCTGCGTGCTCAGGGTCTGGTAGCGCGCCAGGTCCGCCTGCGCCTGCGCGTACAGCGCCGAATCCTTCGCCAATTGTCCCTGCGCCAGGGCGAGCGCGGCTTGATAGGGGCGCGGATCGATCTGGGCGAGAAAATCGCCTTGCTCGACGAGTTGCCCCTCCTTGAAGCCGACCTCCATCAGCTTGCCGGCGATTTGCGTCTTCACCGTCACGGTCGCGAACGGCGTCACGACCCCCAGCGCGTCGATCGTGATCGGCATTTGCCCGCTCGCCGTCGCGGCGGCGCGAACGGTCTGCGCGGGGGCGCCGGCGGCACCGGCCGGACGCGTCGCCTCGGTCGTCGAAGGCGCGGGGTTCTCAAGGTATCGCCAGACGACGACGGCGGCGACCGCGAGCGCCAGCGCGAGCGCCGGCCTGGCCCAGCGCCGCCTCTTCGGCGGGACCGGGGCGATCGGCTCGGCGACATCGACTTTTTCGGGCTTGACCGTCTCGTTCATCCGTGAGCCTCGCGCATGGCGCCATAGCGCTTCGCACAGGCGGGCGCGAACATCAATTCACGCCGCCGTGTTGCGATAGTCCGACAAAGCCCCGGCCAATTCAAGACGCCGGGCGCGCGCCCTTCAGCCTCATATCGGTCTGAACCCGACCGGGCGCACGGGGTGTTGCAATCTCTTTCGGCTTGCTTCATAAGCGCCGCGGACGGGGTCTTTCCGTCGTCGGACGCGGGTGTAGCTCAGGGGTAGAGCACAACCTTGCCAAGGTTGGGGTCGAGGGTTCGAATCCCTTCGCCCGCTCCATTTACGCCACAGATCTTTGATTTTGCGAGGATCGGCCGAGCCTCTCGGCCGGTTCTTGCGCTTGCGAGCGCCATTCCGGTCGTCGTTCCGCTTGGCGAAGGAGGCGAGTTACAACCCTTCCGCTTCGATCGGATCGCGGCGCCCTCGATCACGGCGCGAAGCGACGAGCGCGGTCCGCGTTTTCGGGTTGGCCGCGCCGCCGCTCACGCCGCGCTTTTTGACAGCGGCGTCAATCGTGGCTATCTGAGCTTTCGATGCATCGGCAGCCGGCGTCACCCAGGCGATCGTCCCAGACGCGGCCCGTGGGGGCTTGCGGCGCGCGCTCGCATCCGCCGCCTTCAGCGCCATGAACGACTCCTCGCCGCGCGGCGAATCCTCGCGACTGCTGGCCGTCCTCGGGCCCACCAACACCGGCAAGACCCACTTGGCGGTCGAGCGCATGCTGGGCTTTTCCTCGGGCATGATCGGCCTGCCGCTGAGACTCCTGGCGCGCGAGATCTACGATCGCGTCGTCAAGGCGCGGGGCGCGCGCAGCGTGGCGCTGATCACCGGCGAAGAAAAGATCGTCCCGCCGATGCCGCGCTATTTCGTGTGCACGGTCGAGGCGATGCCGCTCGATCGCCGCACGGAATTTCTCGCGGTCGACGAAATCCAGCTTTGCGCCGACCGCGAGCGCGGCCATGTCTTCACCCATCGCCTTCTCAACGCGCGGGGCAGGACCGAGACCATGCTGATGGGCGCGGCGACCGCGGCGGCGCTGATTCGACGGCTTTGCCCGCACGCCGAGATCCAGTCGCGCGAGCGCTTTTCGCAACTGACCTACGCCGGAGCAAAGAAGATCACCCGCCTGCCGCCGCGCAGCGCCGTGGTCGCCTTCTCCGCCGACGCGGTCTACGCCATCGCCGAGCTGATCCGCCGCCATCGCGGCGGCGCGGCGGTGGTGATGGGCTCGCTTTCTCCGCGCACCCGCAACGCCCAGGTCGAGCTGTTCCAGTCCGGCGAAGTCGACTTTCTCGTCGCCACCGATGCGATCGGCATGGGGCTGAACATGGACGTCGACCACGTCGCCTTCGCCTCGTTGCGCAAGTTCGACGGGCGGCGGGCGCGCTGGCTTCACCCCCAGGAGATCGGCCAGATCGCCGGCCGCGCCGGGCGCTTCCGCCGCGACGGCACTTTCGGCGTCACCGGCGACGCCCCCGAACTCGCCCCGGACGCGATCGCCGCCGTCGAGGGCCACGTCTTTCCGCCGGTCCTGGCGGCCGAGTGGCGCAACGCGCGGCTCGATTTCCAGTCGCTGCAGGCGTTGATGCGCTCGCTCGCCGCGCCGGCGCCGACGGCGGGGCTGAGACTCGCCGAGGAGAGCCAGGACGAGACGACGCTGCGCCAGCTCGCCGACGACGAGACCGTCATCCGTCGCTGCCGCGATCGCGCCAACCTGGTCCGACTGTGGGAAGTCTGCCAGACGCCCGACTTCCGCAAGGCCACGCAGGACGAACACGCGCGGCTCATCGGAACGATGTTCACGCACCTGACGCAACGCGACCGACGCCTCCCCGAGGACTGGATGCAGGGCCAGTTCGCGAGCCTCGACCGCCTCGACGGCGACATCGACGCGCTGTCGGCGCGCCTCGCCCGGGTGCGCACGCTCGCCTACGTCGCCAACCGCAGCGATTGGCTCGCCGATCCCTTGAGCTGGCAGGGGCGCGCCCGCGCGCTGGAAGATCGGCTGTCCGACACGTTGCACGAATGCCTGATGCAGCGCTTCATCGACCGGCGCACCAGCGCGTTGCTGCGATCGCTGAGCCAGCGCGCCGGCCCGGCTCTCGGCGGCATCGGCGCGGACGGCGCGGTGACGGTCGAAGGGCATAAGGTCGGCACCCTCGCCGGCGTCGCCTTCGAGCCCGAGCGCGGCGCCTCCGCGCTGGAGAACCGCGCCTTGCGCGGCGCGGTCGAGCGGGCGGTGGCGCCGGAAATCGCCCGCCGCCTC